>WNFI01487927.1_pt1 | contig 120079 bp, 112 predicted proteins | sample 5400471 | NCBI WGS metagenome assembly WNFI01 (sample SAMN13153348, study PRJNA577476) | soil metagenome | isolation source: 100 cm saprolite on Douglas fir-dominated hillslope | place: USA:California | collected 2013-09-17
GTCAGCTCATCGCGCGAGAAGGCGACGCCGCTGCCGCTGCTCTCGCCCATGTTGCCGAACACCATCTGCTGGACGTTCACCGCCGTGCCCCACTCGTCGGGTATGTGGTTGATGCGCCTGTAGGCGATCGCCCGCTCGCCCTGCCAGGAGTCAAAGACGGCGCGGATCGCCCCGAAAAGCTGCTCGGTGGGATCCTCGGGGAACTCGTAGAACCCCTGGAACTCGGCGGTCAGCGCGCGCAGGGCGTCCGCGTTGAGCTCGGTGTCAAGGCTCACGCCTCGCTCGGCCTTGGCGGCGGCAATCGCGCTCTCGAAGCGCTCACCGGGGATGCCCACCACCACGTTGCCGTACATCTGCACGAATCGCCGGTAGGAGTCCCACGCGAAGCGCTCGTCGCCGGAGCGCTCTGCGAGCCCACGAACGGTGAGGTCGTTGACACCGAGGTTCAGGACGGTGTCGAGCATCCCCGGCATCGACTCCCGGGCACCCGATCTGACGGACACGAGCAGCGGGTCCACAGCGTCGCCGAGCCGCCGTCCCGCGCGAGCCTGCAGGCGCTCGAGCGCCGCCTGGACCTCCTCGAGCAGCCCGCCCGGGAACTGCCGCTCGCGCATGTAGGCGACGGACGCCTCGGTCGTGATCGTGAAGCCACTCGGCACGCGCTCCGCGCCGAGCACACGCGTCATCTCCGCGATGTTCGCACCCTTTCCGCCGAGCAGCTCCCGCAGCTCGCTCGAGCCCTCGGCGAAGTCCATCACCCAGCGCCGCGCCGGCGCGCCGCCCCCGTCCGCCTCGGCGTGGCGCCGAGAACTGCTCGATGCCGCCTGGGAGCGCGCCGGCGAGAGATCCACCGCAGGAGCATATTTCCTGAGCGGCAGCCCCCAGCGCCGGGCGCCTGTCGCGGGCGCCGAGGTAGGGTCAAGGCGCGACCCCGCCACCGCGACCCGCGGCCCCGGCGAGCCCCCGACCGTCGCAGCGAAGGAGGAACACGGCGATGCTCACCCTCAGCGGCCTCGAGGAGGTCAAGGACTACGTCGGCAAGGAGCTGGGTGTGAGCGACTGGCACCTCGTGACGCAGGAGGAGATCGACGAGTTCGCGAGGGTCACGGGTGACGACCAGTGGATCCACGTCGATGTCGAGCGTGCCAAGCAGACGCCGTTCGGCGGCACGATCGCCCACGGCTACTTCACCCTCTCGCTGGCGCCTCGCTTCTCCTACGACATGTTCGCCTTCGAGGGCTTCGCGTTCGGCCTCAACTACGGACTGAACCGCGTGCGGTTTCCCTCGCCGCTGCCGGTCGGCGACAAGGTTCGGATGCGCGCCAAGCTAGCCGCGGTGGAGGAGATCCCGGGCGGCGCGCAGATCGTCACCGAGCTGACCTTCGAAAGGGACGGAGGAGAGAAGCCCGTCTGCGTGGCGGAATCGCTGTCCCGGGTGTTCACTGGCTGATCACAACCGCGCACCCGCCGGGAAGCACGGTAGCCGGAGCGCCGGCGGGTTGACGCGCCTGCCGCGAAGCGGCACAAAGCGTCAAGACGCCGGCGCGGAGGCCTATTCGTAGGTGTAGTGGTCGCCTTCGTTCGCGGCGCTCTTGGCTTTGTTGGCCTGCGCGATCACGTCGAAGGTGCCCAGGGCTTTGCCGAGCGGGACAACAGCGGTGCAGCTCGTGGTGGTCGTGCACTGAACCGATTTCGAGCTCCTGCCGAACTTCAGCTTCGTGGTGCCGGTGCCGACGGCGAAGCCTGCCCCGGTCACGGTGACCGTGTTGCCCCCCGCCAGCGGGCCGGTCGCGGGGGAGACCGATTCGACCACCGGTGTGTACTTGAAGCGCGCTTTCGTGCTGGTGCTCGTGCCGCCGCCGGTCGTTACCGTGACGATCACTGTGCCGGAGACGTTCGCCGGTGCGAGGGCTTCGATCGAGGTCGGCGAGGTGACCGTGACGGTGGCCGCCGCGGCTTCGCCGAAGCGGACTTCCGCCGGCGCTGCGAAGCCGGTGCCGGTGATCGTCACCGACGTGCCGCCCGTCGCCGGGCCGCCCTTCACCGAGAGCTTCGTCACGGTCGGTGTGGTGAGGTACGCGAAGCGGTCGCCCGGTGTCGTCGCCGTGGTGCCCCCGGGCGTGACGACCGTGACGTCGACGGTGCCCGTGCCGGCAGGCGCCACGGCCTTGACGGTCGTGCTCGAAACCGCTTCGAAGGAGATCGCCGCGTTGCTGCCGAAGCGCACTGCGCTCGCACCCGTCAGGTTCGTCCCGGTGATCGTCACTTCGGTGCCCCCGGCGGCCGCGCCACTGGACGGGCTGATGCCGGTGACGGCCGGTTGCTGTTCGCCGAACGCGAGCATGTGGCCGCCGCCCGCGGAAACCCCGGCGACCATGCCGAGGGCCGTGACCTGAACAGGTGTGTCGACGGCCGCGCCCGCGACGCCGGTGCCGAGGCTGCCGAGGTTGTCGGCGCCCCAGGTCATCAGCGTCCCCGATTCGAGGATCGCCGCGCTGTCCTGTTCTCCGGCGGCGATCTGCGTCACGCTCGAGAGGCCACTGACAGGCGTCGGGAGGACCGACATCGGTTCCTGTGCGCCGTTGCCGAGCTCGCCTTCCCTGTCATCGCCCCATGCCATGACGGTGCCGTCGCCGAGCAGCGCCAGGGCGTGCTTCTGCCCGGCGGCGATCGCGGCCACGCCGGTCAGCCCTTCGACGGGCACCGCCGAGGTGCTGAAGTGGCCTTCTTCTTCCGTCGTTTCGGTTTCCCGTTCGAGCACTGTCACGTTGCCGAGCTGGCCACGTTCGTCGTCGCCCCATGCGACGACAGTGCCGTCGGAGAGCAGCGCCAGATCGAAGTTGCGGTCCGCGGCGATCGCCGTGACGCCGCTGAGTCCTTTGACCGCGACCGGGGTGTCACTCGATTTCGTGTTGCCGGTGCCGAGCTGGCCACGTTGGTTGTTCCCCCAAGCCATCACGGTGCCGCCGGAAAGCAGGGCCAGCGTGTGTTCGGCCCCGGCGGCGATCGCGGTGACGCCGCTCAGACCTGCGACCGGCACCGGCACTTCGCTGTCGAGTTTCGAGTTGTTGCCGAGCTGCCCGTTTTCGTCGTCGCCCCAGTCCTCCACGGTGCCGTTTTTGAGCAGCGCGACGCTGTGGTTCCCTCCCGCCGCGATCGCCGCGACGTGACTCAGGTTCGGGATCGGGATCGGGCTTTTGATCCCTTCGGCGCCTGCGACGCCGAGCTGGCCGTGGGCGTTGTAGCCCCACGACTCGACGGTGCCGCCGGCGAGCAGCGCAAGGCTGTGGCGGCCGCCCGCGGAGAGCGCCTTCACGAAGCGCAGCGAGCCGATCCCGGCCGGAGCGGAGATCACGGCTTCGTTCGATTCGATGCCGACCTGACCGCGCGAGTTCGAACCCCATCCGTACGCGCGGTAGTTCACACTCGAGACCGTCAGCGTCGCCGGCTGGCTGGTCGCGGCGCCGGCCGCGTTTTTGAACACGGCGCGGTATTCGTCGCCGCTTTCGGCTTCCTGGACATTCGTCACGGTCAGCGAGCCCGAGGTCGCGCCGGACACGGGGGTCCAGCTCGCGCCTTCGTTGACGGACAGTTCCCATTGCACGGTCGGCGCCGGAAGGCCGCTCGCCGCGGCCTGGAAGGTCACAGTGGCACCCACCCCGACCGTCTGGCTCTGGGGCTGTTCGCCGATCACCGGGGCGCTCTGGACGGTCAGCTTCGCGCTGCTCGAGGACGCCGAGCCTGCTTCGTTGGTGAACACGGCCCGGTAGCGGTAGCCGTTCTCTTCCGCGGTGGCCGGATGGATCGTCAGGGTTGTCGAGGTCGCGCCGGAGATCTGCGAGAAGGTGGCGCCGCCGTCGGTCGACACTTCCCACTGCACCGTCGGTGCCGGATTGCCGTTCGCGCTGCTCGTGAACGTAGCTTCGTGGCCTTCGACGACCGTTTTGTCGAGCGGCTGCTGCCCGACCACCGGCGCTTCGAGGATGTGCAGGGTCGCGGCTTCGGTGGTGGCCGTCCCGACGCTGTTTTTGAACACGGCCCGGAATTTGTAGCCGTTCTCCGCTTTGTTCAGGTTCGAGAGATGCAGGGGGTTTCCGGGAGCGAGGTGTTTGTAGGTGGCACCGCCGTCGGTCACCCGAGGGCGCGAGCGGCCGCTCGCCCGGAGCGGAGAGCGTGAGGCCGGCGCCGGCAGGGCTCGCCTGCGCCGCGCCGGCGAGGGCGAGGGCGAGCATCAGCACCGAGGCTGCCAGCGCCATCAGCGCGACGAGCCGCATCGCCGCTGCGCGCCGGGAGCGGGTCGCGACTGGACGGCGGTGCATCATCCGGCGTGTGCGGCCCTCCGTGGTCATGCCCGACATCTCGCCCCCTGATCTGTTCCCTCTCGCCGGCTCCCTCCGGGGTGCTCGGCACAGGGGCGAAATAATAGGGACTGGCGAGCGCCCCCGCGGCTAGAATCGCGCTCATGAGCGGAACGGACGACGACCTCTTCGGAGTAGAGCACGTTCGCGTCTATCGCGAGACCGGCGGTGAGCGCGGCTACCGGTGGCGCGGCGCCGAGATCCTGCTGCTGAGCACGCTCGGCAGGAGCAGCGGCGATCAGCACACGACGCCGCTGATCCACCGCGTGGACGGCGAGCGCTGGGTGATCGTCGCCTCGAAGGGAGGCGCTCCGGACGACCCTGGCTGGTTCAAGAACCTGACCGCCGAGCCCAACGCCTCGATCCAGGTGCTCGACGAGGAGATCCCGGTGCGCGCGAGCGTTGCCGAGGGAGCGGAGCGCGAGCGGCTGTGGTCGCTGATGACGGAGGTCTGGCCCGCCTATGACGAATACCAGCAGAGGACGACCCGCGAGATCCCCGTCGTGATCCTGGAGCGCCGGCCGGCCTGACCAAGGCGGCACGCGGCGACCGCCGCGGCACGCCAGGCGCTACGCTGCCGCGTACCGGCCACCGAGGGGAGGGGTCGAAGGAGGATGGGCTGACGAAATGCAGAGCGTTGCTCCCCTTGACGCCGCCTGGCTCGCGATCGAGTCTCGCGACACACCGATGCACGTCGGCGGGCTCTTCGAGTTCACGCTTCCCGAGGGCGCCCCGGACGACTACCTCGAGCGGCTCTCCGCGCAGATGCGCGAGGTCCGTTCGGTGCCGCCGCCCTGGAACCTGAAGCTCGTCGAGGTGCCGCTCCTCGGCTCCCTGCCGGTGATGCGCCAGGTGCACGACGTCGACCTCGACTACCACGTCCGTCATTCCGCCCTTCCGCACCCGGGCGGACAGCGCGAGCTCGGCGTGCTCGTCTCGCGGCTTCACAGCAACGAGCTCGACATGCACCGGCCGCTCTGGGAGGTGCACCTGATCGAGGGACTGGAAGGCAACCGCTTCGCGATGTACTCGAAGATGCACCACTCGCTCGTCGACGGCGTCAGCGCGATGCGGCTGATCATTCGCACGCTCTCGAGTGACCCGGCCGCCGGCGGAACGCCGGCGTTCTGGACCGTCGGCGCCGGGGAGCGCCCGAGCAGCCCGGGAGGAGACGGTACGGGCGGCGGCCCGCTCGCCCTGCCGCTCGCGCTGCTGCGCGAGGGCGCTGCGACCGCGGGCGGGCTGTCAAGGGCGGCGCTCGACCTGGCCCTCGCGGCCGTCGATGAGCGGTCGCTGCAGGCCCCCTACCGCGCCCCCGCCTCGGCACTGGGCGGCAGGCTCGGCGGCCAGCGGCGCTTCGCCACCCAGCAGTACGAGCTCGACCGCGTCAAGCGCGTCGCCCGCGGCTTCGGCTGCTCGCTGAACGACGTCGTCCTGTACCTCAGCGGCACCGCGCTGCGCCACTACCTGCTCGAGCACGCTCTCCTCCCGGAGCGGCCGCTGACGGCGGGCATCCCCGTGAACCTGCGAGAGGCATCGGACGAGTCGATGGGCACCTCGATCGCGTTCATGGTCGCCGAGCTCGGCACCAACATCGCCAACCCTGTCGAGCGTCTGCGCGCGATCAGCCGCTCGACGGCCGAGGCCAAGCAGCACCTGAGCCGGCTTCCGCCCGAGGCGCGGACGTCCTACACGCTGCTACTGAATGCGCCCTACGTGGCGGGGCTGATGCTGGGGCTCGGCGGTCACGCACCCGTCCCGTTCAACGTCGCGATCTCCAACGTGCCAGGTCCGACCGAGTCGCTCTACATGAACGGCTCGCGTTTGGACGCCCTGTTCCCGCTGTCGCTGCTGACACACGGCAACGCCCTGAACATCACGTGCGTCAGCTACGCCGGCACACTCAACTTCGGGTTCACCGGCGCCCGCGACAAGATGCCCCACCTCCAGCGGCTCGCCGTCTACATGGGCGAGGCCCTCGACGAGATCGACGCCGAGGTGCCCGGGCGGCGGCCGGCGGGCAAGGCAAAAGCGCGCAAGCGCGCCGCACGAGGAGCCTGAAGCAGCCCCCTCAGCGCCACCAGGGCGCCCGCCGCAGCTCGGCGATCCGCGCCGCCGGAGCGATCATTTCGCCGAGGTGATCGGCGAGGTGGTCAAGGTGCTCGCAGAGCCAGACGCTGTAGCGCGAGCCGGAGCTCGCTGCCACTACCGTGTCGGGCCCGAGAGCCGGCGGTTGCAAGGAGGCGACGGGTAGGCCCCGGGGCCGGTCGAGCTGCCGGGCGAGCCTCGTGTACCAGCCGTCGAGCACCTCCGTGCGCCGCTCGAGCGCCTCCCTGGCCCCGGCCAGCGCGCCGGGCTCCGGTTCCAGCCTCGCGAGCGCTTGCGCGGTGAGTCGCAGCCGCAGGGTGCCGCCGACGAGTCGCCACAGCTCCTCGGGCCGAATCCGCTTCGAGCCCTGCTCCGCGAGGAACCCGCGCAGTGCTTCGTCGAGGCGCTGCGCCGCCGCGATCGCGGCCGCAGCGGCCACGGGTTCGACATCGCTGAGGCCGGAGCTCCAGCGCACGCCCTGGGTGAGGTAGGCGGCGCCGGTGCGGAACGCGTCCGCGAGGTCGTCGCCGACCACGGCGGCGACGCCTCGTGGCCAGAACATCAGGCCGACCACGACGCTCACCCCGCAACCGATCGCCACGTCCTCGATGCGCACGATGCCGACTTTCCATCCGACCGGGACCAGCAGGTTGAAGAGCACCGCGACGGTCACCGTGAAAGCCGCCTGGCCGACCGCGAACGGTGCCGTCCCCGGCGTGTAGGCGCTGATCGCGATGGCGAACGGCAGCACGATCCAGAGCGCGGTTTCGTCGCTGCCGATCGCGACCAGCAGCGAGCCACCGATCACGAAGCCGATCACCGTGCCGGCGATTGCCCGCAGCGCGGTCGACCCGGTCGAGGCGGCGTTGCTGCGCAGAACCGACAGCGTGCCGAGTACCACCCAGAAGCCGTGTTGCACGCTGCTGAGGTCGGCGATGGCGACCGCCGCACCGAGCGCGATCGCCGCCCGCAGGCTGTTGATGAACCACACCGAGCGCACGCTGGCGTGGCGCGCCGCCGTGACCGTCGCCGTGGAGACACGCGAGGAGGCGACGGCCGCGAAGCGCCGCCGCTCCATCTCCAGCCACCGCGGATCTGTGATCCCCTCGGCGACGGCGGTGTCGGCGGCGGTCGCGAGCACCGCGGTCGCGATCGCCTGCGCGTGGAAGGAGATCTGCGCGTTGGTGCGGAAGTCCACGTCGCGGGTTGCGAGCCCCCTGGCCGCCGCCATGCTCCCCCTGCGGAGCTCGTCCAGGCGTTCCAGATCGGGCATCGCACGGCCGCCCTCAAGCAGTGCCGAGACGTTGGCCAGGGTCGCCGCGGCGGACTCGAGCAGTGCGCGGTCCTCGGCCCCTGCGATCCGCAGGTCCGGATGCTCGCGCAGCGAGTCCACGAGCAGCGAGGTGCACCATGCGAGCAGCTCGACGACGTTGCCGAACGCCTGGTCGGAAGCGCCCAGGCCGAGCGGTGTGAAGGGCGTCGAGCGGAACAGCGCGAGCAGGTCGTACTTCGCCTCGGTGGACGCCGCGATGCCCTGCTCGCTCGTCTCCCCCCGCAGCGCATCGTCGAGCGTGCGGCTGAGCTCGCGAGCGGTGCGGGCAGCCGCGGCACGCAGCTGATCTCCCGCCGGGCGCGGCGAGAGCAGCAGCACCGCGGCGGTTCCGCAGACCGACGCCATCCACCAGCCGATCAGGCGGTCGGGGATCATCGAGACGGTGCCCGGCGAAGCCGCGGGCAGCACGTAGGAGAGCATCGCGCCGAGCGTGCCCGACGCCGGGCTCGGGCCGAGCACGCCGGCGAAGAAGACCGCGAACGTGACCGGCACCGTGACCAGCGCGGCAAGCACGGTCGAGGAGCTGACGGCTGTCCCGATCGAGAGCAGCACGCTGCCGACCACGGCGAGCTGAAGGTGGCCGAGCAGTTTTTCTCGCCGGCCGCCGGGGAACGAGCTGAGCACCAGCGTCGAGAAGCCGCCGAAGGCGGCGAACAGCGCGATCTGCAGGTTGCCGATGACCTTGTCTGTCAGCAGGAACAGCCCCGCGACCACGACCGTGGCGCGCACCGCCCGCAGCGCTGCCGGCCGCGAGGCCACCGGCAGCCAGTCCCTCCACGGAATCTCCGCGAGCCGGCTCAGTCGTCCTGCCGCAGGTCCAGAGGATCGGAGTCGACGGGACGGGCGAGCTCCTCGGCGGCATAGACGCGCACCTCCGAGTCGCGCACGAGCAGCGGCGTGACGGCCTCCTGGTAGGCGGTGAAGGAAAGCGAGCGGTAATGGGCGTCGAGTGCCGCGCCGTCGCGCCAGATCTCGATGGCCACGAAGCGCCCCGGCTCCTCGACGGCCTCGGCGAACTGGAATGACAGGCATCCATCCTGTTCGCGCGCCGAGGACTGCGCTGCCAGCATCGCGTCCCGCACGCCCTCGCGCTCGAGCGCCTCAGTGAAGACGTCGGCGTGGACGACGATCACGCCGCTCCTACTGGAGATAGCGCTCGACGGTGTCCGTGTCGCGCGGCTCGGCGCTGTCCGGGCTGGCCCCCGCATTGCGGAGCGCACGGCGCTGTCGCAGCAGGTCCCAGCACTTGTCGAGCTCGAGCGACACCGCCTCCAGACGGTCGCGGTCGGCGGCGAGTGCGTCCTCGCTGACAGCGCGCTGGCGCTCGTCGGCCTGCAGAGCGTGCTCCTCGGAAACGAGCGACTCGATGCGGCTGAGAATCGTCCGGTCGTCCATCACGCTCCAGACTAGCTGAGGAGGCGTGCGCGTTTCAGGCCGGCGCGGCCGCCGTCGCGATAGCGCTGCTGCGCAGCCGCGCCGCGCGCACCGCCGCGGAGAGCGTGTCGACGTCGTAGGCGCCCTGGTAGTGGCGACCGTTGATGAAGAACGTCGGCGTGCCCGACACCCCGCTTTCATCTGCGCTTGCCACGTCTTCGGCGACCCGGGCGGCATACTCGTGACGCTTCAGCTCGCCGGTGAAGCGCTCCACGTCGAGCCCGAGCAGCTCGGCCCGCGCGATCATGTCTCTCGTCGTGAGGGTGCTCTGGTCGGCGAAGACGCTGTCGTAGAAGTCCCAGAAACGGCCCTGTGCGTTCGCCGCCTCGGACGCTTCGGCGGCGAGCTGGGCATGGGTGTGGACGTCGTTCAGGGGCAGCTGGCGCCAGACGTATCGCAGGTCGGTGTCGAAGGTGCCCAGCAGCTCGCGGATCGTCGACTCCGCGCGGCCGCAATAGGGGCACTCGAAGTCGCCGTACTCGAGGACCGTGACGATCGCATCCTGCGGCCCGCGGATGTGATCGCGCTCTGGGTCCACGTCCACGGCGAGATCGAGGAGGTCGGCCGCCGTGCCTGCGATCTGGCGGGCACGAACCGCGTCCGGCAGGCGCTGGATCGCCCGGGTCAGCGTCCAGGCGATCAGCGGCGCGACGACCGCCGCCGCGAGCACACCGAGCTTCGCCTCGGCGAGCCGTTCACCGTGGAAGGCGAGGCTCGAGATCAACAACGAGACCGTGAATCCGATCCCCGCGATCGCGCCACCGACGGTGAGCACCGGCCAGGTGATCGTGGGGCGGCTACCACCGAGCACTCGGCGGGAGGCGAGGAACGAGGCGCCCACGATGCCAAGCGGCTTGCCGATCACGTAGCCGAAGAAGATCCCCAGCGTCACCGGTGAGGAGACGGCACCCTTGAGGATGTGGCCGCTGAGGTGGATGCCGGTGTTCGCGAGTGCGAACAGCGGCACGATCACGTAGCTGCTCCACGGATGCAGGGTGTACTGAAGACGCTCGTTTGGGGAGATCGCCGATTGCACGCCGAGCTGGGCGGAGCGCGCGAGGTCCGGGGTGGGCTGCTCGCGGAACGAGCGAGTCAGCGCAGTGGCCCGCTCGAGGTTCTCGCGAGACGGGGGGTAGGCGGTCGTCACGAGCCCGATCGCGAGTCCGGCGATCACCGGGTCGATGCCGGACTTGAACAGCGACACCCACAAGGCCAGTCCGACCACGAAGGAGGCCTGTCCCCGCCAGATCGGCGCGTAACGCAATGCGATCAGGACCGCGAACAGTCCGACGGCGACGAGCAGGGGCACGGTCGAGACGCTGGTCGTGTAGACGGTGGCGATCACGATCAGCGCCGTGAGGTCGTCGACCACCGCCAGCGTCAGCAGGAACACGCGCAGCCTCGTGGCGCTGCGGGGCGTCAGCAGCGCGAGCGCCCCGAGGGCGAGGGCCGTGTCGGTCGACATCGCGGCGCCCCAGCCCTTCCCGCCGGCGCCCCCGGCGTTGAAGGCCAGGTAGATCGCAATCGGGACGGCGATGCCGCCGATCGCCGCCAGCGCCGGTATTGCCACGCGGCGGCGTTCACGCAGATCGCCGACGTCGAGCTCGCGCTTGGCCTCGAGACCGACGACCAGGAAGAACACGGTCATCAGGCCCTCGTTGACCCAGTGGCGGAGGTCGGCGGCGACTTCGCCGCCGCCGATCCGGATCGACAGCCTGGTGCTCCAGAGCGTGTCGTAGGAGTGACGCAGAGGGGTGTTCGCCCAGATCAGGGCCAGCGCAGCGCCGGCCAGGAGCACGACCGCGCTGCCGGTCTCGGTTCCGAGGAAGTCGCGCACCGGTGCGGCCATGTTGCGAGCCCAGGCCGTGCGCCCGGTTGGAGCGGGGCTCGTCTCGGTGGCCGCGGCGTTCACGTTGATCGGCCGGGGCCTTCGACGTGGGGCGTTAGCCGGAGGTGACGCTGCATCGCTCTGCAGGCTAGCCGGAGACCCCCGCCGGCGACAGGGCCGAAAAGCGGACCCAGATGCCCGCGGCGCGGGCACACAGAGGCGATAGGCGTCGCTTATGCCGGCTGGGTAAACGGCTATTGGACTCCCCGCTCGCCTTGGAGGAGACTGCAGCGCCTTCGAAGTGATCTGCAGAGATCGGCTTCGAGACCCGGATGGGGTGGGGCGGATGGATCGGCGCGGCACCGATCCCTCCGTCCGCCTCCGGGGCGTTTGACGCAGGGGGATGGGGGTAATACCGAATCGGGGACGCCTCGAAGGTGGGGCGGTCTCGCGCCGATCTTCCATCCCCGGCAGTCACGGAGGAGAGGCAGCTGGCATGAGGCTCGCGACGCGCATCGAACCCCTCCTCCTGCGCGTCGCGAGCACTTTTGCCTGCGAGAGGGTAGATTCGCCCGGATGAGTGGCGAAGGCGCCGCCGAGCGACCAGGGGGGGCAGCGCAGCACGCGGGGTCGCCGGCGCAGGCGGCCGCGAGCTCGGCGAAGGGCACCCAGGCCGGGAGGCTCGATCGCCGGCGTCCCTCCGGTGCGGCCGTGTTCGCGCTGATCATCGGGCTCCTCGTCACCGCCGGGCTGGCGGTCGCCTCGCTCGAGCTCTATCGGCACAACGAGCGCCGGCTGCTCAACCTTCGCGTGCGCGAGCTGGGCCTCGTGCTGGGCGGGGCGGTCTCCACGGTACAGACGCCACTCGCCTCGGCGGCCGCGCTGGCGGGTGCCACCAACGGCAGCCCCGCCAGATTCAAGGTGTTCATCGGGCCCTCCGTCGGAACGGGCCGCCCTTTCAGGTCGGTGTCGCTGTGGGCGATCGGCGCCTCGAAGCCGCGCGCGGTGGTCGGTACGCCACCGTCGGCGACGGCGCGGGCCGCGATTGCGGGCAAGCCGGGCAGGTTGAACGTGGTCGACATGCTCGGCTCGGCTCACCCCAGCCTCGGCTTCGAGTACAGCACCGCGGGGCCCGGGCGGCGCTTTGCCGTGTTCTCCGAAAACCCGCTGCCCGCCAACAGGCGCTCCGCCCTGGAGAGCAACAGCGCGTTCGCCGACCTCGACTATGTGCTCTACCTCGGCCGCTCGAAGCGTTTGCGCAACCTGCTGCTGACGAGCAAGCGGACGCTGCCCGTGCATGGGCTCCAAGCATCGGACGTCGTGCCCTTCGGGTCGAGCTCCTTCACGCTCGTGGTGACGCCGCGGGAACCGCTCGGCGGGGGATTCTTCCACGCGCTCCCCTGGGTCATCGCCGCCGGCGGTGTCCTGATCTCCCTCGTGGCGGCGCTGATGACCGACCGCCTCGCCAAACGCCGCCGCGACGCCGAGGTGCTCGCCGGCGAGCTCGACGAGCTCGCCGCGGAGAATCGCGAGCGGTACATCGAGCAGCGCGGCATCGCTCATACCCTCCAGCAGGCGCTGCTGCCAACGGCACTACCCCCTCTGCGAGGGGTTCGCATCAGCGCCAAGTACGTGCCGGCGCAGTCGGGTGGCGATGTCGGCGGGGACTGGTACGACGTCGTCGCGGTCGGCGACGGGCAGGCGCTGCTGGTGATCGGCGACGTCTCGGGCCATGGCATCGAGGCTGCGACGACGATGGCGCTGCTACGCCATGCGACGCTCGCCTACATCGCCGAGGACCACCGGCCGGGAGTGGTGCTCGGCAAGCTCTCCGGCTTTGTGACCGGCGTCTCCGATGGGTACTTCGCGACCGTGCTCTGTGCGCTGATCGACATCGACGGGCACCGGCTGAGCGTCGCCAGCGCCGGGCATCTGCCCCCACTGCTGCTCGACGGCGGGCCGGGCGAGTACGTGAAAATGACCACCGAGCCACCGATCGGCTTCCCGCACGACTCGGCGTTCCGCGAAGCTTCCGTCACCGTTCCGCCCGGGGCCACGCTGGTGGCGTTCACCGACGGCTTGGTGGAGCGACGGGGCGAGGTTCTCGACGAGGGGTTGGAGCGGCTTCGCAAGATGGCCAGCGCGGAGGCGCGCGACGACAATCTGCTCTCACGGCTTGCGGAGAACCTGATGTCTGACGATCACCGGGACGACACCGCGCTGGTGAGCATCCAATGGCAGAGCTAGGGGACAGCATGGACACCCAACTCGAGGTCGAGACGGCCACCGATCCGGCCGGGCAGCCGGTCATCCGCGTCGCGGGCGACCTCGACATCGCGAATGTCGAGCGTCTCCGCAGCGCCGTCGATGCGGCGATGGCCAAGCATCCGGAGCGCCTCACCTTCGACGTCTCGGCGCTTCGATTCATGGACAGTGCCGGGATCGCGGTGCTGCTGGGCGCGGCAAGCAACGTCTCGAGCGTGCGGCTGCACAGCCCTTCGCCAAGCGTGCGCCGGGTGGTCGAGCTGACCGGCTTGAGCGAGGTTCTGGTGGTGGAGCCGTGAGCAGCGCGAGCAGGACGTTCACGTGCCGGCCCACTGCGGTCAGGGACGCTCGAGAGCTGGTCCGCACGACGCTCGACGGCCGCCCGGCCGAGGTGATCGACGCTGCCGAGCTGATGATCTCTGAGCTGGCGAGCAACTGCGTTCGGCACGCGCAGACCGACTTTGAGGTGAGGATCTGCGCCAGGGACGAGGTCCGCATCGAGGTGCGCGACCGCGGCGGGGGCTCACCGCGGGTACTTTCGCCGGGTGTCCGCGAGCCCAGCGGACGCGGGCTTCTAATCGTGGAGGCGATGTCGCGCCGCTGGGGCGTGATCCCCGAGGCGACCGGCAAGGTCGTCTGGTTCACGATCTCCTAGGTCCTCCCCTGCAGGACCCGAGCACCTGGGAGCGTCGCTCAGACGGCGACGGTGCCCGCCTCCCTGAGCCGCGAAGCGGACTCGGGATCGTGCGAGGGCAGGTAGACCGTGGGATGCTCGCGGCAGTGCGCGAGGATGCGCGCCAGCGTGGCCCGGTGTACGGCCGGGTCCGGACCGATCGCGTCGGCCCGCTGGGCGTGGAGCTGCTCGAGCGTGTCGGTGGCGTCGCCGGCGAGCATCACGTGGCGGCCGTCGTCGTCGATGCAGATGACCGAGACGTGTCCCGGTGTGTGACCGGGCGTCTCGACGGCCACGATGCGTCGGTCCTCGCTCAATGGCCGGCTGCGGGCGAACGCACCGAACGGTCCTCCGTCGAGCTCGAAGGCCCGCGGCGCGAAGCCGGGCGGCAGCGGCTGGCGAAACACGCGTCGCATCAAGGCTGAGAACGGCGCTCTCGCGTAGCGGAGCTCCTCGGCGTGGATGCCGACGGGGGCGCGGATATGGACGAGCCCGTCGACGTGGTCGCCGTGATGGTGGGTGAGGACGACTTCCGTGACGTCGCCGAGGTCGAGGCCGGCCGCGCGAAAAGCGCCGGGCAGCTCCTGCGAGGAAGTGACGTCGAAGCGGGCGAACGGGATGTCGCGGGCGGAGGCGACCTCGCCGGTGTCGATCAGCAGCAGACGGCTCTCGTGCTCCACCGCCCAGCAGTGGATCGGCAGCGGCTCAGCCCATTCTCCCGGCAGGAACAGGTCGAGCTGGCGGCGCAGGCCCGCGCCCGGGTAAAGGAAGGAACGCTTGACCCGTACCGATCCCGTCGAGAGGGCATGGATGCGCATCGCCGCTGAATCTATCCACGCGGAGGGCGCAGCGCCCGCCCAGCGGCACCGCGGGCCGCGCGGACTCGAGCCCCTTCAGCCGGCGCTGAGCTCCTGATCGCGCAGCCATGCGACCGTCGCTGCGAGCGCTTCCGCATAGCCCGCGCGGGGGTGCCAGCCGAGCGTCATGCGGGCCGCGGCGGTGTCGAAGTCCTGATCGCGGCCGAGCACCTGGACGGCCTGTCGTGAGAGCAAGGGCGAGGTGGTGAGCCCGGTGGCTCGACGCAGCAGGCGATAACCCCCCTCGAGTGCGACGCCGAGCGCGGCCGCAGGGAGATAGGGAATGTTGAGGCGAGGGGGCGGGCATCCGAGGCCGGCGGCGAGGTCCGCAGTGAAGCGACGCCAGCTCACATCGAGCCCGTCGCTGAGGTTGAAGGTGCCGCCGGCGGCGGCCGGCTCATCGAGCGCCAGCAGGATCGCGTCGATCAGGTTCTCCACGTAGCACAGCCCGGCGATCGCTTCGCCGCCGCCGATCAGGGTCATGCGCCCGCCGCGGATCGCCCGGGCGATCTCGCCGACGACGTCGCTCGACCCCGGGCCGTACACGGTCGCCGGACGCAGCACGACGGCCTCCGGGCGGCCCTTCGCCGATACCCGGCGCACCTCGTCCTCGGCTTCGAGCTTGGTCTGGGCGTACCAGTTGCTGAAGCCCCTCGGCAACCACGACTCCGATACCCCACCCCCGCCTGGGTGCCCGTAGACGTCGGTGCTGGAGATGTGCACGAACCTTGCGACGCCCGCCTGTGCGGCGGCGTCGAGCAGGTTGCGGGTGCCGGTCACGTTCGCTGCTCTGATCTCGGCGACCGTGGCCCAGTCGGAGACGAGCGCCGCGCAATGGACGACCCGGCCGCAGCCGTCGACTGCTGCCGCCAGTGAAGATGCCTCGGTGAGATCACCGTGAACGATCGGCAGTCCCAGCGCGACGAGCGCCGACACATCGCTGCTCGCCCGAGCCAAGCATCTCAGCGGACGGTCCGCCGCTGCCATGCGGGCGGCGAGCCGGCCGCCGATGAAGCCGCTCGCGCCCGTGATCAGGCACGGCTCCGACGCGCTTGGAGGCTGTGCGGGCGTGGCCGCTGCCCTCACCCCCCGGGGTGACGTGAGCGGCGCCGCAGCGTGGCAGTGGCGATGCCGCGCAGGAGCGCCCAGTTCCTGCCGCTCTCGCACTCGGCGAGCACGGCGTCGAGCGCGACCAGGAACGCGCGCGCCTCCTGCTCGGAGAGGGTCAGGGGGGGCAGCAGCTTGATCACGTCGTTCTTCCCCGCGGCCATCGTGATCACGCCGTGATCGCGATGCAGCGGAATCACCACGAGCTGCGGGAACAGTCCCTCGCTCGCGAGGTGCACGAGGCGCCAGTTGACGCGGGCCGCGCGGCTCTGCGGCGCGCCGAGTTCGATCCCGATCATCAGCCCGTCGGCGCGGACCTCCTTGATGATCGGGTGCCTCTCCTGCAACTCGGCGAGGCCGTCTCGCAGCAGCGCCCCGACGCTCGCGGCGTTCTCGAGCAGCCCGTCGCGCTCGATCACCCGGATCGCGGCCAGCCCCGCGGCCATCGAGAGCCGGTTGCGGCCGAACGTCGACTGGTGCACGTAGCAGCGCTCGAGGGTGCCGACCGCGCGCTGGAAGATCTCGCGCGTCGTGACCATCGCGGCGGTCGGCATGAATCCGCCGCTCAACGCCTTGCCGACGAGCACCACATCGGGTTCCAGGCCCCAGCGGTCGAGCGCGAACCAGCGGCCGGTTCGGCCGAGGCCGGTCTGGATCTCATCGATCACGAACAGCGTGCCGTGGCGGCGGCACAGCTCCTGCGCCGCCTCCAGGTAGCCGTCAGGCGGCAAGGTGACCATGCGGCCCTGGATCGGCTCGATGATGAACGCTGCGACGTCGCCGGCGCGCAGCTCGCGCTCGAGGCGGTCGAGATCGCCGAACGGGACGCTCGCGCAGCCTGGCAGCAAGGGCCCGAAGCCCTCCTTGAAGAACTCGTCGCCGACCAGCGACAGCGGGCCGAGCGTGACGCCGTGGAAGCTGCTCTGGCAGGACAGCAGCCGAGGACGACCGGTGGCCGCACGGGCGAACTTCATCGCGGCGTCTACGGCCTCGGAGCCGGCACTCGTGAAGAACGCGGCCTCCAGGCGGCCAGGGAGGAGCTCGCAGAGCGCCTCGGCGAGCATCCCTGCGAGCACCGAGTAGTGGATCTGGACGCCGTCGACGAGGCCGGCGGCGAGCGTCGCTTCGAGTACCTCCCGCACGTCGGGATGGTTGTGGCCGAGGCTCGCGAAGCCCTCGCCTGTGTGGAAGTCGAGGTATGCCTGGCCGTCGCCGTCATACAGGTATGAGCCTGCGGCGGAGACGTAGCCCTTGTCGAAGCCGAGGATGCCCAGCATGTCGACCAGCGACGGGTCGAGGTGCTTGGCGGCGAGTGCCAGCGTCTCGGGCGCGCGGGAGTGGGCGTCGGCGAGCACGCCCAGCTGGTCGGCCGCTAGCGCGGTTTGGGGTTCGGCGGTCATCGAGTTTGGGGGGACCGGCCGGGCCGACCGGTTCGAGCGACCGCAGCGTATTGGACGGCCGCCCGCGCCGCTGAGGAATGGCCTGACGAGCCGTCTGGAGCCAGCCGGCCCGTCTCGACAGCCGGCCGGCCTGAAGCCGGGCGACCGCTCGCGATCTAGCCGGAGGGCCGGGAGCTCGCCGCCGATGCGGGCTCGGGCGCATCCGCCTGCGAGCCCAGCGTCCGCGCCGTCGGCGACTTGGCGATCGAGCGCTGGTCGGGATCGGTCCCGAGCAGACGATCGCCGAGGTTCGAGCTCACGCCCATCCAGTACCCCTCGTGCTTGAAGTGGTGCAGGCGATGATTGCGCCAGATCCGCCGGTACCACCCGGACCTCGGCACGTAGGGGGTGTGGATCAGGAAGTGCGACCACTCGTAGCGAAGCAGTCCGAGGTAGGAGATGACGATCCCGGTCAACAGCAGCGGCAGGACGGGCCAGCCGGTGGGGAGGGTCACCGCCAGTACGAGCACCGTCATCACGACCGCGATCTGCACGAAGAAGCTGAGGATCTCGACGGGCTTGAGCAGCACCCTGTCGAGGTTGGAGGGAGAGAGATGGTGGTTGCGGTGCTGGATCGAGCCGTACAGCTCGATCCGGCGGCCGAACAGGTCGAGGGGGGGCAGGTGGAGGAGGTATTTGTGGATCACCCACTCGACGAACGGCTGCGCGCTCACCAGCACCACCGGCGGCAGCAGATCGCGCCAGGACCATGCGCCTAGGTAGATCCGGCCGCCGAGAGCCAGCGCACAGGCGACGAGGGCCGCCCGCGGCGAGAAGTGGGCGATGAACTCACGCCAGCACGAGCGAAGGTCGGTTAGGTCGGCGCGCTTGGACGTGAGCGCCTTCTGGTAGTCGGCCGGGACCCCTTGGGAGCTCACGGCGCTGCTCCCCTGCGGGTGGGGATTGTGAACGGGTCATCGCCGGCCTGTGGCGTCAGGGCGTCCCTGGTCGCGCTCGCCGCGGACTCGGGGTCGCCGGACGCGATCGCCTCCGCGATCGGGCGCCTGAAGTCGCTGCGCGACAACTCACGCTCGAGCCACGGGAGGCCCATCTCAAGGCGCGAATGCAGCGCGCGGATCAGGCTGTTGAAGGCGAGCTGGTAAGCGAGGTTGCCCGAGCCGTCGAGGACGCATCGCCAGAAGCGCTCGTCGAGCGCCAGCAGCTCGCTGCCCTCGCGGGTCGCGTCGAGCAGTCCGGCGATCTCGAGCAGCTCGCCTCCGACCTCGGTTCCGGCGCGCAGAGCACACAGGCGCGCGAGGTCGGCGCCGATCGCAGCTCGCATTTCCAGCACGCCGAGCATCAGCGGAAGCAGCGCCTCGGTGGGCTCGGCGTGCTCGGCGACGAGCGCCAGCACGTCGAGACCCGCGGTGCGGCGGAAGTCGAGGACCCTGGTGCGTCCCCCTTGGGCGACCCTCACGAGCCCCACCTGTTCGAGGCGCTTGACGGCCTCGCGTACGACGTGACGGTTGACCGCCAGGACCTCGCTCAGGTCCCGCTCCGAGAGGATCGTCGCGCCGGGCTCGTAGCGACCGCTGAGGATCTCGCCCGCGAGCTGCTCGAAGACCTTGTCGGGGAGGGAGCTCTTCTGCACCGCCTGGAGGGCCATGTGCGGCAGCTTAGCAGCTGGTCCAACCAGTTGTCGTGCCTGGCGCTTCCACCGTTCTTGCCGCCCGGAGCCCCCGCCAGAGCCAGCGGCCGATGCAGCGATCGCGCAGAGCGCGCACGAGGCAAATGGCGGGTAGCGAGATCGACTAGATTGGCCCGGAGCGATCGGCTAGATTGGCCCGGAGCGAAGGGAGCAGGCATGAGCGGGTTCGTCTCCAGGGGATTCAGCGGGCGCCGGCGGGCGCCGGCCGATCTGGCCGCGCGGCTTCCGCCCGGCCAGTACATCGAGTCGGGTTTCCCGGTGCTGACCGCGGGGCCCACGCCGGACGTGCGCCACGACGTGTGGCAGTTCAAGATCGACGGGATGGTCGCCCAGCGGCGCGAGTGGAGCTGGGAAGAGTTCGGCGAACTGCCCTTCGAGACGGTTCCATGCGACATTCACTGCGTCACCAAGTGGTCGAAGCTCGGCACGAGCTTCGGAGGCGTCTCGGTCGACGTGCTGCTCGACGGCGTCGATCCGCGCGGCACGCACGTGATGGCGAGCTCCTACGGCGGCTACACCACGAACCTTCCGCTCGATGACGTGACGGGCGGGAAGGCGTGGGTGGTGACCGAGCACGAGGGCGAGCCGCTGCCCCGCGAGCACGGCGGCCCGGCGCGGCTGCTGGTGCCGCACCTGTACTTCTGGAAGAGCGCGAAGTGGGTCACCGGTTTGACCCTGCTCGACCATGAAGAGCCGGGCTTCTGGGAGTCGAACGGCTACCACATCCGGGGCGATCCGTGGAAGGAGCAGCGCTATTGGAGCGATTGATCGTTGCGCAGCGCGCGCCGGGCGCCTGGGAGATCGGCATGGTGACGGAAATTCGCCGTGAGACGCCACGCGTGAAGACCTTCCGCATCGCGGTGCCGATGTGGATGGCCCACCTGCCGGGGCAGCACTACGAAGTCCGCCTCACGGCCCCGGACGGCTACAGAGCGCAGCGCTCCTACTCGATCGCCTCGAGCCCGGAGCTCGAAGACGAAGTCGAGCTGACGGTGGAACGGCTCGAGGACGGCGAGGTGTCCGTCTACATGCACGACGCGCTCGAGCAGGGCGACGAGATCGAGGTGCGGGGGCCGTTCGCGACGTACTTCGTGTGGCGCGAGGAACGGCCCGTGCTGCTCGTAGGCGGCGGCTCGGGCGTCGTGCCGCTGATGGCGATGCTGCGCCACCGCCGGCTCACCGCGCCGGATCTGCCGATGCGGCTTCTCTACTCGGTGCGCACGCCCGAGGAGGTGATCTACGCCTCCGAGCTCGGTGATGAGACCACGCTGACGTACACCCGCTCCGCGCCGCCCGGCTGGCCCGGGCACACGGGGCGGATCGAGGCCGAGCTGGTCTCCTCCGCCGCCTCGGGCTACAGCGACGGCGTCGCGTTCGTGTGTGGCTCCAACGGCTTCGTCGAGACCGCCAGCGAGCTGCTGCTCGATGCCGGCTTCCCGCCCGAGCAGGTGCGCACCGAGCGCTTCGGTCCCAGCGGCTAGCCGTTCAGCTAGCGCCCGGCGATGGGGGCAAAGGAAGGCGCGGACAAAGATCACGCAACCGTGGGATTCGTTCCGGCCGCACGGCGTGGCAGCCTAGAACGATGATGCTGCTTTGTACTCTGCTCGGACACCGCTGGGAGTGGCGCGGCCACAACTGCTCGCGCTGGCAGGAGTGCGTCCGCTGCGGGCACCGGACCTGAGTCCGTCCCCCGCCGAGACCCTCTGAGCGCCGTCGCGCCGCGTCCCTAGGCGCCGAGGGTGAACGACCCCCGTGGTGGCCGCCCGGGGCGAGGGGCCCGAGGCCGGCGACCCCCGTGGTGCCGCCCGGGGCGAGGGGCTCGAGGCCGTCACCCACCTTGGTGCCGCGCGGGGCGCAGCGCCCGCCGACGGAGGCCGGCCGGTCGCCGGCCTCCGTCCTGTTCGCTGGTTTCAGGGGGCTTCAGGGGCTTCAGGGGGCTTCAGGGCAGCGCGCTCGAGCGCTCGTCACTACGCCGCGGGGGGCGGCCCACCGGGCCCGCCGGACCCACCGCGCCAGCCGGGGTGACCCGGGCCCTGCATGACGTTGTAGGAGCTGTCGAGGTGGACCTCGACCTTGGTCCCATCGGACTTGGTGACGGTCGTCTCGAAGCCTTTGCCCGTGAAGTCGGTCGTCACGGACCCGGCGGTGCCGCTCCCGACGCTCTTCACGGCCGCGGCCTGAGCTTTCGCGGCGGCGTCGCCCGTGACGGCTTTCTCAGCGTCCTCGTGGGCCGCCGTTCCGTGGGCGGGTCCGTTGAACGCCGGCTGCTGCTGCGTCCCCGTGGTGCCCTGTGTCGTGTTGGTCGAGGTCGAGGAGGAGCTCGCGGCCCCGGCGAGCGCCGAGCCGCCGAGCGCGAGCGCGGCGAGGCCCGCGACCACCACGACGCCCTTCTTGATCGAATGGAGCATGGGTTGCATCCCTTCTGTCGTCCGGGTGCTCCCGGGTTCGGAAACAGAATGGATGCGCCCGGTGGGAGTCCACTCCGAGGAGTCTCAGGAATGCCTGGGAGCCATCGGCTGCGCCGAACGTCGCGCCGCGTCGCCGGCACCGCTAGGCCGAGTGCGGAGCTCCGGTCGCCTGGCGGCGGCGCGAACTCGCGGGGCCACCTGAGATAATCGCTCGATGAGTGCCGTTCCGCCGGCCCCCGACGCCGCCCCCACGAGCCGGACCGGCGGGCTGAGGGTGATCCTTCCGATCCTCGTGATCCTCGTGATCGTTGGCGGCGTGACGGCGCTGCTGGTGGGCGGGAACTCGAAGCCCGCGCTGCCCGGCAATCCTTTACTCCCACTGCCCCGACGTGTGCCCGCTGATCGCCTCGAACCTGCACAACGCCTACGCGCGGATGACACCCGCGCAACGCGCGAAGATGGACATCGTCGTCGTCTCGGTCGATCCCCGCGGTGACAGCGCCGGCACCGTTGCGGCTTTCATGCGCTCGCATCAGCTGGCCGGCGAGGGCGAGTACCTGATCGGGTCCGCACCGCAACTCGTCCCGGTCTGGAAGTCGTGGAACGTCGGCTCGGAAAAGGACGTCTCGAGACCCGACCTCGTCAACCACTCGGCGTTGATCTACGGGCTCAGCGCGAGCGGCAAGATCTACACGATCTACCCGGCCAACTTCGCGCCCGAACAGATCATCCACGACGTCGCTCCGCTGCTGAGCCGCTGAGCTCAAGGCTGCATCGAGGCCTGCAGCGGCGCCTCGAACGCGCTTGCGCACCGCTCGCTGCAGAAGTAGGTCGTGCGGCCGGCGAAGCTCTGTGGATCGCCTTCGCGCGGTCGACCTTCATCCCGCAGACCGGGTCGGTGGCGCCCCGGCGTCTAGTCAGCCAGAAGAGGGCCGCGAAGATCGCGACGCCGAGGATGTTGAGTGAACTGCCAGCCGATCAGCACCCACAAGACCAAGCCGAGCTCCCACACGAGGTTGGTGGAGGCGAGCTGGAAACCGAGTGCCGAAGCTGGCCGGCCTGCGCGTTCGCTGTCGCTCTAGCGCTGGCTCGCCGTGCGGCGCCTTCCGGCGCTCGGAGGCCTCAGCTCGTCGAAGTTGTCGAGGGCTTCGCCGGACCCCGTCACGACGCACGTCAGGGGCGAGGAGGCATGCACCACCGGCAGGCCGGTCTCGCGCACGAGGAGGTCGGCAAGGCCGGTCAAGAGCGTGCCACCCCCGGCGAGCAGGATGCCGTCGCGCGCGATGTCGCCGGTCAGCTCCGGTGGGGTCTCCTCGAGGGTGTCTCTGATCGTCTGGACGATTTCGCTCAGCGGAGCCTGGATCGCCGACCGGACCTCACCGCTTCTGAGCGGGATCTCCGTCGGCAGGCCGGTGATGAGGTGACGCCCGCGCACCTCGCTGACCGCTTCGGGCCCATTCGAGGTCGCCGAGCCGACGGCGATCTTGATCGCCTCCGCCGTCTTCGAGCCGATCGCGAGGGAGTGCTCGACCCGCAGGTAGCGGGTGATCGCTTCGTCCAGCTCGTAGCCACCGACGCGCAACGAGCGCGACAACACGATCCCCCCGAGCGAGATCACGGCCACCTCGCTGGTGCCGCCACCGATGTCGACGACCATCCGGCCGACCGGCTCGGCGATGTCCAGTCCAGCGCCGATCGCGGCTGCGATCGGCTCCTCGATCAAGTGGACGTGGCGAGCGCCGGCAGCGAGTGAGGCCTCCTCGACCGCCCGTTTCTCGACCTCGGTGATCCCCGAAGGCGCACAGACGATCAGGCGAGGGTGTGCGCGGTGGCGGTCGAGGACCTTGCGGATGAAGTACCGCAGCATCTGCTCGGTGACCTCGAAGTCGGCGATCACGCCGTGGCGCAGCGGGCGGCTCGCCGAGATCGTCGCGGGCGTCCGTCCGATCATCCGCTCGGCGTCGGCTCCGACGGCGTGTACCTGGCCGGTTCGGGAGTCCGTGGCGACGACGGAGGGCTCCGATACGACGATTCCCTCGCCCTCGACGTAGACGAGCGTGTTCGCTGTCCCGAGGTCGATCGCCATGTCCCTGACACCGAACGTGGGGGCGATGTGGCGACGCGCGACATCGCGACGCGAGCCGTCCCGGCGGAAGCGCATCGCCTCAGCTTCGCAGACATCCACACGAGGCGCCGGTGGATCCATCTCGCGCCCGGCGGGGTCTTAACGCACCGGGCGAGCCGCACGGGGCTCGCTACGAGGCGATCGTGTTCAGCTCCGCGACATCTCCCTCGGACAGGCCGATCCCGGCGCCGGCGAGATTCGCTCGCAGGTGGGCGACCGAGGAGGTACCGGGGATCAGCAGTATGTTCGGTGAGCGCTGCAGCAGCCACGCCAGGGCGACGGCCATCGGGCTGGCATCGAGACGTGCGGCGACCGACGCCAAGGTCTCCGATTGCAGCGGTGAGAAGCCACCGAGCGGGAAGTAGGGCACGTAGGCGATTCCCTGGGCGGTGAGCAGGTCGATCAGATCATCGTCGACGCGGTGCGCCAGGTTGTAGAAGTTCTGAACGCACACGACAGGGGCGATCGACTGCGCTTCCGAGATCTGCGTGGCGTCGACCGTGCTGAGGCCGAGGTGCTTGATCAGCCCTTCCCGCTGCATCTCCGCGAGCACCGCAAACGGCTCAGCGATCAGTTCGGGGGTGGGGCTCTGGAAGCCGCCGACGCGCAGGTTGACGACATCGAGGGCGTCCAGTCCGAGATGGTCCAGGTTGTCGCGCACGGCCTGACGGAGCTCGGCCGGGGCCAGCGCCTGCGGCCAGCCTCCCTCGGCGTCCCGCAGCGCTCCGACCTTGGTCACGATGTGGAGCGAGCCGGGGTAGGGGGAGAGGGCCTCTACGATGATTTCGTTCGTGACGTACGGGCCGTAGTAGTCGCTGGTGTCGATGTGCGTGATACCCGCCTCGACCACCTCGCGCAGAACCGCGATCGCTTCGTCGCGGTCCGCGGGTGGGCCGAACACGTGCGGGCCGGCCAGCTGCATCGCGCCGTATCCCAGCCGGGTCACGGTCAGGCCGTCGGCCATCGTGAAGGTGCCTCCGGGGAGAGCCTGCGCTGACATCGGGGTTCCTCCCTTCGTCGCGTTGCCGCGAGTTCATGGGGGCACGGGGGGCGCGCGTGCCGCTCGCTCTCCCGTCTTCGGTACATCGTGCCGCACCGGTCAAACGGGCGGAACTGCTTGCGGTTGCGGGTCGTGGGCGGCGCGCAGCTCGCGGCGCAGCAGCAGGTACGCGATCCCGCCCCCGGCGAGCGGGACGAGCAGTCCCACAGCCTGATAGAGGAGGACGGCCGCGACAGCCGTGTCGCGTTCGACGCCGTAGAGGATCAGCATGCCGACCATGCCCGCGGCGGTGCCGATGTTGGCGGGGAGCGGAATCGATCCCCCGAGCGCGCCGATTATGTAGGCCATCATCACTACGCCGAAGGTCGGCGTCGGGCTCGCGTGGATCGCGATCAAGGCGGTGAACAGGACCAGCACGTCGAAGCAGAGGTAGGCCGCCGCTCCGAGCACGCTGCGGATACCGGATTTGTGGGTCAGCAGGCGAGCCGTGTCCTGCACGGCGTCGGCGAGCGTCGTGACCACGGTTGCGAGCCGCTTGTGCGCGGGTCGGGCTTTGCCGGCTCCGCGGCGCGCGCTCGCCGCCGTGAAGAGCACCGCCGCGACCCCGGCGGCGGCGACAGCCGCGGGCAGGAGCGTCAACAGGAGGTTGGACTCGCCGGCGAGGATCCCGGCGGCGAGACCGACGCCGAACACGACCAGTGCGATCGCGTCCACCGTCGTGTTGAGGAAGCTCAGGCTGAACTGCCGCTCGGCGACCAATTTGAGCGGCATCCCCAGGCGATGGAGCAACCAGGTCCCGGCGCCGACGCTCGACAGCGACCCGCCGGGCACGAACATCCCCGCTCCCAGCTGCGCCCATGCGAGGCGCGTGTCGATTCGCCGCACGCCGGCGCGCTGACCCACCACGCCCTCAGGGTCGACGATCCCGCGCCAGGACACCACGAAGCCGATCTCCGAGAGCGTCTCGAGCGCGAAGACCGCGGTCAGCCATGGCCAGCTGAGGCGTTCGAGGTCCGCGAGCGCGGCCCGTAGGCTCGGGATCAGCTTGATCACGAGGTAGGCGGCGATCAGAAAGCCGAGCAGCCGGAGCCCGTCTTTGACCAGCCAGCGCTCACCCGCACGCAGCGCCCGAAGCCTCGCGTGGTGCGCGCTGGCCTCGCCTCCGGCCGCCGCCCGCTCGATCTCGCCCATGCCCGAGACTCGTAGCGCTTCTCGCGTCTCCGTGCCTGCCCGCCGCTTCGGGCCAAGGGACACTCGGGGTGCCGCCGGCGGCTCGAGGCCGCCCTCGAGTTGAATCCCCGGCGCCGAAGCACCCGGTGTGCAGACCAGTGAGTCCACGGGCGCGACCCCGCAGCGCAGGAGCGACCCTGCCGGCGACAGCAACCGAGGAGGTCGGCATGAGCAGCGCGGATGTGAGCAGCCAGCTTCAGGAGATCACCGCCAGGCTTCCCGGCCGGCAATGGGAGAACTGAGGAGGTCGGTACGATCCCGCAGCCGTGAGGCTCGTTAGCTATACGCGCGACGGCACGGCCGCGGCCGGGATCCTGCTGGGCGAGGAGATCGTGCCGCTCTCGGCGCTCGAGCGGCCGCGACGCGCCGGTCGTCGACCCGCAGAAGATCGTCTGCATCGGGTTGAACTACCGCGATCACGCGGAAGAGGCCGGGCAGGAGATCCCCGCGGCGCCGATGTGGTTCGCCAAGTTCGCGAACTCCCTCCGCGGAAGCGGTGCGGAGGTCGTGCTGCCGGCCGCGCACCCCGAGTACGTCGACTACGAGGCAGAGCTCGCGCTGGTGATCGGACGGCGGGCGCGAAACGTGAGCGAGCGCGACGCCCTGGCCCACATCGCGGGCGTGATGCCGTTCAACGACGTCAGCGCACGCGACCTGCAGCTGCAGAATCCGCTGTGGACGAGCGGCAAGGCGATCGACAGCTTCGCGCCGTGCGGACCGGCGCTCGTCACGCTCGACGAGGCCGGTGACCTGGGCGGGCTGACGCTGCGCGCCCGTATCGACGGCGAGACGTTGCAGGAAGGCAGCACCGCGAATCTGATCTTCGGGCCCGCCGAGCTGGTCTCGTGGCTCTCGCGGACGATGACGCTGCTGCCCGGCGACATCATCGCCACGGGCACGCCGGCAGGCGTCGGCGCCTCCCAGGGTCGCTTCCTGCGTCCGGGCAACACGATCGAGATCGAGATCGACGGTCTCGGCCGACTCAGCAACCCCGTCCGCAGTGAATGACGCACCCCGAGCCAGGGCACCAGGGGGGCGACCGGTGACTTCCACGGGCGCGAATGCGGCGCTCGAAGCGCGAGATTGTGCTGCGCGAGACAAAACCGGGGAAATCGAACCTGATCGGAGCTCCGATGTTCCTCTTCGATCGCAGAGCGCCAAGCGAACGTGCGATCGCCGCCTGGCGTGAGGCGGCCGAGCTGGTGTCGGCCCGCTGGGCCGTGTTCGTCGAGGCGGAGCCGGAGGAACGTCGCGGAGCATTTGCGTCCTACACAGCGGCCCTCGACGCGGAGGAGGCGGCGGCGGCGCGGATCAAGCAACTGACGCTGGACAGGGCCGCCTGAGCGGAAGCGGGAGAGGGGAGGAGCACGATGGAGCTGCGACACCTTCGTTATTTCATCGCGATCGCCGAGGAGCGAAGCTTCACGCGCGCGGCGGAAAGGCTGTGGGTCGCGCAGCCCGGGCTCTCGACGCAGATCCGGAGGCTCGAGAAGGAGCTCGGCACGCGGCTGTTCGAGCGACACACGCGTGGGGTCGACCTGACCGCCGCGGGAGAGCTGTTCCTCGAGCGGGCCCGCACCGCGCTGGCTGCGGCGGAGATCGCGGGCGCGACCGGCGGCGACATCGCCGCCGGCGTCTCCGGACGCGTCAGGCTCGGGATCGCGACAGGTCCGTCCTGGCACGGAACAGCGGAGACGCTCGCGTGCTTCACGCGCGAACATGCGGGGGTCGAACTGACCGTGCTCGAAGGCTACGGCGGCATGCTCTGGCGGGAGCTGCGCGATGGTCGCCTCGATGCGGTGCTGGCACCCTCCGGCTTTTGCTCGGCTGACCTGCAGTCGCTGGGGCTGGGGGCAGAGCCGTGGCTGGTATTGGTGGGCGCCGGCCATCGTCTGGCCGGCACGAGTTCCCTGGCTCCGGCCGCCCTGCAGGGCGAACGGATCGCCGTCACGGCGAACCGTGACGGCGCTGGTCACGACCGCGCGATCGCCGATCTCCTCGGATGCCTCGGCGTGACCGCCGTGCTCGTGCGCACCCCGCCGGGTCCGGCGATGCACGGCGCGGTGGCACGCGGCGAGGCGCTTGCGCTCACGACCGCGCCCCCGGCGCTTGCGCCCGGCGTCGTGACCCGCGAGCTCGAGTCGGCGCCGCGGCTCGAGTTCGCGCTCATGTGGCGTGAGCATGCCGCCTCGCCGGCGTTGAATCAGCTCATCGAAACGGCCTTGACACATGCCGAGAGCCAACGGGCCGGGCGGGCGCCGCTGCACGCGGTTGCGTGAGGAGCGCGTCGGAATGACGACCTTGACGAGCCTGCAGCGCGCGGTCCGTCTCGCAATGGCCCGCCGGGACGCGGGCACAGATCCGCGCCGCCGGCGGAGCGGGGCGAGGAGGCAGGGCGGGCCGGCGGTCGTGCCGAGGCCCGGCGCGCAACAACGGCATCAGCTGGCACTGTCCTCGCTCAGCCGCCCTGTGGCGGAAGGCGCGAGTGCCGGGGAGCATCGGCTCAGGGAGCGGGAGCGGTGGGCGACGGCGATCGACTGACCTCGGTGATGAGGCTCGCCAAGCGCACGCCGCTGCTCTCGCGGGACCAAGAGTTGGCCCTCGCGCGGCGGATCGAGCAGGGCGACGCTCGGGCGCGCGAGCGGATGATCGAGAGCAACCTGCGACTGGTCGTCGCGACGGCGCGCAGCCAGCGCTCGCACGATGTCCCGTTCTCCGATCTCGTCCAAGAGGGATGCATCGGGCTGATCCAGGCAGTCGACCGGTTCGATTACCGGCGTCGGCTGAAGTTCTCGACCTACGCGGTGTGGTGGATCCGGCGTTCGATCGCCGACGCGACACGGCACTCGCAAACGATCCGCGTCCCGGCGAAGACGAATCGCCGGTTGGCTGCGGTCCGCCGCGCCGAGGGGGAACTCGCGCGCAGCCGCTGCGCATCGGACGCGGCCGTCGGAGAGCGCGCGGCGGTGCCCGCGAGGATCGTTGGCTCGCTGCGCTCGGCCGCGCGTGTGACGGCGTCCCTCGACGGCGCGATCGGCGACGACGGCGCCACCCTGCGGGAGCTGATCGTCGATGTACACGCCGTCGACCCCCTCCAGCACGCGATCGCGCGGGAGCGTCGGCGCGATGTGGCGGGGATGGTGCGGCTGCTGCCCGAGCGGCACCGCGAGGTGGTCGTCCGCCACTTCGGCCTGGGCAACAGGGAGCCCGAGAGCCACGAGACGATCGCTGTACGGATCGGCATAGGCAAGGAGCGGAGCCGGCAGATCGAACGGGAGGCCCTGCGTCGCATGCGGTCGCTCGTCTGAGCCCGGAGACGTGTCCGGTGCCGGGCTGATCGACGGGATAGGATGCCCCGGGTTCTGCCTATGCACTGGGTAGGAAACAAGTGTCGGCTACGAAAGAGGCCATTCGTGACTATGTCGAGGCGTATCGGGGCGCGCCCGAGCGCCCGTTCCGCCGCTGTGGCTGCCGCGCTGCTCGTGTCTGCCCTCGCCGCCTCGCTTCCCTCGCAAGCTCTCGGCGCCGGCAGGGCCACGAGTCGTGGCACCGTGACGACGCTGTTCGCGGGCTCGCTCATCGCATACATGGAACACAACTTCCGGCCGTCGTTCGAAAAGGCGAGCGGCTATGGCTTCCTGGGGTTCGGGGGCGGGTCGACCGAACTGGCCAACGAGATCAAGGGGGGCGTGCGCCGCGGCGACGTGTTCGTGAGCGCAGCTGCCGCAGCGGACCACGCCCTCGAAGGTGCCCCGAACGGGAATTGGGTTTCCTGGTACACGTCGTTCATGGCGTCGCCGCTGATGCTCGCCTACAACCCACAGAGCTCGTTTGGGAAGCAGCTGCGAGCGGGCAAGCCCTGGTACCGCGTCGTGGCCGAGTCCGGGATCAGGGTGGGTCGGACGGACCCAAAGCTCGACCCGAAGGGCGTGCTCACAACGGAAGCGATCGCTGCGGCGGCCAACCGGCTGCATGATGCGGCGCTGCTCGGCGCGGAGTCGCATTTCGAAACCTTCCCCGAGACGGGGCTGGTCGGGCGGATGCAATCCGGTCAGCTCGACGCCGGCTTCTTCTACGCGGTCGAGGCGAAGACGGCGAAACTGTCGACGGTGGCGCTGACACCGGTCTACAAGTACGCCGCCTACACGCTCACGATCCTCAACCACGCATCGAACCCGACCGGTGCCGCAGCGCTGATCCGCTACCTGCTGAACACCGCCCGAACGTACACGCTGAACAAGAACGGTCTAAGTCCGATGAAGCCGAAATTCGCCGGCTCGCGCGGCGCCGTGCCGGCTTCCCTGCGGGCGACGGTGGGGGCTCGCTGAGACGCAGCACCAAGGGCGCGGGGCTCACGCTGGGGTTGCTCGGCGGACTCCTCGCGCTCTATCTGCTCGGCCCACTCGTCGCATTCGTCATCCGCGCGGCCGGGGGCGTGGCGTCGGCCCCCGGGGTCGGCTCTGCGCTGCTGATCTCGCTCTACACGGCAACGATCTCATGCGTGGTGATCGCGGTGCTCGGGGTGCCACTGGCCTATCTGCTCGCGATCGGGCCGAGAGGCCTGACACGGGCTATGACGTCGCTCGTAGCGCTGCCCCTCGCGCTGCCGCCGTTGATGAGCGGGCTGCTGCTGCTCTATGTCGTAGGGCCGTACACGTGGCTCGGGCGGCTGTTCGGCGGCCGCTTGACGGACACAGTCACCGGGATCGTCCTTGCGCAGACGTTCGTTGCTGCTCCCTTCCTGGTGATCGCTGCCCGAGCGGCCTTCGCCTCCGTCGATCCGGCCCTGTCGGAGGTCGCGGCATCGCTGGGACACGGGCGACTTTCGCGGTTCTGGCGGTTCGCGGTCCCGGCCGCGCTGCCGGGGATAGCCGCAGGGCTCCTGCTCGCGTGGCTAAGAGCGTTCGGCGAGTTCGGGGCGACGGTGATCCTCGCCTACCACCCCTATTCGCTGCCGGTATTCACGTTCGTGCAGTTCGACGGAACCGGTCTTCCGGGCACCGTGCTGCCGATCGCCGTGGCGCTCGGCGCGGCCCTGATCGTTCTCACGATCGTCCAGCTGCCCTTGCCGCGGCGCCCCGCCCGCTCGAAACGAGAGCGAGCTGCGAGCACCATCGAGCAGCCCGCTCCGGGGGCTCTGCTCGAGTTCGAGATCGCGGCGCGGGCGGGCGAGTTCTCGCTGGCGGTCGCTTACAACTCCGTGACGCCGAGGCTCGCGCTGCTCGGCGCTTCGGGAGCCGGCAAGACCCTGACGCTGCGAACCATCCTCGGCGTGCATCGCGACGCGCGAGCGAGCATCAGGCTGGCAGGCGAGGAGGTGTCCGGCCTCAGGCCCGAGCAACGCCGGATCGGCTACGTGCCGCAACAGCCGGCACTGCTCGCCCGGCGGACGGTGGGCGAGCAGGTGCTCGCCGGTACTCGGGCACGGGCGGACGAGGGCCGCAGGTGGATCGCTGCGCTCGGACTCGGCGGCCTCGAGGATCGCTATCCGGCTCAGCTCTCCGGCGGGCAGCAGCGGCGCGTGGCGCTCGCTCGCGCGCTGGCGGACCGGCCGAGGCTGCTGCTCTTGGACGAGCCCTTCACGGGGCTCGACACGACCTCCCGGCGTGGGCTGATCGAGCAGCTGCGCACGCTCCAAGAGCGCCGGTCCGTCACGACCGTTCTCGTCACTCACGACCCCGACGAGGCGGCTCTACTGGCCGATGAGATCGTGATCATCGACGACGGCCGGACCTTGCAAGCAGGCCCCAAGAGAGAGCTGTTCAGTGCGCCCCACGGGTCGAAGGCGGCAGCCTTGCTGGGCCTTGCCAACGTGAACAGCGGCTCGGTGGTGGGGCCTGGCCTCGTGCACTCCCACGGCATTCAGGTGAGAGCTGAGACGGGTTCGTTGCCTGTGGGTCGATCCGTCGCATGGACAGTCGACCCTTGGCGCGTGCAGGTGCGTTCCGACGGGCGCTATGCCGCGATGCTGCTGAGGGACGACGACCTCGCGATCATCACGGATGTCGCCTTGACGGTCGCCACCGCGCGCATGCCAGGTGCCAAACCGAGCTCGAGAGCAGAGTCGCGGGTGATCGCGGCGGTCACCGCGAACTCCCCGGCCTCGATCTCGACGAGCGCCATCACTCCGTCCACCTCCACCGAGCTGATCACACCGGGAAAACGATTCCGTGCCGAGATCCGCGCGCCGGTGTGATGCCGCGACGGCCGTTGCGTCAGACGACTCACCTCACGTGAGGAGACAACACGTCGATTGTTCTCGTCACGACGGGTCTGCAACTTCCCCGCCTTGTCCCACCGCCGGAGCGTGTCGACGCTGACGCCGATCGCCTTAGCCGCTTCACCCATCGTCAGATCGGACTTCATCGTCCGAGTCTACTGTCGGGTTATTCAGCGCTGGCGGGCGAGGCGCCTCGAACGCCCGCGACGAGCGAGCGGACGATCGTGTGCGGGTACGGTCATGGGATGCACTGCCGGAGGGCCCAGCCAGCGGACGACCTTGTCCAGGTCGGTGCTCGGCTTGGCGATGAGATATCCCTGCACGGCGTGAAGTCCGAGGTCTCGAACGGCCTCGAGATCGGCCGGCCGCTCGACGCCCTCGGCGACGACCGTGGAGCCCAGATCGAGGGCCAGCGAGAGGAAGCCGCTGACCGCGACACGCCGGGCGTGGTCGAACGCGATCCCGTCGATCAGGGACCTGTCCACCTTGATGAAGTCCGGGCGCAGCTCGAGGACGTGACGCAGTGACGCATAGCCCGCGCCAGCATCGTCGACGGCGAGCCGCAGTCCCGCCTTCCGCAACGGGTCGAGCTGCCGGTGCAGGCTCGTGTAGCTCTCCACCGCTGCGTGCTCGGTGACCTCGACGACGACTTGCGAGAGCGGTAGACCTTCCTTCTGATTGGCCCTTCGAGCGAGCTCGACGAGGACGTGGGGAGAGACGTTCACGGCGACAAACTGTTGCTCGCCCAGCAGCGGGATCACCTCCCACGCCTTTCGCACGGCGAGCCGTTCGAGTTCCAGGCTCAGCCCGAAGCGCTCGGCGGTCGCAAGCGTGTGATCTGGTCGGCTGAACGGGTCAGGAAATCGAGCCAGCGCCTCGACGCCAAGGCAGCGGTTGTCCTGAAGATCGACGATCGGCTGAAACGCGATCGCGAGATCTTCGTCCTCGACCAGACGCTCGACGCCCGAGCGAAGCTGCTCCGAGGCGCGGCTCTTGTCGAGATCCCCGACTAACGAGTCGGCCATCATCGACAGCAGTCGAACGTCTCGCGCATCCAGGTGCGACGCGGGCTGGAGGCTCAACCCGCAAAGTGCGCCGTACAGGACCCCATCGGAGTGGCGCAGCGGCACCCCGATGAACGATCCGGTTCGACCGCTCGGCGCGAGCGGAAGATCGGGGACACGGCCATCGGCATCCGCATCGATGATCAACGCGGGAATCGACGTCGAGGTGGCGATGGGCCATCACGACGATGCGCTCGAGCGCGGTCAGGTCGATGTTCGGGTCTGGCTGAGCCATTTAGATCGAGGGCGCCACGCCCGGGCAACTCCGGAAAGTGGGCAAAGGGAACGCGCTGTGGCTCAATCGCCACACACCGCGCGTTCGTGAGTCCACGCATCGCGGCTGGCCGGAAAGACCATTGCCGGCTGCTTCCGTGGCGCGTCGGCGGCGATCCGGCATCCGTGCAAGCAGCGCGCGAATCCTCAAGCTCTCGGCATGGCGGCACGAGGAGGCGGTATGCACGCGGAAGCTGGTCCGTCGGTGCCCCCCGCCGCACCGGCCTCGCCCGAGGCCGAGCGCCAGATCTGCTGCTCGATGACCAGCGTCCTGCTGCGACTGATCCGCCGTGACGGCGGGGATGCTGCGGTCGCCTCGCTGCTGGAGCGTGCCGGCTCCAAGCACCAGCCCTCCTATCTGGAAAACGTGGAGAACTGGATCTCGCTCGATGAAGCGACGACGATGTTTCAGGCAGGCGTCGAGGAGAGCGGCGATGAGGGCTTCGCGCGGCGCGTCGGGGAGAACACGCTGCGACAGCACGCCGGCACCCAGGTCGCCACTGTGCTCCGCTCGCTCGGCTCGACCGAGGCGGTGCTGCAGGCCGTGGCCCAGAGCGCCGCGAGGCTCAGCGCGGTCACGAAGATGGAGGCGATCGAAGCCGAGCCCGGTCGCGGCGTCGTGCGAGCATGCGCTCGCGAGGGTTTCACTCGCCGCAGATTGCACTGCGACTGGACCACCGGGCTGCTCGCGGGGCTGCCGCTGCTGTTCGGCCTGCCACTCGCTCGCGTGGAGGAGAGCGAATGCCAGACGCGGGGCGACGAGCAGTGCCTGTACACGGTCAGTTGGGATGCCGAGCTCGCGGCCGTGGCGGCAGATCCTCACCAGCGCGTCACCTCACTCGAGGCCCAGCTGGTCGCGATGTCCGAACGTCTGCACGGTGCCTACGCGACAGCCGGCGATCTGGTTTCAACCGACGACCTGAACAATGTCCTGCAGCGAATCGTGCAGCGGGCAGCGGACGCCGTGCGCGCTCCGAGCCACATTCTCGCGGTGCGGACAGACCCCAACGCCGAGTTGCAGGTCTTCAGCCATGGCGTCGACGAGGCAAAGGCTCAGGCGATCGTCGAGGGCATGGCCGTGCAGAAGGATGCGGAGGAGGACTCGATGCTCGTGGCCCAGGTCGCCTCTGCGCGCCAGGTCTACGGGCAGCTGATCGCGCGCTATCCGGGAACGGTCGAGTTCTTCCCTCAGGACCACGAGCTGCTGAGCCTCTATGCGAAGAACGCGGCCGCCGTCCTCGACATGTCCGTTGCGCTGGAACAGTCCAAACGTCGCCACGAGCAGGTCAGTTCGCTGCTGTCGCTTGCGCATGCAGTGGCGCAGGCAGGCACCAGCGAGGAGGTCGCGGAGCGACTGCTGGCTGTCGTCCCCGAGGTCGTGGATTGCGACCGTGTCGGAGTGTGGCTATGGGACTACCTGGAACAGAACCTTCGGCTGCTCGACGCGTCCGGGCACCCGTCTGGGCACGACGATTACCTGCGCGGACTCGAGATTCGTCCCGTCGACACGCCTCACCTGGCCGAGATGATCGCCGTGCCGGCGCCTGATTTCTTCGACCATGGCACCGAGGACCCGTTCATGAGGGAGCTGATGGCTCGGCTCGGACAGGTGGCGCTGGTCGTCGTGCCGATCGTCGCGCGGGACGTCTTCCTGGGCATCCTGACCGTGTCGGTCACAGACGACCCTCGGCGTCTGCGGTCCGATCGCGATCTCAAGGAGCGGCTCACCGGCGTCGCCGCGCTCGCCGCGACGGCGCTTCAAAACGGGCAACTGGTCGACAAGCTCCGTCACAAAGCGACCCATGATGCGCTCACCGGCTTGCTCAACCGCGTGGGCTTTCGCCAACACATCGACGGGATCATCGACCCGTCCCGGTCGGGCTCCAGCACCGCAGCCCTTCTGTTCGTCGATCTCGACGAGTTCAAGCAGGTCAATGATCTCTACGGTCACGAGGCCGGCGACGAGCTGATAAGGAAAGCCGCGCAACGCCTCGAGTCGACGGCTCGCGAAGGGGACGGGGTTGCGCGTCTCGGCGGCGACGAGTTCGCCATCGTGCTCGCCGGCGTGAGCGACCCCGACCAGCTCAGGGCTGCCGAAGCCCGCATCCGCGCTGCATTCCGGGAGCCGTTCAGGCTCGGGGAAGCGATGCTCGATGTGGGCGCGAGCGTGGGCGGAAGCCTCTGGCCGCGCGACGGCCAGACGGTCGACGAGCTTGTTGCGAACGCAGACGCCGCGATGTACCGGGACAAGAGCGAAAGCCGCTCCCGGCAGCTGGAAATGTCGAGTTCGGACTAACCTCGGGCAGCGCGCCGGCATTTGACGTTCCCTGCGGTTGCGGTCAGGGTGGTGGTGTTCGAGATGTTGAAGGTCGTTGACCACAAGGGTGTCCAGGACCTGGTCGCGCGCGGCGCGCGGCTCGTCGAGGTGCTGCCGAGCGAGGAGTACGAGGAACTGCACCTTCCCGGCGCGATCAACCTCCCGCTGAAGGAGCTCGATGCAGGGCGCGCACAGTCGCTCGATCGCGGCACGCCGGTAGTGGTCTATTGCTGGGATGCGCTCTGCGACATGAGCCCTCGTGCCGCCGCTTGGCTCGCTCGGCTCGGCTTCGACACCTACGACTATGCCCTCGGCAAGGTCGACTGGATGGCCCATGGCTTGCCGGTGGAGGGCTCAGCCGCGATGGTCCCAACGGCGCTGTCGTTCGTCCGTGACGACGTCGCGACCTGCGAGCTCGGGGACCGCGCGCAGGAGATCAGGCGGCGGATCGATTCGAGCCCCTACGGATTCGCGCTCGTCCTGGCCGGCCGCGTCGTGCTCGGGAGGGTGCGCGGCTCACGAGTCGAGGGGGCGCCGGCGGATGCTTCGGCGGAGGCGCTGATGGAGTTCGGACCATCGACGACGCGTCCGCATACCGACGCGAAAGAGCTCTCGGGCCGTCTTCGGGCTGTCGGCGCGACCGTGGCCCTGGTCACCTCGCCGGAGGGGGAGCTGATCGGCGTCGTACGCAGCGCCGACCTCGAAGCCGAGTAGGCGTCGATTTCTGAGGCGAAGCTTGCGGCGCCGGGGGGCGCGCGGCGCAAATCCCATCGCTACCGGCTGAGGAGAGACATGAGGGTAATCAGAAGCAGCATCGCGACCAGCAAGGGGCCCACGGATTGGTTCACGGGCGACGTCTACGTCGACTCTCTCGCGGAGCCTTCAGAGCCGTATCGTCTAGCGGCTGCAAACGTCCACTTCACGCCTGGCGCCCGCACCGCTTGGCACAACCATCCGTTGGGCCAGACGATCTTCGTGACGGAGGGCGTCGGGCGCTGCCAGCGCGAGGGCGGGCCGGTCGAGGAGATTTGCCCGGGCGACCGCGTGTTCTTCGAACCGGGCGAGAACCACTGGCACGGCGCCGCCCCCGACCGCTTCATGGCTCACGTCGCGATGCAACAGGTGGACGACGACGGCAGCGCAGTGACGTGGGGACAGCACGTCAGCGATCAGGACTACGGGGCGGAAGGGGCGAAGAAGTAGCCGCGTGAGGGCACCGGCCTCGGCTCAGCGCGGTTCCAGCTTCAGTTGGCCCGGCGATCCGTTGATGCACCGATAAGGGCGTTTAGCGGCTCGGCGCTCGGGTAAGAGGGCCGGACGGGCTCGCCCCCTACGGGTCCGTGCTTGCCCTATGACGGATCCCTCCACCAAGTCGCCACAGGCGTCGCGACGCGCTATACCCGAGCGCGGAATCAGTTCTGGACGGCCGCCGCTGGGGCGCCGGCCGGCGCATTCGCCCACACGCGTGGTGCCGCTGCCGCTGCCAGATGCCCGCGTGCACTTCGCCCCCCGTGTGAGCGCCTGGGCACGGACCCATGTGCTCAGCCTGACGATCCTGGTCGGGCTGCTCCTGATCGCCGCGATCGTCCTCGGCACGGGAATCTCGCACTATCCGGCGTTTTCCGACGACGAGGGGACCTACACCGCGCAGGCATGGGCGGTTCGCACGCAGGGCTCGCTTGCCCACTACACCTACTGGTACGACCACCCGCCGCTCGGCTGGCTGCAGCTCGCTCTCGGCAGCTGGCTGGCGGGCCCACTGCTCTCCGGCGGCGCGGCCGTTGCGCAAGCGCGCGGGCTGATGCTGCTCTGGGCGCTCGCGAGCGTCGCGCTGCTCTATGTCCTGGCCCGCCGGCTCGGGCTGAGGAGACCGTTCGCGGCGCTCGCTGTGCTGCTGCTGGTGCTGAGCCCGCTGGCGGTCACCTACCTTCGTCAGGTCTACCTCGACAATTTCGCGATGCCGTGGCTGCTCGGCGCGTTCGTCCTGGCCGCCTCGCCGCGCAGGCGACTGTGGGCCTACGCGGCCAGCGGCATCTGCTTCTCGGTGGCGGTGCTCTCGAAGGAGACGACGCTGCTGTTTCTCCCGGCGCTCGTCCTGCTCGTGCTGCAGCAGCTGGACCGTCGCACGCGGGCCTTCTGCCTCACGGCGTTCGGGTTGTCGGTGCTCCTCGTGACGGCCGCCTACCCGCTCTATGCGGTGCTGAAGGGAGAGCTTCTGCCCGGGCGCGGTCACGTCAGCCTCCTCGAAGCGCTGGCCTTTCAGCTCGTCAACCGCCCGAGCACGGGCAGCGCTCTGAGCGCCGGCTCGGCGTCGCACACGCTCGTCGCGAGCTGGCTGCGAACCGATCCGTGGCTGCTCGCTCTCGGCGCGGCGGCGGTCCCGGCTGCGATCTTCATCCGCCGCTTGCGCCCGATTGCCGTTGCGCTCGTGATCCTGCTCGGGGCGGCGATTCGTGGGGGTTACCTGCCGCAGCCGTTTGTGATCTCGATGTTGCCGATGTGTGCGCTGCTGATCGCGGGAGCGCTCGACGCCGGATGGCAGCTGCGGCTGGGGGCCGGCCGTCTGCCCACACCCGGTCGGACTGCCGTGATCGCCGCCGTGCTCGGCTTCTGCGTCCTGATCCTGCCGACGTGGGCTTCGTCTGACAGCTATGCGATGCGCGCCGATGAGACGCGTCCGATGTTGGTGGCCGAGCGCTGGATCGACGCCCACGTCAGCCGGCGCGCGCGCGTGCTCGTCGACGACACCCTGTACGTCGATCTCGTCGATGTCGGCTTCGAACAGCGCTTCGGCGCGGTGTGGTTCTACAAGCTCGACTACACCACCAATCTCGACCCGTCGATAGTCCGCCACCTACCCCAGGGCTGGCGCGCCTTCGACTATGTCGTTTCGACGGCCGTCATTCGCTCGGCGCTGGCCCAATCGCCGGGTGGGCTGCAACAGGTCCGCGAGGCGCTCGCTCACAGCCAGGTGGTGGCGAGCTTCGGAGCGGGTCGTGAACATGTCGAGGTGCGTCGCATCACCGGTGTCGGCGTCGGGTCGGGCCGCATACCACCGCCTGTCCAGCGGCCGGCTCCCGCCGCTGCTCGCACTCGGCGGCGGGCCGAGCGCGCCCGCAGAGGCTCACGGCAACGCCCCCAACCCGTCGCACACCGTCATCGACGGAGGCCGAGCGGTTGAGCGCATGGCTCCACCTCAACCCGGCCGGCCGAATCCGCGGAGCCTCGTCCTCACGCTCGGCCGCCGCCGGCATCGGGCTGCTGCTCGTCGCGGCGGCGCTTGCACCGGCGATGCTCTTCGGCTTCTCCGCCGGCTCCACACAGCAAGACCTGGCCGCCCGGGAGGCGCGGACGTTCCTTGCCGGCTACGTCGAACCGAACCGTCCGTGACGCGATGCCGGCCGCCGACGCGGATCTGCTGATCGCTTGGTCGCTGGCGCGGGCGCGGTGGCCGGGAGCCCGTGCGTATCACATGGCCGCGCGGCGCATCGCCGCCGCGATTCTCAGGCGCGAGACGGCGCGCCGAGGCGGCAGGCTCGTCCTTGCTGCCGGCCCCTGGGCGACCGGGGCGCCGGTATCGATCGACCCCAGCTACTGGGCGCCCGAGGCGTTCAGAGCGCTCGCAGCGCTCACAGGAGACCGGCGCTGGCTTGAGCTGGCGCGCAGCTCGCTGGCGCTCGCCACATCGCTGAGCGAAGCGGGAGCGAAGCTTCCACCGGACTGGGCCCGCATCGACGGCGGCACGGCGGTTGCCGCGCCGGCCCCGAACGGCGCGGTCCCGCAGACTCGATACGGGCTCGACGCACAAAGACTCGTGGTGTGGCTCGGCGTGAGCTGCAACGCCTCGGAGCGGCGACTGGCCGCGCGCTGGGCGGCGATCCTGGCCGGCCCGGCGGCATCACGGGCGATTGCACTCGCGCCGAATGGGTCGATCATCGACGCGGCCACCAACGCCTTGCCGCTGGTGGCCTCCGCTGCGGCTGCACAGGCAGCCGGCCGGCAACAGCGACGAGACCAGCTCTTGGCGCAGGCAGCGAGCGTCGAGGAGGCGCACCCGACGTACTACGGCGCCGCCTGGCTGGCGCTCGGACGCACGCTGCTGACGAGCTCCAGCCTGGGATCCTGTGCAGCCGGGGGAGGCGGCGGATCGTGACCGTGCTGTCGCTCCTGATCGTCGCGCTGTCAGTCGTCCTGTTCGCGATCGCGCTGGCGACCGTATGGTGGATGTTGCATGCGTGGCGGGATCCCGAGACGCTGAGCTCCACCGGCTTCGAGCACGACCCCCGGCCCCCGCAGCTGTCGTTCTCGCTGCTCGTGCCGGCGCGCCACGAGGATGCCGTGCTGCGCGACACGCTCGAGCAGCTGCTGCGCCTGGACCACCCGGCGTTCGAGGTGTTGCCGATCGTCGGCCACGACGACGAAGCGACCGCTGCGGTAGCCCGCGCCGTCGCCGAGGCCCACCCCGACCAGGTTCATGTCGTCATCGACGACAGCTGGCCGAAGAACAAGCCCAAGGCGCTGAACGCGGCGCTCCCGCTGTGCAGGGGCGAGATCGTCGGCGTGTTCGACGCTGAGGATGAAGTCGATGAACGACTGCTGCGCTCGGTGGATCGGAATTTCCTGGCCGAGGACGCGGACGTGCTCCAAGGGGGTGTGCAGCTCGTGAACTTCCGCTCGAGTTGGTTCTCGCTGCGCAACTGCCTCGAGTACTTCTTCTGGTTTCGCAGTCGCCTGCACCTGCACCGGGAACACCGTTTCATCCCGCTCGGAGGCAACACGGTGTTCGTGCGGACCGAGCTCTTGCGCGCAGTCGGCGGGTGGGATCCCGAGTGCCTCGCCGAGGACTGCGAGCTCGGCGTGCGGCTGTCGGCGATGGGCGCGAGCGTGGCTGTGGCCTACGACCCCTACCTCGTCACCCGTGAGGAGACGCCGGGCACGCTCTGGGCGCTGCTCAAGCAACGCACGCGCTGGAACCAGGGGTTTCTACAGGTGCTGCGAAAGGGCGAGTGGCGTCGACTACCTCGACGCGGCCAGCGGATGCTTGCCCGCTACACGCTCGCGCAGCCGTTCCTGCAGGCCTTCGCCGGCCTTGCGATCCCGGTCGCGATCGTCTCGGCCCTGATGCTTCGCGTCCCTGTGGGTGTTGCGCTGCTCAGCTTCCTGCCGGCACTGCCGACGCTGGCGATGGTCGTCTTCGAGCTGGTCGGGCTGCGCGAGTTCTGCCGTATCTACTACGTGCGGCCCCGACTGCGCGACTACATCCGCCTCCTGATCGGGACGCCGTTCTACCAGGTGATGCTCGCGGTCGCTGCCTGTCGTGCCGTGTTGCGCGAGGCACGTGGCGAACGCGGCTGGGAGAAGACCGAGCACAGCGGAGCCCACCGCAACCTGGCCGCGTCGGGCGCCCTCGAGCTGGCGCGCTCGGATGCCGCCGAGTGCTGACCAAGGACCAACCCTACGAGCAAGGAGAAGCGATGACCGACCTCCCAAAGACCCGGCCCGAGTTCACCGCTGCGATCCGCGGCTATGACCGCGTGCAGGTCGACGAGTATGTAGAGCGGCTGCACCTTCTGCTCGGCGATGCCGAAGAGCGGGTGCGAGCCGCAGAGGACGACCTCGAGTTCAGCCGTCACGCGACCGTCGGCCCGCGCGTGAGTCAGATCTTCGACCTGGCGGTGGCCGAGTCCCAAGAGCTGCGTGAGCGGGTCCAGGGGGAGACCGAAAGCATGCAAGCCGAGGCACGCGAGAACGCCGAGCGAATTCGGATCGCCGCCCGCGAGGATGACAAAGCGATCCGCGCCCGCACCGAACAGGAGCATGAGGAGATGCTCGACGAGCTAGATCGCCAGCGCGAGGCCGCCCAGCAGCAGCTAGCCGTCCTCCAGACGCGCAGGACAGAGCTGATGAATGACCTCAAGCGTCTACACGGAGCTCTCGGCGCCGCCGCAGGCATCCTCACCGACGCAGACACCCAGGAGCTCGTCGCCGTCGGCGAGGATCAGGACACCGCCTTGCACGAGCTCATCCGCGATGGCGAGGATGCGAGCGATCAGCCGGAGGAGGATGCGCCGCCGGAGGCTGAAAGCGCGACCGGATGAGCGGAGTCGCGCGTCCTCGGATGCCAGCGGGCCACCCCCCCGCGCGGAGACGGGGTGGCTGCCGGTGCGAGCGCGAGCCGATCACCGTTGCCACCAACAAGGCCGCCGCCGCGGCGGCGCCGACCCCCCCGATGCATCTGACGCTGATCGAGATTGACAGCTCAGCCGACGAACGAGTCGCGAACGCTGACGAGGCCGTCGCTCAAGGATGTGATTGCGTTCCACGGGATCACGTCGCCCCGCACCAGCGGGCTTGGCCCTGAGCCGATCAGACGGGCGAGCACCCCCACGCGCCCGACGACCAATCCTTCGAGCTGCCATCCGTCGTCTGTCGCTCTCGCGCGTAGATCATGAACCCGGCCGATCCGCTCGCCGGATTCGGTGCGTACGACGCAGCCGATCAGGTCGCTCGCACGGATCACGAGTCCGGAAATTTCGCCACGAACATCGCGTCTCGATCGTCGCCCTGCGCGAGCCCCAGCTCGCTCGCTTTGGCCCGAAGCTTGATTCTGCTTGTGATCTCATCGACTTGGTCCCAGGGCACACGGATCACGTCAACGCCGACAACGCCGGTGCCGAAGACACGTGCCCCGAGTGCGCGCAGACGGCGAGGCATGCGCCTGTGCCAAGTGCCCGACCCGCTGAGGATCGCTCCCAGCCGTGGCGGGGCGCCGAGATCCCCGTCGAACTCGAGATCGTCGGCTCGTCCGCAGCGCCTTCCGTCGACATCGACGAGCTGATCGTCGAGCACGCGGTAGACCAGATCCATTTGCTCAGCGCTCATCTAGCTCGCACCGCCATCGGTGATCAGCATCAGCGGGATTGCGGCCAGCGCCACAACCAGGATGATCGCGAAATAGAGCCAACCGAGAACGTTGGCCAGCAGGCCGTTGGCGTGATCGCGCATGAAAGTCCGGTCGCGGGCGATCAGTAGGATCGGGAGGTAGGTCAGCGGCAGCGCCACGACCGACAAGATGACCGCGTACTCGGTCAAGAGCACCGGGTCCACGCCTGTCTCGACGATCACGAACGCGAGCGCGAAGAAAGCGAGCCACGCGAGCGTGAAACGGGGCGCCTCGCGCTTGCGGCGGTACTTTCCCCACTCCCAGCCCGCGAACTGCGCGAGCGAGTAAGCGCCAGAGAAGGCGCACTCGACGGCCGCACCGCCGACGGCGAAGAGCATTCCGATCAGCGCCAGGACGAGGCCGGCCTCGCCGAAGGCGCGTTGGGCGCCGAGGGCCGTCGTGCCGAGGGAGCCCGGCTGGATCTGCGGATCGAAGAACACCTCGCCGGCGACGACGATCAGCGCGATCGAGAGGACCCCACCAAGGGTGAACCCGAGGATGGAGTTGGCGCGGTTGAGACCGAGGTCCTTCACCGTCCAGCGATCCTCGATCGCTCCCGAGGAATAGAAGTAGACCTCATAGGGAACGAGCGCGGCCCCGATCACACCGACTACGAAGTACGCGTAGAGCGCCGAGGGGTGCCAACTGGGGATCAGTCCACGGCCGACCTGGTGCCAGCTGGGTTTCAGGTGTACGGCCGCGGCGACATACACCAGCAGCGCGCAGCCGAGGTACCCGAAGATGCGCTCGATGCCGCCGAACGGCACGAAGTAGACGATCAAGACCAACGCCACGACGGTCAGCAGGATCAGCGTCGAGACGCCCACGTCGAACAGCAGCTCAACCACGATCGCCGCACCGCCGACCTCCGCGGCCAGGGTGAGCAGGTTGATCAGAAGCGATGCCACGAGCGTCACCAATCCAACGTTGAGCCCCATACGTGTCCGCACGACATCGAAGACCGGCCGGCCCGAAACCGTTGCCACCCTCCCGGTCATCTCGGCGAACACGACGATGCCGATAACCCCGACGGGCACCGCCCAGAGAAGCTGGTACCGGAAATCAGCTCCACCTTGGGTGTTGAACACCAGCTCGCCGATGTCGACGAAGCCCCCGATCGCGGCGATGATCCCGAGCGCGATCTGAAAGACCTTCTTCACAGGCTTTCCGCCAGCTTTCCGGCCTCTTCGGCCCATTGACGAAGCTTCTGCTCGCTTTCGCGCGCCTGTTCGCGGTCCTGGGGCGACACGCGCATGTCGTCGATCGCGCCGCTGATGTCCGCCGAGAGTTCGATCGCCTGGTGGATCGGCGCCTTGAGCTCGGGCGCGACGGGGTCGTCGTTGAGCTTCTCGGCCTCGTGCTCGGCCTGGGCACTCAGCTCGGCGCCGTGGACCCGCACGAACGTCGTCTTCGTGCGTCCGCGTGCGAGGTCGTCGGCCATCAGGGCAGCCTCAGCAGAGATCGAGGCCAGCTGCTTGATCCCAGCGCCTACTCCGGCGGTGCCTGCGCGGCCGCATGCAGCCAACGGCGTGGCGAGCGCGAACAGAGCGAGGAGAGCGAGCGGACGAGCCTGCATCCCGCGAGGTCTACCCGCAAACACGGTCAAATGATGCTCGCGCGCGGCCGCGGTGACCCTCGAGCGATCGGAAGACCCTAACGTCGGCGGGCTCGTTCCAGGTTCGAGTGGTGGGGGCCGGAGAGCCAGTCCGCATCTTGCCCCAGACGCGCGTCGACCGGTTCCTCTTCCCGCCGCGGCGCGTTGATGCAGGCATGATTCGGGGCTACGCCGGCCGTCACCTCGGGACTGTCGGCGAGGGTCACGCAAGGCTTGAGGAAGAAGGACCGTAGCCCCGGCGGCGATTACCATCCGGTCGCGATGCGATCGGAGCCTGCGACGAACGGACGACCATCGGGCCGCGCCGCCGCGGGTGGATGGGCAGGGAGACGGCGGCGTGACGCACTGCTCGGTGCGGTGACGATAGCGGTCGTGATTGGCGTGATAATCGTCGTCCGCGACCGCTCGGAAATCGTCGCCAGGCGGTTCGTCTCATGCCTGCACGGTCACGGCTGGACGCAGCTGACCAGGCCGAACCGTAGCCTCGACATGAGGGCCGGGCGTCTCGCCACCAGCTGGAGCCAGTTGGCGTCGAGCTCGGAACCGGGCTACGCGGTGATCACCGCCTACAACGGCGATAATTTCACGCTGATCGCGGTTGGCGGGAACGGCATGCGCCAAGCCAGTGAAGCCGTTCTCCGCGAACGAGTGCAGGCCGACCCCAGCCAGTTCGTCGGAGTGCTCGTCTGGAACGGCGCTCAACCCCAGGCTGAAGCGCTCGAATCCCGGTGCCTCCGGAGCGCCGACGTCCCACCTATGCCATAAGGACTAGGGGGTTGGGTAGCCTTCTCAAGGGTCGCTTCTGCCTGGTCGGAGACCAGGTTGGAGACTGCAGCTCGGACGTCGGAACCATCGATGCCGGGATCGACCAGGATCAGACTCAGGTACTCCAGGGTCGTTTCTGACGCGTCGGAGACCAAGTCGGGCCCAACCCGTGGTTTAGCGTTGTCTCAGCGTCCGCCGTTCAGCCCAGGCGCCGTCTCTGCAGCGCCCACCAGAGCTCGACCAGCGTCTCCGTCTCGCGCAGCGAACGGCCGGTGATCTCCTCAAATCGTTCCAGGCGCTGGCGCACGGTGTTGGGGTGCACGTCGAGGTCCTTCGCGGTCAGATCGACGCTGCGGTCGTTGGCGAGGTAGTGCTCGACCGTTGTCAGGATCGCCGGGCCGGCCGGCAAGGCCAGCACCGAGTCGACGTACCGCGAGACCATCACCGCGCCGAGGTCAGCATCGCTCGTGATCGCCGGTTGGATGCTCAAATCGCCGAAGCCGAACACGCCCTTGGCGCCGAGTGCGAGGGCCGTCTCCAGCGCGCGACCGGCCTGCCTGAAGGCCGGCTCGATCGCCGACAAGGCCACCGGATCCGAGACACCGACGGCCGTCGGCGCGGCGGTCTGAGGCAGGCGTCCGACGAAGCCACAGGCGTCGCCGTCGATCAGCGTCACCAGCCCGTTTCCCCGTCTGACCGATCCGTCCGCACCGAGATAGCGCTCGATCGCCTCCATGTCGACGGCAGGCTCGGGGCGCGCCCGCACCGCGTAGTACTGGCCCTCGGAGTCCAAGCCCAGCGGGGTCACGGCGCTCCGAATCTCGGCCGGGGCGGCCGTCCCGCCGAGGACACGGCGTACGAGGTTGGTCTGCACGTGCTGCTGTTCGCGCGCGACGCTGAGCTCGCCGCGGCGGTGGCCCTTGGCCGCGTTGAGCATCGCGATATCGGCCCATGCAAGGGCAAGTTCCAGGAACTCGAGCAGCAGCGCCTCACGCTCCGGCCCGGCCGACGCGACCCGGCGCGCCAGCTCATGAAGGTTGTGGAGGCCGAGTCGCCAGAGCGACAGCATTTCGGCGAGGTCCACGCCCTGGCGGGCACGTGTCTCTCCGGCCGCCTCAAAGATCGCGCCGTCATCGCGTGCATCGGGGTGCCGCCGCTGTTCCAAACCATTCAGCACCGCGTCGAAGTTGCTGCGGATGGCCTCGCGGATCGCGTCGTCGTCCACGTCGCGGTAGGAGATCAGAGCCCGCGTGCAATCGACCGTGTTCTCGACGGCCTCGGCGTACTCGGCACGGACGACCCCCACCAGCGTGTCCCAGGCGCCCTCGGAGGAGGACTGGGCGGACGCTTCCAAAGCATCCATCGGCCGACTCTACCGCAGCTCCGGTGGAGGTATCCACACCGACCCTCCGGTCGCACTGGGGCTTTCTCCATTGCACGCGTGCAGTCGCCGGGGGAGGCTGTCGGCGCTCGACGAACGCAACTGAGCGGCCTTGAAGTCGCTGAGATCCCAAAGCGAAATGAGGACCCGATGACAGACGTTGCAGACACTCAACAGACCGGCTTGACGGACTCAGAAGAGCGCCAGATCGTGCGGGCGAACGACTCGGGCTTGACGCCCGTCGTGTTCGTCCATGGGCTCTGGCTGCTTCCCAGCAGCTGGGATCGCTGGGCCGCCACATTCGAGGAGGCCGGCTACAGCGCGCTCACGCCCGGCTGGCCGGACGACCCCGACACGGTCGAGGAGGCCAACGCTCATCCTGAGGTGTTCGCGGGCAAGACCGTTGGACAGGTCGCCGACCACTACGCCGAGGTGATCGGCCGGCTCGAGAAGAAGCCGGCGGTGATCGGGCATTCGTTCGGCGGGCTGCTCGCCCAGATTCTCGCGGGACGCGGTCTCTCGGCCGCCACCGTCGCGATCGACGCTGCATCGTTCCGCGGCGTGCTCCAGTTGCCGATCTCGGCTCTGAAGTCGGCGGCGCCGGTGCTGAAAAACCCGGCCAACCACCACCGCGCCGTGCCTCTGACCTACGAGCAGTTCCGGTTCGGCTTCGCCAACGCCGTCAGCGAGGCAGAGGCGAAGGAACTCTACGAAACCTTCGCGGTCCCGGCCTCCGGCACGCCGCTCTTTCAGGTGGCGACCGCCAACGTCAACCCGTGGACCGAGGCCAAAGTCGACACGAAGAACCCGGAGCGGGGGCCGCTGCTCGTCATCTCGGGCGAGAAGGACACGACCGCCCCGGGTGCGATGGCCGAAGGCATTTACGACAAACAGAAGCGAAACGAGGGCGTGACCGAGATCGTCGAGATGCCTAACCGTGGGCACGCTCTAGTGATCGACAGCGGCTGGCGCGAGGTTGCCGAGACGGCACTCGCGTTCGTAAGGCGTTTCGCCTAGACCCCCTGGTGAACCGCAGGCGGTGCGCCCGATCGGCGGCGCATCGTCTTCTCGTGGGACCTGGTGACGGGCTGGGGGAGGCATTCCTCCGAAACGCTCACGCCTTCGAGCTTCAGCGATACATCGCAAGGAGTACGTGAATTGCGTCCGGATGGCCGATGACAGGCGAGGCCGCGGGATCTAGCTTGCCGGAATGACAAACCTCACGCAGCTCCAGCCCGCGATCGCGGTGTTGCGGCTGCCGGCAGGGCAGAGCATGCAGACCGCTGCAGGCCAGGCGCTGGCGGCGCGGACATTTGACGCGGCGCATCGCGCCGGGCATCTCGGCGTCGCCGACTACGCCACGACACACGATCGAAAGCTCGTGTCCCGCGACGGGCGCACCACGTGGGCGCTGATCGCCATGCCCAACCCCGACGTTCCGATCGGGGCGGGCGTGCTGGAGGGCATTCAGCCTGCGCTCCGGGCTGCGGCTCCCCCCGGCGCGAGCGTGACGGTCACCGGCTTTGAGCCGCTCCAGTCAGCCGGTGGCAGCGGGGGCGGTGGTCCCAGCTTGCTAGTCGAGACGCTTCTCGGTGCGTTGGGTGCGCTGATCATCCTTGCCTTCGTCTACGGCTCGGCAATCGCGATCGTGCCGCTGCTGATGGCGCTGCCCTCGATTCTCGCGACGTTCCTGCTCGTCCTCGGCCTCGAGCAGCTGATCTCTGTCAACAACCTGGTCCAGTACCTGGTGGCGTTCATCGGTCTAGGCGTCGCGGTCGACTACTCACTGCTGATCGTCACCCGCTGGCGCGAGGAACGCGAAGCGGGGCTGGCCAACGAAGATGCGATCCTCGCAGCGAGTTCCACTGCAGGCCATGCCGTCGTGCTCAGCGGAATGACGGTTGCCGTCGGCCTGCTGTCGCTGCTCGTGCTGCCCGTGCCGTTCCTTCGCAGCATCGGTGTTGCCTCGATCTTCATCCCACTCGTGGCAATAGCGGCCGCCATGACGCTGCTGCCGGTGACGCTCGCCGCCTGGGGTCCGGCGCTCGACTCCAAGCGCGTCCGTCATGGCTCGACCACGTTCAGCCGCGTCTGGGAGCGATGGGCAAGGCTCGTCGTGCGCCGGCGCTGGATCGCCGGAATCGCAGGCCTCGTGATCGTCCTCGCGCTGGCCCTTCCGGCACTAAGCCTGAAGAGCGGGCAGGCGAGCGCAAACTCGCTGGCGGCGAGCGGCGGACCGGCGGCCGCGGCCTTCCACGAAATCGAGCGCGAAGGCACACCGAGCGGGGTCGTCTTCCCGGTCCAGCTGCTGGTGCACGGGGGCCGCACGAGCGCCGCGCAGGCCGCGAAGATCACGCGTGAAACCCCAGGCGTCTACACGGTCCTCGCTGCAAACACCCCCTCCTTCCAGCAGGGCCAGGACACGCTGCTCAGCGTCATACCGAAGTCCGAGGGCAACACCTCGGCGGGCAAGGCGCTGATCGGGACCCTTCGGACGCGTCTGACGAACGTGCAGGGCGGTGTCGAGGTCGGCGGAAACACAGCCGAGGTCACCGACTTCAACAACGCGGTCTACGGCAACTTCCCCCTCATGCTGGCCCTGCTCAGTGTTCTCGTGTTCGTGCTCCTCGCCCGGGCCTTCCGGTCCGTCGTGCTGGCGCTCAAGGCGGTGATCCTCAACCTCATCTCACTCGGTGCCGCCTACGGCTTCCTAGTGCTTTTCTGGCAGGAAGGACACGGCTCGAACCTGCTCTACGGCGTTCCCGCGATCGGCGCCGTCCGCGAATGGATTCCGATCATCGTGTTCGCGTTCCTGTTCGGTCTCTCGATGGACTACGAGGTGTTCGTGCTCGCACGCATCCGGGAGGAGTACGACCGCACTGGGTCTACCAACGAGGCGGTCGTGCGTGCGCTCGCGCGCACCGGCCGGCTCGTCACGTGCGCAGCGCTGATCATTGCGATCTCACTGCTGTCGCTCAGTGTCAACCCCGACATCATCGTCCGGCTCATCGCCACAGGCCTCGCCGCCGGAATCCTCGTCGACGTCGTCGTCGTGCGGACGCTGCTCGTACCAGCGCTCGTCGCGCTCATGGGCAAGTGGAACTGGTGGATGCCGAGCGGGCTGGCCCGCGTCCTTCGGCTTCCGCGATCGGACACCGCGGAGGCTCGTGCGTGAGGGTAGGCCGGCGGACTCGCAGCCGCGGAGCGTCGTGGGCCTCCCGGCGCGGTCCTGCTCGAGCCAGCGCAGATTTGCAGGCACTTCGTAGTGCCGGAGGAGGGACTCGAACCCCGGACACGCGGATTGTGATCGGCAGCCAGGCGCGACGATCCAGCCGAGATCCCGGGTCGCGTTCTCAGAGGTTCATTTTCTCGCGCGCCTGCAGCCAGTCGTCGAAGTCGCGGGCGACGATCCGCTCGTCGTGGACTGCGGCCGCATCCCGAGACGCCAGCCAGACGATTGGCGGTCCCATGATCGCTGGGTCAAGCAGGTTGGCGCGCACCTCATCCGGCATCTCGTCGGGAATCATCCCGGTGTCCGTCGCCCCTCCGGGCAACAGGATGTTGGCGGTGACGGGCGTGTCGGCCAGGTCCGCGGCCATCACCCGGGCCAGGGCCTCCACGGCGGCACCGGACGGTCCGTAGGGGATGAAGCCGCGGCGGGTCATCGTCTGCTCGTTCATCGAGATCGTGACCAGTCGTCCGCCACCGGCGCCCAGCATTCGCGGCACTACCGCGCGGGCGACCAGGAATGTGCCGGTCGCCTTGGTCTCCAGCACATCGCGAAAGCCCTCAGGCGGCACCTCCCAAAATGGCTGCGGCTCGGTCATGAACCTCGGGTTAACGGTTCGCATCCCGATTCCAGCGTTGTTGACCAGCATGTCCACGCCGTCGAGCATCTCGTAGGCCATGGCGACCGCCGCCGACACCGAGGCTGCGTCGCGGACGTCGAGCTCCACCCCCAACGCTCCGGCGCCCAGCTCCGCGGCGGTGGCCTCCGCCCGTTCGCGGTGGCGGCTGGTCACCGCCACCTGGGCGCCCGCCCGCGCGAGCGCTTCCGCTATCGCCCGCCCCAGACCGCTCGTGCCGCCGGTCACCAGGACGGTGGTGCCGCTCAGCTGCGCCATCGAAGGCCAACCTAGCAGTGCCGATTAGCCGATCAGGCACCGGCCGTCGTGGCGGCCTCCTGGCACGACCTTGACGTCTACCTCGACGACTGTCCTTTCGAGGAATACGTCCGAGCCTGCAGAGCATGGACCGAGGCCGTCGCCGCGTCGCCCCAAGAGATTGACGCTTTTACTCAGCTACGCGTTGCGGCAATTGCGTTACGAGGACTGTCCAAAGTCGCTTGCCATTTCACTTATCGAAGAGACCTAGACCTCTGGTGCTCGATTGGAGCCGAAGCGATGCTCACTCGGAGCCCCGCTTCGCGGCGACTTCCAAGGGGTCAGCTGGTCGCCTTCAGACGGAGCATGCTCCGGAACGGCGGTTAGAGGTGCATCGTAAAGACTGTCGAGCAAGACCCTTTGACGCGTAGGGTCTTGGGCGATGTGCGCCACCCAAACGCCGAAGGACCAATCCTCCGGCTCCGCGAATGGTGTGTCGGCGGCTCGGCTTGTCGGGTCGAAGTCGGCGCCATAACGATGATCGGGCGTGCAGATTTCAACTCTTGCCTCCGACTCGTCAACCCTTGCCTCTAGCTCATCGAGAAGCCACGGTTGGTCATCGATTGCGAACCAGAGCTTTCGGCCTGCGACGTAGAGCGCGGCCGGCTTGTCGGCGATACGGCCCAAGTGTCCTGCCACTCTGCGAGTGGCAGCGCGACGCACGATTCGGCTCTTGATCGCGGGCAGTCGATGGATTCCTCGGCCATCGAGCGCGTACAAACGGCTCCTGTGCTCAGAATCCTGGAGATAGACCATGGTTATGACCCTAGATCCTTCCCGCCGGGACGGGAAGCACTGTCGAGAAAGGAGGGCCCCGTGGCGTCGGTTGCCAGCGTCGCACGACGCGCGCTCTACGCGAGGCGTGGCGTCTCAGTGAAGTACGCCGTTGCGAGAGCGTCGCGGATCCCGGATCCGCTCTTGGGGACGATCGTCTTAGTGGCGGGCTACCGGCCGCTGGACACCGGTCGGGCGAGGCAGGACGAGCACGAGCGGACGGTGTGATCGCTATGTTGGCGCCGATGGACGAGGGGCCGCCGAGCTCTTACCTGCTTCTCGCCAGAGACACGCCCGTGTTTGCCTCTGACGGCTGCGTCGTCGCGTGGATATAGCGATCCCGTCCCTAGAGGTCAGGGGGCTTCCGACCCCGCCGGTTGAGCGCCGAATCAGGTACGACGTCGGCGCTGGAGCCGACTTCTGGAGCGAGGTACTGCGCTGGCTGCGTGATCATCTTCGGGGCTCAGACGCGCGCCTCGCCCATGCTCACGACCGACTGGCGGAACGTGAGAAGGCGCTGCGGCTCGCGGGAGCGAATCCGCGATTGGCGCTTGAGGCAGGTATCGGTCGACCAGACCTTCCCGACGCCTTCGACGGAGGCGTCGTCGATCTCAACCACGCGCCAATCGACGCCGTCTCCTCTGTAGGAGGCATCGATCGCGAGCTTGCGTTGCGAATCGTCGAGGCGCGCAAGCGGATCCACGGCTTCGCGTCGTTGGAGGACATGGGCTCGATCCTTGACCTTGGCGGCGAACAGGTCGAGCGCTTGCGCGAAGAAGTCGTGTTTCTGCCGTACTGACATGCGAGACGCGAAGGCGCGCCCCGGAGCGACCGCCTCGCACGGCGCCTGAGCTCGTCGGGTTCGCGTTGCTCAGCCCCCACAGCCGCAGCCCGTGCCAGACACCGTGCTCCACCCCGGAAACTGGCCTGATGCCGCAAACCCGCATCCCAGAGCCGAACAACCAGTGCCGGAGGAGGGACTCGAACCCGACACGCGGATTGTGATCGGCAGCCAGCGCTCCCGGGGTTCTCGCGCTGATCCTCCATTATGGGATCGATGAGCGACGCCTTCGTCCACCGCCACGGCCGGCACGTCCATAGTCATCCGCACGCCGGACGCCATCGACACCTGTGGCGTCCAGCTCCTGCGGCGCCCCTCACGATCGGCCGGGCGGAGGAGCATGACCACGACGGCCGGCACCACGACCACGACCGAGACCACGACCACGAGGGCGGCCATGGCCACTCGCACGGCCTGGTCGACGACAGCATCAAGCGCTCACGCGAGGGCATCCGCGCGGTCTCGCTCTCGCTCGCGGTGCTCGGTATGACCGCGGTCGCGCAGACCGTCGTCTTCATCGCGAGCGGCAGCATCGCTCTGCTCGCCGATCTGATCCACAACTTCGGGGACGCACTTACAGCGGTGCCGCTGGGGATCGCCTTCGCGCTCCGCTCGGAGGTCGCCGAGCGCCGCGCGGGGCTGGCGGTGGTCGCGGCGATCTTCATCAGCGCCTGCGTCGCGGGCGTTGAGGCTGTGCAGCGCCTGATCCACCCGTCAGCACCCACTCATCTCGCCGTGCTCGCGCTCGCGGGCGCGATCGGCTACGCCGGCAACTTCATCGCTGCCCGAATCCGTCTCAGCGCGGGGCGGCGCCTCGACAGCCCCGCGCTGATCGCGGACGGCCACCACGCGCGCGCGGACGCGTATGTGAGCCTTGCCGTGATCGCCTCAGCGGTCGTCGTGGCGCTGGGGCTCGACATCGGCGACCCGCTGATCGGCCTGGGCATCACGCTCGTGATCCTGCGGATCACCTGGCAGTCATGGGCGACTGTGCGGGGCAACCACACTCACTAGCAGCCGGGATCAGCCGGGGGCGGGCTTGATCGGGGCTGAGGCTCCGAGCGTTTCGCCCGCGTCGCCCAGCGCGCGGACCTCGGCGTAGAGCGCGCTGGGTGCGGCGGTTCGTGTCGGTCATGTCCGGTCTGTGGTCGAGCTTGCCAGCACGCGTCCCTGAGAGTCGAGCGCCTGGATGGCTACGTAGCGCGCCGTGTGTGCGAGCGCGACCCTCGTCTCAAAGCCGACGCGCGGCGCTTCAGCGGCGGCGACCAGCCCGTGCGGGTCTGAGCCGGCCAGCACGCGCCAGCTCGCGACGGCGGTCGCGCCGTTCCAGCTTGCGTAGATGAGCGGTCCCGCGTGGGCACGGCGCTGGACTGCCAGCGAGGGTTTGCTCGGCGGGGTCCCCGACCATGCGAACTTGAAGGCGGTGTATGACTGGTAGCTGCTCGGCAGGTGAGCGTCGAAGAGCAGCTGGCCGCTCGGGGCGTATTCGGAGAGATAGGGCGACTGGCCCCATCCGAGGAAGCGAGAGCCGCCTGGGAGGGCTTGCATGTCGCCCTGACTGGCCGCCACCAACGGCGTCGGGTGCGCGAAGCTCGTGAGCAGGCTCGCGGTTTTCTGTTTCAGGTCGATGGCGAGGACGATCCCGCGCGACTGCGGGTGGGCCTTCGGTGTCGCGCCGTTGTCGAAGAACGTGATCGTGCCGTCGGGCTGGACCACGGCGTCATGCTGCCAGGCGGGGCTTGCGCCGGGTCCCATCGTGAAGCTCGAGTGCTTGCCGCCGAGGCGCCATATGACCTTGCCGGTGAGCCTGTCGACTCGATAGGCGGCCCACGTATTGCGCGAGTCGACGAGCATGCTGCCGTCGGGCTGTGGGTCGATCGAGTTGATGTGGAAGTAGTCCCACGGCGAGCGCAGGCTGCCGCCCGGACGCACCGGCATGTAGGAGTCGGCGAGCGCGACGTGGTCCAGGCTGTGCCACTCGAAGCGCACGAGCCCGGTCTTCAGATCGAGCTCCTGAAGCAGCGTGTCGGCGACCGCGCCGTCGGCGGGGCCGCCGTAGGCGCGTAGGTCGCAGCGGATCGCGTCGTAGACGGTGGTGAACGCCGTGCCCTGCGGCGTGATCCGGAAGGAATGCAGATCAGGCTGATAGCGGTTGCCGGCGCGGACGACCGCGATCGTCCCGTAGGAGCTGTCGGCGATCACGATCCCGGCATCGCGCCGACCGCCGGCGACCAGCGGGTCCTGCCACCAACTGAGCACCGGTTTGCCGAGGTATTCCTGCACACGCAGGTCCGCTGCCCGCGCACCGGCCGGTAGTGGTTTGAACCAGATCAGCTTGCCGGTGTTGTCAACGATCATCGGTCCGTACTGGCCGGGTCCGGCGTAAGGCGCCAGGAACACGTCACCGGCTGCCTGTTGGCCGGAGTTCGCGGTGACTGTGACGGTCGGCGGCGTCAGATCGGCGCGGGAGGCGAAGCGCTGCACTTCGCCTCGCTTCGGCGCAGGGGGCGGTCCCGGGGGGGTCTCCAGCGAGCGGCTTACGCCGTCGACGAGCGCCGTCGTGAACTGCCACGCAACGGGTGTCATGCTCGACCCGTTGCGCAGCGAGGCGCGGACCGTGACGCGCTCTCCCTGAGCGAACGGCGTGCTCGGCACGAAGCTCGCTCCGTCTCCCTGGGAGTACGCGAGCAGTCGCCCCGAGTGTGGACCGCTGCGGGAGCCGCTGACCTTGACCCCGCTGATCTCTCCCGCCGGGACGCCGAGGAAGCTCAGCTGTGTCGTGTAGGAGGCATCCATCGTCTCGGGCGCGGGGGAGACCGTCACGGTGCCGCCCGCGAGCGCTGCGCTCCGGTTGAGGGCTGCAGGTGTGCAGGCCGGTCCGGAAGCTGCAGCCTCCGCACCGGCGCTGGCGGCGAGCAGCACGCCGGCGGTGATCGACACGGCGAGCGTCGTCCGCTGGGCGAGCGCAGCGAGCCTGATAGGAAGATGCGGGAGAAGGGGGGATCGGCTGGGCAAAGCGACTCGTGCGGTTGGTTCGGGGCGGGCGCCTGTGCCCCTGCCGTCCTCGTGGCCCAATGACCGTCGTGGAACGAAATTCAGCCGCGTATCAGGCGCCGCAACCTCATAGTGCCGAGGAGGGACTCGAACCCCCGACACGCGGATTATGATCGGTGGAACAGCATGTCTTTGCCTGTCTAGAGCGAAAGTAGGGCAGGGTGGGTGCCGTTTGTCGAGGGTCATTTCTGGCTCTTCGGGGACGAAGGCCGTGACCAGTCGACTTGTCTTGCCTCGACGGAGGTAACGATGGCGGCATCGAGTGCCTCACGCCAGGTGGGTGCGTAGCTCGCTCACATAGCGCCGAGCGTCTAGCCCCGTCGTTCCCCATAGCCGTAGCAGTCTGTTATTCTGGCGGCGTCGGTGGACGCTGGGGGCAATCGGCGTCTCGCCGTAGTAGGCACTAAAACGGGGGTGGAACGGGCTGTGGCTGTGGTTGACGGCACGACCGACGGTCGGCTTTTCGCGGGGAACCATCGTTGGGGTTGGGAGTACGTGGAGCCCCCTGAGATCCCGGTGAGCGATCTCTTCGGCCAGCGTCCCGCTGCTGAAATGGTTCCCAAGTCCGATACGTCTAAGTACGCGGAGAAGAACGCGGCGGCCAGGACGAAGCTCTGGAAACGGGTCCTGATCGTCATAGTGGTCGCCGCAGTGCTCGGCGCGTTGACTCACGGCGGCGGCGTCATTTTCGGTCTGCTCTTGGCGGCGTTCTGGTTCGGGCCGACGATCAACAGGACCCGCAAGATCCGGAGCGTGGAGCGCCAGCACCAGGCCGAAGTCGCCGCTGTGCAGGGCCGCCACCGGCAGGCGCTGGGGGACTGGGAGAAGGCCAAGCAGGATGAGCTTCGGGCCAAAGCCCATGCGGAGGATACGACTGCCGTCTGGTTCCCGGTCGCCTCACCGCCGGAGGTCGACAGGGTGGATGTCTTCGGTGGCGCGGCCCGTGGCTGGCCGCATCTGCTCGCGCACCTCGTCACCTACGTGGTGAAGGGCGGCGTCCCCACCACGGTGCTGGACTTCAGCCAGAGGGACGTCGCCGCGCCGCTCATGGATCTCACTGTCGGCAAGGTCCCGGTCGGCGGTGTGCAGATCCCGCGTGACGTGGACAGCCTCAACCTGCTGGCTGATCTCGGGCCGGATGACGTGACCGAGGTGGTGACCGAATCGCTCCGGGCGCTGCGCCAGAACCCGGACCCGGTGCTTCTCGCGCAGGACCGCCGGATCCTCAAGCAGCTCACCGAAGCCCTCGGCGGCTCGGTGTCACCGCGGAGGCTGCTGGCAGGGGTGCGGGTGCTGCTCGGCTCCGCTTCCCCTAGCGATGACGTCCTCCATCCCGGGGAGGTGACGACGCTGATCCGGGCGATCGACCAGTTGGCTGCCAACACGGACGCCGTGCGCGGCCAGCTGTTCTTCCTTCAGGAGGCGCTCGAGATGCTCGTCGGAGGAACGGATTCCGATTCGGAGTCCCCGCTCCCGCTGTTCCCTGAAACAGGTCTCGTGGTGGTCGCCACCGCGGACCCAGGACGGCTGCGTAAGGAGTTCCTTGACCGAATCATCTTCCAGTCAACGCTGCAGCGCCTCAAGGCCGGCAAGTTCGGTACAGGGGATCGCATCCTTGCGATCGCTGGCGCGGACGCAATCGGCACTGAGGGATTGGAGGAGCTCGACCGTGTGGCCGTACAGCGCGGCGTCAAGACCGTCCTGCTGTTCGAGCACCTCAGAGGCGAGAGCCTGAACATCATCGGCGCAGGGCAGAGCGCCACCGTAATGATGCGGCTGGGGAATGTGAACGAGGCGAATGCTGCAGCCCAGTACATCGGTCGAGGCTACAGCTTCAAGCTGTCCAGTCTGAGCGTGCAGGTCGGTATCACCAACACCAACGGTGGAGGCACCACGACAGGCCGGACCGACACCAGGACCAACAGCGACGCCACGACGACTGGAAGTACCGATACGCGAGGGAGCTCCTACACCAGTGGTCACGCGAGTGGTCACGGGGGCAGCTCCGGACACAGCTCGTCGCGGGCCGATAGCTCCAGCAGGACCCAGTCATACTCGACGGCGATCTCTGACTCGAGCCAGGAGATGAACAACTGGTCTCGCGCGGAGTCCGAGAACAACACCGAGACCAGCCAGCGTGTATATGAGTACAGCATTGAGCCAACGGTCATACAGACGCTTCCGGAGACGGCCTTCATCCTGGTCTCCGGAGCCGCGGCTGGAGTCTCTGGCCGTCCCTTGCTGGTCGGAGACTGCAATATGGCGATCGCCCTGCAGAAGGGGGTTTCGGAGCTGCCGTTGGACCTGTACTCGTATCCTGCGCCCGACCTCCAACGTCAGGTCGCGTCGCAAGGTCTTGTCGTCGATCAGGTCTGAGTGCCGCAGCTAGCTGGGCGACCGTCTGGGTGCATGCTGTGACTGCGCTTCGGTCGGTTTCACTCCACCAGGTCGACATAGCTCCCAGGCCACCCGAGATCGTCGCGGCTGAGGATGATTCACCGAGCCCGTCGTTTGCGGCGCTCGTCTCCGCACACGGGGCGCTGGCCGGCGCATCGCCTGACTCGCTGCTGGTGAGCCTCTGGCTCCGTGAGCCGGGGGAGACCGGGTTCCGATTCATGTTGGGGGGCAGGCCGGAGTTGCCGTCCGTTCATCAGACCTCGGACGGGCTGGCCGAGGCCATCCCCTACCCTCCTGGTTGCCGGGGGCACGCGGTCGGGGACGACTGGCTCGACGGATTGGGTGAGGTGTTCCCGTCCTGGTCGGTCTGCCTTGGTGAGCCGGACGTCCTGTGGTCGGTGTCGGCCGGCCGACGGGAGAGCCACCGGCTCTTCAGCCAGTACGTGACGCATCTGCGTGGAGCATTTGCCTGGCTGGTGCTGGCGGCGCCGGTCGACGCTGATGGGATCGAGCTGGAGCTCCAGAAGCTGGAGAACGAGCTGGCGCTCCTGCGATCCAAGACGACGCTCGAGAGTGACCGTATGACAGTCACTCGCAACGAGGCGCGGTTCGAGGAGGTGACCCGTGGCAGGGTGCACGGGCTCTGGCAGGTCCGGATCCTGGTCGGCGCTTGCGACGAGCAAGCCGCCCGCCAGGCCACCCAGCTTCTCTGCAGCTCCAACGCCGGAATGGGCCTGCCGTACGTGCTCGTTCCGGGCGCGGACGTGTCTGGATTGGACCGCCAACTCCAGGACGATGCCTCGAGGCGGGCGGCCGCCTCTCCGTTCCTTGCCAGCACCGAGTACCTCTCCAACATCGCCGGGCCACCCTCGGTCGAGATGCCGGGCATCCGACTGCAGTACGCCAGCCCGTTCGATGTCACGCCCGAGCCGAGCGGGCAAGGCGCAATTCCCCTCGGCGCCACCCTCGATCAGTCGGGTGAGGCCGCTCAAACCTTCTCGGTGACTCGATCGACGCTCAACCGACACACGTTCGTCACCGGCGCGACTGGGTCCGGCAAGTCACAGACGACCAGGTGGCTCCTGGAGCAACTGGCCCGGGCCGAGGAGCCGATTCCGTGGCTTGTGCTCGAGCCGGCCAAGGCCGAATACGCACGGATGGCGGGACGCCTGCAGGGGGTGGCGCCGGTTACACGTATCCGCCCGGGTGCGCCAGATATTCCGCCGCCCTGCCTAAACCCGCTCGAGCCCGCGCCGGGCTTCCCGCTTCAAAGCCACCTGGATCTCGTGCGAGCCCTGTTCATGGCCGCGTTCGAGGCCGGCGAGCCGTTCCCACAGGTCCTCGCGGTTGCTCTGACTCGTTGCTACGAGGAGGCGGGCTGGGATCTCGTGACCGGTGAGCCCCGACCGGCGCAGAAGCCGAGACAGACGGGCGACGAGCAGCCCCAGGACGCCACCCCCTGCTACCCGACTCTGTCTGACCTCCAACGGTCCGCGAGGGCCGTGGTTGAAGGGATCGGGTACGGGCCCGAGGTGATGGCGAACGTCCGCGGCTTTGTGGATGTCCGCATCGGCAGCCTCTGCACCGGCACCCCCGGGCGCTTCTTCCAGGGGGGACACCCGCTCGACATCGAGAGGCTGCTGCGCCAAAACGCGGTGGTCGAGTTGGAGGGGGTGACCGACGATCAGGACAAGGCCTTCCTGATCGGCGCTTTCATTGTCCGGATAGTCGAGCATCTCCGTGTGCGGTACGGCGAGAGCGGGACCGAGGAGCTCAAGCACGTGCTCGTCGTGGAGGAGGCGCACCGTCTGTTGAAGAACGTCGAAGAGGGACCGTCGGCGGCCGCAGTCGAGTTGTTCGCGTCGATGCTCGCGGAGATCAGGGCCTACGGCGAGGGGATCCTCGTCGTCGAGCAGATCCCAGCCAAGGTGTCGGTCGACGTGATCAAGAACACCGCGTTGAAGATCGTGCACCGGCTCCCCGCGGGTGACGATCGCGACGCCGTGGGCGGAACAATGAACCTGACCGAGGAGCAGTCCCAGTTCGTCGTCTCGCTCTCCCCGGGTATCGCCGCGATCTCTGCCGATGGCATGGATCACCCAGTCCTGGCGATGATGAAAGCAGGCAACAGCCGTGAGTCGGCCGAGGGCGTGAACGACACGGCTCCCCTGCTCGGCAGTCGCAGCCCGCTGTGCGATGGCGCGTGCAGCACGAGGCCTTGCACGCTGCGGGAGATCAGCGACGCCACACACGTCGCCGCGGAGCCGAACATCCTGCTCTGGGTCGAGGCGACCGTGATGGCCTACCTGTGTGGCCTACAGTCGCCGGCGGCAACGCCCGCCACCTACGGGCGCCTGAGGGAGCTCGATTCCCGCCCGAGGCGGTGCGCTCTGTCGCACGCCGTTGACCGGGCCGTCGGTGCCCGGTCTGCCCATTTGCGCCGGCTCTTCGATGTCGCCGACTTCAAGGAGGTCGTGTTGGACCAACTCGAGAGTCAGGTCGCAACCGGTGAGCCGGCGCCCGTTGACGGGTACACCCGATGGCAGGTGGGGCCGCACCGGTTCCTGGACGTGAAGACGATCGTCAAGAACCGTCGCGAGCAAGATCGTCCGCTCGAGCCTCGCAAGCGCGCAGCGTGGCGGGCACGCGGTCTGGCCGTGACGGACGACCAGACGCTCGAACAGATAGAGGCGCACGTTGGCGTCCTGGCCCGTGGCCAGGACGGCGGGGGCATCCTCGGCGACACCTCGCAGACAGGGCTTCTCGACGCGGTCGTGAGCGCCACCGGAGGTCGCTCTGCAGAGTCTGTACGCATGGCGTTTTCAGCGGCATTGCCGGGACCCGCAGCACACGCCCTCGGGGGCGAGGCCTGCCTGAGACTGGGACTGGAGGGAGCAGATGGCAATTGACTCCGAGAATCGGGAGAGCGACGCACCACCGCCTCCACCGCCTCCACCGCCTCCCGAGTACGGAAAGCACGAGGACGCGCTCGCCGAGGCAGCTCAGCCGGAGCAGGAGGAGCAGGAGGAGCAGGCAGAGTCGTCTTACTTCGTCGTGCCGAGGGCCGCGAACGACGACGTCGCCGGTGGGACGTACGACGCGAGTGAGGGCACCCCGGTGATCGGCCGGCTCGACGACACAACGGTGGCTCGCGAGTGGGAGGGCCACGCGGTGATCGACCTGCGTGCGAACCCGAACGCGAACGAGGTCTGGGCCGAGGCGCACGCGGCCGGCGAGTTACGCCCTGACGGACGCCCGGTTACCGAGCCGGGTTGGTCGCCGGAGCTGAACGCGGAGTGGATCGACTCGATCGTGGACAGCAGCGCGATCGTCTATCTGGGAAGCGAGCCGACGGGAGACAACCTACTCAGCGGCGATCATGAGCATTCGTCGGTCTTCGCCGGCGAGATCACCCAGCTAGAGCACGCCGGCTACCAGCTCGTCGGCGACTACATGGTTCCAGGGAATCTGGCCGACGCTTTCGCCAACGGGAGCAAGATATCCCGGACCGATGAGGCCTAGCTGTGACAGCTGATGCCGGTAGCGATGCTCCGCCTCCGCCCCCGCCGCCTCCGCCCCCTCCAGCCGAGTACGGCAGTCTGAGCGACGCCTTCAACGAGGTCGCTCAGCCCGAGCCTGTTGGCGAGACCGGCCAGAACGGCGATGTCGTCGGCGAGGTGGGTGAGACCTCCGGGGGGATCCGCGACATCGCGTCAGGCACTTTGAGTGACGCCTTCAACAAGGTCGTGCAGCCTGAGCTGGTGGACGACGGAGACCAGGGAGGCGATGTCGCGGGCGACGTGGTTGAGGCTTCCGGGGGGATCCGGGATATCGCGTCGGGCACTTTGAGTGACGCCTTCAACAAGGTCGTCCAGCCTGAGCCGGTGGAGGCGGGCGATCAGGGGGACGACTCCTCTGACGGGACCACTGGCGCTGACTCGCTCACGACAGAGCTCGAGCCTGGACTTGACGACGGTCAGGGCCCAACGCCGCGGCACAACAGTGGCCCGAGCTTCTGAGGTGGCTCACGCCAAGGCTCGAGACGAAATGCGGCTGGCCGGTCCGCGACCCGACCCCGCGAACCCGCATCCCAGAGCCAAACAGCCAGTGCCGGAGGAGGGACTCGAACCCCCGACACGCGGATTATGATTCCCGACGTTCTTTGGGCCTAGAGCCCGGACGGACGGGGCGGCGTCGGCGGAAGTCCCGCCCCGTCCGTCCGGCGCCAGGCGCACTCTGTGCGTCCGCCGGCCGCGCGGACACGTCCGCCTCACCTTTGACCGGCTCCGGCGTGTCCGGTTCCGTCTCGCGCTCCCCGGGCGCGGAGACGAACAGCAGCACCGTCGAGTCGAGCGGCACCTTGCTGCCGGCGGGCGGCTCCTGCGCGACCACCAGCCCGTGCGTGTCCGTGCCCCAGTGGAAGGTCCGCTCGAGCGCCCGGGCGCAACCCGGCCCACGCCGCAACGCGACCGCCGCCTGCGCCGCCGGGAGGCGGTCGAAGTCCTCGACGGCCGTGCTCGCGCGCGGCGGACGTCGTGTGCTGTTCGTGCTCATCGCGGTGGCTGACCGCGACGGGCACTGACCGGCCAGCGAGACACATCTGTCAGTCAGCGCGCGTCAACAACCCTGAGAAAGCCGCGGGACGCCGTCGCGCGAGACCGCGCTACGCGAGCGGGACCTCTCGGCAGGCGTCCCGCTAGCTCAGCGGCGCGGAGAACGGCAGGCCGTTCTCGGTCCAGTACAGCGTGCTGCCGGCGAGCGCGAGCGATGACCGGTCGATGCCCGAGCTGACGGCCAGCACATGACTGCCGCCGCGGTCGACCGCGTGGACTTCGTAGTGGGCGGACGCCTGCGAGGTGTTGTTGATCCAGGCCACAGCCCCGTCGGGCTTGACGACGAGGGCGGTCGTTTCCCCGTTGCCGGTGAGTCCCGGCGCGGGCGGATTCGGCGTCCCCGTCGGTGTCGCATGAAGCGTCCGTCCGGTCCGGAGGTTCCGGACCACCACGAACCATTCTCCGCTGCCGGGAAACCCGACCGAAGGGTTGGCCGCGCTTGTCGCGGATCGTTCGAACGCCACAGTCGTCCCGGCGAGCGTGAGGCGGCTGATGCTCGGTTCGCAATGGGTTGAGCTGCACGATTCCCCGTTGCCCAGGACGAAGGATCGGCGGCTCCCAAGCACGCAGCCACGGTAGGCCTGATGGGTCTGTACCGGCCGATGGTTCTTTTTGCTGTAGGTCGTGATCGTGGTCTTGATCACCATCGCCTGCGCGTCCGCGACGACAACCGGTCCGCGGGTGAGCGAGCATGCCGCGCTATCGCTCGCTGGCGCATCGCCAGCATGAGCGACGCCGACGGTGAAGGCAACGAAGGGAATCATCGCCGCTGTCAGCCTCGTGAGCCTCATGACCGTTCAGACTACTCGCGGCTTCCGAAGTTGCGCCGCCTCTGGACGTTCGCCCGATCGGCCGAAAGACGCGCCGGCTCGATGCATCGGCGCGCTGCTAGTGGAAGACGTCGAACACATAGCGTCCGGCGATCGTCGAATTGCGATCCGTGTGAATCAGCCCAGTGGTCGGGTTCGAGTCCAGCAGGCCGCCGTCCACCCTCGACCCTGGCAGTTCGATCGAGTGTTCGCTGCTGCCGTCGCCGTTTGAGTACCCGGCGACCGCGGAGGTGCCGCCGAGGCCGTTCACCCCGCCGTTTTCATCGCCCGTCTCCCACCGCACCTGGTCGTAGTTGAAGATCATTTCGAAGTCGCCGGGCGCCACGTCGCTGCGGTCGACCAGCAGCAGCTGGAAGTCATTCAGCTTGTCGGTCTTTTTGAAGTAGTAGCCGACGTACGGCCAGTCGACGCAGAACGCGAGCCGTCCGTTGAAGGTCGTCGCGCCGTAGCTGGTGACCCCCGACCCGCTGCCGCGGGTGTCGACGTCGGCGAAGAACGGCGCCATGATCTCCTTCCCGGAGTTCACCATGCGTTCCGGTGTCCACTGCTGCAGCGGTTCGTTGAACGTCACGTTGCCGTTGTTGTTGACGTACAGGCCGGTGAAGCTCCTGCCGTAGAAGTCGATCGTGAACGGCAGGCGGATAAAGCCCGTGGACCGGTCGTCGTTTTCGGCCAGCACGTTCGTTTTGCAGCGTGAATCTTCGACGACCGCGCGCCCGCCACACGCGGTTTTCAGCGTCCTGTCGCCGCCGAAGCTTGGCGTTCCTTCGTTCGCTTCGTTTTCAGCGAGGACCTCGTAGTGGTAGGTGGTGCACGGGTTCAGGCCGGACACAGCGACGGTCGCCGTCTGTTCGCCTTCTTCGCTGGGTAGCGCGGACGTGCTGGTCGCGTGCCCGTAGCTGGTCGTGCGTCCATACTCGACGGCGTAGGTGGTCGGAAGTCCCCGCGGGTCGACGGCGCCGAGCACCATGGCCGAGGTCGTCTGCACACTGCCGCCGACCGTCCCGTTCGTGGCGGCTTTGGCGACGCAGCCCTTGTGCTCGTTGAGCGCCAGCACGCAGTAGGCCTGCCGTGGTTTCTGCGGTTCGCTCTCGCCCGCGCCCGCCAGTAGCGCACTGTCGAACGCGTGGGGTTCTCTGCGCACTTCCTTTTCCGACTTCGATGGCCCTTCATAGAGGTAGTAATCGGCGAGTTCGATGCGGCTGCTCGCTTTGCCCAGCCGCAGGAAGTCGTTCGCGGCTTCGATCTGCAGGCGCTCGTGTTTGGGGCTCGTGAACAGTTCGGTCGCGTGCTTGCCGGTCTGCAGCTCGACGCCCTCCTCGCTGAGCCACAGGCGCGCTTTGCCGAACTGTCCATCGATCGCGCGGACAAACCCATCGACTTCGGGGTTCCCTTGGTGGTGCTGCTGGTGTGCCCGCAGGTACGTCAGGTCGTTGTAGTCGTGAAGTCCCCAGAAATGCGGCAGCGTGCGGCCGTAGCTGTGATCGGTGAGTATTGCGTGCTTGTATTTGGCGATGTAGGAGCCGTTGTTGTGCTCGAATTCGCCGGCGGCCACCGCGCACGCGCAACGGCTGCTGATCACCTGGTGGGCGATTTTCCACAGACGGGCTGCCTCGCCGGGGTTGCTCGCCAGCGGGCTGTGGTCAGGCTCGTTCCACGCCCCCCAACGGGTGACGAGCGGCACCGCGGGGTTCGCTTTGTGGAGCGCCAGCAGCCCGGAGACCAGCGCTTCCACGTGTTTCTTGTAGGACGCCGTTTCGGCATGGCAGTTGTTGCCGACGCAGAACTGCTGCCTGCCGCCGTTGCCGGATTCGAGGGTGATGAACGGTTCAAGGCCCGCTTCGCCGACGGCCTTCAGCCAGCCTTCGAGCTGTCCCGCCGACGAGTACCACGGGACGACGTCCCTGGCGATCGCGACGTGCAGCGGCGGGCCCTGCAGCAGCGGGTTGAGCGGGCTGAAGACGCGGGCCTTGGGGTCGGAGAGCCCGTAACGGATCGGGTCGCGGGCGACGTTCACGAGGTCACTCGGAGCGGCCGCGGCGAGTTCGGCCGTGACAGGGAAGCTGGACCCGGACGGGCTAAGCGAGAGCGTCACCGTGTCGCCGCTCTCGCTGAGCGTCGCAGGCACGCGATGTCCTTCGGCGTCGAGCACTACCGGCGGCTCGATCGTCATCAGCGCGCTGCCGGCGGTTTCCGATTCGGCGGAGCTCATCTCGCTCTTGGCGCGTTCGGCGGTCGTTTTCGTGTCCTGCGGGTGAAGTTCGCCTTCTTTTGGAGTCACGGGCGGCGTTGAGGCCGTGGGCGCGGGCGGCAGCGGTGTGAGGCCGCCTTCTTCGACCAGCGGGCTGCCGCTTTCGCCGCTTGATGCTTCGCCCGCGGGCCCGGCCGGGGTGGACATCGCTTCACCGGGCGGTTCGTCAAGCACGCGCGCGTTGGCCGCTTCGGTGACAGCCACGCTTCCGTCGGTGAGCTGAGTGAGTTTCTGGTCGGGGCCGATCCCGACTTCCCAGGAGAACGTGGTCGGCGCCTGCGCCGAGCGGAGCTGCAGCAACGCGATTGCCCCGTAGGCGCTCGGGCGCACGACCGTGTCGGTCGACTGCCACGTTTCGGCGAACAGCGCGGCGGCGCCGTCGACGACCGTCGGCATCGTCGCGGCGCCGGCCGAGGCTTCCGCCGGAGTGAAGCTCAGTTCGCCGATCGGCGTATTCACCGCGAATTCGCCCGGCACCGTCTTCGACACCGTCGAGCTGACGATCGTGCTCTCGCCGGCGAGCTGTTCGCCGGGGTCGCTGACGCCCGGCTGCAGCTGCAGTTCTTCGACCTCCGCGGACGTCGAGGGCGCGACGATCGAGGGGTCCGTCCGTTCGATCGCTTCGAGGGCCGGAGTGGACGGCGCCTGGCTGGCGGAGGCGACGCCGGGCGTCGGGGCGGAGGAGGCGCTGCTGCTGCCGAGCGTGTTCGTCGTGGTGACCGTCACGCGCAGGGTCGAGCCGGCGTCGGCGGCGACGGGGGCGTAGGTGGACTGCGTCGCGCCTTCGATGTCGGCGCAGGCTTCGCCGCTGGTGTTGCAGCGCCGCCAGCGGTAGGCGTAGGCCAGCGGGCGTGACCCTGACCATTCGCCCGTTTCGGCTTGCAGCTGCTCGGTCTCGCGGGCGATGCCGTTGATCGACGGCGGCTGCGTGCTGGACGGAGGCCCCGCGGCGCCGACGGTTTCGCTCGGCTGCGAGAAGACGGCTGCACTGCCGGCTTCGTTGCTGGCGGTGACCGTCACCCGCAGGCTCGAGCCGACGTCGGCTTCGGAGGCGAGGTAGCTCGTGGCGCTCGCCCCTTCGATGTTGGCGCACGCTTCACCCTGGGCGTTGCAGCGTTGCCACTGGTAGGCGTATGCGAGCGGTTCGCTGCCCAGCCACGAGCCCGGCGCGGCGGTGAGCGTCTGCCCGACCGTCAGGTTGCCTTCGATCGACGGTGCTGCGACCGATTCCGGCAGGGTCGCCTGGCTGCTGATCTGCGGCGTGGCGGGGGAGGAGGCGTTTGCCGAGCCGGAGGTTCCGCTCGCTTTGACGCTCACCTTCAGGGTGTGTCCGCTGTCGGCGCTCCGCGGGACGTAGGACGGTTCGGCTGCCTGCGCGATCGCTTCGCACGACGCTCCGGAGCTGTCGCACCGTTGCCAGTCGTAGTTGAAGGCGATCGCGCCTGCGCCCGTCCAGATGCCGGGGTCGGCGGCGAGGGTGCGGCCGAGCTCGTAGTTTCCGCTGACAGACGGTGTCGTGCGCTCTTCGAGGGTCGCCGGGCTGACGATCACCGGCGCGCTCACCGAAGTGCTCGAGCCGCCCGCGTCGGTCGCGGTGACGAGCAGCCGTATGCTCGAATGGGCGTCGGCGCTGCTCGCCGTGTAGAAGCCTGCGTTAGCGCCTGCGATCTGGGTGCAGCCGCCGCTGGCTTCTTCACAGCGCAGCCACTGGTAGCCGTAACTAATCGGTTCGGCCGCCTGCCAGCCGCCGGTCCCAGCCGCCGAGAGCGTCAGTCCGACCAGCCCAGCGCCGTAGATCTGCGGTGCTTCGCTTGGGGCCGGGGCGCCTTCGGCGGCGATCGGCTGCGTGGTCGCCGACGCCTCCGTGACGGCGCCGCCGACTTCGCTGGCGTCGAGTAGCACGCGCAGCGTGTGCCCGACGTCGGCGCTGCCCGGCACGTAGGTCGCGAAGTGGGCGCCTTCGATCGCCGCGCATGCCGACCCGTACCCGTCGCACCGCTGCCATTCGTAGGCGTACGCGATCGTTTCGCTGCCGAGCCAGCTTCCCGCCTGGGCGCTCAGCACCCGCCCGCTCTGTGCCTCGCCTTCGATGCTCGGCGCGGCCGTGTTCACAAGCGGGGATGCCGCCGTGACGGGCGCGCTAGCGGGCGAGAGCGCGGTCACCGAGCCCGATTCGTTGGCGGCACCGACGCGCAGCCGCAGCGTGAAGCCGATGTCGGCGCTGGCGGGTCGGTATTCGGTTTCGGTGGCGCCCGGGATAGTGGCGCATTCTGCGCCGGCCGGGTTGCACCGTTCCCACTGGTAGCTGATCTGCACTTCGGCGCCTCCCCCGCCGTCCTGCACGGCGGAGGTCGCGGCCGATGTTGCCCCGGAGCTGCCGCCGGGCCCGCTGGCGGTGACGAGCACGCGCAGGGTAGTGCCGCGCTCCCCGACCGTGAGGGTGTAGCTCTGTGCGGTGGCGCCGGCGATCGCCTCACATTCCCCGCCGGCGGCGTTGCAGCTCTGCCACTGGTAGGCGTAGGTCAGCGGCCCAGTGCCGCTCCAGCTGCCGTTGCTGACGGTCAGCGTCTGCCCCGTCTCGGCCGGGCCGGAGATCACGGGAGCTTCGCTGTTGACCGGCGTGCTTGCGCCGTTGCCGGCGACGACGCCGCTCGCCGGCGAGTACGCGGACGTGGACGTCAGCCGGTTCGTCGCAGCCACGCGCACCCGCAGCCTCCTTCCGACGTCCGTTTCGCCGAGGGTGTAGCTGGCGGTCTCGGCGCCCGTCAGGTCTGTGCACCCTTCGCCGCTGCTGTCGCAGCGCTGCCACTGATAGCTGAACGTCGGCGCCGGCGCCCCCGCCCACGTGCCGGGCGTAGCCGTCAGCGTCCTGCCCTGTTCGAGGGTTCCTGACACGGCCGGCGCTGTCGTATTCGAGGGCGGCGCGGTCGGAACCGGCGCTGTCGCGGCGGAGGTCGTGGTCGCTTCGCCCGCAGCGTTTGACGCGGTCACCGACACCCTTATCGTGCCGCCGACATCGGCGTCTGCGACCGTGAAGCTGGAGCTGGTGGCGCCCGGGATCACGGTGCATTCCCCACCGCCGCCGTCGCACCGCTGCCAGCGGTAGGCGTAGGAGATCGGTTCGCTGCCGCTCCACGCGCCGTCGCTGGCAGTGAGCGTCGCGCCGTCTTGCGCGGTCCCGGAGATCGCCGGTGCCGCGGTGCTGCTCGGGGCGACCGCGCTCACGGGGGTCGTGGCGGAGGAGGTGCTCGGGGTCGATCCGGCGGAGTTGGTGGCCGTGACGGTCATCCTCAGCGTGGTGCCAGAGTCCTGGCCGCTCAGCAGGTAGGTGGACTGTGTTGCGCCGCTGATCTGCTCGCATTCTTCGCCGCCGGGTCCGCAGCGTTCCCACTGGTAGGCGTAGGCGAGCGGCTGGGCCCCCGACCAGGTGCCGGTGCTCGCCTGGAGCGTCTGGCCGGCTGCAGGTTCGCCCGAGATCGCCGGCGGGGTCGCGTTCGTCGGCGGCGTGGGGGAGATCACCGTGGTCGCTTCGGAGCTCGCCGACGCCGAGCCGGTCCCGTTGGTCGCGGTCACCACGACCCTGATCGTGCTGGCGAGGTCGCTCGCGCGCAGCGTGTAGCTGCTGGCGGTTGCTTGCGGGATGTTCATGCACGCTTCGCCGAGGCTGTTGCAGTCCTGCCACTGGTATGCGTAGGTGAGCGGCGGTGTGCCTTCCCATCCGCCGGTGCTGGCCGTCAGCGTCTGGCCTTCCTCGGCCGGCCCCGAGATCACCGGCGCCGTGGTGCTCTGCGGCGGCGCCCCTTCGATCACCGGCGTCGGCTGCGAGGTGCTGGACGCCGAGCCCAGGGAGTTGGTGGCGGTGACGGTCACGCGCAGCGTGCTGCCGAGGGGCCGTGAGCCCCGCCCCGTCACGCGGCGCCCCCGAGATCGACGGCGGTGCCGTGTTCGACGGCGCGATCGGCTGCGCAGGGCCCCACTTGGCGACCCGGTTGTTGTTGGTGTCGGTGATCCAGACGGCGCCCGTCGCGTTCACATCGAGACCCATCGGGTAGCTCAGTTCCAGCTGCCCGGGTTCGGAGCCCACGGTCCCGAGCTGTTCGACGAAGCTGCCGTCTTCGTTGAACTCCTGGACGCGGTCGATGCCCGCTTCGGCGAGGAACAGGTGCCGGCCGCCCGCCGCGATCCCGTAGGGGTGTCCGATCTGGCCTGCGCCCGAGCCTGCCGTGCCGAACGTCGCGAGCGCTTCGCCCGCTTCGTTGAACTCCTGCACCCGGTTGTTGGCCCAGTCGGCGACCCACACGTGGCCGGCCGAGTCGACGGTCAGCCCCTCCGGTTCGTCGAGCTGCCCGAGGCCGGAGCCGGCGCTGCCGACCGTGCGCAGGATCCCGCCTTCGCCGTTGAAGACCACCAGCTGCGCCTGGTAGGTCGCCGAGACCCAGACGTCGTCGTGGCGGTCGACGGCGATCCCTTCGCCGCCGCCGATCGTCCCTTCTCCGGCGGTCCGAAGGAATTCGCCGCGTTCGTTGAACTCCTCGATGCGGCGGTTGCCGGTGTCGATGACCCACACGTTGCGGTTGGAGTCGACCGCGATCCCGTCCGGCCTGCTGAGCTGCCCATTGCCGGATCCTTCGCTTCCGAACTGGCGCAGGTATTCGCCGGCTTCGTTGAACTCCTGCACGCGGTCGTTGCCTTGGTCGAGCACCCACAAATCCCCCGCGTTGTCGACCGCCACATCCGCCGGGTGGCGGAACTGCCCGTTGCCGGATCCGAACGAGCCGAACTCGCTCACGTACGCGAGCCCGGTGCTCGGCGCCGCGTCGACGACGGCCGTCACCGCGGAGGAGGCGGACACGCGGCCGGCGGCGTTGATCGCGGTCACGAGCACCCGCACGGTGTTACCGACGTCGGATGCCTGCAGCGTGTAGGCGGAGGCGCTCGCGCCGGCAATTTCCAGGCATGCTTCCCCGAGGCTGTCGCAGCTCTGCCACTGGTAGGCGTAGGAGATCGGAGGGGTGCCGCTCCATTCGCCGCTGCTGGCGGCCAGCGTCTGGCCTTCCTGCGGTTCTCCTGAGACCACCGGCGGCGCCGTGTTCGACGGGGGCTCGGCGGTGACGGCGGCCGTCGGGGTGGAGCTGGCTTCCGCCGAGCCGGCGGAGTTCGTGGCGGTGACCAGCACTCGCAGTCTCGCCCCCACGTCTTCGTGGACGGCGGTGTAGGAGCTGCTGGTTGCGCCCGTGATGTTGGCGCACGCCTGGCCTTCGCTGTTGCAGCGCCGCCATCGGTAGGCGTAGCTGATCGGCGGGGTGCCCGCCCATTCGCCGCTGGAGGCACTGAGCGTGCTGCCGTCCGCAGCTTCGCCGCCGATCGCGGGCCCGGTCGTGTTGCTCGGGGCGATGGCGGCGACGGTCGCCGTGGCGGCGGAGGTCGCCGACGCCGATCCGCCGCTGTTGGTGGCCGTGACGACTGCGCGCACCGTGTGCGCGACGTCTTCGTGAGCGGTCCGGTATTCGGCGCTGGTCGCGCCCCCGATGTCCGCGCATTCCAAGCCGCCGTTGTTGCACCGGCGCCACTGGTAGCTGTAGGACAGCGGCGGTGAGCCGCTCCAGCTGCCAGTGCTCGTCGTGAGCGTCTGGCCGTCCTTCGCTTCGCCGCTGACGCTCGGCGCCGCGGTGCTTTGAGGCGCTATCGCCGCGACGACTGTCGAGGCGGCCGAGCTCGCGGCGGTCGACCCCTGGGCGTTCGTGGCGTTGACCTGGATGCGGATCGTCGATCCGACGTCGGCGGGGGTGAGCGTGTAGCTCGAGCTGCTCGCGCCGGAGATCGCGGCGCAGCCAGCGCCGGCTGCGTTGCAGCGTTGCCACTGGTAGGCGTAGGTGATCGGCGCCGTGCCAGCCCAGCTCCCGGTCGCGGCGGTGAGCGTCTTTCCGTCTTTGGTTTCGCCGCTCGTCGTCGGCGGGGAGGTGTTCACCGGTGCGCCGGCGGTGATTGTCGCGGTCTGGGCGCTTTTTGCAGCTTTGCTCGCGGCGGCGTTTTCGGCGGTCACCGTCACGCGCAGCGTTTCGCCGATCTCCGCGGTGATCACACGGTATGTGGAGGCGGTCGCGCCCAAGATTTTTTTGCATTTTTCCGGGGTGCAGGCTTCCCATTGGTAGGTGTAGGTGAGCGGCGGAGTGCCGCTCCATTCGCCGTTGCTGCTGCTGAGCAGCTGTCCGTCCTTCGCTTCGCCGCTGATCACCGGCAGCGCCGTGTTCGACGGCGCCAGCGGTTCGATCTTGGCGGTCGCCGGCGTCGTCGCGGTGCCGGAGCCCGTGCTGTTGGTGGCGGTCACGACGGTTCGCAGCGTCGAGCCGACGTCTTCGTGCGTGGCGGTGTATTTCGCTTCGGTCGCGGCGTTGATGTTGGCGCACGCTTCGCCTTTTTCGTTGCAGCGGCTCCACCGGTAGGCGAACGTGATCGGCGCGAGCCCCGTCCAAGTGCCCGTTTTCGTGGTCAGGATGCTGCCTTCTTTTGTGGTGCCGGTGATCGATGGTGCGACCGTGTTGACCGGGTACTCGGCGTCGTCCCCAGTGCGCGAGGATCTGGCTGCTCGACAGAGCCTTGTTGTAGAACGCGACGTTCGAGAGGCTCCCTTTGAAGTCCGGTTCGCCGGCGATGAGTGACTTGCCGAGGTAGTCGGTGGGTGTGCTGCCGAGCGAGGCGGGGGAGAGGGTCGCACTTGTCGTCTGGCCGACCTGTTCGCCGTCCTCGTACAACGTCAGGGTGCCCGAGGTGGTCTCGGTGACGGCGAGGTAATGCCAGGCGTTCGCGCCCAGTTTCGCCGCCGTCACCTGCGCGCTGGACCCGCCCGTGCTGTGGATTTCCAGCAGCAGCTTGTGCAAGCTCAGCGAGGAGGCTGGAGTCAGGTAGACGTGGTTGGTGGCGCTCGAGCCAAAGTCAAAGACAGGCTGTTTGTAAGAGGTGCCGCCGGCCCAGTCGACCCACGCCTCGGCGGTCCATTCGACCGCCCCCTGCAGGGGGCCGCCGGGGAGCGTGGCGTACGCTTCGCCGCCGAACGAGCCGGCTTTGCTGCCGCCGAACGGGCCTTCGCCGCCGAGCACGATCCCGCTGTTGGTTGCGGTGTAGCTCCCGGCCGAGTCGACGATCGTGCCCGAGCCTGCCGCGTCGTTGAAGCGGAACTGCGCGGCCGGTCCGTCCGCCGTGACCTTGTTCTCGTAGCTTTCATACGGTTGGGTGCCGCCCGCGACGACCGTCCACGCGAGCACGCCCAGCAGCGCGAATGCAGCCAACGCGAGTGTTCGCGCCAGCGAGCGGCGACGATACCTCGGACCCCCACCTCTCAGCAGCACGCGCGGAGTCTGCTCCGGTACAGCGATTCAAGTCAAGTAGCTCGAACCGGCCGATAACCTGAACAATCGTAAATTGCGGGAAATACCAGCGTGGGCCTCGACACATGTTCTTGGGCGCCCCCCGCGCGCCGGGCCGCTGGGCGGTCGCCGAACGGCGGCGTCGTTGCCGCATAGCATCGCCCGAGCGATGTTTCTCTCTTCTGGCTCCACCTGACTGTAGTACGGCCGCGGTCGAGCCAGCACCAAAGCCAAGGATCCCCGGGCCATATCTCGCCCGGCTTGAACGGGGGAGCCCCCGCCGTGGGCGGTCTGGGGTCCTCGGGCGCCCCAAGCTACAAACGCCGCCGTCGAAATATGGGACGCTTGATGCTCACTGGCGGTCAACCACCAACGGAGAAGGCCATGACTTCGTTCAGCACCATTCTCTCGAAGGTCCCAATCGACGAGCGCACCCGGTTCTTGGAGGGCATGCTATTTGCCAACGGCAGGCTCATCAATGTTCACCTTGGACCTATTCGAGGGACGTTGCCCGATGAGGAGATCACGACGCTGATGCAGGAGTGCGGCACCGATCTGATCGGATACGCTTGCGACCCCCGTATTGCTGGTCAATGCTACAAAAGCACCACCGATACGGCGTGCAACACCTCAGCCTGCAAAGGGAGCAAAGGGGCGACCCTGGTGCAGCTGGGTAGCTTGCTAGAGGAGGCCCCGCCCCATCCACGGAAACATTTCCTGGACAGCCTCACCTTCCAGCGGGGACAACTCGTCAACGCCGATCACAGTGTCATAAAGGAGCATCTAGAGGAGGCGACAAGAGCTCAACTCCCCCGAGTCCAGGAGTAAACCCCAATTTTAGTATCAACGCCGCCGTCGCACAATCGGCGTTCTGCGACCCGCGCGAGACATTCGGCGTCCATAAGGGCATGCCTCGAACACGGCGAGCTATTGCTAGTCAGCGGCGCCTCGCGCTCGACTTCTCGGCCCAGTACTGCTCTAGGTAGTAGCGATACATGGCTCCGATAGGTGTGGGGACTGACGACACGATGTCGCGCCTTCAAGCAGTCGTGAGTGGGCACACCGCCCGGCTCGGCGTGCGAAAGGGCAGCCACAGTACGCCAGGCGATGAAGGATCGGCCAACTAGTGTTTCTGACTCTGTGCTCGGCCGGGCGTCCGAGCGCTACGTCGCACAAGTGCCATTGAGCGGCATGGCGTTCGACCGCCTCCGGCCGCGTGCGCGGAGCTAGATGTGCTGGGGTCCGGCGGTTTCGCGCGCCAGCTCTGATCCGAGCGCGAGGCGAACTCGTGGTCGGCTCGGGCGAAACGTAAACGAGCTCGGCGACAACGGGACAGGCCGCGGTAGCCAGGGCTGCCGTCACGGTGACTCGAACCCGAACTCGACGCTACTCGTGATGCTCCGCGCAACTGAGCTTCGCGCGTCGCTCGTCCCGTGAGGCCGCGCCGTCTTCGCCGCGGGAGCGGTCGTTCGTCGCCCGTCCGTCCGACGTCGCGCAGTCCCCGCGCCGGTCTGGCGCGCCGAGACGACCGTCGGTGCTCGCGTCCCATCACGGCGGTGCTGCGGCACAGCGAGGTGTCGCGTCGAAGGTGCCGTCTTGCGCGACGCGCCGTGGCCGGGCGGCCAGGGCCCCGGCGAGGTGGCGTGTAGAGCGCCGGCGGTAGCCATCGTTGCCACCGCTACAGCGGCGCCTGTCTTTGCCGAGAGGCCCTGCCCGAAGAGCCAGCGTCGCGCCGCTACGAGCCCGGCTGTGATCGCGGGCAGCGGCGCCACCAGCATCGACCCGGCGCGCCGTGCCCGCGTATGCGGCTCCCAGTCAAGGTCGTGGCGGAGGCGGAACTCGATGCGCTTGCGCTCGACTGATCTCGCGGCGCGGCGGGCCTTGCTGACGTCGACGCCGAGTCGCTTCGCGATTGCCCGGTAGCGGAGCCCTTCGGCTGTCAGCTGGAAAACCTGGCGCTCGAAAGGGTCGAGCTCGGCGAGGAAATTGAGGATCACGCTGCGGTCCTCGCCTAGCAGCGCCATGTTCTCAGGTGAGGTTCTGGTTGCGCTCTCTTGTGTTGCCCTACTATCGCTCCCCGCCCTTCGGCGCGAGGCTTTCAGGCTATGGACACCGCACGCCCACGTGGTCATTCACCGAGCCTCGCGTCGCGTCACCGGCGCCATCTTCGGCTTGCTTTGGCTCTGGGCCTATCTGAGTCCTCTGGCGTGTCCACACGGCCGATGCCAGGCAGGGGGAAGCCACGGCACGGTTTGGGCGCTCATATTCAGCGTCGCCTCCGCCTGGCTGATAGCTACCGCACTCCTGCAACTGGGCTCAATACTGCGCTGGCTGGATCAACAGAGCCGTAACCCCGATCCACCGCCGCCTTGGTTCGAGAGCCTAGCCCGCGCGCTCCGCCGCCGGGCGCCGTCGGCCTAGCTCGTGCGCCCGGCTGCAGGAACCTGGAGCAGGATCCGCGAGCTACGTGCGGCGCGACCCGGAAAGGCAGACGAGGCTGCCGATCGAGCCGCCGTGTTCGGTGCCGCCCTGCAGCAGTTCGAGGAGCTGATGAATGCCGCTACGTCTGTCGGATATCCGGCCCGGCCCCCGCCGCTGTTCTATGCGATCAGCCAAGCCGGCCGCGCGATCGCGGCCGTCCATGCCGACGATCCCTGGGAACTCAGCGGGCACGGGCTCAAATACGAGCTACGTCGGCCACTGTTTGAGTCGATCGTCAAGCCGGCGCCCGGCAACTCCGATTCCTTCTCGAGCGTTTGTACTGCTCTCTCGCAAGACGCTCTCGGCAGGCCCGTGGAACTCGGAGCGCTGTGGTGTTCCCTACCTGACTTTTGGGGGATCGATCTGCCGGGCGAGCGGTGGCCCCGAGCGTTACGCGTCGTACCCCCAACGATCGATTTCGCCGCGAACCTGCTCAGCACGACATCGGTTCCGGCCGTGATCTGCGGCCTGCCAAACCATCTCTTCGACGGCCTCTCCGACGAGGACTCAACAAATGCGCTCAGAAACGAGCTTGCACACTACCCCGGCGCCGGGGACTGGGAGCCATCCGTGACGGTGCCGCACCCCGATGAGTACAGACGACACGTCAATGTCCAATGGCGATCAGAGAGCCCCCGGATGCGGCCCCACGTACCAGTACCGCGTCCGCGGACAGCATTGGCTACGGCCGATGCTCAACCAGTCGCACGACATTCTGAGCCCCCTGATGACTTGGTGGGTGCTCCTCTTCGGCCTCTCGATGCTCGCTCGCTATCACCCGGCAGCATGGACACGCGCCCTCGCGATCGACCGGTCCCGCGATGCGATGCCGTTGGAGCGGGCGCTGGATGAGGCTCTTGAGGCAGTCCCGCCGCTGGTACTCGACGCTTTGCGGCGAGAGACGCTCAAATCGCCAACGGCGTAAACGGTCCGAACGTGCCCCGCCAGGACCCCCACGACGCGCATACTTCAACGATAATTCGACATGGGTCAGCGTCACCAACCGGGTGCTCGCCGCTCGGGTCCGCCGCCCACTGCCGACAACTCACTCGACGACCTAGACCCGAACGAGGATGGCGACGAGGAAACATATCGGCGTGGAAGCACGGCTGTCCAAATTCCCTCGTAAAAGAATCGATAGTCACTCGTATATTACGGTCAAAGAGTCACCCAAGCCGAGAGTTCAGAGCCTCCAACTAACGAGAGGATCAAATGAAATGCTTTGACGTAGGGATCAGCAGCGGGACGACCTGCTCGCCAGCCGGTGCAGCCCACGAGCCAAGCCGAGTGGATCTCGTCGGCGTGACGGCCCGCGACGAGAAGCATGCAATCGAACAGGCCGAAAAGGAGTGGCGTGAACGCTACGCTGATGAGCCGCCATCGGCGTTAATCGGGATAAGCCGCCCATACTGACAGGCTTCTGGTCGCCCAGAGCCTCGAGATTCTGCCCGGTCAGCTAGATGCTATTGGGTGCGATTGTTCGCGGACAGATCGCTCATCTCCGCGGTGCGCTGGCACAAGCTACGGTGTGTGGCGCGCGACCCGCTCAGCACACGCTCGAGCCGTGAGCGCTCGTTCGTGTTCATAGGTCTCGCGGATGATCTGATCTACACGGCTCTTGGCGAGGCCGGTCGCTACGGCCATGTCTTGTCGGCTCAGGCTGCTGCTCAACGCCCACGCCGTCATAAGGTCGTCTCGCTCCCTGTAGCCAAGCGCGGCTCGATTGTGCGCCGCCCGCAGTTTACGCATGGCTTCGGTCTGCCTCTCGAGCGGCACGTCGCGTACCGGATTGGTCGGCACGAGGTCAACGTCTGGCAGGAGCTGGTGTCGGTGCGGTCTCATCAACCGAATAATAAACTATTCCGCCCTCAGGTCTCCGGCTGTGCAGGCTCGTAGGTCGGACTGGCTATGTGGACTTCCGCCCGCTGAGGGCCAGCGAGTTCTTATGCAGAGACGCCTTCCGCCCAGGATGTCAGCCGAACTGGCCCCCGATTGAGAAGAGGTACGAGTACGGAGTGATCGTCTTACCTGGGAGCGCCGCGGCCCCAGCAGCCGTAGAGAACCCGGAGAGGATTGCGCCGACGGGTTCGCCGGCAACCGCGCTCGTTACTCCACCGGCGATGCCGAGCCCGATGCCCGCGGCCCCGGCCATCGTCCTGAGCGGCTTACGCCTCAGTGCCTCGCCCGCTTTGCGGATCTCCTCCAGACGATCGTCAAGAACGCTTGTGTCGTCGCCTCGCGAGTCGCCGGCCATCTCACGTACCACTGCACGCAGGCGTCGGGCGTAGGCTCGGAACTCGGCCCCATGCTCGGCTCTGAACTCGACCACCTCGTCCAGTGGCACAGCCTCCAAGTTCGGGCCTACGAAATCCAGATCGACTGTCACTACCCGGCCTGCGGACGGCTCAGCGGATGGGATCTGAAGAAGTTGGACGAGAGCCGCTTGTATCCTCGGGCTATCGGTTGCAGGACACAGCTCGAGCCCAAGCCTAGACCCACCCTCGCGGAGGATCTGGGCGAGCAGTACGAGAAATAGATTGCGCACAAGCGGGTGCAGTGGGATCGACACGCCGTCTTCTGATTGCTTCGCCAGACCGCGTTTGTGGAGCTCCTCAAAGACCATGTGAGCGAGCTCGGGATCACCTAGTCCGCCCATACGTGACCATGAGAGCTCCTGAAATCGCCCGGCGTGGGGCAGCTCGTCCAGCCCACCGCTGGCGATGATGTCGGCTAGCGTGGATGCCAACTGTTCGGCCGCGCTGTCATCGACGAGCGACTCCGGCGAGAGAATCCGCAGCAGACCGGCTTCTTCGAGACCCGCGACGATCGCCGGATCAAGGAGCTGCGGTCGACCACGCATGTAGTCAGGGACCAGCAGCGCGATCTCATCAAAGAACAGCGCGAGGCTCTTCACCCAGTTTGCATCACGCCAGATGACGCCCGGATAGTAGAACGCGGTGTGCAGATGGTCAGTCATCCCACGGGATCATGCCACGGGTCTTGCGACCAGACATCTGGGCAGAAATCGGCACCGGCCTCTCGAAAGACACGTCGACAGGCGTACGCTTCGGCCAGCCTCTGCACAGGAAGGAGCGGACGATGCGAGCCAGCAAGCGTGAGAAGGACGAGATCCAGGCGTACGTGGAGGGGCAGGCCCACGAGGCTGTCGTACATCTCGAGAAGGCGGCCTCAGAGATGATTGGGCCGGTACGCCACGACATCTGGGATGTGCATTGCGCCGATAGCCGCTGGTGGGTCGTCACCAACCCGACGAATCTCTACACCCAGGCGGATTTTAAGAGTCGCGATGTCGTGCTGACATTCCATATCGGACTGGCGTTGCGCATCGAGTACCTTCGGGAGCGCGACGTACCGGTCGCGCCGGAACCAGCGCAGCTCTTGTCGGGCTCCTGGCGGCGGTGGCAGCAAGCGTTCGAGGCGTACGACAGCGGCGATGAGGCGGACAACTTCCAGGCAGTCGGTGTCCGCCTGCGCGAGTGCCTCGTGTCGTTCGTCGGCGAAACACAGAGCGACCATCTTGTTCCTACGAGCCAGCGGACGCCAAAGAGCTCCGACTTCAACGGCTGGATCGATCTATTGGCGAACCACCTGGCAGCCGGCGCTAGCGCAGCCAGGTTGCGGTCGTACCTGAAGAAGCTGTCGATCGAGACCTGGGAGTACGTCAACTGGCTCACGCACGCCAAGAATGCGGTCGGCATGGACGCCGAGATTGGTCTCAAGGCCGTCGAGCATTTGCTCGGGACGTTTACGGCTGCGCGGCTTCGCTCGGGTCGCATCAACACACGCTGCGACGAGTGTGAGTCATATCGCGTAGTTGGAGGGACCTGTGAACACTGTGGGTGGGTCGATCCAAGGCACGAGCCGGCAGTGCTGCCAGCTCTCGACGAGGATGAGACCGCACGGCGCTTGGCGGAGCCCTGCACGCCTAGTTCAGATATTTCGACGTTTCTCGGTCCCGAAAACCTCAGCTAGGGCTTCATGCCTCCGGCTGGCCGGCCACGATGGCCTCCGCTCTCAGAATTGGCGGCGGTCTCCTGACCCCTCTAGTTGGCTATCAGTTTTGAGGGAGTCCGGCCTATTCGATGTGTCCTCGAGGCACCTGCGCGGTCCGCCGTCCGCGTTCGGGCCGATCGGATCACCGCCGACCCTGCGCGCACGGTCGGAGCGCGAGCGCCTGCTCCCGGCAGTCGGTGATCGCACGCGAGCGCGCAACAATCGACGCGTGAGCTACCCGAACACCGCCGATAGCTACGGCGAGATGAAGGCGACCGATCCCACCGATCAGTTGCTCTGCCACTACACCCCGGCTGAGACGGCCTTCAGCCACATCCTGCCGACGCGCACGCTGCGAATGAACTCCTTTAGGCGAATGCGCGACCCGCTCGAGAACAAAGAGCTACACAGGCTGGTGCGCTTCGTCGACGGCATCGAACCCGACGGGCTAACACTGGGCGAAGCGCAGGAGCTCGTCGGCGAAATCCGGGGGCAGATGCGCATCCTCTGCCTGACGATGGACGCCAAGGGATACGAGGACGAGCAGATCCAAGCGTTCGGGCGTGCCTACGCGCGCGCCCGGATGTGGGAGCAGTACGCCGACGAGCACCGTGGCGTCTGCCTGGCGTTCAGCGGGAACTGCATGGCAAATACCTTCTTCAACGAGCTCAAGCGCTTCGGCGCGGCGGCGTGCAACCCGGTCAGATACACGCCGGGTGGCTTCGCAGTCAGTCCCGCGCGATTGATCGACGCGGGCCGGCTCACCGACGGCGATCCCGCAGCGCTGCTCACCAAGCACATCACGAGCCACCACGAGGACCTGTGGTCGCTGAAGCTCAGTGACTGGGACAGCGAGTATGAGTACCGCTTCGTCGTGTTCGCGCCGACCGCCCCGCTGCACGAGCCGATCCACGTGCCCTTCGCGGACTGCCTACGCGCGATCGTCCTCGGCGAGCGCTTCGACCCGGCTCTCCTGCCGCGCGCCCGCGAGCGAGTTGCGCGTCGGCCTGTGCCGCCTTGAGTGGGACGGCGGCCGCCCCTCGATCTGCGCGGTGCACCGTCGTGATGATCTTCGACGCGAGGCCGACCGGTCGCCGCTTTAGCCAAGCGGGCTGGGTGGCGGCCAAAGCTCGCGTAGCGACTCAACGTCGGCTGCCGACAAGCCCATGTCTCCCGAGACAGCGGCCGTTGTCGTATCCCAGGGCCGCGCCTTTTCTTCGCGCGGCGTGAGCAGCACACCAACGGTCGTCAGGTTCTCAACGTCTTCAGTGACGGATACGACTTCGTGATGGCGGAGTCGGACCCAGAGATGAAACCCGGCCTCGATCTCTCCGTCGAAGGGCTTGTTGCAGGCACCGTAGGCAAGGTGGGCTTGCCCTTGGTTTCCGCGGAGGCTTTTAAAGCGCCACACAGTCGCATCATCGGTGCTGTTTTTCGCCTCTGCGATCGCGTCAATCAGAAAGCGCCCGAACGCAGCCCGCGAGCCGACCGGCAGCCGATCCAGCTCGGCGAGGATCCGGAGCATGTCCTCCTCCTTGGCGCGCATCAGCCGCGTTAGCGCGATGTGCTCCAGCACAGTCCGGACCATCCTGTGCGCGCCCAGATCATCAGATGCCGCTGGTGCGAGCGGCAGCTTCGGCGTCGAGACAATCGGGTGGCCCGGGACGACGAGCCTCGGATCGATCCCTTCCTGCGGCGCGTTGTGGTCGGCCTGGGCCAGCTGGTAGTAGCGCGTCGGCTCAGTTCCGATCTCGTTCGGCTCGTTTGCGACCCTCACACAGTAGTCCACGACTGCTGATGTCGACTTCAGCTGGTCGAAGAGGAACTCCCAGTCTCGTCGCAACATCGCCACAGCCGGATACGGCGCGTCGCCGAGCGGCGGTACGACGTCGCTTGGCGGATCGTCGTGGTCGACGATCACAACCGACATCCACTGATACTCCGAGCCGACGATCTCGATTGCCCGTCCGCGCAGGCTCCTCAACGTGGCTGGCTGGCGAGCGAAGTGGCGGATCGTGCCGCTCGCCTGCGACAGCGCCTGCTCGACGCTCTTCAATATCCAACGGCGCTCTCGCTCTGGCATTGCCGAGATCTTCTCGCGGCGCTTGACCTGCAGGACCATCGCCGTCGTGCCGACAATCACGATGCCGTCACCGAGCTCCCGCACGCCGGAGCCGACCTGAACCACGTCCGGTAGGTAGACGAAGTCAGGTAGCCCCCACAGCGCTGCTGCTTCGTGCGTCGCCGTCTCGGCCGCGCGGCCCTCGCTCTCGCCGTCGCCGAGTGGAGATGCGCCTGGGACGAGCCGGAGCATCGGTCCCCTAGCGGTCTCGACGAGCAGCGTGAGGTCAGGAGTCCACTGCGCACTGCCCGGCCGCGCGCGACCGGATGATCGCGATGCCGGCGCTTTGCCCTGGCAGCAGCGCTTGAACTTCTTGCCACTCCCGCAGATACAGGGATCATTTCGTCCCACACGGCCGCCCATTCCCAAACCGTTGCACTCTGAGCAGCAGACTGGCTAATCTCGCGTGGCCTACGGCGACCTTCCGCTGACTCGTCGGTCGCGGCGCAGCCTGGCCGCGGCGATTCGACGCTGGCCCCGGCGAACATCTGGCGAACACCTCACTGGGACTCACTGGGAATGCCTCGTAATCGTCCATAGGCCCTGACCCCAGTACGTGCGGGCGATTTCTGCCTCTTCGTGCCCATCGCTGCCCCCGCCTACCCGCCCTGTTGGCCTCGACAAGACGGCCGGTGAGAACACGCGGCGCAACGTGAGACGCTCGCCGCACTCGCCGTCTGCCGAAGCCGACTCGACCAGCACAACCACGACCCGCGCGAAGAGCTGCTCTTCCACGCGCAGCTCAACGACTACGCGGACAGCCTCCGCAACCAAGCCCGAGGAGTAGCCAAGGCCTGGCAGCCCAGCGCGCCACCCCACACGTGGGCACTCTGAAAATCAGGCGCCGGTCTGCCTGGCGGGCGTCCCCGCGCTCACCGCATCCTTTGAAGCATCAGCGAGTCGGAAACACTTCTGGCAGATAGGTGTAGCGACTCGTAGCCTGAGCCTTTACGCTGGTGACCGAGGAGAGAGTCGGGATGGCGAATGTGGCGGCGTGCGCACAGGCGACGTTCTTTTGGGAGCTGACCCTTGGGGCTCGGCGGCTCCTCGTTGCCGCGGCTGCATTGCAGAGGGGGGTCGGCGACGGGTGCTTCCAGGACGACATCGCGTTGCACCTCGGCGTTGATGTCGAGACGGTCGCTCGCTACGACCAGGAGCTGAAACAGGCCGTCCGGGCGTGGCGCCTGGACGTCGGCACTGAGCCGCCCCTGCAGCTCCCCGGCAACGTGTGCCGCACCGACCGGGGGCTGGCTAAAACCGTGTATTTCTTGCCCGAACCGATCCTGCGTGACGTAGAACGTCTAGTTTCCTAGCCTCGGTCGGCTGGCAACCGGGCGGGTGCCGAAACACGTGTTTCCCGTTGATCTAACGGTTGCCTCGCGGACACCGCACGATGCTCGTCGAGCTGCTCTGGCTTGCGTCCTGGAAGGTCAGGTGCGCGGCAAACTGGAAGCCCCTCGGTGGGCATCGGCGCGGCAGGAGGATTCCCTCGGGGTGATAGGGGACACGCTGTCCGCGGATGCGTTCGTAGTAGATGAGGCCGCGCGGGCCGATGTTCGCATGGAGCTGGACGACGGCAACGTCTGTCCCGCCGGGGAGGCTTTCGACAAGCGGGACGGTGACATGGATCGTTTCGTTAGCACCCGGTCCGGGCTGGAGTTCGCCGGGGAGCACGAAGTCTGTGATCACCGGCGTCCACGCTTCCACGTCGAAGAACATCGCGATACGGCCGTTGCTGCTGGGTGCGCGGACGATCGAAATGACCGCTGCCTCGGCGAGCGTTTCCGGGCCAAAGGGCACCTCTGCTAGCGCCCGGCCTTGTCCCATCCAGGAGTTGTGGGGGCAAGCGGCGACGCCCGCGAGTTCGAGCGTTGACTGCGAGCAGGTCGCGAGGCCGAGCCCGCTGACGGCGAAGCCGAGGGTGTTCGGAAAGCGGATGTCCAGTCCGGTCAGAGGCGGCGGCAGCTGGCTGCCCGCGCCCGAGATCGCGATGCTGAAGGAGACATTTGTGGGATGCCCGAGCCGGTTGGGAGAGAACGCGACCCGGAGGTTTGCGCGCGGAGCGGCCTGGCATGGCGTCGCGAGGAGACCGCTGCCAGCGAGGAGGAGCAGGAGGAGCCGCCTGAACGCGCGCACCCCGTAGTTGCCCCGCCCACGAGTTTCAGTAGACGAGGTGCCCGCCGGTCGCTTGGATCGTGACCTTGTCGGTTCGACGGTCGACCACCCCGTACAGCCCGGCCGTTCCGTGGATGTGGGCGTACCTGCCGGTGCCAGACTTGGCGGCAAGCGATCCGCTGAAGCTCTCGTACCTCCCCGATCCATGCGGCTTTGCCTCCCCCTGACCAACGATCTCGCCGTTCTTTGTGTGGATCGTGAAGCTAGCGGTGAACGTCGAGCCGACGTGAAGGTCGGCTCGAACCGATCCCGTCAACGCGCCGGAGACGGGGCCCGCCTCTTCGAGCCTTGAGCCTTCGACGCTGACCGGCGAGAGCCGTGCGGTTGCGGTCCCGGTAACGGTGCGGGCGAGCCGCGCGCTGGGTCCCTTTGCCCCTATCGCTGTGCTGCCGAGCACGATGACCCAGACAACCCCGACAGCGCCGCCGCAAAGGAGACGGCCGGTGGGTCGCAGGCGTCGATTTCGTGAGTGCCGCATGATCATCTCCCTAAGAGGCCGGTTGCGCCGCTCTCCCGAAGCATTCTAATCCTCGGGCACAGACCGTTTCGTCCCCTTGTCGACCGCGTCCGAATCCGGCGACGCTCGCCGTCCGGTGAAGCGCTCGAGCAGGGATCTCTTTCGGTGCTCTGGGATCGTTACCGGCCCCGCCTCGCGACCGTAGCCGCACCGCTCGATCTCGCGCAGGATCTCCCGATAAAGTGCCGTGGCGAGCCCCATCGCTGCCCGCCCATCCGCGAGCCGGTCGATCGCGGGCAACCCCCGTTCATAGAGAGCGTCGGCGCGCGCGATCTGATCCCGAAGGAGGCGTTCCCGCGAGCCCGGCAGAGGAGCGCCGTAACGTCGAATGGTGCTCTTGGCGATGTAGACGCGGCCGTTGTCGTAGTCCTCATCGATGTCACGCAGGATGTTGGTGCGTTGCATCGCGCGCCCCAGGACCGCCATCCCCACCGCACAGGACCGGGTCGTGGCGCCGAGCACGGCGGAAAGTAGAACCCCGACAGTTCCGCCAGCTTGCTGGCAATATCGTTCGAGCTCCGCTTCGTTCTCGATCGTTCCGCCATCTAGGTCGTGGCGCATCCCGGCGCAGAATTCGAGGGCAGCCGCTCGGTCGAGTGGGTGTCGGGTCGCGAGGTCATCGAGCATCGCCGTCTCCTCGGTGTACGCGACTCCGTGTTCGGCCCACCGTTCCACGGCCTCGAGGCGCGGCGGTGCATCCGGTTGGTTCTCGTCCACGAGATCGTCGATCGTGCGCAGCACGTAGTACAGGCGGCGTACATCTTCCTGTAGGGCGTCGGGGAGAAGGCGCACGCCCTCTCCGAATGTGCTCGAGTCCACGCCCGATTCTGCATTTTGGCGCTGGCGCGGGGCTTCGTCGGAAAACTTCTGATCAGCGGGTGCTATTGAGTATGCGGAAGTTAGCGTCATGCGCTGACGCTACCCGTGGGCACCGGGGATCGGTGCGCGAAGCGTGCGCTATTCGGTCGAGAAGGCGGCCCGCGGTTGCGGCCGAGTTGCCTTCAGCACGGCGAGCGTGGAGGCCCCCAATGCGATAGCCGCGGCGATCAGAACTGTGCGTAGCCCTATCTGCCAGGCCGGTGTGACATGCACAGACGCCCCGGTCGTATCGCGAAGCCACCCGTCGACTAGAGCCTGGCCGACGAGACCGCCTCCGACCCCGATCAGGCATCCGGCCACGAGCATCGAGCCGCTCTCGTAGAAGATCAGCCGGATGAATTGTGCGACGCTCATCCCGATCGACAGCAGCGAATCAAGGCGGCCTCGTCGCTGAGCGATCGCCGCGATGACGAGGGCGATCACTGATGCGACCGTCGCGATCAGGACGACAAGTGTCGTGTCGTTCAGCCGTGCCAGGGTGCTGCCGAGAACTGTGCCGATTTCATGGCGTCGTTCCTCCGCGCTCTGCACCGAGACCGCGCTACCGCTAGGCAAGTCGGCTTCTACGGCTTGTTTGCCTTGAGCGACTGATACGCCAGGCGCGAGCGTGACCGCGAGTTGCGTCGGCTGCGCTTCGCCCCACGAGCGTGCGTGGTCGCCGCCGTTCATGACGACCGCGCCAGGCAGCCACCCGTAGTTCGCGACGATCGCGGCAACACGAAAACGTGTCCTGCCCGTCGGCGTCGGCAGCTGGACCTGATCGCCGACACCCACGTGATCTTCGCGCGCGATCGTCTGACTCAGTGCGATCCACCCCCCGCTTTGCAGGCGCCTGTCAGCTACGGCGAGGGACCCTTCCAGCAGCTGGCTCGGGACGATCTGCGAAGCGACCTGCGGTGGGACACCGAGCACCCAGACCCGGCGGTTGGGCAGGTCAAGAAAGGAGTCCTGCCACGACGCGACCGTTCGGACCTCGCCCAGATGGGCCAAAAGACGGGGGATTGATCCGTCGGCCAGTGGCTCCGTCGTATAGACGTTCTCCGGGCCACCAGGTTTCAGCCACAGGTCGCCGCTGGAGAGCAGACCGGAGGCTCCCGCGTGCGCAGCGCGCTGGACGTCAGCGACCGATCCGCTGATCGTGACGGTCAAGAACGTCGCGATCGCGCCCGTTGCAAGCAGCGCAACAGAGCGCGTGGGGGCGCGTCGGATCTCCGCTACCGACAGACGCGCGGACGGGTCATCGGAGTGCCGTGAGAGCGTCCGGGCGAGCCTCAGAATGCCGGTCGTCACGAGCGGCAGGCACATGACGAGTCCTGCGAGTAGCACTACAAGCGCTACGACCGTAGTCGCGGGCGCGACGAGCGACACGGTTACGGATGCGCAGATCAGACCGACGCCGAAGACGAAAGGGACCGCGTTGGACAGCCGGGCCCGACGGGCGAGCGACAGTGATCTTCCGATCGCATCAGGCTCGGCCGCCGCGCCGGCCCTCAAGATCGCGATCGCGGGAAGCGCTGCGGCTGCGAACGCGGCGAGCATCCCGCCGGCGATGCTGACGAGAACCGTCGCGGTTCCCACGAGCCGCTGCCCGCCCACCGGGAAAGCGGCCCTGATATAGCCCGGGACGGACCTGAACGCGACCAGCGAGATCACGTCGCCAAGGATCAGCCCCAACACACAACCGAAAACCCCGAGGAGCAGAGCGTCAAACACGAGCGAGGCGATGATCATCGATTCGGGCGTACCGATCTCGATCAGATAGACGACGAACCGCCGCCGCTCATCGCTGGCGAGCAGCAGCGACGCGTAGGCGAGAATGATCCCCGCAACGATGCTTATCGCGCTGAACAGGAGCGTGATCTGCCGTTCCGGTCCGGCAGCGTTCCCGAGCAGCCTCGCTTCTGTGCCCGTGCCGCGTACGTTCAACGTCGCGCCGAAACGCCGCTGAAGCTCTCGTCTCAGTGCCTCGTCTTGCCCCGCGGCCGGTTCGATCAGCACGCGGCTGACGATCCCGGGATGCCCGGTGAGGATCTGGACCACCGGCAGCGGCGCCGCCGCCAGAGGGCTTTCGGCCGCAGCCCCCAAGCTCGAGCTCGGGACGGTGCTGTTGAGCGCGAGGTGGCGCTCGCGTCCGCCGGCGAGGACCGTCACGTCGTGCCCTGGCCTGACGCCGAGCGTATGCGCCGTTGCGTCGCTCAGCACAAGCAGACCGCGGTGCGCCGACAGTCCAGCGAGGACGAACTGTGCGGAGAGCTTCCCGCCCAGTCGTGCGATCTGTTCATTGGCGCCCACTAGGGTGAGCGCCCGGCGACCAGCTGGGCCGACGGCGACCACCGACTCTTGCAGCAGTGGAGCCGAGGCCCGCACCCCCGGAAGGCTTTCGACTTCTTCGGTCACACGTTCGCTAAAGCCCGCCGGTCCGCGGGAGGACAGTTCAAGCGTTGCCCCTCCGGCGACGCCCTTGGAGATTTCCTGAAACGACCCCGTGATGCTGCGATGCGCGACCTGCACCGTGAAGAGAAGCGCCACGCCGGCGGCGATCCCCGCGACAGCCATCAGCTCACGCATCGGCTGGACGCGGACGTTGCGCCTGTAGAACAGCAGCAACGTCCGCGCATAGTCGCGCATCAGCCGCACGCCGGCGTCGTCTCGAAGCCGACCTCGGTCAGTCGTCCGTCGCGCATACCGACCACCCGATCCGCGTGCCGGGCCAGCTCAGCGTCATGTGTCACCAGAATCGCCGCGGCTCCACGTTCACGCGGAAGCGCGCTCATCAAGTCGAGCACCGACGCTCCGGTGTCGCTGTCGAGGTTTCCGGTTGGCTCATCAGCGAGCAGCAGCTTCGGGTCGCCCACCAAAGCTCGGGCGATCGCGACTCGCTGGCGCTCACCCCCCGACAGCCGGTCAGGCGGATGACGAGCGCGGCGCTGCAAGCCAACATCGTCAAGCGCGGCAAGCGCCCGTCGCGTGGCATCGCGACGCCCTATGCGCCGCATCAGCAACGGGACCATCACGTTCTCTTCTGCGCTCAACCCGTCGCTCAGCCGGAAGTCTTGGAAAACGAACCCGAGCTTGCTACGCCGGTACTCGAGCGTCTCCCGCCGGGAGAGCCCCGCTAGGTCGCTTCCCTCGAACCGCACCGCGCCCCCGTCCGCGCGAAGCAGCCCTCCTGCGAGCAGCAGCAGCGTCGTCTTGCCCGAACCGCTCGGCCCGAAAATCGCGACGAACTCGCGGGCGGCGACATCGAGCGTGACGTCCTGCACCGCATGGATCACCTCGCCCGGGCTCTCGTAGCGCTTGTGAGCGTGATCCAGCTCAAGCATCGGCCGCGGACTGGGCGGGCGGCACCGGGAACTGGTAGACCCGGCCAGGGGCAGGCGCGGCCTCCGGGTTTAGGAGTTTCCCCTCGTTGAGATACAGAAGCGGCTCGCAGCGAGTCAGCGCCTCGGCGTTCGAGTCGGTCACCACGATCGCGACCTTCGCATCCCGCGCCAGAGACGCGAGCAATGCCATCAGCTGCTCCTGTTCGATCAACGCCAGCCGTGACGCGGGACCGTCAGCCAGCAGCAGCCTCGGTTCGCTCGCCAGAGCTCGAGCCAGCGACACACACTCGCGCTCTCCGTCGGAGAGCTCCTCCATCCGCAAATCCGCGCAACGCTCGACCCCGCAGGCGAGCAGCGCCTCTCTCGCACGTCGCTCCGCAGCGCGATGATCGCGGTGATCGACCAGCAGTGGAACAGCGGTATGGTCGATGACGCTCAATCCGGTGGGCGTCGAGCCATCACTCCAAACGCATGCGACCTCGCGCCGCCGAAACCGGATCCGCTCAGCGCTCGACATCGCATCCAGGCGCTCCCCGTTGTAAATCACCGCGCCGTGATCAGGACGCTGCAGTCCCGACGCGATGCGTAGCAGCGTCGTCTTGCCCGAGCCGCTCGGACCGAACACGCCAATCATTTGTCCCCGATCTACTGTCAGCGAGACATTGTCAAGCGCGACCCTCTCGCCGGCCGGACGCGCGTAACGCTTGGTTACATGCTCGAGACGAAGCAGCATCTACGGCTCCTCAGCGGAGCCCAGATGTCGCTCGTGACTCGATGCCATTCGACCGAACAGCTCTTCACGAGCGCCGTCGCCGGCGACGGCCTGGCCGTCGTCAGCCCGTGAGGATCGCCCAGGCCAGACAGCATCGCGCTCGAGCAGCCACGAGATTGCTTGGTGGGCGTGTCGTGCCCATCGCAGCTCGGCTTCGACTTGCAAGATGTCGCCGCTCAGCCCCACTCGCAGCAGGACGTGGTCGGCACGAACGCGTACACCGTCGACTGGCACCTGCTCGCGTCTGCGCGCGATCTCGTTGATGCGCTCAACGCAGCGTCGTTCGTACGCCGCTACCTGCTCCAGCGTATCTCGCAGCCGCTCGGGCTTGGCCAGCGCTAGCTTCACCAGCAGCGGGCGACGGATCAAGCGGATGCCTTGAACGTCGTCCTCGGCCCACCACCGCTCGAACTCTTGCGTGCCGCTCTCGGTGACAGCAAAGACGTTCCTGTCGTTGCGCCGCTTGCCCGGAGTCTCGACCTGCTCGATCAACCCTTCCCGCTCTAGAGCACGAATCGTTTGGGAGAGCTGCCCCGAGTTGATCGCCCACGCGGGCCCGAGGCGCGCCTGGAGACGATCCGCGAGCTCGTACGGATAGGCCGCGCGCTCCAACAGCAAGCCGAGCACCGCGTGCTTCGCCGACATTCAGTCTCCCCCTGGCTTCGTGGACCCAGCCGCCATGCGTGCTCCTCCGAAACGTTCCGTGACCCAGAAACCTATACCTGCATCCGCCATGACTCCTGCTCGGGTCCTAGAAACACATACTTAAAGGCTGTTACGGCACGGTAAACCGTCGCCTCCGTCGCGGCGCTGATGTTTCTGACTTCCGCCGGAGCCCATGCTCCCACGGCAAAACCGGCGCATAAGCAGTCATACACAAAGCGTCTATTTGGCGCCAAATCCTCGTCTGACAAACGCTTCCTTAAAGGTATTGACCCGCTGCATCCGCGCGTCGAGTCTGTTCACCCATGACTCGGCACAACGAACGGGCGAACCCGGAACCCGGCGCTCCGCAATGCTTGAGCGCGGCGAGATGATGCTCCCTCGGTCGGGCGCGCACGACGACAGGCAGCACCGTGACGGCTCGGTCGAGCGGGTCGCGAGACCCGACACGATCCCGTCCTCGGGCCGGAATCATGACCAGTTGGCCGGCAGATCCGTCCCCGCGGTTCAACTCGCTTTCGTCGAAGGAGCAGAGCTCGACGTCTCTCTCGTCGCCGAGCGCTTTCCGCTGGTGATTTGCGTGTTCGGAGCGATCGACACGGACGACCCATCCCCGACTGAGGTCAGGAGACTGGTCGGCTGGATTCGCCGACGCCCGAGACTCGCCAAAACCGGACACCGTCTGATCGCGATCAGCAGCGAACCGTTCATCGTCCAAGCGCGTTGGCTGGAGGCCACCCCGGATTGGATCGTGCTGAGTGACCCCGACCTTCTGCTCGCCCGCGCGCTGCCTTTGCTCACGATCGCAGACGAGCGCTCGTGGAGGTATCGCCCGACAACCCTGATCACAGAGAACGGACAGATCGTTAGGTCGTTCCAGCCCGCCGGCGAGGAAGATCCCAAGATCGTCACAGACTGGCTAGCGCGTCATGCCCCGCTGATCTCGCGACACGCGGACCGCGGGCATCGAGCACGCCCAAGATGACCGCGGCAAGGTCCTCGCCACAGATCGGTGTCTCGGTCGCCTAGGTATGGCTCGAAAGGTGGCAATCGAGCTTACGCCCCAGCAGCTGGCAGACGTGCTCCGACAGGTGGCAGAGACCAACTCAGTGGCGGCCGTCATCAGCGGTCTAACCCTGCCAGTGAGCGCTGGACTGGCCCTTTCCAGAGCCAGCAGCCGCGCATCAAGCAGCCGCTCGCTGCTGCTCGGACTCGTCGTGCTCGCGGCGCTCCCAGCGACCGGCGAAGCAAGACGCCTGAAGGAGGTGGCGAAAGAACTCGAACTGTCTCCCAGTACGACCCATCGCTACTTGAACACCCTGGTCAGCCTTGGCTTGGTCGAACGTGATGACGACAGCCGCCGTTACCGCCGCGCCTCGATGCCAGGAGGCACTAGCAGTGAGTGACGACAAGGAACGCAAGCTGGAAGTGGCGACCCAACGCATCGCGTTGGTGAAGCGATTCGGCGAAGAGCTCCATCGACTCAGGAACGCCAAAGGACTTACCCGCGCAGAGCTCGCAAGAAAGTGTCGCATCCACGAATCACTGCTCTCCGCGATTGAAATTGGACGCCGGGAGCCAGGAATCATGATGCTTCTGATCCTCGCGGAGGGCCTAGAAGTGGCACCGGCGGAGATGCTTCTCTCCATCCAAGCGCCCACGCAAAGCGTCGCGATCGAGCCGTGGCGATGACGCTCTCGCCCTGTTCAGCGACCCCCATACGGCTCCGTTCCCGATCGACCGGTGCGCCAGCTCGGACGCCCGCCGCCTAACGGGCGCGAAGGAGCCTCGCAAGTGGCAAGACGACGCACCGCGGGCACCGCTGCGCGAAAGAGCAGCGCGGCGGACCGCGGATCGAATCCCTACGCGCCGATCTTCAAGGGCCTCCCAAGAGGGCCGCACGGGCTCGACCCCCAACAAGTCGAGCGTCACCAGCGGGCCCGCCTCCACCTGGCGATGATCGAGGCTGTCCTCGCGAGCGGCTACCAAGGAGCGACCGTTAAGCAGGTCATTGGGCTCGCCGGTGTCTCGCGGCGGTCCTTCTACGAAATGTTCTCGGACAAGCAGGGTTGCTACCTAGCGACCGCCGATCTAATTGCTGCCGGCATCGTCAAACGCATCGACGACGCGCACCGGCCGTCCGGCGAGGACCTCGACGACCTCACGGCCGCGCTTGGCGAGCTCGCGGCCGCCGTAGTTGGCGACCCGAAGGGCGCGAACTTCTTGTTCGTGACGACCCAGACCGCCGGTGCCCCGGGGCTCATGAGGTTGCACCGCGCGATGCTGAACATCGAGCAGGTGCTCGCCAGCTGCCTCACTGACGCTGTCGACCCGACGCTACCGCCGCGGCCCGTCCTCCGTGCGATCGTCGGCGGACTGGCCGGCATCATCGGAAGCTGGCTTCGCAAGCCGCCATCGGGGGACCCGTCGCGCTTGACCAAGCGGCTACTCGCGTGGACCTCGCTGTATTTGAGCCCTTCCACGGCCAGCGTCACACAAAGCGCCACGGCCGGTTCGCTCGCTAGTGGTCGCCGCGGCAGCCGGATCAGCAACACGACGCAAGAGAACTCCACAGCAACGCCCTCGACCGGCGAGCGCCAGCGGTTGCTTGATCGCATTCTTGCGCTCGCAGTGGAAACGGACTACCGATCTCTCAGCGTAGTCGAGATCGCCGATGAGGCAAGCGTCCGCGTTGACACCTTCTTTGAACTCTTTGAGAGCAAGGACGCATGCTTCCAGGCTGGCCTAGACATGGTCTGCGACCAGCTACGTAGCCGCGTCGGCGATGGCAGCCTGCACGACGCGGAGTGGCCGCAAGCCGTCCTGACCGCAATCGGCGAGCTACTCGGCTACCTCAGCGAGCACCCAACCTATACGTCGGCGATCACGACGGAGGCGCCCGCGATCGTACCGACGCCCCTCGACCGCCATCTCGTGCTCGCCCGGGAGCTAGCGTCTCTGTTGATCGCGTCCGCGCCTAACAACACGAACCGTCCGGTCGTGTCAGAGGGCATCGCCGGCGCGCTCTGGCACACGATCCAGTATCACGTGGTCGCGGGGAAGATCGCCCAGCTCCCGACCTTGAAGAACTATCTCAGCTTCATCGTTCTAGCCCCATTCCTCGGAGCACAGCCCGCTCTGGCATTCCTAACGGAGAGACGCCACGTAGGAGAACCACGCCAGATTTCCAAGACTAGTCCGCCGTGATGTCCCTTCGTTAGACTCGCAAGAGCCCAGCCGTGCGCGCGATCGGCCGGTTTTCGGCCAACTCATTCTCCTCGAGCAGCACTCCCTGTGAGTCGAGCTCGAGAGCGCGCGACAGCACGACGATGGTGTCGAGGAGCGGCGAGCGTAGGCCGCGCTCGAGCAGACTGATCTCCGTCCGGTGCAGACCAGCAAGGGCCGCAAGATCATGCTGGGAGATCCCGACCTCCTCTCGGCAGCGCCGCAGGTTTGCCGCGAACACCCGCCGCGCAGACTCGGCTACGCCGCCACCCACGTCGCCGAGGGTGTTCCAGTCCCCCAACAACCGTCGCCCCACACCGGCAACATATCTCAGACGGTCGTCCGCGCGGCGTGGAAGCGCAGCCGTAGGCGGATCGGACAGTCGACTGTTCTCGCTTCGGCCTCTTGGCAGTACCATGCGCTCGTGCGGGTCGAGTGGCGGCGGATCGCATCGGCGTGCGCCTTACTGGATCTCGGCTTGAACGCTTCGGCGTGATTTCGCGTGCGAGTCCTGCAGACGATGATGGCGTTCGGCGGGAACGCTCCGCCGCAGCTCGCCGTCACGCGCTGCCTCGTCGAGCGCGGGCACGAGGTGCGGGTGCTCGCTCATCGCGCAGCACGCGAGCGGATCGCCGATACCGGGGCGGAGTTCGTTGAGTTCAGGCGGAGCGTGCCGGAGATGGACCTCTCGACACGGGAGGCGGACTCGCTGCGAGATTGGGAGGCGCGCACGCGGTTCGGCGCCGGAATGCGAGTCCTCGAAAACGGTCTACTCCCGTTCATAGTCAACACGAGCCGCGACTGCGCCGAGCTGCTGAGCGACGGGCCGACCGACGTCGTCGTGATGGATTGGATGCTGAGCGGTGCCGCCGTAGCAGCGGAGGGCGCCGGGGTCCCGGCGGTGGCGCTCGTTCATTGCCCTTTCCCGTTGCCGCTGGACGGGGTGCCGCCGCTCTACAGTGGCCTGCGGCCGAGCGACGGTCGCGTTGGCGGCGTGCGCGACCGTTTTCTGAACGGCCTTGCAACGCGCGTGCTCGGTAGGGGTCTTTCCGCGGCGCTCGATGAGGCGCGCACCGAGCAGCGCCTCGCGCCCTTGAACGACTGGGGTGCGCAGCTACTCAGCGTGGAGGCGATCTGTGTGATGACGGCGCCCGAGCTTGACTTCTCAAGTCGGGGGAAATTGCCGGCGAACGTGTATTACGTCGGCCCGGCCTTGCGCTCTTGACGCTGTGGCCGGATTGCCCGTCCGCGCGCTGCTGACTGCTGGCCCAGCGCTCGACGCGGAGGCGCTTCGCTTCCCCGCGAATGCCCGTGCGGTGACGTATGTCCCGCATCGGGCCGTCTTTCCGCACGCCGCGCTCGTCGTCACGCACGCCGGCTGGCAGACAGTCAACGCGGCGCTCGCCGATGGCGTGCCGCTCGTCTGCATCCCCGACGGCCGCGACCAGCCCGATAACGCTGCGCGCGTGCTGGCCTGCGGCGCGGGTGTGCGGGTCCGCAAGAACGCCTCGCCTGAGAAGCTCCGGCGGGTAATCGTGCGCGCCCTCACCGACGCCGCGCTCAAGCAGCGTGCGGAGCAGATGGCAGACGCGCTCGCTGTCGACGGCGCCCTCGGGGTCGCAGAGCGAGTCGAGCAACTCGGACTCCGGGGGTCCCAGCTCTAGCCTCCGATCGGCGCGCGGGGGTTGGCTCCCCAGAAGATCTGTGTTCCGAGCGCGCCGATGACGTGCACCAGAACCAGGTTCAGGACCATCGACTTCGCCGTTGCCTTGCCCACGCCGACCGGTCCATCTGAGGCGTTGTAGCCGTAGTAACAGGCGACCAGCACGATCGCCGTCGCCATGAACATGGCCTTGATCAGGCTGTACAGGAAATCGGGTGGATTCTGGAACTGCCAGAAGATCAGGAAGTACCCGCCCGAGGACACGTAGCCGATCTGATCGACGACTGCGATGTAGGACGCGAGGAACGCCGCACCGACGCCCGCCATGTACATGAACGGCAGCACCAGCCACGCCGCCAGCAGCCGCGTCGCGCATAGGAACGTCATCGAGTTGATGCCCATCACCTCGAGCGCGTCGATCTCATCGGAGATCCGCATCGCGCCGAGCTCGGCGACGATCCCGGTGCCGACCTTCGCCGACATGATGTAGCCGAACGCATACGGGGTGATCTCACGCAGGTCGCACCAGGCCGTGAACACGCCCGAGTAAGCGGGCGCCCCGGTCGACGCCGTGAAGTAGGCGCCCTCGATGCCGCACTGCAGGCCGAGGATGAACATCAACGTCCAGATAACGGCTGTTGAACTGACGATCAGGATCCCGCACTGGCGCAGCGACTCGCCGAAGAACCGGAAGACCCGCAGCCCGTAGACGTCGCGAACGATCGTCCCCGTGAATCGCCCGATCTCGCCGGTCGCCTCGAGCCATTCGCGGCCCAAGGCAAGCAATGCCTCCGCCATCTGTCACAAGCTACTACATTCCAGCCGTATGGAATAGTTATTCCGCGCGGACCACGCTCCGCGACAGGTGATCGAGCGGGATACTCAGACGATCGCCGCCCCAGCCTCATCCAGGAAACACGAGCGCCGCACCCAGGACGAGCGTCGGGCGACGACGCATACGGCGCTGTTGGATGCAGCGATCGACTGTCTCGTCGAGTACGGCTATGCGAAGACCACTACGCGGCGCATTTCCGAGCGCGCCGGCGTGAGCCCTGGCGCGCTCCAGCATCACTTCGCGTCCAAGACGGCGCTGCTCGGCGAGCTGATTGGCTACATGAGGGCCAAATCCATGAGCGAGATGTTCGCGGAGGGAGTACCGAAGACCCGCTCGGTCCGAAAGCGTCAAGAACTCCTGCTCGACCGCATGTGGCGTATTTACAGGGGGCCGCTGTTCACGGCGCTCCTCGAGCTGGGGATTGGGGCTCGGACCGACCCGGAGCTGCTCCAGCACATCGCCGGGTCGCACGACGAAATGGCCCGGTTGAATGCGATCGCCGCGCCAATTCTCTTCCCGGAGCACGCCGAGCGACCCGAGCTGATTCCACTCATCGGGTCCGGGCAGGCGACGATGCGTGGGCTAGCACTCATCGGACTTGCCGGAGAGGCAGACCCCGACCCGCTCTGGCCCACGACGCGTGCGCACATAATGGCCATGAACGCGCAAGTGCTCGGCGATCCAGAGTTGGCTCCGTGACCTGACCAAACGTCGCATCCACATCGCTCTAACGTGAGCTTCCCGGCTCACGAGGCCGATCGTTCGCTGCAGCTCGCTATCGCGAGGACTGCCTGTCCTCGCCCGGAGACACATCGAGCACCGCTGTTCGTGCCAGTCCCGTCCAGAGAAGCTCGGTCGCAGTCTCGTGGGAGACGCTGTTGCGGCGCCGGGTCTTCAGCTTCAACAGCGCGATTGGGGCGGCGCGGCTGGCTGGCGGCATGAGCGCCTGACAGCGGAGTCGGCGTCCGCCGCGGCGCCAAATCTGCCAAGTTCTGATTCTGCGAACATGGCGGACATGCGTTCAGACCCGACCGACACAGGGGGGCTGTTTGTCGGCCGCCGGCCTGGCACCGCGCCGATCCACTTTCGCGCACTGCCACAACGCGGTAGCCAGGTCCGTCAGCGTGTGGATGGGTCCCTTGCCGTCCTGCTCCTCGCCGCGATCACTGTTCTTAGCCTGTTCTGTTGGGGTCCGATCCCGCTGGCCTGCCTGTGGCTCGGCTCTCGGGCGGACTATCTCACGGGCAGCGTGGCGCTCGGCCTGCTTGTCTCGTTCGTCGCGCTGTTCGTGCTTTTGTTCGGCGCGCTCTCGATTCTGCGCCGCCTCGACTGGGCGTGGGTCCTAACGCGCCGCGCCGCCGGCTACGACCAGCGCGGCGGCGCGCTGGGACGGATCTTCGCCGCCACCGCCGCGGTGGGTGCTCTCGCCTTTGCCTTCTGGTTCTTCGTCATCCACGGCCCTGGCTACGGCGCTCCCGACTTGCGGGTTCCGTGAGTCCTGCGGGCGCCACGGCTGCCTTTGGGCCTTTGGGTCGTGCGCTGTGAGGAAGCGGGTCGTGATCGCCGGGATCGGCGGGCTGTGCGCTGCACGTGCCGTCAGCCTGGCCGGCCACGAGCCAGTGGTCCTCGAGCGCTCTCCGACCGGCACCGCGATCGGAGCGGGGCTGCTGCTCTGGCCCAACGCGGTGCACGCCCTGGATGCGCTCGGGCATGGTGTCGCGGTGCGCGCCGTCGCCGCGCCCGCCCGCCGCACGGTGTTCCGCGCCGCCGCCGGGCGCCTCCTCTCAGAGGTGGACGTCGAGGCGCTGGCGTGCCGCAGGGGGCGCCAATGCTGCTCGTCGAGCGGCCCGCGCTGCAGGAGGTACTTGCCGAGGGACTGACGGTCCGCTGCGGCGTGCAGGCAAGGCCCCAGCGATAAACCTCACCGGGGCGCACTGATGGCGGGCGGTGCGCTGTGGCGCAAGCGCCGGCGATTTCGTGATCGACGCCGCTGGGGCTTGGGCTGAACTACTTGCCGCGTCGCTGATGCCCGGCGCCTACGCGTCGTCGCGCCGGTAGCCCAGCCGCGCGGAGACGCGATCGGCGGTGGCGATGAGATGTGGAGAAAGCGCGTCGACCAGCTCCGCGAGCGAGATCACTGACGTGTGCGCGACGAGGCTGATGGCCGCAACAACCTCGCGCCCGTCATCACGCACCGGCGCCGCGATCGAGTGCAGCTCCGCGGCGAGCTCCTCGTCGTTGACGGCGATGCCTTCCGCGCGGATGGCGCCCAGCTCGTCACGCAGCTCCTGTTTGCTCGTGATCGTGTTGGGGCCTTGCTGGGTTAGCCGTAGCTCGGCGACCAGCTCGCGCTGCTCCGACTCGGGCAGGTACGCCAGGAGCAGCTTGCCCATTGCGGTGCAGTAGGCCGGCAGCCGAGAACCAGGGGCGAACCCCAGGTCGCTCGTATGCTGGCCCCGACGAAAGCTGCGAACTCGAGCAACGTAGACGATCTCCGGCCCGTCGAGCACCGCCAGGCTGCTCGTGTAAGACGTGCGTTGTCGCAGCTCCTCGAGGTACGGCTGCGCGTGCTCGCGCAGCCCTGTCGCATTGAGTGCCGACATGCCGAGGTCTGTGACGCGCAGCCCAAGACGATACTTACGTGAAGCGTCCTGCTCCAGATAGCTGAGCGCGGCGAGCGTGATCACATACCGGTGCGTCGTCGAGCGGCTCATTCCAAGCTCATCAGCGATCTCCGCAATGCCGAGCACCGGACGCTCCGGGGTGAAGCAGCGGAGCACCGCAAGACCCCGCTCAAGCGACTGCGAGTAACGCGGCTCGCGCAAGTCGGGCAGTGACCACGCCGCACCTTCCGCTCCGCTTGCAACGCGAGCGCCGGGCGATGTAGGTCTAGGCGTTCGCGCGTTCAGACACTCACATTCTAGTTTGCGTTCGGCCCAGGGACCTGCCGACGCGAGTAACCACATCACGTTCATCTCCGCAATCGTGCGCGGCCTGATCGGGACCGTCTTCCCCTAGCACGGTCGAAGCTACCTGCGGCTCACCGAGGCGCGTAAACCGCACCGCCGCTACTGCCGTGCCTGCTCGCCGAGCCAGTCGTCAAGCATCGATCGCGTGAAACGGATGTGCCGACCCACGCGGTGACAAGGCAAGCGCCCAGACCTCACCGCCTCATATATCCAGCTCGTCTTGACGTCCAGATACCAAGCGGCCTTCTCTGGGCGCCAGAGTCGATCATCGGCCAAGCCGACCGGCGACTCTGCTGGTGCTGGTGGTCCCTGCACACCCGTACAGAACCTCAAAGGCACAGAACGGCCTGCGGAGCTCCCAAGACTGCGCCCGGCCGTGCTGGCCTCCTCCGCCCGACCCCTAACGGACGCCCGATAGCGGCCGCGCCCCCGCGACGCCCCCTGGGGAAATCAGCGGGGAAATCACGACGCCCCGTCTGCGTGCCCTGATAGCCTGAAAACTGCTTGGTTAGACGTGTTTCGGCAGTGCCGGAGGAGGGACTCGAACCCCCGACACGCGGATTATGATTCCGCTGCTCTAACCAGCTGAGCTACTCCGGCGGGGTTGCGGAGTCTAGCCTCGTGAGCATGTCCCCACCATCCTTGCTGTCAGTGCCGAACGTCTCCGAGGGCGCCCGCCCGGGGGTCGTGGCCGCGATCGGCCAGGCCATCACCCGCGAGAACGGTTCGGACGAGGGCGCCGCGAGGCTGCTGGACGTGCATTTCGACCGCGATCACGACCGCGCCGTCTTCACGGTGGCGGGCCGCCAGGGGACGATCGCCGAGGCGATGCTCCGCTGCGGCCGCGAGGCGGTGGAGCGGATCGACGTGATGGATGGGGGAGGCGGGCAGCACCCACACGTGGGGGCCCTGGACGTAGTCCCCGTGGTGTACCTGCGCTCTGAGGACCGCGGGGCGGCATGCGCGGAGGCGCTCGTGATCGCCGAGCGGATCGGCGAGGAGCTCGAGGTTCCCGTGTTCCTCTACGGCGAGCTGACCCGCGATGAGTCCTCACCTGCCCGCACCCGCCACGAGCTGAGGCGCGGAGGGCCTTCGGGGCTCGCCGCGCGAGTACGGGGGGGCGACCCAGGCGCCCCCGGCGCCGGTCACGAGCCGCCGCTGTGCCCCGATTTCGGCCCGCCCCGACTTCACCCCACGGCGGGGCCTCCGCGCGATCGCCGTCGAGCTGAAGGGCGGCGTGCCCCAGGTCTCGATGAACGTCGAGCGGCCCTTCGAGCTGCCCCTCGCGGAGATCGTCAGCGTCGTCTCGCGGCAGGCACCCCTCGCCAGCGCCCAACTCGTCGGCCTCGCCCCCACTGTCGCCTTCGAGGGGTTCCCCGCCGATCTACCGATCCCGGGCTTCGATCCCGCGCGCCACCTGATCGAGAACGCACTCGATGAATGATCATCTAGGCTCCTGAAGGTGGCCCCGACAAGACGAAAGCGCCGGACCAAGCACCGCGGCAACGCCGCCGGCGTCGTCGAGTCCCGGGGTCGCACAGGGCGCAAGCCCACTTCGGCCGAGAAGACGGGTCCGGTGAAGCCCTCGTCGGCTGCCCGCAAGCGCGCGGTCGACAAGCGTGACCAGCCTCCGAGCTGGAAGAGCGCCTTCTACAAGGCGATGATCGCGACCGTCCTTCTGCTGGTCGTCGTGATCTTCCTCCTGAAGAACTCCAACGGCGCGATCGCCCTGTTCCCGATCGTCCTCGCGGGCTACACGGTCGTCAGCTACTACACCGACAAGTGGATCTACGACCGACGCCAGCGCAAGAAGGCGAGGGCTCCGAAGGCGAACCCAAGATGAGCGCCCCCGACGTCAGATCGTTCACCGTCGGGATGGTTCAGGAGAACTCCTACCTCCTCAGAGCCGACGCTCAGGCGAGCAGAGCGGTGATCGTCGATCCCGGCGATGAGGCCGAGCGCCTGCTCGAGGGCGCAGCTGCTCTCGGTGTGGAGATCGAGGCGATCCTGCTGACCCACACCCACTTCGACCACATCGGCGCCGTCGCCCCCGTCGCGCGCGCCACCGGCGCTCCCGTGTACTGCCCCAGCATCGAGCAGCCGGTCCTCGCGGATGTGATGCGCTGGGTGCCGCCCGGCTTCGGCCCCTTCGAGAGCTATCAGGCCGACCACACCCTGTCCGGCGGCGAGCACCTGAGCCTCGCCGGCATGGAGATCGACGTGATCTTCACCCCCGGCCACAGCCCGGGGCATATGACCTATGCCTTCGACGGCGCTCTGCTCTCGGGCGACGTGCTCTTCCAGGGCTCCGTCGGCCGCGTCGATCTGCCCGGCGGCGATTGGGGCACGCTCGAGCAGTCCATCGAGGTCCTGATGCGCTCCTATCCCCCCGAGACGATCGTCTATCCCGGCCATATGGGTGTCACGACGCTCGGCCGTGAGCTCGAGACGAACCCCTTCCTGACCGAGATCCGCACGCGCTTGGCGACCGAGCGGCCCGTTTCGGCCGGCGCGCCGCCGCGGTCCGGCACAAGTTGAGCGCCCCGAAGCTGAAAGCCCCCCGGGGCACCTTCGACATCATCGGCGAGCAGGCCTTCGCCCGCGAGGCCCTCGAGGCGAAGGCGAAGGCGCTGCTCGGCGCCGCCGGCTACGAACGCATCGAGACGCCCGTCTTCGAGGCCACCGAGCTGTTCGCCCGCGGCGTCGGCGAGTCGACGGACATCGTCTCCAAGGAGATGTTCTCCTTCGACGACGGGTCGGGCCGCTCGCTCACCCTCCGTCCCGAGGGGACCGCACCGACCTGCCGGGCATACATCGAACACGGCATGCACAAGCGCCGCCAGCCCGTGAAGCTCTGGTACCTCTCGAGCTTCTTCCGCCACGAGCGCCCCCAGGACGGGCGCTACCGCGAGTTCTGGCAGGTCGGGGCAGAGGCGATCGGCTCGGATGACCCGGCCGTGGATGCCGAGTCGATCACGCTGCTCGCGACGCTCCTCGCCGAGATGGGCGTACGAGAGGTGAGGCTGCGGCTGTCGAGCCTCGGCAGCCCGGAGGCCAGGGGCGTCTACCGCGAGCTGCTCCAGGCCCACCTGCGGGCCAACGAGGAGCGCCTCTCCGAGGAGGTCCGCGCCCGCATCGAGCTGAATCCCTTGAGAGCCTTCGACAGCGATCATCCCGGCACCCGCGAGGTGATGCGCACCGCGCCCCTGCTGCTCGACCACCTCGACGCGGCGGACCTCGACCACTTCGCCGAGGTCCAGGGCATGCTCGACACCGCCGGGCTCCTCTACGAGGTCGACCCGACCCTCGTGCGCGGTCTCGACTACTACACCCGCACGCTCTTCGAGTTCACCTCCGATGCGCTCGGGGCCCAGAGCGGCGTCGCCGGCGGCGGGCGCTATGACCGTCTCGTCGAGCAGCTCGGCGGGCCGCCGACTCCCGGCATGGGCTGGGCAGCGGGCATCGAGCGGATTCTGCTCGCCGGCGAGGCCCAGCACTTCGCGGCGACGCCGATCGAGTTGTTCATCGCGCTCGGCGAGGACGCCAAGGCGGTCCGCCGCGAGGCCTTCGCGCTGCTCGTCGCGGCTCGCTCTGCCGGTCTCGCCGCTCAGATGGAGCTGGGGGGACGGTCCCTGAAAGGACAGCTCGGCCAGGCGGCCTCGCTCGGCGCGCGTTTCGTAGCGATCGTCGGCAGCGGGGAGGCGGCGCTCCGGGACATGCAGGCGGCGACCCAGGAGACGGTCCCCCTCGATACGGTCGTGCACGCCGTGCTGCGCAGCCACCACGACCTCTGAGCGCTACAGCGGGTGCAGCCGGGCTCGCTCCGAAAGCAGCGTCAACAGCTCGCTCGCAGTCCGTTCTGCAACCGGTTGCACGAAGCTCGTCGTGTAGAGGTCGAGCTCGGCCGGGCCATAGGGGAGCGACAACGCATCCACGAACAACCGCACCGTGATGCCCGAGCCGGCGATGCCGACACGCGCCGTGATCCGGATCCCCCTCGCCTGCTGCCCGGGGCCGATCCCGAGGCCGAGCGTCGATACGTGCAGCCCGAGGATGCGCACCGACGTGTCCGCTTCGCCGCGAAGGCTCTTGGTCAGGACCTTTGCGTAGCAGGTGAGGCCCGCGCGGCTCGCGGTGTAGGCGAGATCGCCCTTGACAGCACTCGCATCGCTGAGCACATCGACGCCCGAGGAGATGCTCTCGCGGTCGAGGCCCTTGCCGCGCTGGAAGTCCGGCGATCGCCCGCCGCCGATCGCCTTCGTTTCCCTTGCGCCGCATTTCGCCGCTTCCCTTTCCTCCGATGGGTTGCGCTTCGACCGCGGGCTCGGCGCCGAGCCGGGAAGGTCGGCGCGGCTCAGCGTCACAGCGCTCGCGAAGCTCGCCGCCCTCGCAGCGGTCAAGGGCAGCGGCACCGCGACGCGCGGCGCGAGTTGTTTCGCCCCAGGCCCGGCGTCCGGCCCCGCGGTGCCGCGTTCGCCGCGGGCGGCCCGTGCGCTTCGCGCAGGCGCCGTGGCGCTGCGCTTCAGGTCCGCGCGCCCGCACCCGCTCAGTGCGATCGACGCCGCGAGCACCGCCGCGCCGCCAGTCTGCGTGAGGCGCTCAAGCCGGCGTGACACTCTTGCTGACCCTCGTGCAGTGGGCGCCGGGCAGCAGACATGCAAGCGTGTCGATCGTCGCGAAGGCCCTCGACAGGGAGCCAGAGCCGATCTCCAGGCCCCGCTGCCCGGCGGGTGCGTCGGCCAGGCGATAAACGCGGGGGCCGCGCGCGAAGTACACGTCCGCCTGCGCGGCCCCGTCGGGATTCAGCCACGAGAGGTTCCGCGCCAGCGGCGGCGAGGAGGCGTTCAGGCGGCTGGCCTTCGGCCTGCAGCGAGTGCTCGATGCGGCCTCGAGATAGCGCGTGGCGCTCGCAGCGTCCGCGAACACGAACACGTCGGCGACGACGTCGTCACCGTTGGGCGCCCACCAGCGCATCTCATAGCTGTCGGGGCGCAGCGACTTCGGGGACACGGCGGGCGGCGCCGGTTCTTCGTCGGTCCAGGCGCTGGCCGCGAGGACCGTCCCCTCTTCGTACAGACGGGCCACGCGTTGCGGGAGGACCCGGGCGACGCCTTCACGCAACCCCGACAGCGCCGAAGGTCCTACGCGCCCCACTTCCGGTGCCCCGTTCTGGCCCGCGCAGGGCGCGACCCGCGGCGATAGACCAGAGCCGGGTGCCAGGAGGTAGGCGAGCAGCCCCGCGATGATGCCGACCAGCACGCCGAGTCCGACCGCGCGGCGGCGCCCCGGGCGCCCGCGCTTCGCGCCCTGATCTGGGTGCTGGTCGCTCATCGCCCGATTGAACGTAGCGATGCGACGCGTCCAGGCCCCGTACCGGCATTCAACTTCTGGGCTGGACCTGCCGAACTAGGGGGCGATGGCGCAGCTCTCTCGTCCCTACCAGATCGGTCTTGCTGCAGTCGCCGTGCTGGCCGCGGCATGGCTGCTGCTGCTCCAGGGCCACGGCAGCAGCGGCAGCAGCTCCAGTGGCTCCGGGACCGCGCAGGTCTCGCCGAGCCGGCCCCACGCCCCCGCCTCGTCCGTCAACAAGGCCGAAGGCAACGCCGGAACGGACACCGGCCACGGCTCCGCCTCGAGCATCGGCAGCCTCGGCCGCGCCGTCGAAAAGGCGCGCGGCGCCGCCACGACTTCCAAGCAGAACGAAAAGAAGCTGAACGAACGCTCCAGCCAGGCCTCCAACGAATCGACTTCGACGAGCGCCGGCAGGCCCGCCGAAACGACGGCGCCGAGCAGGACCACGAGCACCGGCGCCCTCGCCGCGCCCGCAGCTCCCGCGCCCCTGAAGGCAGCCGCGCCCGGCGCCGCCCACCGCAGCACCTCCGCCGTCCAGCAGCAGAAGGTCGAAGCGCAGCTCGCGAAGGGCAGGGTCGCGGTGATCCTCTTCTGGGACCCCAAGGGGGCGGACGACCGGCTCGTCCACCGGGCCGTGGGCTCGATGCGCGGCAACTCGAGCCTGAAAATCGCGGTCGACGAAGCTTCGGCCAAGCAGGTCGCTTCGTTCGGCTCGATCACGCGCGGCGTTCAGGTGTACGGCACCCCGACGCTGCTGTTCGTCAACAAGCAGGGCAAAGTCCTGACCTTGACGGGCCTGCAGGACTCCTTCGCGATCGCCCAGGCGGTCCGCGAAGTGCGCCACGCGTAGCTCCCTGAGCGGCGTGCCCGCGGCGTAGACTCGCTCGGGTGACACCCGGCGAGAGCCAGCTGAGCGAGCACCTGGAACGCCCCCTGGGGCGCGGGCTGACGCCCGACGGCGCCTTCACCGGCGCTGCCGGCGGTGCCGCCTGCGGTGATCTCGTGCGCGTCTCGGTCGCGCTCAGCCCCGGCAGCCCCGACGGGAGGATCGCCGAGGCCGGCTTCGACGCGAGCGGCTGCGGCGCCGTACAGGCCGCCGGCAGCGCGACCGTCGGCCTGATCGCCGGCCGCCCTCTGCTCGACGCGGCGCGCGTCGGCGCCGCGCAGATCGCGCAGGAGCTGGGCGGGCTGATGCCCGCCAAGATGCACGCCGCCGAGCTCGCCGCGGACGCGCTGCACCGGGCGCTCGGGCAGGCCGCGCGGAGCGCTTCGCTCGAGGAGGTCCCCGGCCGCGCGCTGGTGGCGATGAGCGGTGGCGTGGACAGCGCCGTGGCGGCATTGCTCGTGGCCGAGGCGGGGCAGCAGGCCGTCGGCTGCACGCTCGAGCTGTGGGCCGACGCGGAGAACGACGGCGAGCTCAGCTGCTGCTCTGCCCAGGCCGTCCGCTCCGCGCGGCGGCTCGCCCATTCGCTCGGCATGCCCCACCTCTCAATCGACCTCCGGGCCGAGTTCCGAGCGGGGGTCGTCGAGGGCTGGCTGGAGGAGCACCGCGCGGGGCTGACGCCGAATCCGTGCATCCGCTGCAACGGCAACGTGCGGCTCGACGCGATGCTCGAGCTGGCGAGCGGTCTCGGCGCCGGGACGCTCGCGACGGGCCATTACGCGCGCGTGGAGCGCAGCGGGTCAAAGCCGCTGCTGATGAGCGCCGCCGATCAGGCGAAGGACCAGTGCTACGTGCTCTCCGGCCTCGCCAGTGCCTCGCTCTCACGGCTGCGCTTCCCGCTCGGGGAGCTGCTCAAGGGCCAGGTTCGCGAGCTCGCCGCGCGGGCGGGCCTGTCGGTGGCCGGCAAGCGCGACTCCCAGGACCTGTGCTTCCTCGCGGGAACCGGCCGCGAGGCGTTCCTCGAGCGCCACGGCGGCATGGGCCGGCGACCGGGGCCGATTCGCACCCGCGGCGGAGAGCTGCTCGGCGAGCACGACGGCTCGCACCTCTACACCGTCGGGCAGCGTCGCGGCCTCGGCGTCGCCGCGGAGAGCCCGGTGTATGTGCTCGCCACCGATGTGCGCACGAACACGGTCACGGTTGGCCCGCGCAGCGAGCTGTTGAGCGGGGAGATCCCGGTACGGGAGATCGTCCTGCACCGTCCCGGCGGCGAGGTGGACGGCGTGCGCGTACGCGCCCATGGCCGCCGCCACGACTGCCGCCTGCGTGGCGGCCTCGCCGCTGGGCGCCACGGCCACGCGGCGATCGAGCTGCTCTCGCCGGCGGAACGTACCGCTCCGGGCCAGCTCGCCTGCCTCTACGCGGGCGAGCTCGTCGTCGGTCACGGCACGATCGCCTAGCCCGCGGCGGCGCCTAAGATCAGAGCTCCCATGACCTCCGATGAGATCCGCGAGCGCTTCCTGAGCTTCTTCGAGGAGCGGGGCCACAGGCGCATCCCCTCGGCCTCGCTGGTGCCCTCGGCCAACGACCCCTCGGCGTTGCTGACGGTCGCCGGCATGCATCCGCTGAAGCCCTACTTCCTCGGCCAGGAGACGCCCCCGGCGCCGCGCCTGACGAGCTGTCAGAAGGTCTTCCGGACGGTCGACATCGACAACGTCGGCAACACCGCTCGGCACCTCACCTTCTTTGAGATGCTCGGCAACTTCTCGTTCGGGGACTACTTCAAGAAGGAGGCGATCGAGTTCGCCTGGATGCTCTCCCTGGAGGTCTTCGGGTTCGACCCCGCCGACATCTGGGTGACGGTCTTCGAAGGCGATGAAGCGCTCGGGCTGGGGCCGGACGAGGAGGCGATCGAGCGGTGGCTCGAGACGGGCGTGCCGCCGGAGCGGATCGTGCGCTGCTCACGCGCGGAGAACTTCTGGGAAGCGGGCGCGACGGGTCCGTGCGGGCCGTGCTCGGAGCTGTACGTGGACCGCGGCCTCTCCTACGGGCTGCCCGAGGACCTGCCGGGCGGCGACAACGAGCGGTTCCTGGAGTACTGGAACCTCGTGTTCATGCAGTACGACCAGCGCCAGGGGGGTCCGGGGACCAACGGCGCAGGCTCCGTGCTCAGCCCCTTGCCGGCCAACAACATCGATACGGGCCTCGGCCTGAATCGTCTCGCGGCGATCCTGCAGCAGAAGGAGACGGTCTTCGAGACCGACCAGTTCGCGCCGCTGATCGAGCTCGGGGAGACGCTGTCGGGGCGCTCCTACGGCGATAACCACGAGACCGACCGGGCGCTGCGGATCCTCGCCGACCACTCGCGGGCGATGACGTTCCTGACTGCCGACGGCGTGGTGCCCTCCAACGAGGATCGCGGCTATGTGCTGCGGCGAGTGATGCGCCGGGCGATCCAGCAGGGACGGAACCTGGGGCTCCAGGCGGGCTTCCTGACCAGCTACTCCTCGCTCGTCAGGGAGCTGATGGGTCGCGCCTACCCGGAACTGATCGAGCACGCGGAGTCGACGGACATGTGGCTGAGAGCCGAGGAGGAGAGCTTCGGGCGGACGCTCGCGCAGGGCCTTGCGACGCTGCGCGAGTACATCGACCGAGCCCGGGCGGAGGGCAGCGACAGCATCCCCGCGGAGGAGGTCTTCCGGCTGCACGACACCTACGGCTTCCCCCGTGAGATGACCGACGAACTGCTCGCCGAGGAGGGTCTGGGCGTCGAGGGCGACTTCGAGACGCTGATGTCCGCGCAGCGGGCCCGCGGCCGCGTGGCCGTCGGCGGCGGATCGGCTGGCGACTCGGGCTACTCCGATGAGCTCGTCGGCGAGCTGCTCGCGGGGTCCGGGCCGACCCGCTTCACGGGCTATGAGACCTCCGAGCAGGACACGACGGTGGGCGCCCTGCAGGACGTCGGTGCCGGCAACGGAGGTACTCGGCGGTTCCTCGTGAAGCTCGCCGAGTCACCGTTTTACGCCCCCGGGGGCGGCCAGGTCGCCGACAGCGGCACGATCGAATGCGACGAGGGCGATTGCAGTGCGAGGGTCGTCGACGTGATCCGCAGGGGCGAGGATCAGCTCGTGGAAGTCGAGCTCGATGCCGGCTCATTGCAGCCGGGGGAGCATGTGCACGCCCGCGTCGACCGCCGTACGAGACATGCCACGGAGGCCAATCACACGGCGACCCATCTGCTCCAAGCCGCTCTGCGGGATCGGCTCGGCGGCCACATCCGCCAGGCGGGCTCCTACGTCGGACCGGACAAGCTGCGCTTCGACTTCAGCCACGGCCAGGCGCTGAGCGAGGAGGAGCTGAGAGACGTCGAGGACCGGGTCAACGAGTGGATCTCGCGCAACGACCCGGTGCGGGCGATCACAACGACGCTCGACGAGGCCAGGGAGCTCGGCGCGATGGCGCTGTTCGGAGAGAAGTACGGCGAGGTGGTGCGCATGATCGAGGTCGGCGGCGGGGACTACTCGCGGGAGCTCTGCGGCGGAACCCACGTCCGACGTACGGCGGAGATCGGGCCCTTCCGGATCATCAGCGAGACGTCGAGCTCGGCCAATGTGCGGCGCATCGAGGCCCTCACGGGGCCGGCGGCCGTTGAGCTGCTGCGGATCCACGACGGCCTGCTCGACGAGATTGCCAGCGAGCTGAGAACGCGTCCGGAGGAAGCGACGCTGGCGGTGCGGCGGCTCGTCGAGGAGCGCAGGCGCCTGGAGAAGGACCTCGCTCAGGCGGCCGCCGGCGGTGGCAGCGCCGCGGCGGGCGTCGAGGAGCTCGTCGCCGCCGCCGAGGAGATCGGGGGGGCGAAGGTTCTGACGAGGGTCGTGGAGGTGAACGACGCCAAGGCGCTCCTGGAGCTCGCCGATCGCGTCAAGGGAAAGCTGGGCGACGCCGCGATCCTGCTCGGCACCGCGGCTGACGGCAGGGTGCACCTCGTCGCGAGTGTCGCCCCCGCGCTCGTCGCACGGGGCATCAAGGCGGGCGAGATCGTGAAGACGGCGGCGGCGGTCGTGGGCGGCGGTGGCGGCGGGCGCGACACGATGGCGCAGGCCGGTGGCCGCGACCCCGAGAAGCTCGATGAGGCGATCGCGGCGGGGGCGGCGGCGATCGAGGCGGCGCTGACGGCTTGAGGGTGCTGGCCCTGGACTACGGCAGCGCAAGATGTGGCTGCGCGGTGAGCGACCCGACGGGAACGATCGTGACGCCGATCGAGGCGATCGAGCGCCCCGCGACGAAGCGCGGCCTGATTCGATTGGGGGAGCTCGTCGCGACGCGCGGCCCGGAGCTGGTGCTGGTGGGCCTGCCGCTGTCGCTCAGCGGCGGCGACACATCTCAGACTCGCGAGACCCGTGGCTTCGCACGACGCCTCTCCGATTTTTTGAGAGAGAGAGAGGAGGAGGTGCCGGTGGAGCTCTACGACGAGCGCTTCACCACCCGCCTCGCGCAGCGCACGGGCGAGCCGAGCGGGCGGTCGCGCAGCTCCGAGGATTCACGCGCCGCGGCTCACCTCCTCGAGAGCTGGCTCGCCGCCAGATCGCGTTAGGGTCCGAGGCTTGCCGCGCGAACGATCACGGCCGGAACGGACGAGCGAGGAGCGCGCACGCGATCGCCTCGAGCGCGAACGCCGCCGCGCCGAGCGAGCCGGCCGGCCCCTGCCGCCTGAGGCCTCATCCGACCCGGCACTCGAGGTGCCCGCCGGCGAGCCGCTCGCCGACGAGGTTCCGGCTCCCGTCGAGCAGCCGCCGCACGTCGAGCAGCCGCCGCACGTCGAGGAGCCGCCATATGTCGAGCAGCCGCCGCATGTCGACGAGCCGCCCCAGGCCGAGCAGGTGCCACACGGCGAACAGCCCCCACACGTTGAGGAGCCGCCGCAGGTCGAGCAGCTTGCACACGTCGAGCAGCACTCATACGTCGAGGAGCCGCCGCAGGTCGAGCAGCTTGCACACGTCGAGCAGCACTCATACGTCGAGGAGCCGCCGCAGGCCGAGCAGCTTGCACACGTCGAGCAGCACTCATACGTCGAGGATCCGCCTCATGTCGAGGAGCTACACATTGCGGAGGAGGAGGGAGAAGGGGAGAAGGAAACCGGCTCGGCCGCGAGCTATATGGAGCCCCTCGCCGAGCACGAAGGCGCGTCACGTCGAGGAGACGCCCGCCGCCGAGGAACTGCGCCCCGCCGAGGAGCAACCCGCTGCCGAGAGCGACGCCGACGCCGCCGTGGCCGCGCCGGACCCTGATGCGACGCAGGGCTACGAGATTCCCGGGCTGCCCCCGGACCCCGTGCCCCCGCCGCGAGAGGCATTGCCCCCGCCACCGCCGAAAGTACGGGCCGAGAGCCAGCGGCCGATGCGCCGCGCCTTCCGCCGCGGGCCCGCGCCGGGCGCGAGCGTGCTCGGCGGTCCCGGCAACGGGAGGACTCGCCGGGGCGGTGGACGCGGCATCGGATCGCGCTTCGCGGCGCTCGCCGCGCTGGTCGTTGTGGCGGCGGCGGTGGTGTTGCTCGTGCACTCCTTGAAAGGGTCCTCGAAATCCAAGGCGCCCGTGGCTGCTCGGGTCGTGAAGGTGTTGATCCCGGAGGGGCAGACGAGGGTGCAGATCGCGCTGATCGCGAAGCGGGATGGGCTCACCGGCAGCTACCGAGTGGCGGCAAAGAGCTCCACCCTGTTGAACCCGGTCCATTACGGCGCGCCTCACGGCACACCGGATCTCGAAGGGTTCCTGTTCCCGGCGACATACGACATGGACCCGGGTGCGCCGGCCAGCCGTCTGGTCGAAGCGCAGCTCACGGCCTTCCAGGAAAACTTCGGCGCCGAAGATGTGAGTCGGGCAAAAGCACTCGGCGTGACCCCGTACGGGCTGCTGACGGTCGCCTCGATGGTGGAGCGCGAGGCGCAGGTGCCGGGTGACCGCGCGAAGATCGCAGCGGTGATCTACAACCGCCTCAAAGCCGGCATGCCGCTCGGCATCGACGCGGCGATCTACTACGCCGTGGAGATGGAGAAGAACATCCCCACCTACACCCATGAACTGACCGAATCCCAGCTGCGGATCAACTCGCTCTACAACACCCGCACACACACGGGGCTGCCGCCGACGCCGATCTCCAACCCCGGATCGGCCTCGATCCAGGCTGCCGCTCATCCGGCGCGGGTTCCTTACCTCTACTACGTCGCGGGGGCCGACGGATGCGGCGAGCAGGTCTTCTCCGACACGCAGTCCGCGTTCGAAGCGAACGTCGCCGCCTACGAAGCGGCCAAGAGCAAGAACGGCGGGCGCTGTTCGCGGAGACCGTCCGTGCGCTGTCCGGCTCGGGCTTCCTCGGCGCGAACGCCACGATCCCGCACAAGGAGGCCGCACTTGCCCTCGCCGACGAGGCGAGCGTCGCTGCACGCGAGATCGGCGCGGCCAACACCCTCACGTTCGCAGCCGACGGCACGATCGCCGCGGAGAACACCGACGCGCCCGGCCTGCTCCAGGCGCTCGGCATGCCCGTCGCCGGACTCCGCGCACAGGTGCTCGGCGCCGGGGGTAGCGCCCGCGCGGCGGTTTGGGCACTGCTCCACGCGGGCGCCGCCGAGGTGTATGTGTGGAACCGCACGAGCGCCCGGGCCCGCGTGCTCGTCGAGCAAATCGGCGGCGAGGCCGTGGAGGCGCCTCGAAGCGCCGATCTGCTCGTCAACTGCACCTCCGTGGGCCTCGGCCTAGAACGCTCGGCCAGTGAGCATGCTGGGCTCAACCAACTTGGGCTACGGGGCGATCAGACCGGCGAGTACTCATATGTCGCCGATCTGGTCTACCGCACAGAACCCACCCCGCTGCTTGCCGCCGCCGCAGCGGCGGGAGCGCACACCATTGACGGTCTCGAGATCCTCGTCGCACAGGGCGCCCTCAGCTTCTCGCTGTGGACCGCCCGTGAGGCGCCCCTCGAGGTCATGCTGGACGCTGCCCGCGCGAGCCCCTCGGAGGTGCGTGCGAGCGATTGACCTCCTCGCGGCGCTGTCGCGGCCGATGAAGCGGCACGCCCTGAACGGCGGAGGCACCTCATGAGCGAGGCCCCCCAGCCGGTCGAGCCGGACCTGCACGCGATCTTCGGCATCGACGGCGAGCCGGGCGAGACGCGCGATCCGGTGATCTCCGTCGAGCGGGCCGGGGACGACGACGAGGAGGAGACGCTCCCTGCCGAGGAGCGCTTCGACCCCTTCACTTCCGCCGCCGAAGGGCTCGGCGAGAGCACCGTCGAGCTGGACGACCCGCCCGCCGGCGAGCCCGTACAGGACACACGGGACGCCAGCCCGCCCGCGCCCGCCGAGCCCGGCGAGGGGGACGCAGGCTGGACTGGGATCACCCGGCCCTCGAGGCGCGGCTCCTCGGCCCGCTTCCTTACCGACGTGATCGTGGACATGGGACTCGCGACCAAGCGGCAGGTCGACGACGCGGTGGAGACCTCTCGCAGCGCCGGCACGGCCCCCGAGCGGATCCTGATCGACCAGGGCGCGATCAACAACGACGGTCTCGCCCGCGCGCTCGCCGAGCGCTACGGCCTCGACCACCTCGACCTCGGCGTCTTCCAGGTCGACATGTCCGCCGCGAACCTCGTCTCGACCAACGTCGCGAAGCGCTACCAGGCGGTTCCCGTGGCGTTCGCCGACAAGCGCACGCTGCTGGTCGCGATGGCCGACCCGTCGAACGTGCTTGCGGTCGACGACATCGCGATCATGACCGGCCACGAGGTCCGTGTGGCGGTCGCGCCGCCCGACGACATCGCCGGGCTCATCTCGCGGCTGGACCGCCTCGAAGATGTCGTCGGCACGGCCGAGGAGCTGATCGAAGAAGACGACAGCGGCGAGGTCGTAGCGCTCCACGAGAGCTCCGAAGACGCCCCGGTCATCAAGCTCGTCAACCAGATCGTCGGCCAGGCAGTCGAGCGGGGCGCATCCGACATCCACTTCGCACCCGACGGGCGCGAAGTGCGGGTTCGCTTCCGCATTGACGGCGTCCTGCAGGACATCACCACGGTACCCCGGCGGATGGCGGCGGGGGCGGTCTCGCGCGTGAAGATCATGGCCGACCTGGACATCGCCGAGAAGCGCCTGCCCCAGGACGGCAGGATCGGCCTCGTCGTCGATGGCCGCCACGTCGACCTACGTGTCGTCACCCTGCCGAGCGTCCACGGCGAGGGCATCGTGATGAGGGTCCTCGACAAGACCAATGTGGTCGTCGACCTCGACAAGCTCGGCATGTCCGATGACTCAAGGGAACGCTTCGAGAAGTCCTGCCACGAGACCCACGGCGCGGTCCTCGTCACCGGCCCGACCGGCTCCGGCAAGTCGACGACTTTGTATGCCGCGCTGCAGCTGCTGAACACGCCCGAGAAGAACATCATCACCGTCGAGGACCCCGTCGAGTACGAAATGTCCGGGCTGACGCAGCTGCAGGTGTCGGTCAAGACGGGCATGACCTTCGCGACCGGCCTGCGCTCGATCGTCCGCGCCGACCCCGACATCATCATGGTCGGCGAGGTCCGCGACAGGGAGACCGCCCAGATCGCCGTCGAGTCCGCACTCACCGGGCACCTCGTGCTCTCCACGCTGCACACCAACGACGCGCCCTCGGCGATCACGCGACTGATCGAGATGGGCGTCGAGCCCTTCCTCGTCGCCTCGGCGCTCGAGTGCGTCGTCGCCCAGCGCCTGGCGAGACAGCTTTGTCCGTCCTGCAAGCGGCGCACGATCATCCCGGCGAAGGTCCTGCAGGAGAGCGGCTACAAGGCGCACATGGAGCTCGAGGCCTACGAGCCCGTCGGCTGCCGGCGCTGCGGCGGCAGCGGCTACCGCGGCCGGCTCGGCATCTACGAGGTCATGAACATCTCACCCGAGATCCAGACGATGGCGCTGGAAAGGCGCCCTTCCGAGGAGATCCGGGACGTCGCCGTCAGCCAGGGAATGGTGCGTCTGCGCGACGACGGCCTGCAGAAGGTGCGCATGGGACGCACCTCGATGGCCGAGATCGCACGCGTCATCGGAAGCAACTGATCGCACCCATACTCGACCAGCTGGCAGGACCTGATTGCACGAATGCTTGTCCAGGCGGCGGGACCTGGTTGCACGAATGTTTGTCCAGCTGGCAGGACCCCCTCCTGAAAACCGCCCGATCAGCCGATAGGCCCCCATGGACATCGATTTCGCTGACCTCCTGATGGAGGCCGTCAACCGCCGTGCCTCGGATCTGCACCTGAGCGCGGGTGCCAACCCGACCGTTCGCGTCCGCGGCCGGCTCGCGCCGCTGGAGGAATACCCGAAGCTGTCGAGCGCCGACACCCGCGAGATCGTCTACTCGATCCTCACGGGCGACCAGCGCCAGCGGCTGGAGACGAACTGGCAGCTCGACTTCGCCTACTCGATCCCCGGCCACGCCCGCTTCCGTGTCAACGCCTACTACCAGCGCGGCGCGATCGGCGCGGCCTTCCGCCTGATCCCCTTCGGCTTGACCTCCATCGACGAGCTCGGCCTGCCCGCATCGGTCCACGAGTTCACCCGCAAGCCCCGTGGCTTCGTGCTCGTCACGGGCCCCACCGGCTCGGGCAAGTCCACCTCGCTGGCGGCGATGATCGACTCGATCAACCAGACCCGCGAAGAGCACATCATGACGATCGAGGACCCGATCGAGTTCCTGCACAGCCACAAGAAATGCATCGTCAACCAGCGCGAGCTCGGCTCCGATGCGCAGTCCTTCTCGATGGCCCTCACGGCCGCCCTGCGCCAGGACCCCGACGTGATCCTGGTCGGCGAGATGCGAGACCTGGAGACGATCTCCACGGCGCTGACCGCCGCCGAGACCGGCCACCTGGTCTTCGCGACCCTCCACACCCAGGACACGGCCCAGACGGTCGACCGCATCATCGACGTCTTCCCCGCCCACCAGCAGGGTCAGGTTCGCGTGCAGCTCTCGGTCGCCCTGCAGGGCATCATGACCCAGCAGCTGCTGCCGAACGCCGACGGCTCAGGTCGCGTGGTCGCCACCGAGGTGCTGGTTCCGACGCCGGCGGTTCGCAACCTGATCCGCGAGGGCAAGACCCACCAGATCTACTCCGTGCTCCAGACCGGCTCCGCGGTCGGGATGCAGACCATGGACACCTCGCTGGCGCAGCTCGTTCGCGCCGGGAAGATCACGCAGAAGCTCGCCGAAGCACGCTCCACGACCCCTGAGGAGCTGCGCCGACTGCTCGGCGCGACCTCGCTCGCGGCGGCCTAGGCCAACCGACGATGAGCACCTACGTCTTCAAGGCGATCGACCTGGCGGGCGGCAAGGCCCGCGGTGAGGTCGAGGCCGACTCCAAGCAGGCGGTCTCCGACCAGCTCAAGTCGCGCGGGCTGATCGTCCTCGACATCGCCGACAAGCACTCCTCCCGGCAGATCGAGCTGTCGTTCATGAACCGCGTCAAGGCGAACGAGCTGGCCATCTTCTCGCGACAGCTCGCGACGATGATCTCCTCCGGCATGAGCATCCTGCGTTCCCTCTACGTGCTCGAGGAGCAGACCGAGAGCAAATTCCTGAAAGAAACGATCGTCGCGGTCCGCAAGGACGTCGAGGCCGGTCTCTCGCTGAGCGCCGCGATGAGCCGCCATCCGAAGGTCTTCAGCCCGCTGTTCATCGCCATGACCCAGGCCGGAGAGATGGGCGGTGTGCTCGAGGGCTCCCTGCTGCGTGTCGCCGACCAGCTGCAGTCCGACGCAGCCCTGCGGCGTCAGATCAAATCGGCGATGGTCTACCCGGTCATGGTGATCATCTTCGCGATCGGCGTGATGATGGCCCTGGTCGCCTTCTTGGTGCCGGTGTTCGTGGGCGTCTTCAAGCAGTTCGGCGGCGAACTCCCGGCCCTCACCAAGGTCTCCGTGTTCCTCTCGGAAGCCGTCACCGGCTACTGGTGGCTGATCTTCCTGCTGACCTTCGTCACGATCGTGTCGTTCGTGCGCTGGAAGGGCACGACCTGGGGCCGCAAGCAGTGGGATCACTTCCGGCTGCACGTTCCGATGAAGATCGGCCAGATCGTCCAGCAGGTCGCCGTCGCGCGCTGGTCGCGCACGCTGGCCTCTCTGACGAGCGCGGGCGTGCCGCTGCTGCAGGCTCTCGAGATCACGGGCAAGACCGGCGGCAATGTCGCGATCGAGGAGGCCATGGACGGCGTCATCGCCTCCGTGAAGCGAGGCGGCACGATCGCCGCGCCGCTCGCTCAGGCGCCGATCTTCCCGACAATGGTCACGCACATGGTCGGCGTCGGCGAGGAGACCGGTGCGCTCGATGCGATGCTCGACAGGATCGCGGAATTCTACGAGGAACAGGTTGAAGCTTCGGTCAAGGCCCTCACCTCGATCCTCGAGCCGATCATGATCGTCGTGATCGGCTCGATCGTCGGCTTCATCGTGATCTCGATGTACCTGCCACTGTTCGAAGTCTATAACCACATCCAATAGGGCTACGGACGTTTCACTTCAATCCTCCCGGATTGAAGTGAAAGTCCTCCGCCGCCGTAACAGCAGCTGTTGAGGGGCGCGATCGAGTCCGTCAGCGCGCGTCGCTCCCGGGCGTGGGGCCCGGCTCGGGCGAGATTCACCCGCACCGCCCTCCCCTTGCTAGCCGGAGTTCTCGATCTTCAGGCGCCGCGTGCCGCCTCCCTGCTCCACCGACAGCCGCACGCGTCCGCCGAGCAGGTCCAGCAGCTCGTCGCCCACCAGCGCGGCGCGCCAGCCGGCGAGCGTGCGCACGTCGGGTGGCGGCTCGCCGATCCTCACCGCGGCGACGATCGCCTGCAGGTCGGCGCGCGCGGCGAGCAGCTCGTAGGCGAGGCCCGCCTCGCGCGCCCGGGTGCGCACGAGCGCCTCCGACAGCGCGACCAGCGGCAGGTCCTCGGGCTTTCCCAGCGCTGCCCGTCCGGTCTGCGGGGGCGGCTCGTCGGGACGATGCCTGGCGCGGGCGACCGCGTCCAGCAGCTCCCTCGCGCGACGTCCCGAGGAGCTCGGGCCGACCCCGCGGATACGGCCCAGATCCTCCTGGGAGGCGGGCCGGCGGCGAGCGACCTCGACGAGTCCCGCGTCGCTGAGAACCCCCTGCACCGGCCGGTTCTGGCGCTCGGCGGTGCGCTCCCGCCACTCCACCAGCTCCCGCGCGACCGCCCGCGCCGAGGCGTTCAGGCCGCCCACGCGGGGGAGCCGTTCGAAGATCACCTGCGGGTCGCGCTCGTCGCTGACGAGCGACAGCGGACGGCACTCCTCGAGCGCCCATTCCAGGCGCCCCAGCTTCGTCAGCCGCCGTTCCAGCTCCGCCGCCAACTCGAGCAGGTGCACGACGTCCTCGCGCGCATAGGCGAGCTGCTCCGCCGAGAGCGGCCGTGCGTCCCAGCGTGTGAAGCTCGCCGTCTTCGCCACCTTCAGGCCGAGCACCTCGGTCAGCAGGGAGTCGTAGGAGGACTGGGCGCCGAGCCCTGCGAAACCCGCCGCGATCTGGGTGTCGAAGAGGTTCGTCACCTCGCACCCCAGCTCCCTTCGCAGCAACGCGACATCCTGGCGGCCCGCGTGCAGCACGATCCGCACCTCAGGGTCCGCGAGCGCCGCCGCCAGCGCCCCCAGCTCCACGCCCTCTTCGAGCGGGTCCAGCAGCGCGATCGACTCGCCCTCTCCGGACTGCTCGGGTACCGCCAGCTGGATCAGGCACAGCAGCGTTCGATAGCGGCCCTCGCCCATGAACTCCGTGTCGATCGCCAGGCGGCCCGCCCGCCGGCCTCGCTCGATCAGCCCCTCGGGGCCGCGCTCTGCCGCCCCGTCGCTCACGGCTTCGCTCCCGGGAGCAGATAGAGCAGCTTGTGCCGCGGCAGCCCCGCCTGGCTCGAGACATCGGTGCCGTGTTCGCGGATCCACACGACGGGCTTCGCGCAGGCGGCGTTCACCGTCGAGGCATGACTCGTGCAGAACGTGCTCAGGTACGCGTAGCGGACCTGGCCTGCGGCGATCATCCTTTTCAGCTTCCCGACCCCGTCATACACGCGCCCGTTATACGTCGTCAACACTGCCACCGGCAGCGCATCCTTGACGATCAGCGAGCCGATCTGCGTGGCGGACTCCGCCGCAACCTCGTACTTGGCGCCGTCCATGTGCCTGCGCAGATAGGCGCTCATCGGCACTTCCACGTCACCCGGAAGCTGACCGACGAAGCCCGCGTCGCTGACCTTGTCGTGGATCGACGTGATGTCCGCTTTGACGCCGACAGCGAGCACCGAGACGAGCGCCGCCGCCAGCGTCGCACTCGATGCCAGTAGCGCGCCACGGGTACCTGGGCGCCACAGCACCATCGCCGCCGCGCCGAGGGCGATCGCCGCCAGCGCCCCCAGCAGCACCACCCACCACACGGCCGGCGTCCCGAACAGCAGCCGCTCGGCGTAGTAGACCGTGACGATCATCGACACCACGAGCGCCGCCAGCGCGAGACGTCCCCGCGTCGTGCAAGCCCACGCCAGGCCGATGCCAAGGAAGGCGGCGACCGCGGGCGTGAAGCCCTCGACATAGCGCGGGTGAAGCCGTGCCATGTGGCTGAAAAGGATCAAGCCCGTCAGCAACCACACGCTGAGACCTGCCGCCGCCGCGCGCCTCACGCGCATGCGCACGCGCTGCGCCGCATGCACCCCGGTCGGCTCCTCCCCAGCGACTGCGGCATCGGACGGCGCGACCCGTCCCTCTCCCTGTTCATCTTCTTCTTCGTATTCCCGCTCGAAGCGTCCCGGCGGGCCGCGCACGCCCAAGATCAACGCGGGGATGCCGAGGATCAGCCCGATCACGATCTCCATGCCGAGCCGTTGTCCGGACAGCGGCCCGACCCGCGTCAGCAGCCGCGTGGCGGAGGGGGGGAGGATCGGTATGTGGTCGCGCTCGGACTGCGTGGCCGTCGGGTAGACGTGTCCCGGTTCATAGACCGTTCCCTGCGGTTCGGGCGATTTGCCGCTGAGGCGGTCTTTGCCGTTGAAGACGAACGCCGCGTTCCAAGCGCTGCCATTCGTCGAGCCGATCGCCCAGGGGCGGTCCGACGCCGGCGCGATGAACGTGGCGCTCAGCCAAGCCAGCGCCACCACCACGTACAGAGCTCCCGCGGCTGCAAGCTGAAACGCTCGCCGGCGCAGCGAGCCCGGCAGGCCCACCGCGACGAGCACCGCGAGGCCCGGCAGCGCCACCAGTGACTCGAGCAGCTTCACGTCGAAGGCCACCCCGAGCACCGCCGCGCCGCCCAGCAGCCAGCCCGTCCCGCCCGACTCGATCCCCTTCGCCAGCAGCAGCAGGGCGATCACGCAGAGCAGCATCATCACCCCGTCCATCGTGTCGCTGCGCGACGTGATCACCTCGACGGGGAGCACCGCCAGCGACGCCGCCGCGGCGATCCCCGCGACCGGGTTCCACAGCCGCCGCACGGCCTCGAAGAGCAGTGGCACCGCCGCGATCCCGGCCAGCGCCTCGGGCAGCTTCAGGCTCGTGGAGGAGAAGCCCAGCACCTTCACGCTCACGACCTGCAGCCACAGGTCCACCGGCGGCTTGTCGATCGAGACGCTCGCACCGGGCTCGAAGGCGCCGAAGAAGAAGTTGTGCCACGACAGCGTCATGCTGCGCACGGCCGCGTCGTAGAACGGGTCCGGTGGGACTTTCGCGATCTGCGTCAGCCGCAGCACGGCGGCAGCGAGCGTGATCAGCCCGACGATCGCCCACTGGGCGTTGCGCCCGGGGGTCTTCATGCCGGGAACGCTAGTCTCATCGCCTCATGGCGGGCGACGGTGACGACGCGCAGGATCTGACTCAGGGGACACATGAGCCGCGGGAGTGTATGGCCTGCCGCGGCACCGGCAGCGTGATCTCGAACCTCGGCGGCTCGCCCAGCACCGTCCAATGTCCCTGGTGCAACGGCACCGGCCTGCGGCCGGCGGAGATCGACGCTCAGGCGCACTGGGCCGAGGCTGGCGACGAGCCTCCCCGGGCGCCCGCCGCCGCCCCGGCCGATGCTGAGACGCATCCTGCAGACGGTCACTCTGCAGACGACTGAAACTTTCCGTCCAAGCTTTCGTTCACCCGTAAAGGCACTGTCACAGCGGGTCGATGCACCGCGTGAATAAAGCCAGTGCCGAGGTGCCAAGGCAGAGCATCCACTGGATGCGTAGCAAAGCCGGCGGCTCTCGAAAGGCGGGGGACGCATCGCCGTTGGGGCGATAACCGAGGGCTGGCGCCCTGTTAACCGGATCCTAGGAGGATTCAAATGTTGTATCGACTGCGCCAGCGCTCGAGTGATGAGGGTGGTTTTACCCTGATCGAGCTTCTGGTCGTGATTCTGATCATCGGCGTTCTCGCCGCGATCGCCATTCCGTCGTTCCTGAGCCAGAAGAGCAAGGCCACCGATTCGGCGGCCAAGGAGCTTGCGCGTACTGCTCAGACCACGGCCGAGACCTACGCGACCGACCACGGAGGAACCTA
>WNFI01284769.1_pt1 | contig 117201 bp, 96 predicted proteins | sample 5400471 | NCBI WGS metagenome assembly WNFI01 (sample SAMN13153348, study PRJNA577476) | soil metagenome | isolation source: 100 cm saprolite on Douglas fir-dominated hillslope | place: USA:California | collected 2013-09-17
GGTATGTTTACGACCTGCTAAGTATGCCCGACCAGCGGATCAGCCATTTTTATGCCCGCCTGAATCCCGCAGCGCCTGTGCCGGTCTATTATGCAGGTGGAACCAACCTGGGCGGCTATTCAGATATCTACCAGGGTATGATCTCCCGCATTTTCGTGAAAAGCCAGACGAGTGTGTATAACGCTTCTGCAGATTATATCTTTCATGCGAGCCGCCAGTTTTCCCTGAAAGCAGGTACTTACCAGTTGTTCAGAACACGCGAGGTGGGCAGGCGTCTCTTCCGGGTGAACCGGGGTGGCCTGGCCAGTGATGAAGTAGAGATACCCCCTGCCTATGCTAACAATGATGCCACAATTTGGCTGATAGGATTCGGATACAGTAATCCGAATCTCGTGAATTTTCGCCAGCAGGGCCTGGGAACAATCTGGAACCCCGCCAATTTTCCCGATGATAATTCCGGTCTGAAGATCTATGATGGCACCACTCCCGTGGACGGCTATGTGGCCAGCGAAGAAAACCACTCCGGCTATCTGATGGGCGACTGGAAGCCGGTGGGCGAAAAGCTCACGCTGAACGGCGGCATACGGGTAGAATATGACCGTCAAAAACTATCCGGCGCGCAAAATAGCGGGGGGATCATTGTGGGCGTGCCGGTGGATCATAAAAAAACTTCCGTATTGCCTTCCACCAATTTCAGCTACCGCCCCGACTCCCGCTTTGTCATTCGTGCAGGATACGGTCGCACCGTCAACCGTCCGGACTTAAAGGAATTGACGCCCTATGATGACCTGGACTACCAGAATAATGAACTTATCCGTGGTAATTCCAGGCTCGTAACAGCAACTATTGACAATTATGATCTTCGGATAGAATTTTATCCCCGGAGCAGTCAGCAGAACGAAACGTTTAACCTGGGCGGGTTCTACAAATACCTGCGGGACCCTATCGAACGCCAGCGTCGTTCCCTTACAACAAGCTCTCTTTCCGATGGATTCAACCTGCCTATTATCAGCATCGGAAATGCGGTGAGCGCGAAGGTGTATGGCCTGGAAGCGGAAATAAAAAAGAGCCTGGCCTTTATCCCCGGCAGGTTCTTTCATAACCTGAGCGTAGTGGTCAATGGCTCGCTGATCAAAAGCAGTACAACAGAGCATTCACTTGTCAGCGGGTTGGCGGCAGACAGCACCCATGAGAAAGGGCAACCTTTACAGGGGCAATCCCCTTATGTGCTGAATGCAGGCCTGTTCTATGAGAACCCGGCATGGGGCACCCGAATAGGGGTGGTGTACAATGTAAGCGGTCCGCGCATTTATGCCAAATCGGTGATCACTGCCAGCGATACCACGGGTTTTGCCAGCAGTCCGGGGAGTTATAATGTAGCCAGGAGCACCCGGCCCGATCTGCTGGAGCTGCCGCGCCACCTGCTGGATCTTTCCGTCACCCAGCGGATCATCCGATCCCTGCAACTTAAGTTCAGCATACAGAACCTGCTGGATCAGAGCGTCCGCATCGTAGAAGACCACAATTACAATGAGAAATATGATAAGGAGACACCGGTACCGGTCGTACACAACGGAATCAAATACAACTATTATAAAGGGGATAATATTTATACCAGTTATAAGACAGGACTCTATTTTTTATTGTCCTTCACTTATGCGTTCTGACCTCTACCTTCCGGAACAAGGAGCATAAATATTCCCCGGACAAGGAGAATAAATAATATGAAAATGAATATAAAATACGCTCTTCTGGCGGGCTTGCTGCTGGCAATCGCCTGCCGTAAAAATGTAACGGTACAGAACCATCCGGATTCGCAGCTTACCTTTTTTAATGTTTCGGAACATCTCGCTAACCAGATGCCCGTTAATACTGCAGCATACAGTTTTGTTTTACTGGACACCCCGGATACCAGTGTTCACCAGGTAGATGCCGCGCTGCAGACTTATCCCTATTTCGCTGGCGGTTTGAACATGGTGGAAAATCAGATACAATATGTGAACAACCAGTATGATTATCGTAATGCGGGCTTGCCGGAACCCTGGATACACTATATGCATATCCCTCCCGGTAACCACTCCTTTACGTTGACGGATACAGCGGGGCGCGACGCTATGATCAGCGGCCAGGTCAATACTGGTTCTGCTTGTCCCGTGACCGTCTTTTTTGCAGACAGCCTGGGGAGCTTCCGTTACTGGGTCACACAGGACACCCTTACCAATTTACCAGGTCAGATCCGTTTGCGGGTACTGCAACTGAGCCCGGATGCCGGGCAGGTGTTCTTTACCGTTAATAAGCGGATCGCCACAGCATTCCCTGATTCCTTACAATATGGGAGCGTCACGCCCTTCATAAATCTGGATAACCCCGTATCGGATACTTTAACGATCCGTTTCTATCATGTGGGCGATACGACCAATATCCTGACAAGGGCTTTTCTATACGCCGATCCCGGTCGTGTCTATACGATGGTGCTGAAAGGGTATGTGAATAGTCAGGCCTATCCTGATCCTAAGACCCCGGGCAATACGGTGAATATAAACCCGGATCTAAGCGTAGTGATCAACAAAAATTATTAACTCTTATTGCTATTAAAACAGTATTTTATGAAGTTGCATCTGTATCGTTATATCCTGCTGCCCGCAGCCCTTCTGCTGTTTTTTACAGCCTGCCATAAAGTCGATGAGCACATCCGCCTGATAGATAACCAGCCCTCCCTGGCCACCGGCGAGATCGACAATATCAATAAATTTGGCATTGGAAACTACATCTTCAACACTTCTTACTTTGTGGGGGATACGGCTATCCTGATAGGCCGGTTGTTTCCCGACAGGCCCGGAACCAGCATACAGATTGGCGCCGCTGCCGCTGTCATAGTCCGGAAAGAGCAGATTGTTTTGGGAGGGTTGACCCTGGATGTCGTCTGGCTGCCCATTACCAGGAGCATGGGCATCGGTAGCAGCATACCCGTCACCATTAATGCTAATGGGATCAGTATGCAGGGCCCTTTTTTCTCCATTCACGATTTTGCGGCGGCTAAAGGCCGTACTGATACTACGCTATATGTAAGCCAACTCGGGGCCTGGCTGCCGGCCAATGTGGCTGTTTATCAAGCTAAGAGTATATCCTTGTTAAATGGCTCCAGCGTATCGGGGAGCGGAGACTTGTATTTTGACAATGCGCTGGGGGTCTTTGCCGTAAAAAATCAACAGGTGACCCCGGTCCTTTCAGCCGGGGATCAGTTGACGGAGAATGGCGTCGGCTTTACGATCAATCACATTGAAGGCAGCGTTATCTCCTTTGACGGTAATACGCTTAATTTTTCAGCCGAGGTACTGGAAAACACGCCAGATACGGCCAGCTTCTATATCTTCCGTTTGTCTGCCATGAACCTGGCCACGCGGGCAGTAAAAACGCTGAACCGTACCGTAGTGCATAAAGGGATGCCTTCCGTAGCAGGATATATGGAAAATGCCAGTCCTTATGAAGGCGGCATCGGCGGGATCAAGATCGTGGCGGAGGACCCTATGAGAACGGATGTGAGCGGAGACCTGTTCTTTTACAATGATTTCGGACAGGTAAAATCTTTCTTCTCTCAGCAAAATGGCATTATTCCCTCTATGCCCGGGTTTGCCCTGGCATCAACCAATAGTTATTTGATTTCCACCGATGGCAGCAAGGCCTTTGTAATGGATCAATATGGCGTCGTTCTCTATAGCACGATGCTCTATAGTTTGCAGGATGATGCCCCTCTGGCGGCGCCCGGCACCAGCCCGACCAATATGCGCTTTATTTCATACGATACCAGCGTTACCGGAAAGCTTCCGCCCGGCTATAGCGTTGGCGGCGGCGAGTATCAACCTTATTACCCCTCCTTTGCCCAGGCTTGCATGCTGCCGGATGGAGAATTGCTGGAAGTGTCGGTCGTCTCTTTGCTGGCCACCGATTACCTCAACTGGTCTGCCTATTGTTATGCCGGCACAGAAATAGGATTGACTTATTTTACTCCCCCGGCGGCGCAAAACCAGGCGACCGGCCCGGCTAAATGGGTGAATTTCGGTAATGTTGGCGGATTTACGGGGGTGGACAGGACCAATAATGTGTATTATTACAACGGCGCTGTCACCGATTACGTGAACGGCCTGAGCTTTTATAAGCTGTACTCTAAGAAATAGATCCTTTCGGAAAGGGGTCTCCGTCCACCAGCCGGCGGACGGAGACCCCTTTTTACATCGCCAGCAGCACTGCCACATAATGACAAATGGCTGCCGCCAGCACCAGCAGATGCCATACCGCATGCGTATAGGTATATTTGTCCCAGAGATAAAAAAACACCCCTATGGAATAGAGTCCCCCGCCTATGCAAATGAAGATCAATACGTCAGAAGGCAAATGATCGAAGAACCTGCGCCCCCCTGCTACCATGATCCATCCCATCGCCAGGTAGATGATGGTGGAAACGATCTCGAATTTCCCGGTAAAACGGATTTTAAAAAAAATGCCTACGGCTGTTAGTCCCCATAATACCGAAAGCAGGGTAATGCCGAAACTATTATACATATATACCAGCAGGAAGGGCGTATAGGTGCCAGCTATCAAAAAGTAAATGCTGACATGATCGAATATCTTGAATACTTTCTTGACAGCCGGTTCGCGGGTAACATGATAAAGAGTAGAAGAAGTGAATAATAACAGGAAGCAGAGACCGTAAACACCTGACCCGATAATGCCCGGCGTATTGCCATGGGCAGTGGCAATCCCTGTTAGGACGGGAAGGCCGCTGACTCCGAAAAGCATGCCGATACCATGTATCAGTCCATTGACGATTTCCTGCTTGCGGGTATATGTATCCATGGTAAGGGTAATACAATCGTCTTACCCGGAAAGTTTAACCCTCGAATATCAGCGAAAAGACGATCATCCTTGATTTGAGCTTGTCGATCACATTCGAATATTGCAGGTTGGGGTCACGGCTATGGACATTTTTTATGCCCTCGCTGAACTTCAGCTCGGGGGATAAAATGAACACCGGGAAAAAGAACTGAAAGCCTAGCCCTGCCTCTATGCTCATATCGGATTGGGTTAGTTTCACCAGGTTCTCCGCCTTCCGGGCGGCAGAATTGGAAGCCAGGTCATACCGGTAATTAAATCCCCCCAGTACATAAACCCTGAAATTATTGATCCGGTCCGAAAGGAATTTTACCTGCATGGGAAAACCCAGTAAAAGGGAAGGTATATTTTTGGTTGCCACTGTTTGCTCACCCGTTGGCGGATAAGTGACATGATAAGCAATGCTATTGGAGCTGAATATAAATTCCGGGAAAGCCACCCTGAATTCAAAATGACTGGCGAGCCGGAAAGTGAACATACCCGAAACACCGAACCCTCCGTTGTTTAAGGAATTGACAGACAGTACGCTATCGTTTTGCAGGAACTTCGGGTGAGCGCTGACCTGTAAATGGGAATTATTGTATAAGAACCCGATGCCCAGGTAATAGGGTTTGTTGTCATGGTCCGGAAGATTCAGGTAATCCCTCAACTGTGCCGACGCCTGTCCCCCGGCCATCAATAAGACACTAAGCGCCCCGGCAAAAAAGACCCCTTTTCTTTTCTTTAACAGAAATAGATTAAAATTCATAAGTAAATTAAGATCAATGAATTAACGCCTAACTTCACACTGGAACTACAAGTAGAGGGTAAATATCGTCTATAGGCTTGATTTGGGGTATTAGGTTAACGGTAAAAGGGCTATTTAATTGCGCTCCGGCTCACCCCTTTTTTCCACCGGTATAGATGGTGCAGATTCCCAGGCTGAGCCGCTTCAGCCGTGTATCGATATAGCCGTTTTTATCCAGGATCTCCACAAAGTCTTCTCCTTCGGGGAAAGCTTTGACCGACTCATTCAGATAGGCATAGGCCTCCCGGCTTTTGGACAGGAGCCGGCCGATACCTGGCGCTACCAGCCGTAAATAAACCTCGTAAAGTTGTCTGAACCCGGCTTTTTTAGGCTGCGAGAACTCCAGTACGACCAACCGGCCACCAGGCTTTAATACCCGCAACATTTCCTGCAGGCCCTTTTCCAGGTTCTCGAAATTACGGACGCCAAAGGCTACGGAGATGGCATCAAAATGGTTATCCGGGAAATGGATAGCCTCGCTGTCTCCCGTATACAATTCCACCTGCCCCTCTAATTTCAGCCGGGCGATCTTTTGGCGGCCTATATCCAGCATCCCTGTTGAAATATCGATCCCGGTGATCTTTTCCGGGGACAAATACCGGGTCATCATAATGGCCATATCGGCAGTCCCGGTAGCGACATCCAGGATATTCCATCCCTTTCCGCCGGCTTTCCCGAGGGCAGATCCTTCCCTCTGTACGACGCTTGCTCCGGCATTGGCTTTAGCTGCCGCCAACTCCCGGATGGCTTTTTTACGCCAGTAAATGTCGATCCCCCCGGAGAGGAACCGGTTCAGAAAATCATACCGGAAGGCGATACGATCGAACATATCGGCGACCTGCTGCTTTTTCCCCAGCCCGGAGTCTTTAAAGGGGACCACCGTATCATGCGAGTATTTTGCCATAGCGGCTGCAAAGGTAAGCCCAAAAAGGGTAACTTCGCCCCTCGCCGCCGGCCAGGACTAGCTAAAAAGCAACCAGGGCAGCGCCCCAATAATATGGTCATTAAATCATCCGCCTATATCATCAGCAGCCCGGACTACACCAGCTGCCCGAAACCCGATAAACCGGAATATGCCTTTATTGGCCGCAGTAATGTGGGCAAGTCTTCCCTTATCAACATGCTGACCAGTAATGAAAAACTGGCCAAAACCTCCAATACGCCCGGCAAGACTAAACTCCTGAACCATTTTATCATCAACGGCCAATGGTATATTGTTGACCTTCCGGGGTATGGCTTTGCAAAAGTGTCTTTGGGAGAAAGAAAGAAATGGGAGAAGATGATCGAAGACTACCTGCGCAAGCGGGAGAACCTGGTCACCGTCTTTGTCCTGATCGACAGCCGGCACTCCCCTCAAAAACTTGACCTGGAATTTGTAGAGAACCTGCGAAAATGGCAAATCCCCTTTTGCCTGGTCTTCACCAAGGCCGATAAGGAAAATCAACGCACCGTTAGCCTCAATGTCAAGGCATTCCTGGCGAAAATGCGGGAGACCTGGCAATTCCTTCCCCAGCATTTTGTCACCAGCTCCATTAAAAAGATGGGCAGGGATAAGATCCTGCAGGTCATCGAAGAAATGAATACAGAATTCGAAAATGCGGTAGAATAGGGTAGATCCGGTTCGCCCCCCTGTTAGAGTAGTCTCCTGCTCAAGGAAGCTTCAATTATGCTCCTATATATTATAATAAGCAACTATAGTAAGGTTTGCTAAAAAATATTTTTTTGGCATAGCTTTAACAAACTATATTTGATCTGCAGCACTTTCTCCTACGGTGCTGTCTTTTACCGGACCATTTGTAATAACTAACTGAAACATGCCAGCACTTTATTGGGTGTTATTCGTTTGTTTCCCCTGACCTAAGCTCTGATTTAGATGACAGTTAACCTGTTTGGGTTGACCGGTATGTCTTTTTGTCAAATAAATATAAAATTATATATATCGACTGATCGAATAACTGTTTTGAGTTTAATAACTGTTCTAAAATTTCAATCACATGAGAAAATTCCTTTCACTAGTCACAGTGCTAGCATTATGGTCAATGCTGGCACTAGCCCAAACCGTAGTCACGGGGAAGGTCAGCGATCAGCAGGGGCAACCGGTCCCTTTTGCAACTATCAGAATTAAAGGCGGCAAACAAGGCGTCAGCGCAGATGCGAATGGCGCCTTCTCTATTCGCGCCAACAAAGGCGACAAATTAATCATCTCCGGCGCCGGTCTCACTTCGACAGAATTTGCCATTGAGAATTCCACTTCCCTGAATATCCAGGTGGCCCGTAAAGACGCCAGTATGACGGAAGTGGTGGTAACGGCCCTGGGTATTGCCCGAAATAAGAATAACCTGCCTTATGCTGCCCAAACCATCAGCGCGGATGAGGTAGCCAAAACCAGGAATTCCAATTTCGTGGATGGCCTTTCCGGTAAAGTAGCCGGTCTGCAAATTTCCCAGACCAATACTATGGGAGGATCTACCAACATCGTACTGAGGGGTAACAAATCCATCACGCAATCCAACCAGGCTTTATTCGTGGTGGATGGTGTTCCTTTTGACAACAGTTCAACCAGTACGATTGTCGACAAAAATAACTATCAGAGAGCCGGCACGGGGGGATACGATTACGGGAGCAATTCGGCGGATATCAATCCCGACGATATCGAATCTGTTACCGTATTGAAGGGAGCCGCTGCTTCCGCGCTCTATGGTTCCAGGGCTTCTAACGGGGTGATCCTGATCACCACGAAAAAAAGCAAAAGAGGGCTGGGCGTTACGATCAACGCAGGGGTCAACGTTGGTGAAATCGATAAAAGCACGTTCCCGAAATATCAGACTCAATATGGCGCTAATTATGGAGCCGGTGCTTATGATCCCACAAACCCCAGCAATCCTTATCCTCATGGTTATGGATCTCCCGACGGTAATTTTTTGTATGCGCCGGTATTCGGGGGCACTACTAATTCCCTGGTCGTACCGACCACGGAAGATGCCTCTTACGGCGCCAAGTTCGATCCCAGCCTCCTGGTCTACCAATGGGATGCCTTTGTCAATTATCCCGGCAATGCCAATTTTATGAAAGCCACTCCCTGGGTGGATCATGGCAATGCCGCCTCTTTTTTTACAAAGCCGGTGTCTTATAATACCAGCGTATATATAGACGGGGGAGGGGAGAACGGTTCCTTCAAATTGGGTTATACGAGAACGAGCGACGGCGGTGTGATGCCGAACAGCAGGATCAATAAGAATCTCCTGAACTTCGGCGCTACCTACAACCTGGCGCCGAACCTGACGGCCGGCGGTTCTATTAACTATTCGGGTATCGATGGATTAGGCCGGTATGGTACCGGTTACGGCGGCGATAACATCATGAGCAGCTTCCGGGAATGGATGGAGACGAATGTGGATTACAAAGAACAAAAAACAGCTTATTTCAATTCCGGCGGTAAAAATATCACCTGGAACATGAAAAATCCTATCGGCGGTAATATCAAACCCATTTATTGGGACAATCCCTATTTCATCCGTTACCAGAACTATGAGGACGATCATCGTGACCGTTATTTCGGGAATGCTTACCTGAACTATAAGGCCACTTCCTATTTAACTTTCCTGGGCAGGGTATCCACGGATTTTTATAATTCCCTGCAGGAGGAAAGAGATGCCATCGGAAGTGTCAATGTTCCTTTTTATTCCAAGAACAATTCTTCGTATAGAGAGACCAATTTCGACTTCCTGGCTACTTTCGATAAGAACTTAAGCAATAACTTCAATTTGAAGGCCCTGGCAGGAGCCAACCTGAGAAAAGATAATACGACCACTACCTATTCTGCCACCAATGGCGGCCTGGTAACGCCGAACTTTTATGCCTTGTCCAATTCGGTGAACCCGATCAAGGCGCCTGTGGAAGCCGTGTTGCAGAAAGAGATCGGAGGGGTCTTTGCAGGAGCTACGCTGACCTATAAGGAAATGCTGACCCTGGACGGAACGGTTCGTCGCGACCAGTCTTCCACGCTGCCCAAAGGAAACAATGCCTATACTTATCCCGCAGTTTCCGCAAGCTGGGCGTTTGTTAAATTACTGCAGGATTGGACCTGGCTGTCTTCCGGTAAGTTGCGGGTCAACTATGCAGAAGTAGGGAACGATGCGCCTTATCATAGCGTCATCAATACCTATACGATCAATACTCCGTTCAACGGAACTCCTTTATTCTCCATGCCTAACGTGGACAATAATCCCGATCTGAAACCCGAGCGTACCCGAAGCTACGAGGCCGGATTGGAAGTATCCTTCCTGAACAACCGTATTGGTTTGGATGCAACGTATTTTCATTCCAAGACCTTCGACCTGATCACGCAAGTAGGCGTTTCCGGAGCTACCGGCTTTGAAACCCGCTTTGTAAATGTAGGCGCCATACAAAATAATGGTATTGAATTGTCCTTAAACCTCGTCCCTGTAAAGACAAAGGATTTCACCTGGACAATGATGGTCAACTGGAGTAAGATCAATAATAAGGTACTGTCCCTCTATAATAACCAAAGTAACCTGCTTATGCAGTCTTACCAGGGAGGCGTATCCGTCAATGCGACGGTAGGACATCCTTATGGAACGATCCAGGGCAATGACTTCCAATACGTCAATGGAAAAAAACTGGTGGGTAGTGACGGCTATTATGTATTCGGCAACGAGACCACCGATATCCTCGGCGATGCAACGCCGAAATGGACGGGGGGTATGACCAATAGTTTCCGCTATAAGAGTCTGGCTTTAAGCTTCCTGATCGATATGCGCCATGGCGGCGACCTGTTCTCCCTGGATACGTATTATGGAATGGCAACGGGCATCTATCCCGAGACGGCTGCCAAGAACGACCTGGGTAATTCTTCCCGTAATTCAATTGCCAACGGAGGCGGAGTGGTGTTGCCCGGGGTCGATAAGAACGGAAAGACCAATACGGTACGGGTAGATAACAGCGGCACAGGCTATGGCCTCTTTGGGTATGTGTCCAATCCTGCCAAGGCATTCGTCTATGATGCCAGCTTCGTCAAGCTGAGGGAAGTGACGCTGACTTATTCCTTACCGCGTAGCACCTTCGAGAAAGCGAAATTCATAAAAGGAATTGATTTCTCCCTGATAGGAAGGAACCTGTGGATCATTCATAAGAACCTGCCTTATGCAGATCCTGAAGATGGATTGGGCGCTGGTAATCAACAGGGATACCAGAGCGGAGCCTTTCCTAGTGTAAGAACGATGGGTGCAAATGTTAAAATTAAATTCTAAATCAGGAATTATGAAAAAAATTGCAATAATAGGTGTAGCATTCACCTTCATATTGGGTGCATGCCAGAAGAATCTCACCAATTTGAATGTCGACACGAAGAACCCGGTAAACGCTCCTTCTTACGCGCTTTTCACTAATGGGCAAAAATATATGACGGACTGGTTGACGACCCCCAGTGTGAATTATAATATCAGCAACCTGATCGCGCAATATTGGACGGAAACCACTTATACGGATGAGAGTAATTATAATTTAGGCAACAGGGATATTCCTAAGGCTTTCTGGAATTCCCTTTACAACGATGCCCTGAACAATTTTGTGCAGGCTAAAAAGTTGATCCCGACCGATACCGATACCAGTATGGTAAGGAATGAAATGGATATCACGGATATCATGGAGATCTATACGTATTATTATCTCCTGAATACGTTCGGTAATCTTCCTTATACCCAGGCTAATAATATAGATAAATATCCTTTCCCTGCCTACGACGATGCAAAGACGGTGTATTCTGACCTGCTGACGCGGTTAGATACCTGCATTGCTGGTTTGAATGTCAATAACGGCGCTTTCGGTGCTGCCGATATTTTGTACGGTGGAAATGTGGCTGCCTGGAAGACATTTGCCAACTCTTTGAAGCTTAAAATGGCTATGTTGATCGCAGACACCGATCCGGCTACGGCTAAAACGAAAGTAGGCGAGGCTATTGCAGGAGGCGTATTTCAATCCAATGCAGACAATGCCCTGTTTGCCTACACGGGGGTCACACCGAATGCCAACCCGATCTGGGTGGAGGTCATACAAAGCAACCGTAATGACTATGTGATCGCCAGCACCCTGCTGGATCCAATGGTTACTTTCAACGACCCGAGACGTACGGCGTACTATACCAATCAATACAGCGGTGCTGACCTGGGCGGTTCGGTAGGTAATGGAAATACCTGGAATAATTATTCGAATATCTACTGGACTTCCGTTAAAGGCACGGTTGTAGATCCTGCGGCCCCTTCGGATCTGCTGGATTATTCCGAAGTGTCCTTCTTATTAGCGGAAGCTGTCGAAAGAGGATTTATCAGCGGCAGTGCAGCAACCTATTACAATAATGCCGTGACTGCTTCTATCAAATATTGGGGTGGCTCCGATGCTGTCGCCGCTGCTTACCTGGCTCAGCCGGATGTCGCGTATGCCACGGCTCCGGGTGGAGTAGGAGCAGGCGCCATTGGAAGTACCGGCGTGCCTACGACCAGCGTACATTGGAAACAGGCTATCGGTATGCAAAAATACCTGGCCCTGTATGTACGCGGGATGGACGCCTGGACGGAGATCAGGAGGCTGCAATACCCGGCCATGGCAGTACCAGGGACTCCTAAATCACCCTTCCCCTGGAGATATACCTATCCCTCCAATGAACAGACGGCCAATGGCAATAGCTATAAGGCGGCTGCGGCCGCTATCGGCGGAGATGCGGTGACGACTAAATTATTCTGGATGCAATAGCGGACCACGGGTCCGCGCCCCAACCGAGCGAAGCGAAGGTTGTGAACAAGGAGGAGCGAGGAACGAAGCTCCGACGAAGTCCGGCCATCATTAGACCCGAAGAAAAAAATGCCGGCATTTTTTTCTTCGCTCCAAGAGGGTGTCTCCTATGTTTGTAAAAGAGCAGGAGACGCCCTCTTTATTTTAATTATATGGAAAAGATAGGGGAGACAAGGCCTTGAGTGGTGATTTTATCACAACTCCAGTTACTTCGGGCCCATTCGATCGCTTCGCTAGTTTACGACCTTATTCGCGCAACTGCTACTGGCAAAGGCTTCCGGCTTCGCTTTGAAAGCAAAGCCCATGCCCAGGATGTAGCCCATTGCTTCCTTCAACGCATCATTACTCTTGAAGTGCGGATTGGTATTGATGTCGGCATGAACTTCCATGTCTACATCGTACCTGTTAAAGAGATTGCATAACTCGTAGGCAATCTCGATGCTCTTAGCCACTTCCACCAGCATACGTTCTTTAATAGTGTACTGGTGCCTTGTTTTTTCATTGTGGATGAACATGAATCCGCCATGCCCCTCCCGTAAAAAAACAATCACGGTAGCAAATTCCGTTTCAAGACCTTTGACTTGTGAATCGGTGCCAATGCAGACTTTCAGATGATAGCCTTTTTCGGTTTCGCGTCTGATCGCGTTTTCAACGGCATCGGAAATGGGGAGATCGATCGGGTCGCCATTAAATTTTCTCCATAACATATATAAAGGATTTTCCGAATTTACCGAAAACTCCGCTATTTACAAAATCGGGTACAGGTTAATGTATTATTAAGATTTTCCCGGAGGATGGGAAACCCGCTGTCTGCAAAAAGGTCTGGCCGGGCAGGCCGGGGATTAAAACTGTCCGGTACTGAGCATCACCAGGGTACAGGCATTCATAGGCTTGATGCCATGGGCCTGCGCCAGTTCCGCCAGTTCACGGTTTTCCGCGCCGGGGTTGAAAATAATACGCCTGGGATGGAGAGAGAGGATATAATCGTAGTATTCTTTCTGAAGACCTGGACTGAGGTACAATGTTACCGTATCGATCCCGGGGAAATCCTTTTTCCCCGTCTCTATGGCTACATCTCCCACGCTCACCGGTTTCCGGCCAATAGCGACCACCGGATGCCCCTTACTACGTAGCCGGTTGACTGCCAGGTAACTATAACGCTCCGGATTATCGGAAGCCCCAATCACTAATGTTTTTTTCAATTGCTCGGACATAATGCTAAATTAATACAATTGACCCTGACCTCTTGTTTGAATCACCTGCAAAATATTGTTTTGGATATTCTTCATGATCCATCCTGCCGGCAATCAATATTTCGGGCAATCATACTTTTTATCTTCTTTCTCTGCGAAAGTACTGCCCGGCCGGATGATCAGGGCCATATAGAACCCGCCATTCTGTATTTTATTCTTAAGGAATACATTGGCCCAGTTATGGACCCCGAGCAATAAGGGCCCTGCCTTAACGGCGCCCCCTATCCAGAATTTACCATCCGTAGTCACCTGGATGGGCAGATAAGCCCCCAGGCGTTTGGTCTCCCACCTGGGCGTGAGATTCAACAGGTTCATCTCCGTGACGAAGAAACTCTTCCCTTTTCCGCTGTTGGAGCCGGAAAGATTCAGCGAAAGATTGGCATTGATGGCGAAGTGACCTTGTAAAGGCCTGTCTACATTGATCACCAGCCTGGTCGGATTCCAAATATTGAATGCACCGCTCAGCCCGCTGATATTGTTCACGATCGTGGCAAGACTATCATTGAACCGCGCGAGACTGCCCACATTGCCGAATTTTGCATTGAGCGCCGAATCCGAGACATTGGATTTAGGATTGCTGGCTGTCCTGCTCTGACTTCCAAACGCATAGGTATTCCGGCCAATATCCAGCAGGGACACACCGATCTTCCACTCATAATCCCAATAGGCGGCCGCTTCATTGGAATAGTTCGTCACTGCCTGCGTTTTTACCAGGTATTCCACCCCGAGATCCAGCGCTGCTCCATTGCGGGTCTTGCTCAGAAAACTGTTCAGGTTCTGCATGGTGCTTTGTCCTTTGTACCACCGGTCATAATTGGAGGAATATCCATAGCGGGCATTGCCGGCATTCAATAAATAGATCGTTTGCGTACCCGACACGGAGCGTTCGACGGAGCCGCCGTTTAATTGAGCGAATGCGCCGGAGAGACCGCGCATAGCTTTCAACGTAATACCTGCGTTCAGGCGACTGACCTCATTATCCCATAAGGTCCTGCTATAGGTTAAGAAAGCTTCCAGCCAGCTGCTGCTCGCCATATTGATATTATAGTTAGTATTCCCGTTAATGTTGAAGAATTGATTCATGTTCTGGAGCGAATCGTTATAATTGGCGACTCCCGTTCTGGCCACCCCATATCCCCGGATATTGGCGCCAAAGGCAATTCCCACTTTCTTGCTGAGGGCCAGTCGAACATTCAGCAAATGCAGGTTGAAATTGAAATTGGCATATCTCTTCTTATTTCCCTCGTCCCAGCTATATTGAGAATTACCCCCGGGGGACAGCAGGGATAAATTATGGAAAGTAACGGCGTTGGTAGCGGTCTTCAGTTGGAGGGAGAATACCGTGATATCCCAGGGATAAGGGGTCATAAGGATAGAAGCCGGGTTATTCGCTACGCCCAGACTGCCCGCAAAAGGCGATCCTTCGATAGCGTGATAATCTTGCGCCCGGACATTCATAGAGAATAATACCCCTAAAAGTACCCCTGTCCATCCTAATCTCATAAAGTATGAATTGTCTTAAATTAATACGCGCCTGGATTAAAAGGGTTGCCCATGCGTCTGCCGGATCAAAAATGACACCAATTTAGGAAAAGGTTTAAGAGAATGTATTAAAAAATTTGTACGGGACTCGCTGCCAAACCACCGTTGCAACTGCCGGCCCACCCAAAGCCGCTTGCCGAACTGTCTGTTCCATAGATCCGCATATTCCTGCTCCATTTCATGCCGGACGATATGGCCCTGTAAAAAGGACTCTATACACCGGGTCGCGATCTTGCTGCCATGCAAAGCCATGCTCATCCCATTGCCGGACAAAGGAGGAGCCATGCCGGCTGCATCGCCAATGAACAAGATATGACTTTCCACCTGGGATTTCTTCTCGAAGCTGATCTGGGAAATAGTAAGAGGCTGGTCGTATAGCCCCTCCACCGAAGAAAAGATCTTTTCTAAAAAGGGGTTCTTTTGCAGGATATTCTTTTCCATGACAGCAATGGAGTTACCGCTTGCCTGCAGGTTCTCCGCCGTGGTCATATAACAGAGACAATAACGATCTTCTTCTATTTTCGAAATACCGCAATACCCGTCTTTAAAATTATGCAGCCCGATCAGGTCCGCCGGGAAGGCCGTTCGCACATGGTATTTGACGCCGACATAATTATTCAGCTTCGTGGATTTTTTCCGGGTGAAGGACCGCTTCCACTTTGTATCGAGATTACTGCGCTTGCCGAATGTTCCGCAAACGACCCTGGCCTGGTAATTTCCGGTAGAAGCCTCAATATGGAACAGGGATCTTTCGAAGACGATATCCGTTACTTTGGCGGCTTCATGCAAAATGACCCCGCTGGCCCGCGCGATCCCGGCCAGCGCCGCGTCTATTTTATACCGGCTGATCCCAAAACCACCCAGGGGTAATTCCTGTTCGATCGATTCGCCATTGGGCGCCGAGATCAATACCCGCCGGATGACAGGCAGACCCCAGTCACTAAGGGGGAGTCCCAGCTCTTCCAGGAAATTCCAACTCTCCAGGGAGATATATTCCCCACAGACCTTGTGAAAAGGATAGGTCTCTTTCTCGAAAAGGGCTACGGAATAACCCGCTCTCGCTAACTGGATAGAAAGAGCCAGGCCGGCCAGCCCCCCGCCTGCAATAACAACATCATATTGATTGGAACTATTCAATTCAGCATTGACTTTCGACGTACGATCAACCAGCGGAACGCCCATTTCCATTGAATGGAATAAGAAACCATTCCCGCCTTCTGCAGGATCCCTTCCCATTCATTGCGGGTAAAACCACGCAGGACGGACAGCGGAGCATCATTTTTTACCAGGTAGGACCCGGATAGCCATCCGGTCAGCCGGCGGATAGCGTAATAAGCAAACCGGTGACGCTGCAGATCGTTGATATACCACCCGCTCCCCGCGCTCACCTCCATCCAGTTCAACATCGACACCAACTCCTCATCTGTAAAATGATGACAAAATAAAGAAGAAAAAATAATATCAGGCTTCTCCTCCCTAAAAAGAACGTCCCGGTAATCCGAATGCACCCATTCCGCATTCCCCCCCTCCCATCTCTCCCGGGCAATCGCTATGCAATGCGCGTTATTATCGATCCCTGTTACCTGTAACCCGATATCCTTCCGGCGGCAATACCGGCTGAGCACCCGGAGATTATCACCCCCCCCACAGCCAATTTCACATACGGTCACCCGCTTCCTGTTCTTTAATAATTGCTTCAGCCCGCATAGACTGATGGCGTGGCCGCCGAGCCATGTATTGATAAAATCCAACTCACGCATATTCCTTTCGATATCTTCAAAAGGAATATCGTTCCGATCAAGCAATTCTTTTTGATAGCTCCGCTTTGAAAAGTCCATAGATCTGAAATATACAAAATTTAGGCCCGTCTCAGGATATTGGTTAACTCCAACCAAAATACGAAGTATAAATCGATGAATACCAGGTTAGCGCTTACTCAAAATGTTAAATATACGACTGCCCCTTCCGGTCACTTCGGAATTCGTCTCCTGCAAACAAAAAAGGTCGCTCAGTTCGTACTGACCAGCGTGCAGGTCTCCATGGTAAGACCCGGCCCGAAGGCCGCCCCGAACACTTTATTCGGCTGCCCGTAGTCGAGCTTGTCCATGATCCGCTGTAAAACAAATAAAATGGTGGGAGAAGACATATTGCCATATTCTTTCAGCACTTCATACGACACATCCAAACGCCCATTGGTAAGGTGCAGGCTTTTGCCGATGCTGTCCAGGATTTTTCTGCCTCCCGGATGTATACACCAATGGGTGATAGTTTCCTCCCGGCTATTGGTCTTTTCCAGGGCCCGCCCGACAAGAGCTGCAAAGTCTTCCTCGATCAGGTCAGGGATATAACTACTCAGCACCATCTGGAATCCCGTGGAAGATAATTCCCAGGTCATATCTTTTTTACCTTTTGTCACGATCTCCGAGTAGAAACTGTCGATTTTCACCCCCTTTCCCGCGTGCGCATCCCCCACCACCAAAACAGCGGCCGACCCATCCCCGAAAAGAAGACTGGAAGTGATATTGTCCGTCGACGGCTCCTGTTGAAAATGAAGGGTACATAGTTCCGTGCAAACGATCAGCACTTTCGCTCCCGCTTCGGAGCGGCAGAAGGCATCCGCTAATTTAAGAGCGTGCACGGCGGCATAACAGCCCATAAAATTAACAGAAGTGCGAAAGACAGTCTTAGGCAGGTCGATCAGCTCCACCAGCTCGAGGTCCAGACCGGGAGCGCTCATTCCCGTGCAGCTTACCGTGATGAGATGGGTCACCTCCCGTGGGTTTATTTTGCCGGCCAGACATCTGCGAACGGCATCCAATGACAAGGGAGCGGCATATTGGTGATACCAGTGCATCCGTTGCTCCAGGGAAGGAAAGGGCTCCATGTTCTCCGTAGGGGGATAGAATTTCCATTCCCGGGCAGAACGGCTGTAATCGGAAATAACAGAATACCGGGTCTGAATGCCGCTCTGGTGATAAAGGAATTTCAGCTTTCTTCGATCCTCCTCATTCAGGGCATAAATATGCTGCATGAAAGGCAGGATAGCTTCCTGTTGGTGTGCAAAGGGGGGAACGGCCGTGCCGATCGAAATAATTTTACTCAAAATAAATAAGCTTAAAAGAATACTTAAAATGATATCTAACTAACTCATCAGGAATATCGTAATGAATCCTGCATTGGTACATAGGGAGGCCAGCAGGTTCATCCGCATGGTATTTTTAAAATTAGCCTGTCCCGGATCCTTCCACACTTTTACAGCCCAACTAACAAAATAAACGAGGACAGGCAGCATGCAGGTTGCCAGCACAAAAAATTCTCTTATCTGCAAATTAAAAATAAAATAATGCGCCAGCAACGTAAATGCCAGGCTGTAGACAATACCCGTAAAGATAAAACTGCCCCTGTACCCCAGCAGGAGGCTCATGGTCCGGACACCGTCTTTCCGGTCCGCCTCATGCTGGTATAACTGCGTCAAAGGATAGAAACCCCCGATCAGCAGTGAACTTGCGATCATCGCTTCCGGCGGCACTTCGAGGCTCTTGTGCAAATGACTGCCGTGATACACCAGGAAAAAGACCAGCCCGCCCTGGCAAATGATCACGGTCAGGTAGCCAAGGACGGGATATTTTTTGAGCCGGATCCCCCGGTAACTATAAGCCCGGGACGCAAGGATATAAACTGCGAGCCCTGCTGCAAAATAGAGGCTGATCCAGGCACTCAGCAACAGCGCCAGTATATCCATCCCGGCGGTCAGCCGGAAAAGCTGCCGGGTGGGTTGCAGCGGATGCTCCAGTCCCCCGATAGGAGAGCTGTCGCGATCCATATAGCTATTATAGCCATTGCTGGCCGGATATACCAGTACATGCAGGATAAAAAAGACCAGCAGGGCCCTCCCCGGGTCTTTGTAGACCACCTGACCCAGGGCAAACCAATAAACCGGCATCAGGAAAAAGGAAAAAGGCAGCCGCAGTAACTGGAAGGTGGATCTTTGCAATTTCATGATAGCGCAGGGATTTCCATGAACGGGGCAGGTTTATAGCGTAGCAAGATCTGCTCATAGAGGATCTTACACCAGATCACCACCGGCATGACGGCCTTGATGCCATAGGGTTTTACGAACTCGCTCCGGATATAAGAGGGTACGAGGTCCGATACGGACATGGAAATGAGAAAAAAAGCCATGATGAGCAATACCAGGTTAAGACGGTCGGGTTTTTGAAAGAAATACCAGATGCCGATCCCGGCTGTGGCGATGACGAAAGTAGGAGACTCTGCTTTATGGTTGAAAATGATGATCCACAGCAACACCGAAGCCAGGTATAACAGGCGGAAAGCGTAATTCTTGTATTGCCGGATATGGATCAGGGGCAGCAGAAATAAAAGAAGGCCGGCCAGGGCCACCCCGTTCTTGGAAACATTCAGGTGCAGCCAGCTTTCCATCAATCCCATCACGGACAACCCTACGGAGGCGGAATGGTCGTTCAACAGGAGATTCAGCCAGCTCTGGTAGAGAAAAGCCAGTTGATGCGGCCCTACCACCACCATCGGCAGGATGGCCAGCAACACCATCCAGAAGACCGACCAGCCGATAAGCCTTCCCTTACCCGGGTAGAAAAGGTAGAAGACAAAAGCCAAAGCCCCGAAGATCTTGATATAAAACGAGAGCGCAATACAGAGCGCGGAAAGAAAATATTTCGATCGTTCGGCGAGTGCGAAAGCGAGTACGATCAGCCCTGCCATCAGTCCGTTACTTTGCGTGTTTTGTATGGATATCAGTAACTCCAGCAGGCAGAACAAGAGGATCCAGCTTTGCTTCTTCCTGTTCAGTCCCGGAAGCAACGATATGCCGGCGAACAGGCAGAGTGAATTGACCAGGTTCCAGAGTACCAGGCCAATAGGGTCCGGCAGCCAGGACAGCAGGCCGAAGCAAAGGGCAAAGGTGGGGCTGTATTTATAAAGATCCCAATGGTCATCGGGGAAGAGCTGATAAATATCCTTCCCCTGAATCAGGTGAAAAAAAGAATGTTTAAAGATCACATAGTTATTGTAATGAGTATAGGCCCTCACACCGGGGGCATAGACTTTTTCATGCGCAAACAAACCCTGGGCGGCTGCTATCAGGGAGATCACTACATAAGCGTAAAAGACAATGGTAAGGCTTTTTGAATCCCATAGGATCCGCATCTGTTCTATCCAATTCCTGAAGGGGGAGTTGGAGAACCCGCCGCTCTTGCTGTTAATTTCGTTCATTTCCTACTTCTTTTATTCAAAATAGATCTTCCGGATCATTACTCCCCGTTCGGGTAGGGGGCCATATCCGCACAGTCACAATCCTCCCCGACGGTTACCTGCAGGAGGGCGGCCATATGTTTATAAAAACCGATCCTGTCCTGCCGTTCGTCTTTCACTTCCCCGGCATTGGTATTACACTCCACGCCGCCATTGATAATATTAATGGTCATGCCGAAGCCGGGCTTTCGACGGAGACGGATATCTTCGGCCGATGGCTTCCAGTTGCCGCATACGACATCGTGACACGAAGGTTTGGGTTTTTGCGACTTCATCCAGAACCAGAGCGCGGTCCTGAAAGCGATGGCCCCATCCTGGCTTACTAATTCAGGTTTTGCCAGCAATGGCAATCCCAGCTCCTCACCGGCCAGCCCATAATTATAGGCATAGGTCAGTTGAAGCGGCCCTCTGCCATAATAGGATTTACCCGGCGCGGGTTTATAGGGGCTGTTGCCCCCCGTATTGTATTGGGTGCAATGACCGTCGAGGCAGGCCTGTTCTTCTGTATAATAGAGACCCCAGGCATAGGATGCTTCCGATGTTTTGGACGAAGGCCCTTCTTCCGCCACGGGGCCCCCGCCATTGGTGGTCTCATGACCGATATGGGCGAAAAAAGCGGCTAATTCCCTTTTGCGTTGGGTGGGATCTCCCTCCCCGGCAAAGGACGGGTAACTGGCTGCGGCCTTTATCAGGGCCTCATACGTATAAATAGCGTGGTGGTGGGGAAATGATTTTTCATACAGGTCCTTGCCGAGCAGGGACGAGAGAGACCGGTCTTCCCGCTGACAGGAAGATCCGGTAAATCCACCGGTCAGGATAGCTGCTGACAATAGAAGACAAAGCCGCATAGTTCGCCCTAAGGTAGATAAAAAAAATAAACCCCGAAGGGTTTACCATTTCTCGTCGCCTGAACTCTGGTTTACCGGAAAAGGAAGACCGGAGCCTGAGGGGTTATCTGCCGTCTGCTGTTCCGGGCGTTTATTTACGTTTACGGCGCGCTGTACCTCGGGTCTTTTCCTGGGCTCGAGAGGCTGCTGCTCCTGCTGGACCGGAGCTTTTCTTTTCGCTTCCAGGTCCTGCTGCTCCAGCTGTTCGATGCCGAGCCTTTCCCGGACCTCTCCATTACGGACAGGGGCCGGTATCGGTCGTTGAGGCTGGTCATTCCTTTGATTGCCGGGTGCGGGATTGCGTCGGGTGCTGTTTCCCGATACGGCATTGCGTTGATGAGGAGGCCTTTCCCTGCGCTCGCCGCCGGATGACCTGCGATCTCCGCCGGACCCGTTATTGCGGCCAAAGCCGGATCCGCCGTTCCTTCCACCGCCCGATGATCTTCCCGAGCCTGCAGCAACAGGAGGCCTGTAGGACAGGGAAGCATGCATGACATGGGGATGATCTTCTACTACCGGTACAGGACGACCGATTAGTTTTTCAATATCCCGGAGGAATTCTTTTTCTTCCGCATCGCAAAAGGATAAGGCGATGCCGCTGGCGCCGGCCCGTCCCGTTCTGCCGATACGATGTACATATGTTTCAGGTACATTGGGCAATTCATAATTGATGACGTGCGTCAGCTCGTCGATATCGATACCTCTGGCGGCAATATCCGTCGCTACGAGGATCCTTGTCTGGCGGCTTTTGAAATTCAGCAATGCACGCTGGCGGGCATTCTGCGATTTATTGCCATGAATGGCCTCGGCGCGGATACCTGCCCGTATGAGTCCCTGTGCTATTTTATCGGCGCCGTGTTTGGTGCGGGCGAATACAAGTGCGGTAGGGATATCATGGGTCTTCAATACATGCAGCAGCAGCGATCGCTTATCCTGCCTTTCCACAAAATACATGGCCTGCTGAATGGTCTCAGCAGTAGAAGAGACCGGGGTCACCTCTACTTTAGACGGATTTACAAGGATGGTACTGGCCAGCTTCTGTATCTCCGGGGGCATGGTGGCGGAAAAGAAAAGGGTCTGCCTTTTTTGGGGCAGACGGGCAATGATCTTCTTAACATCGTGCACAAAGCCCATATCCAGCATCCTGTCCGCTTCATCCAGCACGAAGAATTTTATGTCACGCAGGTTCACATGCCGTTGATCTACCAGGTCCAGCAGCCTGCCGGGTGTGGCCACCAGGATGTCTATCCCTCTTTGCAGGGCCTGTACCTGGGAATGTTGCGGTACGCCGCCAAAAATGACCAGGTGTTTCATGCCCGTATATTTTCCATACGCCGCAAAACTTTCGTCGATCTGGATCGCCAGCTCGCGGGTAGGAGTAAGGATCAGCGCTTGTATCGGGCGTATGCTACGTACTCCCGTATCTTCCTTTATCCCGGCTGCGTCTTCGCATAGTAGTTGTAACAGGGGAATAGCAAAGGCTGCCGTTTTGCCGGTGCCTGTCTGGGCGCAACCCAATAGGTCTTTTCGGCTAAGGATAATGGGTATGGATTGTTCCTGGATAGGAGTGGGCGTGGTATAGCCCTCGTCATTCAAAGCCTTTAATAAAGGCTCAATGAGCTTGAGATTGGAAAATGACAATTGTTAATTATTTAGATTGAAAAAAGGCCCGTCTACTCATCAATATCCTTCAGGAGTTATTACAGAAGGTTGTCACGAAAGCTGATAGAAAGGAATATAACGAATGCAAAGCTACGCATTATCCGCGAAACTGACTAATAAATGTGGAATTATCGGGTATAGGGGGGAGGGGGAAAAATTTTTTTAAAAAAATGCGGGCTAATTAGACCACGGTTCAATAATTATATTATATTTGCTTTTGTAATCGATCCGGGACATCAGCCAGTTGGTTAAGGCTTTTAAGGACAGTTCCGGAGATAAGAACGATTACGGCGGTAGGTGATTCAAGCTTGCCGTTCTAACAGTACCTGAAATCATAATTACAGAGCCCGGCTTCTTTCGGATCCGGTTTATCCATAGCGGGGTGCTTCCGTAATTTACTGATAAAATAATAGTGAGACTTAAAGTTTGGTTGGAATAGCAAGGACACAGTTCTGAAGGCTGGTGTTTCTACACATGGCCCAAAGGATAAGGTTTAAAAAAAACGGGTCATATCCATGACCCGTTTCTGTTTATTTACACAGGCGCTCTTGAATGGCGGACCCATCTCATAGAGGCCAATAGGATCGTCGGCTCAGATCAGCATTCTCAGCGGTTCTTCCAGCAATCCCTTCAAGGTTTGCAGGAAAGCAGCGCCTGTAGCGCCATCCACCACCCGGTGGTCACAGCTTAACGTCAACTTCATGATATTGCCCGGAACAACGGCCCCATTCTTCACGACAGGGATCTGCTGAATGGCGCTTACGGCCAGGATACAGGAATCCGGAGGATTAATGATCGCGGTGAATTCATCCACCCCGAACATACCCAGGTTGGAAATAGTGAATGTGCTTCCTTCCCAATCCGCCGGCTGTAATTTTTTATTTTTTGCGCGCTGTGCAAAATCCTTCACTTCGGCAGAGATCTGCGATAAGCTCTTCGTATCGGCAAATCGGACTACCGGTACGAGCAACCCATCTTCCACGGCTACGGCCACCCCTATATTTACATGGTGATTGATCCGTATCTTATCCCCCAGCCAGCTGCTGTTCACCGCAGGATGTTGCTTTAACGCTACCGCTACCGCCTTCAGCACAATATCATTGAAGGAGATCTTCACCTTCGCCACCTCATTGATCTTAGCCCTGCTTTCCACCGCTTTGTCCATATCGATCGACATGGTGACATAGAAATGAGGGGCTGTGAACAGGCTTTCCGCCAGGCGTTTGGCAATTACTTTCCGCATCTGCGATACCGGCACTTCGTCAAAGCTTACCTGTCCTGCTGGTACGACAGGTCCCGCTGTTTGGGCGGAGGCAGCCTGCTGGCCGGCCGGAGTAGTACTGGCTGTACCTGGTACATAACTATCTACATCTTTCTTCACGATCCGGCCATTATCTCCACTGCCGGGTACCCGGGAAATATCGATCCCTTTTTCAGCGGCTAATTTTTTAGCCAGCGGAGAAGCTTTGATCCTTCCATCGGCGCTGACAGAAAGCCCGTGACCTTCCTGGCCGCCGGATGATGCTGCAGCGACAGTGGCTTGTGCAGCAGCAGCCGGTTGCGCTGAAGCGGTAGCCTGGCCGGTGGCTGCCGGAGCCCCGCCCTTATTAGCGGCGCTGGCTATGATCTTTGGCAGGTCTACCTTCGACTCATCTCCGATCACCGCCAACAGATCGTTTACGGCAATCTTCTCCCCTTTCTGCGCACCGATATGCAATAATTTACCTTCTTTATAGCTCTCTAATTCCATCGTGGCCTTGTCCGTTTCGATATCGGCCAGGATATCTCCTTTTTTAACCGTGTCACCCACCTTCTTATGCCAGTCCGCGATCACCCCTTCCGTCATTGTATCACTGAGCCGGGGCATTAAAATGACCGCTTCCTCTTTGGAAAGGTCCAGTCCCCCGCCTGCAGCAGGAGCAACTGCGGGCGCTGCGACAGGAGCCGCTGCTTTGTCCGCTTTGGCAGCTGCCGGAGCCGGAGAGGCCGCCTGGCCGCCCCCTTTGACCAGGGAGGAGATGTCTTCGCCCGGCGCGCCGATAATGGCCAGCAGATCATTCACTTGTATCTTGCCTCCTTTATCCGTGCCTACATATAATAAAGTTCCATCTTTATAACTCTCCAGGTCCATAGTCGCCTTATCCGTTTCTACTTCTGCCAGCAATTCTCCTTTTCTGACGGGTTCGCCCACTTTTTTATGCCATGCGGCAATAACTCCTTCGGTCATGGTGTCACTCAATCGGGGCATCAAAATAACTTCAGCCATAGCGCAGTCTTATTTAGAATAGATGATTTTTAATTGAGCCGTGAAATTACGGAATTTATAAATAGCTCCCTCAGGCCGCCTTGACATTCCCGGTTCTCTTCAGGACTCCCCAATGCTGTAATTCGCCTTTGAAGGCCCGGCGTACGGCCCTGAATAAAACCAGCCACATCAGCCAGCGCCAGAACAGTCTTTGCGGGATCAGCCAGAATAACCGGGCGATATTCTCCTTTTCAAAGCTGAAAGCCAGCACGGCCACTGCTAAGTCCACCAGCATAAATACAAGATAATAACCGGCTATTTTGGACGCATTGCCTGTTAATAGTCCGACAACCATAAAAAAGTCGGCCAGGGGAATGACAATAGGAATGATATATTGAAAGATTAGAATATTTGGCAGTGCGACCCATCCCAGCCATCTGTATTTCCAGTTGAACAATGCATCCCGGTTTTTCCAGAAGGTCTGCATGACCCCATAGCTCCACCGGAACCGCTGCTTCATGAGCATTTTCAGGGTCTCGGGAGCCTCTGTCATGGCGATTGACCGATTGTCGTTTTCGACCAGGTAACCACAGCGCAGGATACGAACGGTCAGGTCGCAGTCTTCCGCCAGCGTATCCGTCGTAAATGCTCCTGCTTCTTCAATGGCCTTCTTACGGAAGGCCCCGATCGCACCGGGCACCACCGTAATGGCATTGAGATAAGCAAAGGCCTTGCGGTCGAAATTCTGGCTACTGATGTATTCGATGGATTGCCACCGGGTCAGCAGGTTCACCGTATTACCCACTTTCACATTACCGGCTACGGCTCCTACCATCCCTTTTCCGGGCATCTCCAGATCTATTTCTCCCTGAGCAGACCGGGGTGCAAAATGCTCCATAAGCCTGGACACTGCGTCCGGTTTCAGTTTGGTATCCGCATCGATGCAGACCACATACTCCGCCTTTGCCTGCTGGATGCCAAAATTCAGGGCGGAGGCCTTGCCCCCGTTCGGTTTGCTGAATACCCTCACTTTCGGATGGCCGGCGAAGGCCAGGCTGACCTTCGCATAGGTACGATCCGTACTGCCATCGTCTACGAATATAATGTCGTAATTGGGGTAATCCCCTTTCAACAGGCTCTCCACCGAACCCACCGCATTCACCTCTTCATTATAGGCAGGCACGATAATGCTTACCAGCGGGGCACCCTTACCGTCAGGCGACCAGAAAGGCAGCAAAGCATATTTTTTTTCCCGGAGAAATTCCCTGGTGGCGATAAAAGCCATGAAGAGCACCCGTCCTATGGACAGTACCATAAATACAATGAAGACAGAGAAGAGGATATGACCGCTCCAATAACCCAGTTCGGCAAAATAATAGTTGACCTGCAACAGGTAAAATCCGCTTCCTTTTGGAACGGGCGGCATCATCTCATCCTTGGTCTTTCCCAGGATATCGGCCACTGTAGTAAATTGGAATTTGCGGGCCTGGAAATATTCGATGATACGGGGCAGGGCTTCTACTGTGGCCTCCCTGTCCTCGCCCCCGGCATCATGCAGCAGGATAATATTGCCGCTCAGCCCGGAGGTGGTCATCTCATTCTTACGCCGTACCACCCGGTCGAAAATACTGTCCGGAGGTGTGTCGGGCTCCCAGTCCAGGGGGTCGATGGACTCGCCGATGTCCAGGTAATTTTTCTTACGGGCAATGGCCACCGGGATCAGCTCTTCCCATTTCTCCGGCTCGAAATCCGCATTATAAGGGGCTCTGAACATGATCGTGGAATGCCCTGTGATGCACTCGATCAGCAGACGGGTGGACTCCATTTCCAGGATCGCCCTCCGCTGGCTCACTTTGGCAATATTCGGATGGGTGAAAGTGTGATTGCCGATCTCATGCCCTTCCTTATACTCCCGCTTGACGATCGGGATATTATTTTCCGCATTGATCCCAATCACGAAAAAAGTGGCAGGGACATGGTATTTACTGAGAATGTCCAGGATCCTGGGCGTATAATTGGGATCGGGGCCATCGTCGAAGGTCAGCACCAGTTTCATGGAATCGGTCGTCCCGTATTTCCGGGCCACAAATCTCGACGGCAGGCTATCATAGGTTTCCTCGCTGATCAGCATTTCCCCCGTATTCACTTCCGGCGTGATCCGTCCATTGGTAGGCGTAGCGATAATGTCCAGCACTTCCCCGGAACCTTCATAATCCACGAAATCCGCATTGGACATCGCATCGACCTTGCTGAACTCGGAAAAATTAAAATGACCCAGGGCCGGTTTGCGCATGTCCTGGTCATAAAAAGACCATAACCGCGGATCCTCATCCCCCAGCCTCCAGACAGCCGTTCCGGCCAGCCCATATTCCGTGGCAAAACGCAGGGTATTGAAAATGGTCGCCGCATCGGTGAACTGTACCTGGTGTTTGGTACTATCGTCATCCTCATATTCATAATGAAGATTGTAGGAGTCATTATCGAAGTCAATGGTTGCCTCATTGTCCTTCGCCGTGAACAGCGCCTGCTGGTAGCTGACGGTCCGGGCCGATACTTCTTTTCCCAGTTTCCAGTCATATCCATAGGCGGCCAGGCTGAGGATAAGCTTTTGAGTAGGAATATTCTTTACGGCCTCGTCCACGGCCCCCTCGATCCATTTCTGGTGGGAGATGGGGCCGGGGCCCGAAGCGTCCGAATGCTGGTCATAGGCCATCAGAAAGATATAGTCATTGTACTTGGCCAGCTCCTTAAAATTATAATCCTCATTGAAGGGGATTACGTCCTGGGTCACGAGAAAATGCTTCTCATGCAGCCGCGTATAAATATCTTTTTGAAATTTTACCAGGTTCTCATTCTTTTTTTCCTGCAGCTCTTCAAAATCCACGTTCACCCCGATAAAGTCGTTCTTCTCCAGTATTTTGACCACATCATTGATCAGCCGCTCTTTTTTTACCGGATCGTTGATGATCCGGTGCACGGCATCCCCCCGGAAGACTTCCTTATAATTGTTCGATAAAATAGGCATGATCTTCACGCCGGAATTTTTCATGATGGTCCAGGCGCGGGCATCAATATTGGTAAATACCGTATCGGCCGTGGGATCGATAAAGATCCACTCCGGGATCACCAGGTTCATCTTCGAAATGTATTGTTGCAGGGATAAAAAGGACTGCGCATCCCAATCCACATAAAAAGCAGCTCTTATGCCGGTGGGAAATTTGGTGAAGGAACGGAAGTTCGTATCCGCTTTAAAATTCTGCAGCTTGTATTTCTCCGAATCCTTTCTGGCCTGACCGGGGAAAGCTCCCGCCTTATAAGGCACTTTCTCATTGATGTATTTACGGAATCCCCCATATTGCTCGATCAGGCTGTTCTTAAATAAAAAGGTCCGGTTCGTATCCAATACTTTTTTATACAGCTGACTTTGCTCTTTGATCCTGGGTAAGGATGGTGTATAGCCGCGGTTTACGGCAATGGTAAAAATGACCACCCCCAATATAAGAAAAAGTAACACGATCCTGCCGCCCCATTTTAAGCGCTGCCACCGGCCGGGAGAATTGGTCTGGAAGATCTGCCGCATTGAAGGAGATTTAGAATTACCTGTCATAGTGTGGTATTGGCAAAATTCCCGCCAACCAGGTGTATGTCAAAATTCTGAATATGATTTTTAACTGGGATTTAAGAAGAATGAGGATCCATTAATAGTCTAATTCCAGTTTCAGCCGATCCTTTAGTTCCTTTACCAATGGATATTGTTCTATGATCTGCAGGAACTGTTCCCTCCTGTTCAGGGGTCTTTCGGTGGGCTCTTCCGTATTCTCCCTCTCTTCTATGATCACGGCAAAAGAGATGGTCTTATTGGAAAAAGCCGTCTGAATATGGTCGGACAGGCCTCTTTTTTCCTGCTCGATGAACTTTTGCTCCAGGTTATTACTGCTGACCACTTCGAAAGTATTGGCATCCGTTATTCGTAAACTGGCCATTTCCAGACTTTGTACCGCAGGATTTTTATTTTCACGTAGCTGGTCGGCGTATTCCTGCCAGACTTTTTGCAGCATGTCCGGTTCCAGGGGCTTCCGGTTATTGGCTTCATCATGCTGCTGACGGTTGGAATATTGCTGCCGGATCTTCGACAGCGAACCTAAAGAGGTGCCTCCCGTCGCCGGTGGCGTCACCTGCCTGGGCGTTTGCGCCGGCGATTTCTCCCGGACAGGGGTTTCGATCATCAGTTTCGCTCCGCCTTCCGGGCCTTCTTCCTGGTTGAGGTTCCCTGCGGCGCCTGTTCCCCGGAGGGGCTGGCTGGTGCCGCCGGTCGTTCCTTTGGCCGCTCCCGCAGACCCTGCGCTCCCGCCTCCCACCAATTCCATGGCCGGAATATTCCGGAAAGACACCGGTCTCAGAGAATCAACCTGTTTTTTTTTACTACCCGGCTCCCCGCTGGTCAATTGCAGGGCCTGCCCCAGGTAGCAGAGCTTGATCAGCGCCAGTTCCACATGCAACCGCTTGTTGCGGGCGGATTTATAATTGATCTCGGCTTCATTCAGTACGTTCAGCCCGCTGATCAGGTAAGCTGCATCCGTCGCTTTACCCGCCGCGATATATCTGTCTTTGAAACTTTCTACTACTTCCAGGAGTTCCGCAACTTTCTCATCCTTGCAAACGAGGAGGTTACGGATGAACTCGGCCAGTCCGTTCAGCACCAGGTCTCCCTCGAATCCTTTGCGGTTGATATCATCATATAATAGAAGGGCATTCGACAAGTTCTGTTGCTGCATGGCTTCCAGGATCCTGAAATAATAATCCGCGTCCAGTATATTCAGGTGCTCCAGCGTATTGGCATAGCTTAACTCCCCATTGGTAAAGCTGACGATCTTATCCAGGATACTGAGTGCATCCCGCATACAACCCTCGCTTTTCTGCGCGATGATCTGTAGAGCCGGTTTCTCGGCCTTTATCTCCTCTTTATTGCATATTTCCTGTAGATGCCCTACCGTGTCGGCTGTAGTGATCCGCTTGAAATCGAATATCTGGCAACGGGATAATATCGTGGGAAGGATCTTATGCTTTTCCGTGGTGGCTAATATGAAAATGGCATAGGGTGGCGGCTCTTCCAGTGTCTTCAAAAAAGCATTGAAGGCCGAGGAGCTGAGCATATGCACCTCATCGATGATATAGACCTTGTACCTGCCTGCCTGCGGGGCAAACCGCACCTGCTCTACGAGGGTGCGGATATCATCCACGGAATTGTTGCTGGCGGCATCCAGCTCATGGATGTTCATGGAGATCCCGTCGTTGAACGAAACGCAGGAATGACACTGGTTACAGGCCTCCCCATCCGCGCCCACATTCTCACAGTTAATGGTCTTGGCAAGTATACGGGCACAGGTCGTTTTGCCGACCCCCCGGGGACCGCAAAACAGAAAAGCATGCGCCAGTTGATTGTTCTTGATGGCATTTTTGAGGGTAGTGGTTATATGCGACTGCCCCACCACCGTAGAAAAACCCTGCGGCCTGTATTTTCGCGCCGAAACAATAAATTTGTCCATTAGATTAACTCCTGTAGCAAACCTACATGAAAGCGCGCAATCCATAAAATTTTGGCTAAATTTTGGCTAATACCGCCCGGTTCGTAGGGCGAATAAAAAAAAGTGACGGAATGTTTGGAATATTAACAGTGTTAAGTATATTTGTATTGTTAATTTATTTTTTATGGGAATTGCCGAAAGGAAGGAGAAGCAGAAACTGGAGGTCCGGAAATTGATCCTGGACGCCTCTATGAAACTATTTGTGGAAGAAGGCTTCGACAATGTTTCCATACGTCGTATCGCTGATCTGATCGAATATAGCCCCACCACCGTATACCTTTATTTTAAGGATAAGGATGAGATCTTCTTCAACCTGCATGAAGTCGGTTTTTTAAAAATGCAGGAAATGAATAAGGAGCTGGCTACTATTGAAAATCCACTCCTTCGCCTTCATAAAATGGGAGAGAACTATCTCCGTTTCGGGATGGAAAATCCCGAATATTATGACCTGATGTTCATTCAGCGGGCTCCCATGAAAAAATTAAAGGAGATGGGCTGCGATTGGGAGAACGGGGATGCTGCATTGACCCGGCTTAAAGCAACGGTCAGCGAGTGTATGGAAAAAGGATTGATTGCAAAGACAGATCCAGACCTGGTAAGCATGTCTATCTGGAGCATGGTTCACGGACTGGTGGCCCTGGCTATCCGGGACCGGCTGGACAAGTTCTTGCCGGAAGGAGCACAACTCCTTCCCATCATGAATCATTCTGTGGACTGGTTGGTCGGGACCCTGTCCCTGGGTGGTACCCAAAACAAATAAATCAGGGTAGATCCTGACCTATAATTAACGAGCCCGGTGGGGCGTTTTTTTTACCTTATTAGTTAACGGTGTTAATAATATTGACATAAAAAATAAACAGAACATCATGCCAAAGTTATTTTTTGCCCTCTACCTGCTCGCTGCTTTTTTGCAGACCCCGATCCTCCGGGCGCAACAGCCCGCCAGAACTTCCGCGCCGGACTCTGCCATCGCTCCGGCGACGCGCGTGGTCGCTCCCGCTATCTTAGACAGTTATATCCGTATGGGCCTGGACAGCAACCTGGCCCTCCATCAACGGAACTTCGACTGGCAGAGGGCCCAGCTCGATCTTAAAAGAGCCCGGTCCCTGTTTTATCCCCAATTGGATTTCAATTCTCAGTATACAGCGGCTAACGGAGGACGTTCGCAGAGCATACCCGTCGGCGACCTGCTGAACAACGTCTATTCGACCCTGAATCAATTGACCGGCACCAATAAATTCCCCCAGGTCGCCAACCAAAATATTCAATTCCTTCCCAATGACTATCACGATACAAAGATGGAGATATCCTTACCCCTGTTCAATATGGACCTGCAGCACAACAAACAGGTGAACGGGGAAATGATCAACACCCGCCGTGCGGACGCAGATATTTACAGAAGAGAGTTGGTGCAGCACATACGCCAGGCTTATTACCAATACCTGCAGGCTGGAAAGGCCGTGGAAATTTACACCAATGCACTCAGCCTGGTGAAGGAAAACCGGCGGGTCAGTGAAAAATTCGTAGCGAACAGGATGGCGACGAAAGAAATTGTTTTGCGCGCCCAGGCTCAGGTAAGCCAGGTGGAATCATCCCTTATCGAAGCAAAGAACAACCTCCGCAATGCTGCCGCTTATTTTAATTTCCTGCTCAACAGGCCTCTGGAGACACCTGTGTTGGTGGACCCGGCGCTCACGACGGATCCTGCCGGTACAACGGCTTCCGTCACTGCCGCCGGCTCCGCCGGTTCACCTGTCCCCGTCCCGGCAGGCGCCGCCGGCACCCGGAATTTCTACACCGAACTGCCGGCCGGCCGCGAGGAACTCGACAAACTCAGGAGCGTACAGCGAATATTGGAGTCCAATCTCAAATGGAATAAATCCTATCTCTATCCTAAACTAAATGCTTTTTACGATATCGGCTTCCAGGGGTTCGGCTTTCGGTTCAATAGCAGCCAGTTCTACCAGTTGGCGGGAGTGCAGCTGCTATGGCCCCTGTTCAGAGCAGGTGATAATAAGTACAAGATCCGGCAGGCACAGATCGACATTGCCTCCATAGGAGATCAATACCGGGAGCTCACCCAGCAACTGACCCTGCAGGTACAGACGGTGTCCAATGATTATTCCTCGGCCATAGAAGCCTTACAATCCCTTTCCGATGAGGTCAACAGCGCCCGGGAGACTTATCGCCTGGCAGAAAGGCGATTCAATGAAGGGCAGGCGCTGCAGATCGAACTGGTCGACGCCAGGACACAGATGACCGGCGCAGAGATCCGCTACTCTCTGGGCCGCCTCACCGTACTCAACAGGGCCGCAGACCTGGAACGCGTAACGGCCTCTTATAAATTTTAGAAAAACGGTACCGCCACAAACAAAAAACTTAAAAACAGCACTCTATATGAACTCAAAACTGCTTCGGGCCTTTCGCTTCCCCATCGTAGCGATCTTCGCCTTCGCCCTGGTGAAATGCAGCGATAACAAAGCCGCCACCATCCCGCCGGGAGACGACCCCATCACGGTTAAATTACAGCCGGTAACAACGGGGAGCCATAGCCGTAACCTGCAATACTCCGGACTGATCGCCTCGAATGCCGAGGCCCGGCTCTCCTTTAAGATCGGCGGTATCATCTCGAAAATTTATGTAAAGGAAGGCGACCGGGTGGCAAAAGGACAGTTGCTGGCTTCCCTTGACCTGACGGAGATCGACGCACAGGTGCAACAGGCGAGTCAAAATGTAGAAAAATCCCAAAGGGACGAAGGCCGGATAACTAACCTGTACAAAGATACCGTCGCCTCCCTGGAACAATTGCAGAACACACATACCCAGTTAAGTGTAGCCTCTGAAGGCTTGCGTATCGCCCAGTTCAACCGTCAGTATGCACAGATACGCGCCGCCGAAGGCGGCGCTATCCTGCAGAAATTCCTGAACGAAGGAGAATACGCCACCGCCGGCACTGCCGTATTATTATTCAACGGCACGGAAAAAAATGACTGGGTCGTTCGTTTTGGCGTCTCCGACAGAGATTGGGCTGCCCTGAAAAAGGGAGATCCCGCCATCGTAACGATCGATGCCTATCCCGATCAGCGTTTTACAGGCCTGATCACTAAAATGGCGGAAGGAGCCGACCCTGCCAGCAGCACCTATCCGGTAGAAGTTACGGTGTCTCCGGCGGGACGCCGGTTCGCCCCTGGCCTGTTTTGCACCCTTCAGTTACAACCTTCCTCCCATCAGATGCTTACCATGATCCCCGCCGAAGCCCTGGCGGAAGGAGATGGGAAAACAGGGTATGTATACACGCTGAATGCAGATAAAAAGACCGTGAAAAAAAATCCGGTCCATATCGCCTTTCTTCAGAAAGATAAAATAGCCGTCAGCAGCGGCCTGGAAAATGTGCGTGAAGTGATCACTAGCGGAGTGGGCTACCTGACAGAAAAATCTGTAGTTAAGGCAGTTAATTAATTTATTCATTTAAATGCCCCTTTAGGGGCCATGGGATATGAAAATCACCGACTTTGCCGTAAAAAATTATCAGTTCACGCTCATCGTCTTCGTGATGCTGATAGCGATTGGAATGAATTCCCTGTTCAATATGCCACGGGGCGAAGATCCGGACATAGAAGCGCCGCAATTTTCCGCCATCGTGATCTATCCCGGCACCAGCCCCAAAGATATCGAAGAGCTGGTCGTAGATCCTATCGAAAAAAGATTCAATGAAATGGATGATGTAAAACGCATCCGCTCCCAGATAGACGATGGCCTGGCCGTGATACAGATTGAATTCAAATACCAGACCGATCCGGATAAAAAATACCAGGACGTGATCCGGGAGCTGAATGCCATCCGGGGCGACCTGCCAAAAGATATCGTCAGCATAGATATACAAAAATTCACCCCTTCCGACGTGAACATCCTGCAGGTGGGCCTGCTCAGTGAGACGGCTCCTTACAAAGACCTGGAAGAATGGAGTAAGAAACTGAAGGAGAGACTGGAAAAAATAAAATCGTTGAAGAATGCAGAGAACTGGGCCTTCCCCAGGCAACAGGTCCGTGTGTCCCTCAACCTGGAAAAGCTGGCGCAGAACAAGATCCCGCTCAACACCGTCCTGAGGGCCATTCAAAATGAAAATGTCAATATCCCCGGCGGCAGTATCGAAATGGGCGCCAAAAAATTCAATATAAAGACCAGCGGTGACTATAAGAGTGTCGATGAGATTAAGAACACGATCGTCAGCGGCTCCGGTGGAAAGATCATCTATGTGAAAGACCTGGCGGAGGTGGAATTTAATTATGAGGAACAGAATTATATCGGCCGCCTCAACGGAAAAAGAGGCGTATTCGTAACGGCCAGCCGCAAATCCGGCACGAATATTTTTGCCGTGGAAAAGGAAATGGAGCCCGTACTGCAGAAATTCCAAAAAGAATTACCGGCGTCCATCGTCTATGAAAAGAGCTTCAATAATGCGCAGAGCGTTCACACCCGCCTGAGCCATTTCACCATGGATTTTGTCATTGCCATATTCCTGGTATTGCTCACGCTGCTGCCACTGGGCCCCCGGGCTTCCATCGTCGTCATGATCTCCATTCCCTTGTCTCTGGCCATCGGCCTCTTCCTGCTCGACCTGTTTCATATTACGATCAATCAATTGAGTATTGTCGGTATGGTGGTGGCCCTGGGGCTGCTGGTGGACGATAGTATCGTAGTGGTGGAGAATATCGAGCGGTACCTGCGGATGGGGTATGGGAAAAAAGAAGCCGCCATGGCCGCCACCCGGCAGATCGGACTAGCTGTGATAGGTTGCACTGCTACCCTGATCTTTGCCTTTCTACCCCTGATGTTCCTGCCTGAAGGGGCCGGGGATTTTATTCGCAGCCTGCCTGCCGCCGTCGTCACCACCGTGCTGGCATCCCTGTTCGTCTCCCTCACCATCGTTCCCTTTCTGTCCAGCAGGATCCTCAGCGGACATGAACATCCCGAAGGCAACTTCTTTCTGAGAGGGTTGAAAAAAATTATCAACGGATCTTACCGCCGCCTGCTTCATGCCGCCGTTGCAAGACCCGTGCCGACCCTGCTGATCGCATTGGGTATATTCCTGGGCTGCCTGGCCCTGATACCCGTCGTGGGATTCAGTGTCTTTCCCGCATCGGAAAAACCAATGTTCCTGGTCAATATACAGACCCCTTTGGGTACCAGCTTGCCGGCTACCGACACGGTAGCCAGGTATGTCGAGCGGGAGATCAGCCGTATCCCGGATCTGAAGAATTATGCTACCAACGTAGGCCGGGGTAATCCCAGGATCTACTATAATGTGATCCCGCAAAATGAAGTGAGCAATTATGCACAGCTGTTCGTTCAGTTGAACGAGACTCCCCCGCTCAAAAAAAGGCTATTGATCGACTCTCTCCGGCAAAAATTCAAAGACTACCCGGGCGCGAAGATCGAAGTGAAGGATTTCGAACAAGGGCCACCGATAGAGGCGCCCATCGCGATCCGTCTTTTTTCCGAAGACCTGGACACCTTGCGGGCGCTTTCCTTCCGGGTGGAAGACCTGCTGAAAAGGACGGAGGGGACGATCTACGTCAACAATGAGCTCACCACCCTGAAGACGGATATTAAGGTGAAGGTCAACAAGGAAAAAGCGGGTATCCTGGGCGTCCCCGTTAACGAGATCGACCGGACCGTACGTTTGGCCGTGGCCGGGCTGGATATAGGTAAATTCCGGAAGGACAACGGGGATGACTATAACATCAATGTATGTTTGCCCAGGACACAGCGCCAGACCCTGGATGCGCTGGATAAAGTATACGTAAGCTCTTACGGCGGGACTTCCGTTCCGTTGAGCCAGCTGGCAGACATCCAATTTCAGAGCTCTCCCACCAGTATCCACCATTATGATAAGGACCGGTATACTACCGTTACGGCCTTTTTGCGCAGCGGTTATAATACCACCAAAGTGACGGACGGAGTCCTGAAAGAATTGGATAAAATGCAATTTCCCAAAGGCGCCAGTTATATGGCAGCCGGGGAAGTGGAGAGCAAGCAGCAGAGTTTTGGGGGCCTCGGCACGATCATCCTGATCACCATCTTCGGGATCCTGGGTGTTCTGATCCTGGAATTCAAAACATTCAGAGGGACCCTCATCGTCCTGTCCGTCGTACCACTGGGGGTCATCGGGGCCGTGCTGATGCTGCTGGCTACCGGCAACACCTTCTCTTTTGTAGCGGTGATCGGCATCATTGCCCTGATCGGGATTGAGGTGAAGAATTCTATTCTTTTAGTGGATTATACGGACCAGTTGCGTAAAGGAGGAATGGGGCTGAATGAAGCCATCCAGGAGGCTGGGGAGACCCGTTTCGTTCCTATTATCCTCACGACCCTTACGGCGATCGGGGGCCTGATACCCCTTGTGGCGGAGAATAATCCGCTGTATTCACCACTTGCTCTTGTCATCATCGGCGGCCTGCTCAGCTCGACCATCCTCACCCGGGTAGTGACTCCGGTGCTGTATAAATTACTGGCTCCGCAGATCGATCCTGAAGGATCGGGGGGATCGCCGGCGCGGGGAACGGAGCCGCCGGGAATGTCGGTGACTGCCTATCCGATCGCTACGGCATAATTTTCGGACAACAGTCAACTTGGGGTCACAATTTGTGACCTCAAGTTGTTTTCTCAGGACAATATCGGATGCCGCTTGAATTCTTTCGACCGGTCGAAAAGATAACGATAGGTCGTCAGCTTCCGGCTGACTTCTCCCAGCCCCCTGGCAATATTCACCATCTTCGGATTGAAATCCCCGATCCATTGCATCTCATAATTCAGGTAGGCGGTTTCGTGCTGGACGACCTTTGCTGCTTCCGTGATCATATAGCCGTCTACCCCTTTCCCCTGAAATTCCGGGATAATGGCAAAGAGGATACCGGTGAATCGTTTGCAGGCCCCCTGGCGCCGGAGCCAGAGAAAATACAGCTTCTGCAGCGGACCGAACTTGCCGTCGAAATATTTGAAATATTGGTTGAGGTCCGGGATATTGAGGAACATGGCGATCGGCCGTTCATTATAGTAGACGAACCATACGATCTTTTCATCCATCAGCGGCTTCATTTTTTTGAACAGGTGAACAGCCTGGTCTTTTTTCATCTCCTTCAGTCCTCCATGGCCCGCATAGGCGGGATTATAAATGGCAATGAAGTCTTCCGCAAATTTTAACAGTTGCTTTTTGTCGATCATCCGGGCGCTGTAAGCCGGATCGGCAGCCAGGGTTTCATGCCGCCGTAGTAGTTTGGCATTCAGGGGTTTCTTATAGTCCATGCTAAAGCATAGCTGGTGGAAGAAAGGCTTGAAGCCATAATTTTCCAGCAGGTCCTTATAATAAGGAGGATTATAATTCATGCCGTATAGCGGCTCGTGCCACCCCTCCGTGAGAAGCCCCCACCACTTATCCCGCTCTCCGAAGTTAATGGGGCCGTCCATCGCCTCCATTCCCCGCTGGGACAACCAGTGCCGGGCTACGTCCAGCAACATATCCGCCGCTTCCTGGTTGTTGATGCAGTCGAAGAAGCCAATTCCCCCTACCGGACCCTCATCCCCCTTCGTCTTATACTTTTTATTCACAAAAGCCGCAATGCGGCCGATCAGCTTGCCGTCCTCATCCTTGAGGATCCAGCGGGTGATTTCCCCATGTCGGAAGGCTTTGTTTCTGACAGGGTCGAATACTTCGTTGATCTCGTCGTCTATGGGCCGGATATAGGCTGGATCCTGACGGTTTAACCGGACGTTTGCCTGTATGAACTCTTTCGCCTGCGAGGGGGTAATGATCGGTATTAGTTGCATAAAATGGTCGTGAAGGGGCAAAAATAGAGATATATGCATAGGAATGCACATTTTTTGGAATTTGCTCTATAGTATTTCGGATTTTACCCTGTTCTCCCTTACCTTTGCAGCCAAATTTTAAACCCTCATTGTATATGCCAAGTACTGGTAAGATCAAGCAAATCATCGGCGCTGTTATTGATGTGCAGTTCGAAGGTAAGCTCCCGGAAATTTATAACGCCCTGGAACTGAAAAGGCCTACAGGGGAAACTTTAGTGCTGGAAGTACAGCAGCACCTGGGAGAGGACAGTGTACGTTGTATTGCCATGGACGGTACGGAAGGGCTGACTCGCGGCCTGGCAGTATCCGATACGGGTGCTGCGATCGCCATGCCGATCGGAGAGGGTATAAAGGGACGTTTATTTAATGTTACCGGGGATCCGATCGACGGATTGCCTCCTGTTTCCAAAGTTGGCGGCCGCCCGATCCACAGCAAGCCTCCGGCTTTCGAGAATCTGAGTACCAGCACAGAGATCCTGTTTACCGGTATTAAAGTTATCGATTTGATCGAACCGTATTCAAAGGGTGGTAAGATCGGTCTTTTCGGCGGTGCAGGTGTGGGTAAGACCGTACTGATCCAGGAACTGATCAATAATATCGCCAAAGCATATGCCGGTCTATCGGTTTTTGCCGGCGTAGGGGAACGTACCCGTGAAGGGAATGACCTGATGCGTGAAATGATCGAAGCCGGTATTATGAACTACGGCGATGATTTCAAACATAGCATGGAGAAGGGCGGATGGGACGTAAGCAAGGTAAATATGAACGAGCTGGCCGAGTCCAAAGCTACTTTCGTCTTCGGTCAGATGAATGAGCCCCCCGGAGCCCGTGCCCGTGTGGCCCTCAGCGGACTCACTATCGCAGAATATTACAGGGATGGCGACGGCAAAGGCCAGGGTCGCGATATCCTCTTCTTCGTAGACAATATCTTCCGTTTCACACAGGCGGGTTCTGAAGTATCGGCTTTGTTAGGCCGTATGCCCTCCGCCGTGGGTTATCAGCCGACGCTTGCTACGGAAATGGGACTGATGCAGGAAAGGATCACTTCTACCAAAAATGGTTCCATCACCTCCGTACAGGCGGTATACGTACCGGCGGATGACCTTACCGATCCGGCTCCGGCAACGACTTTTGCCCACCTGGATGCTACTACCGTACTTAGCCGTAAGATCGCTGACTTAGGGATCTATCCTGCGGTTGACCCTCTGGATTCCACTTCCCGTATCCTCACTCCTAAGATCGTGGGAGAGGCACACTACAACTGCGCCAATAATGTCAAGCTGATCCTGCAACGTTATAAGGAGCTACAGGACATCATTGCGATCCTGGGTCTGGACGAATTGAGCGACGAAGATAAAATGATCGTATCCAGGGCTCGTAAGGTACAGCGTTTCCTTTCCCAGCCCTTCCATGTGGCGGAACAGTTCACCGGTCTGAAAGGGGTACTGGTTCCTATCGACGAGACGATCCGTGGTTTCAATATGATCATGAATGGGGAAGTGGATGAATATCCGGAAGCGGCGTTCAACCTGGTAGGTAGTATCGACGATGCTATCGAAAAAGGCAAGAAACTGCAGGCTCAGGCGCAGGGATAATCACCCCGCTCCCCTGAAGGGGGAGGGTTTGAAAGATATTCTTAACTTAAATAAATAAGCCCTTCAGGGGTTTGGGGTATGAACTTAGAAATATTAACACCCGAAAAGAAACTGTTCAGCGGAGACGTGTATGGTGTACAGCTACCGGGAGTGACAGGCTTGTTCGAAGTACTGGACAAACACGCTCCCCTGGTAAGCGCCTTGAAAACAGGCCGGGTGAAAGTATTAAAGGATAAGAATAACCATCTCGCTTATTTTACTATACAAAGTGGCTTTGTGGAAGTCATTCATAACAAAGTGACCGTACTGGTAGAAGGGGCAATACCTGTTGAAACCAAATAAGAGATAAGTACTCCTATAATACGCACGGTCCTCACCCCGCGGAAAAAATGTTAGTTTCCCCCCGGCTTTTCGGCCGGGGGATTTTTTTTGTTCAGGGGTCAGGTTATTCTTAACGGGCTTACGGCCTGATTCATGCCGCTCAGAGCGGGCCTCCGGTCCTGTGGGCCGAAGGCCCGGGTCTAATGATGGCAGAACTTCGTCGGAGCTTCGTTCCTCGCCCCTCCTTGTTCGCAACCTTCACTTTGTTCGGTTGGGGCGCAAGCCTGTGGCTTGCTTTAATTTTAATGATATTTTAAGGATTGTTAGACAAGCGTTAAAGGATGCCCAACCTTTAAACCAAGGCATTTTATTTGCATCTATGGTAGTAAAAAACCGTTCTGTATGAGCAAGATAATCTGGCTGTCGGGTGGCGCGCTGCTTGCAATCCTGTCATTCATCAGCTGTAAAAAAGATCCTCTTAACAACCTCACCAACGACGAATCGCGGATTTATATTTCCAACTACGATACGACCGCTAATTTCGCCGCTTACAAAACATTCAGCATCACCGACTCGGTGGATGTGATCCAGGACAATCAGTTATTCGGCAAGGAACTCGGTAGCTTCGACACGGCTGTGATCAGCACCGTCGCCCAACAGATGCAACAGCGGGGATACCTGCTCGTCGACAGAAAGGCTTCCCCCGACCTCGCCATTAACATCTCCCGGGTATATAACACCAGCACCGGTATTTTCAGTTATCCGGACTATTGGGGCTTCTACGGCAGCTACTGGGACCCTTACTATTGGGGATATCCGGGTTATGGGTATTATTCGCCCTATGCCCTGGGCGTTTATACCATACAAAGCGGAGGTCTTGAGATCGATCTGCTGGACCTGAAAAATACGGCCACCCACGGCAATAAGATCGCCGCGGTATGGACGGGACTGGTCAGGGGGGAGCAGGTATTCAGGACAGCCAATGCCCCCGCCGAAGTGGATTCCTTATTCGCCCAGTCTCCGTATCTCAAAAATTAATCAACATCATTCAAACAGAAACTTCAGGGAGGTATACCATGCGATTACCAGTAAAATATTTCATCATCGGGGCGATCACCCTAATGGCCTGCAGCGCCGTCCATGCCCAGAATGAATTGCAAATGAGCCTGGACTACAATGTCAATATTCCTACAGGCTCTTTCAGGGATTTTGTCACTCACCCGGCTTATAAGGGATTTACAGCGGGATTGGCCTATCCCTTGAATGACCAACTGAGCCTGGGATTGAGCTTCGGGTATAATGATTATTATCAGAAATATCCCCGGCAGGTATATCCGAACGGGAAAGGCTCTGATATTTCCGCGATGCTGAGCAATTCCATACAGCAATTACCCCTGCTGGTCACAGCCAATTATGCTTTATTGAAAAGAGGAGCCGTTCGCCCTTATGTGGGAGCAGGCGCAGGGCTCAACTTTGTCAACTTCGATCAATACCTGGGTGAATTCGATAACCCGCATTCCATGACAAAACTGGCGTTGAGAGGGGAGGCAGGTATCCTGATCCCGCTCAGCGGCTATTCCTCTACGGCCCTGAAGATCGGGGGCAGTTACAATTACGCGCCGTTTAACAGCTATGGGGTGAGCAATCTCGATACCTGGGGCATACAGGCTGGCATCCGGTTCCCGCTGAAATAGGGGGCTGCCTGTGAAATGCGATCAAGCGGATGGAAGGGGCTCTCTGATTAGTTCAACTGTGGATCTATGGGGTAATTGATCATCATCTCATATTCTCCTCCCAGGAGGCGGATGGCATCCTTCCATATCTCATCCGGCTTTTTATGAAAGACGAGTTTGCGGCTTGCCTGTACTGTCAGCCAGGACTTTTCTTTTAGCTCATCTGCCAGCTGGCCGCTGCCCCAACCGGAATACCCGATATAGAATCGGATCCTGGCCGGATCTACCTCACCTGCCCGGATGAGCTCGACGGCTGTTTCAAAACTGCCTCCCCAGAATACCCCGTCTACGATTTCGTAGCCTCCCTGGATCTTATCCGGGTATTGGTGTAGGAAATGGATCGTATCCATTTGCACGGGACCGCCGTGATAGACGGGCAGCTTCAGGTCATCCAGTCCGCTGACCAGTTCATTGAGCGTATAATCGTAGTTCTTATTTAATACAAAGCCAAAACTTCCCTCATCCTGGTGTTCACATAAGAACACGACGGTCCTCATGAAATTGGGATCTTTCAAAAAGGGATCAGCGATCAACAATATGCCGGGTGCCGGGCTCTCCATATTATCTAAATTAAGTAATTATGGGAGATAACAAAATGCTATTTTCCCCCGTTCGGACTGCGGTCCGGATCGCGGTCCGCATCCGGCTGAAAGCACGTTCCGGCCTACCCAGGCCCTTTTCTGCGCTTTTAAATGCCGGATTTTAGACCGAAATCCCTTTTCTTTGTGAAACCTTCGTTAAATACCCTCTTTAGGGGGGGTGGAGAAGGGCTTCCCTCTATCCTTTTGATAAATTTGCAGTTGGACCAAAAAGTATCGGATTGAAAAAAATTTTCCCCATCATTTTTGTTTTGATCACTTTGTCGCTCATCGGGATCATCTATATCCAGATCAACTGGATATTGACCATGGTAGAGAACAAGCAGGAGTTGTTGCGGGACAAGCTGGCCCATGTGCTGAACGATGTTGGTCGTGAACTGGTCGAACAAAGAGAAGGTTCTGCCAGTGTCAAAACCCTGAGAATAAGGCCAGGGATCACCTGGCGCCCTTCCGATCAATTCATGATGGAATTAATGAAGACCCCCACGGTAGCCGAAAGGTTTACGGTAGAAGATATCAACGAGAAATTGCGAAAAGCCCTTTCTGTCAGAGGATTAAAAGATTCGAAATTTGAATTCTGCGTGTCTTCGGATTTGGGACCCTCCAACCTGCCTTTCAAGCCGGAGGTGCGTTCGCCAGGTTTTCAGAAGGCATGGGATGATAGCGCTCATAATCTCGCCGTATTTTATCCACTGATGGCCCCTGCTGACGCCGATCTGGGAAATACGCTCCCGGCCGAATTGTTCATTGCAGTAATCCGCGATTATAAGAGCATCGTTCTGGGTGAAATGAAGGTGATGATAGCGGGAGCCATATTTTTCACCCTGGTGATCATTGCCGCTTTCTATGTCACTGTCAATGCCCTTTTGCGGCAGAAGAAACTCAGCGAGATCAAGAATGATTTTATCAATAACATGACGCACGAGTTCAAGACGCCTTTGGCCACTATTTCCCTGGCCGTGGATGCGATGCGGAATGAGAAGGTGGTCCAGGACCGGCAAAAATCGGAATACTTCTCCGGCATCATTAAAGAAGAGAATAAGCGGATGAATAAGCAGGTGGAGACCATCCTGCAGGCCTCTCTGCTGGATCGCCGGGAGCAGCAGCTCAATCTTCGTCCCATCCATGCGCATACTATTATACAGGAGGCGATGGAGAACTTCCAGTTACAACTGGAGGGGAAGGGGGGAAGGGCAGAGTTGCAGTTGAATGCAAAAAATGATTTGATGGAAGCGGATGAAGTGCATTTCACCAATCTTATCTCCAACCTGATCGATAATGCCGTGAAATACTCGAAAGATCAGCTGCTGATCCGCATTACCACCCACAGCACCGCCAAGAGTCTCGTCGTTCGCATCGAGGACAATGGGATTGGGATGAGCAAGGAGACCCAGCGCCGCATCTTCGAAAAATTCTACCGCGCCCATACCGGCAACCTGCATAATGTCAAGGGTTTCGGCCTGGGGCTGAGTTATGTCAAGACCATCGTGGAAGCCCATCATGGCAAGATCAAGGTAGAAAGCCTCACCGGCAAGGGTACTACCTTCACCCTGGAATTTCCGCTAAAAAAATCCGCGTAATATTTTATCGGAATAACAAGCACCCATCCCCATAGCTGAGGAACCGGAACTGATGTTCCAGGGCATAGTCATAGACCTTCTTCCAATCCTTCCCGATCAGCGAGGCGACTAAGAGCAACAAAGTAGATTCCGGCTGGTGGAAATTAGTAATGAGGCCCCGGGCTATCTTCCAGTCATATCCCGGCGTTATCAGCAATTGTGTTTTGCTGAGCAATTGCGGCAGCCCCTGCCTTTCCATCCAGCTCAGTAAGGCCGTTAAAGCCTTCTCCGGGCTAATAGCTTCACCTCCTCCATAGGGATCCCATTGCTGGACGGCCAGGTCTTCGGGTATTATCTCAGGATCCTGGAGTGTCTTGACTCCCAGCCAATAGAGACTTTCGATCGTTCGGGCCGAAGTGGTTCCTACGGGAATGATATTCGCGCCTGCAGCGCCAAGCAATTTTTTAATGGTGGCCTGTGTGACGGAGAGATACTCGCTATGCATCACATGTTGTTCCATGGTGGGGGCCTTGACCGGCAGGAAAGTTCCGGCGCCTACATGCAAGGTGACGAACTCCTGCTGAATATTTTTGGCCGCCAGAGCTTGAAAAATAGTCCCAGTGAAATGCAGACCGGCAGTAGGAGCTGCGACAGAGCCATCATGGCGGGCGTAGATAGTCTGGTATCTTTCGCTGTCCGATTCTTCCACCGCTCTGCGGATATAAGGCGGCAGCGGGATCAGCCCTGCCTGGTGCAGCAACTCTGCAAAACTCAGATGGGCGGGTTCCCAGGATAGCTCAATAAGAAAGGAGTCCTCCAGTTTGGTAATGTATCTGGCTTCCAGGGTGCCCGGTATATTACCCCCGGATTCTCCCTGCCGTTCGATCGTTCGCGTGAGCACCTGCCCGGGCTTCCATTTCGAGGCGCCCCCGATCAGGCATTTCCACCGGACCTTTCCGTGCTGCTGCATCGCTGCCGTGATCCCGGCATATTCCGGCGGCGGCTCCAGGCAGAATAATTCGATCTGCGCCCCGGTAGGCTTGCGGAAAAGGATTCTGGCCTCTACCACTTTGGTATTGTTAAAGACGAGTAGGGAATTGGCCGGGAGATGATCGGCGATATGGCGGTAAACATCTTCACTGATCTTTCCTTCGCGATAGATCAGTAGTTTACTGGCGTCCCTTTCGGCTAAAGGGTAATGGGCGATGAATTCCCCGGGCAGGTGATAGCTGTAGTCAGCTATGGAGATTTTTTTCGGATGCATGGTCGGGGGCGGCTAACTGCCGCCTGCCGCGAATATACGAAATATCCCCTCACCGCTTACTCAGCGGCACCACCAGCTTTAGTCCACTTCACTGTTCATTCACCGCACAGACCTTACTATCCACCAACCCGTTTTGCAGGGCATATCCACGGATCCTATCCTCGGTCAGATCCGTAGGCACGCCGGAACTCTTCTTATACCAGGATACCCAGATCACCAGCCGGGGATTTTTCTGATAGACGGCTTTCAGGGACTGCATTCCTTTCTCAAAGATTTGTTGGGAGGCGGCAAAAAAATGCACCCAATCCGGCAGTTCCCCGGAGGAGCACAACTGAGCGGAAATATCGGCGTTCAGCCAGTGAAAATAGTCATCCGGTGGATGGATCAGCCGAATGCGAAGTCCTTCTTTCAGCCCCAGTTTTTTCAGCAGGGGAGTCCCGGAATAGCCTGCAGTAGCCATTGTATTGATTTATATTCACCCGATATCCACAGCTTATCCACCGTAATTCACAATTAATTCACACTGCACCCCTCGTTTTATGACCTCAAATCCCATCAAAGGCCTTGCTCCATAAGGTAATACACTGTTGTGGAAAAATTAAATTTTTCAAATTCCCTTCGGAAAGTGGGAAAAAGTGTTATTTTGTGTTAGTTATTATATAATTTGATTCAACTCCTCATAAATGGTTGGTTTTCTGGGCGAATACGAAGCTACACTGGACTCGAAAGGGCGCTTCCTGCTCCCGGTCGGCTTCAAAAAGCAGTTGCCGGAAGACGGTAACACCCAATTCGTAGTGAACAGGGGATTTGAAAAATGCCTGAGTCTCTATCCAATGAAAAGCTGGGAACCTATTTTCGCCGGAATTAGCCAACTAAATGATTTTGACCCTAAAGTTCGTGAATTCAGAAGATATTTCCTGAACGGGGCCACTATGACAGAATTGGATTCCGCCGGACGGCTCCTGGTCCCTCAAAATTTGAAAGAACACGCCAGCCTTGAAAAAGATATCGTGCTGGTGTCCGCAGTTAATAAAATCGAGATCTGGGATAAAAGTAAGTACCAACAGTTCTTTGAATCTTTTTCACCGGAGGCATTCAGCAGCCTGGCTAATCAGGTGATGAACCCTGGAGGGGTCACCCTTTGACCACTCCTCCCTCAGACTATCACGTGCCTGTGATGCTGCAGGAGACACTGGATGGGTTACAGATACGGCCGGAAGGAACCTATGTCGACTGCACTTTCGGCGGCGGTGGCCATTCGAAAGGAATTCTGGAGAGATTGGATGGGAAAGGCAGATTATTCGCCTTTGATCAGGACAACGACGCCCGGCGCAACCTGCCGGATGATGCCCGTATCACCTTTCTCCCCCATAACTTTCGCCATATCGGCCGCTTCCTTCGCCTGCACAACGCCACACAGGTCCACGGCATACTGGCCGACCTGGGAGTGAGCAGCCACCAGTTCAACCAGCCCGAAAGAGGGTTTTCTACCCGATTCGAAGGAGACCTGGATATGAGAATGGACCAACGACAGACACTGGCCGCCTTTGACGTCGTCAACACCTACACCGAACAGCAATTGCATAAGCTCTTCGAACAATATGGTGAAGTGACCAACGCCCGTACCCTCGCCAGAACGATCGTCGAACTGCGCCGCTCTGTCTCGTTGAAGACTATTTCAAACTTTAAAGCTGCCCTTGGCGGCGTGGTGAAAGGGAATCCCAACAAATACTTTGCCCAGGTTTTCCAGGCTTTGCGCATCGAAGTGAATGACGAATTGGGAGCTTTAAAAGAAATGTTGCAGCAAATACCCGGCCTCCTCCTACCCGGTGGTCGCACAGCTATGATCACCTTCCATTCCCTGGAAGACAGACTCGTTAAGAACTTCTTTAAGAAAGGTTCTTTTGAGGACGAAGACCAATCAGACCCCTTCGGAAAAAGTACGGTAATCCCCCTTTTAAAAGCCATCACCAAAAAGCCGGTATCGCCCGGCGATGAAGAACTGAAAAAAAACCCAAGAGCCCGTAGCGCCAAACTACGGATCGCAGAACGCATATAAGTGGAAAGTATATATAATGAAAGAGGAAGATCAAAATAAGGATGTGGACCCGGGAGGGCAGGACAAAGAAAAAAAGAAAGCCGTCAGAGCCGCTGCCAGGGATACAGCGGAAGCTTCGGCCCGGATTCGCTGGCGACCCGGATTAAGCTACCGGTGGATCATGAAAAATATACCTTTTTTCCTGTTCCTCGCAGCTCTGGCAGTGATCTATATCTATAACGGCCATTATGCTGACAAAGTGGTCCGGGATATCAACCGGACCAATAAAGAACTGAAAGAATTGCAATACGAATACAAGACATTGAAAAGTGAAGTGATGTTTCGAAGCAAGCAAAGCGAACTGGCCAAGGCCGTCGAACCTTTCGGACTGAAAGAACTGACCCTGCCTCCCGTCGTTTTGGTGGACAGCGTAAAATAAATTCAAGTTAAGGATTTGGAGTTTCGGGTTTAATAAAACAAATGGAAGTCAAACGCGACATATTATGGAGAGTCTATCTCTGCTTTATCGGCATAGCCTTGCTGAGCTGCATTGTGCTGGGGAAGGCCTTGTATATACAACGCGTTCAGGGCGCCTACTGGAAAGGATTGAGCGATAGCCTTCATCAGAAATTTATCGAACTCGATGCGGAAAGAGGCACCATCTACAGCGAAGACAGCAGCATGCTGAGCACTTCCATTCCTTATTTCAATATCTATATCGACTTCGGCGCCGACGGCCTCCGCGAAAAAAACGGCAAACGCTTTAAAGAGAATATAGACTCCCTCTCCGGCTGCCTCGCCGCTCTCTTCGGCGATCAGTCCGCTGCCGCCTATAAAAAAGACCTGCTCCAGGGTTACCGCACCACTGACCGCTACTACCTCCTGCAGCCCAACGTCTCTTTCGAACAATATAAAAAGCTCAGGAGCTTCCCCCTCGTCCGGCAGGGAAGGAACAAGAGCGGCTTCATCGCAGAAGTGAATAATAAAAGACTCAATCCGTTCGGCTTGCTGGCCAATCGTACCATTGGCCTGGCAAGAGCGAATGCCCAGAATGTAGGCCTGGAACGTACCTACGATACCCTTTTGAAAGGAGAGAGCGGCAAGCGATTGGTCCGCTACATAGCCGGAGGCACTTATATTCCCGTAGAAGGATATGAGATTGAATCGGAAAACGGGAAAGATATCGTTACTACGCTCGATGTCAATATCCAGGATATCGCAGAGAGTGCACTCCTGAAAGAACTGACAGATAACGAAGCCGAACACGGCACCTGCATCGTCATGGAAGTAGCGACAGGCAAGATCAAAGCCATCGCTAACCTGGGCCGTCAGTCCGATGGCACTTACTGGGAAGATCTCAATTACGCGATCCGCGCCTCCGAACCCGGTTCTACCTTCAAACTGGCTACCTTGCTCTCCCTGCTGGAAGACAAGGGGGTGCATTTGACCGACAATGTCAACCTGGAGGGCGGCGTCTGGAAGGTTGCAGGCCGCACCGTCTATGACAGTGAGAAACATGGTGAGACCAATGTGACGGTGAAACACGCATTCGAACTCAGCTCCAATGTCGGCATGGCCAAGCTGGCCTGGACCCATTACACCGGTAATCCCGGCGCCTTCGTTGACCGTCTGAAGAAACTAAAACTAAATCAACTGTCAGGGATCGACCTGGCAGGCGAGACCAACCCGATCATAAAAAGCCCGAAATCCCGCACCTGGAGCGCGACCACGCTCCCCTGGATGGCTTTCGGATATGAAGTGCTGGTAAGCCCGCTGCAGACCCTCACGCTGTACAATGCTGTGGCGAACAACGGGAAAATGATGAGACCTTACCTGGTCAATACGATACAGGAATCAGGCATCACGGTGAAAGATAACCAGCCGGCCACCGTCATCGAAAAGATCTGCAGCGACGAGACCCTCCGGCAATTGAAAGAATGCCTGGAAGGTGTTTGCAAGGATGTCGGCGGCACCGGCGCCAAGCTGTTTAAAAATTCCTTTTATAAAGTAGCCGGCAAGACCGGGACCGCCCTGGTCGCAAATGGCAGCCGCGGTTATGCCGACCATGTCTATCAATCCTCTTTTGCAGGATATTTTCCGGCGGATCACCCCAGGTATTCCTGCATCGTCGTGATAAAAAATAAACCCTTTGCCAAAGTTTTTTACGGCGCCGCAGTAGCGGGACCCGTCTTCAAAGAATTGGCTGACAAACTGATGAGCGCAAACTCCGGCCCTATGGAAGCGCCTATCTGGAAAAAAGACAGCTCCCAGTTCTATTACGCAGGATCCACCCGCGACATGAAACAGGTGATCAATACCATCGGCTTGAATTATAAGGACTCGGCCGGTAAAAATGAATGGGGGCACCTGTACGCGTCGAACGATCAGACGGTCCTGAACAGGGAAATGATCACACACACGACCATCCCCAACGTAAAAGGCATGGGATTGAAAGATGCCCTCTACCTGCTGGAAAGCATGGACCTGCGGGTGGCGGCAAAAGGAAGGGGAAAAGTACGGACACAATCGGTAGAACCAGGCACAGCCCTGCAAAAAAATGAAACAATTATTCTTCAATTGAATTAATGGCACACCTGCAGGACATATTATACAAAGTAAGCCTCCGCTCCGTTCACGGCGAACTGGACAGGGAAGTGCATGACCTACAGACGGATTCGAGAAAGATCGGTCCGGATTCCCTTTTTATAGCCTTGAAAGGTACGCACACCGATGGCCATCAGTTCATCCCGCAGGTCATAGAACAAGGCGCCACGACCATCGTTTGTGAAGAACTGCCGGCTGACCTTCAAAAAGGCATCACCTATATCCAGGTGGAGAACAGCGCTGCCGCCGCAGGCTATATCGCCCATAATTTCTATGGCCAACCCTCCGAACGACTGAAACTGGTAGGCGTCACCGGCACCAACGGAAAGACCACCATCGCCACCTTATTATATAAGCTCTTCACCGCCCTTGGGTCGAAATGCGGCCTGCTGAGCACCGTCCAGAATCATATCGGCGATAGGATCGTACCGGCGACCCATACCACTCCGGACGCTATTCACCTCAACGCCCTGCTGAAGGAGATGGTGGAAGAAGGATGCACCTATGCATTCATGGAGACCAGCTCCCACGCCATCCACCAGCATCGTATCACGGGATTGAAATACGCCGGAGGCCTGTTCAGCAATATCACTCATGACCACCTGGACTATCATAAGACATTCGATGAATATATCCGGGTCAAAAAATCATTCTTCGATTCCCTGCCTTCCGACGCCTTTGCCATCTCCAATGCAGATGATAAAAGGGGCGCCGTGATGTTGCAGAACACGAATGCGAAAAAATATTTCTATAGCCTGAAGACCATCGCCGATTTCAAGGGGAAGATCCTGGAGAACAACCTGACAGGATTGGTGATGACCATCAACGACCAGGAAGTCCATTTCAGACTGATCGGCGAATTCAACGCCTATAACCTGCTGGCCGTTTACGGGGCCGCTATCTCTTTGGGGCAGGATAGGAATGAGGTCCTGCGTTGCCTCAGTGTCCTTGACGGTGCGGAAGGAAGATTCGACTATCTCATATCTCCCAAAGATAAGATCATCGGCATCGTGGACTATGCTCATACACCCGACGCCCTGATCAATGTCCTGGTGACCATTCAGAAGCTGAGAAAGGGATATGAACAGATCATAACGGTAGTGGGATGCGGAGGGGACAGGGATAAGGCAAAAAGGCCCATTATGGGCGCCGCCGCCTGCCAGTACAGCGACAGAGTGATCTTCACCTCCGATAACCCCCGGAGCGAAGACCCTGAACAGATCTTACTGGATATGGAAGTGGATCTGAATACAGCGGCGAAAAGAAAGTATACCAAGATCGCTGACAGGAAAGAAGCGATCCGGACAGCTATCAACCTGGCCCGGCCGGAGGATATCCTCCTCATCGCCGGGAAGGGACATGAAAAATATCAGGAAATAAAAGGAATAAAATACCCTTTTGACGACAAACAGATCCTGCTGGAAATGTTTGAGTTATTAGAAAAGTAAAAGCCCGACATGCTGTATCATTTATTCGATTGGTTGAGACAGACAGGCATAAAAGTACCAGGGGGAACCCTGTTCCAGTTCATCACATTCCGGGTGCTCCTGGCCGTGCTGTTTTCGTTGGTTATTACCATGGTCTTCGGAAAGAGCCTGATCAACTACCTGCTTAAGAAACAGGTAGGAGAGACGGTTCGTGACCTGGGCCTGGCAGGGGAGCAACAGAAGAAAGGCACTCCTACCATGGGGGGATTCATTATCATCCTGGGCATCCTCCTTCCTACCCTCCTGCTGGCCAACCTGAATAAAGCCTATATACGCCTGATGATCTTCAGCACCATCTGGCTCGGCATGATCGGGTTTATCGACGATTACCTGAAACTAAGGGCCAAACGAATTGCCAAAGAACAGGGCGTAGCCTATAAAAAAGGAGACAAGGACGGGCTGGCCGGCTGGTTCAAGATCCTCGGCCAGGTGACCCTGGGCATCGTCGTGGGAGTTACGCTGTATTATAACAGCAATACGAAAGTATGGCGCGAATATGTGGGACAGAACATGCCCTCCGATACTACGGGCCTTAAAATCGTCACCCTGGGGAAGGAGAAGAAATTATTCGTAGAAGCAAAAGAACCCATCACGTCGATCCCTTTCGTTAAGAACCATGAATTCAACTATTCGAAATTACTGCCGCCGGCTTTAAGAGGATTCACCTGGATACTTTATATCGTCATCGTGATCTTCATTATAACGGCGGTCTCGAACGGAGCGAATCTAACCGACGGGCTGGACGGTCTGGCGACAGGCACCAGCGCCGTAGTGGGAGCCTGTCTGGGAATCTTTGCCTATGCCAGCGGTAATATCCGGTTTGCCGAATACCTTAATATCATGTATATCCCCAACCTGGGTGAGTTGTCCATCTTCATCGGCGCCCTCATCGGGGCCTGTGTGGGATTTCTCTGGTACAATGCTTATCCGGCGCAGGTATTCATGGGAGATACAGGCAGCCTGACCCTGGGCGGGATCATTGCCGCTCTGGCCATTATCGTTCGTAAAGAATTACTGATACCTATATTCTGCGGGGTATTCCTGGTGGAGAACCTGAGCGTGGTATTGCAGGTAACTTATTTTAAATACACTAAGAAGAAATACGGAGAGGGGAGAAGGATTTTCCTTATGAGCCCCTTGCATCATCATTATCAGAAACTGGGCTATCATGAGAGTAAGATCGTGACGAGGTTCTGGATCGTGACGATTCTGTGCGTAGCATTTGCCATAGCAACATTGAAGATAAGGTAACTATTATATGTATATGGCCCTTCGCGGGACCATGCAGACGCCGGAAAGACTTTTATGGAAAACCAGATCACCGGAGAACCACCGGCAAAAAGGTGACCTTGATGTCAAAGAAATTGTGGTGCAGCGAGTTCATACTTTTGAAAAACCCAAAATCCGCCCTTAGTGATGGCACGCAGGTTGTCCGTGCCCGGTATCGTTCGCGCTCCTGGTCGCCTTCATGGGCGTTTACGAGTGGATCTCAGTTCGCGTTCAGGATTGTCACAATAATTCATATTAACAGGTGTCTAAACGATTAGTCATATTAGGAGGGGGGGAGAGTGGTGTTGGCGCAGCCTTACTGGCCGTACAACAGGGATATGAGGTGTTCGTTTCCGACGGAGGCCTGCTTAAAGACAATTACCGGCAGGACCTGCAAAACCACCGGATCGATTTTGAAGAAGGAAAACATACGGTGGAGAAGATCCTGGAGGCCGATGAGGTTGTGAAAAGCCCCGGTATAGGAGAAAAGAATGAGTTGGTCAAAAAGATCCGTGCAAAAGGCATCCCGGTGATCAGCGAAATAGAGCTGGCCTACCGGCACAAGGGAAACAGTAAGATCATTGGTATCACGGGCAGCAATGGGAAGACTACCACCACCGCCCTTACTTACCATATCTGTAAAGAAGGCGGATTGGACTGCGCACTGGTGGGAAATATAGGATATTCCTTTGCAAGGCAGGTGGCGGAAGATCCGAAACAATGGTACGTGGCGGAGATCAGCAGCTTTCAGTTGGACGATATCGTGGAATTCAGGCCGGATGTAGCTATCCTGACCAATATCACGGAAGACCATCTCGACCGCTATGAGTATAAATTCGAAAACTACATCCGGAGCAAATTCCGGATCATCATGAACCAGAAAAAAGATGACTATTTTATTTATAACGATGACGACCCTGTAATAAAAGAACATATAGGCCGGTATCCCATTCATTCTAACCCATTACCATTTACTATGCAACACGAACCAAACAAAGGCGGATTTATCAGGAACGGACAAATGAACATCGAGACCGGTAACGAAAAACTGCAAATGAGCATTTATGATTTTGCTTTAAAGGGCATTCACAATCAATATAATACTATGGCAGCAGGTATCGCGTCAGCCACCGTTGGCATACGCAAGCAAAAGATCCGTGACGCAATCCAGAGCTTCGAAGCCCTGGAACATCGCATGGAATATGTCGGCACGGTAAGAGGGGTGGAGTTTATCAATGACTCCAAAGCGACCAATGTCAACAGCACCTGGTACGCACTGGAAAGCATGGAGAAGCCCACCATACTGATACTGGGGGGCGTGGATAAAGGAAATGACTATTCCCTGATCCGCGACCTGGTAAAGGAGAAGGTGAAGGCGATCGTCTGTATGGGCGTGGACAACCGGAAAATACAGGAGGCCTTCCAGAACGATGTGCCCCTGATGGTGAACACCGCCAGCGCGGAAGAGGCCGTAAAAGCCGCTTTTCATTTCGCGACAAAAGGGGACACGGTGCTGCTGAGCCCGGCCTGCGCCAGCTTCGACCTGTTCAAAAATTATGAGGACAGGGGGAAGCAATTTAAAGAGGCGGTGAAAGATCTGTGAGTGACTGGTTCCGAAGTAAATTGAAATGAAATGAGCAATTCGGCGACGATAGAAAGAACTCCTTTCGGGAGCTTGAGGTCCAGGACCAAAGGAGATAAGGTCATCTGGACAACAGTGGTGCTGCTGGCAGTAGTATCATTGCTCGTCGTGTACAGTTCCACCGGTTTGCTGGCCTATAAAATGTACAAAGGGAATACGGAAGTGTATTTGTTCAAACAATTCGCTTTCATCCTCGTAGGAGTCATGGTGATCTATTTTGCCCACCAGGTGAACTATACCATTTATTCCAAAGTGGCGAAGATCCTGTTCCTCTTATCCATACCCTTATTGGTCTATACCCTTTTCTTTGGCGTGAAACTGAATGAGGGAAGCCGGTGGATACGCCTGCCGATCATCAACCTGACCTTCCAGACATCCGACCTGGCCAAGCTGGGCTTGTTTATGTACCTCAGCCGTTTGCTGAGCAAAAAGCAGGATGTCATCAAGGATTTCAGGAAGGGCTTTGTACCGGTCATTACCCCGGTAGCCATCGTATGTTTACTGATCGCTCCGGCGAACTTATCCACGGCCCTGCTCATCGGCGCGACCAGCCTCATGCTCCTGTTCATCGGAAGGGTGAGCGCCCGGCATTTATTGCTGACGATCGGAATAGCGCTGATTCCCGTAGTCATCCTGGTAGGTGCAGCCGTCATCCGTCATAAGACGGACGGTGGCGCCGTCGAAAAGGTAAAGACGGAGAACAGGGCACGCTTATTTATACGGGTGGATACCTGGATCAGCCGGGTAGAGACATTCGTATACGGAGGAAAAGAAGACAATGACGATAATAATTACCAGACTAACCAGGCTAAGATCGCTATTGCGAAAGGCGGGATCGTAGGACTCGGACCGGGAAACAGCCAGCAACGGAATTTCCTGCCACATCCTTATTCCGACTTTATTTATGCCATTATCATAGAGGAATACGGATTGATAGGCGGGGCATTCATCGTCTTTATCTACCTGGTGTTCCTTTTGCGCAGTATCCGCATCTTCCGGAGATGCCCCTTTGCTTTCGGGGCTTTTCTGGCATTGGGACTGAGCTTTACCCTGGTTATCCAGGCGCTGGCGAATATGGCGGTGAACGTCAATCTCTTTCCTGTCACGGGAGTAACATTACCCCTGGTAAGCATGGGAGGCAGCTCGTTTTTGTTCACCTGCCTGGCAATAGGAATTATATTAAGCGTGGCTCGCAACTCGGAACAACAGGAAGGAAAGGAAAAACTTAATACAGAGAAGGCGTGACACAACGTATCATCATAGCAGGCGGCGGCACCGGCGGCCATATATTTCCGGCTATTGCCATCGCAGGCGCCCTGAAGCGGCAGTCCCCCGGGATCGAGCTATTGTTCGTGGGCGCTAAGGGAAAGATGGAAATGGAGAAAGTACCGCAGGCAGGGTATAAGATAGAAGGCATCGATATCGCCGGTCTCAACAGAAGTTCTTTGATAAAAAATATTGGTTTGCCTTTCAAGCTGATAAAAAGCTTTTTCCAGGTGCGCCGGATCCTGCGATCCTTTCGCCCCGACGTCGTGGTAGGAGTAGGGGGCTATTCCAGCTTCCCGGTTTTACGGGCAGCACAGGCAAAAGGGATCCCCACCTTCATTCATGAGTCTAACTCGTTCGCGGGAAAGGCGAATCAATGGCTGGGGAAAAAAGCCACCGGCATCTTTGTAGCCAGCGACGGGATGGAGAAATTCTTCCCGGCCGGGAAAATAAAGATCACCGGCAACCCTGTTCGAAAGAACATATCGGATAGTAAGATCGGCAGAGAGCAAGCGATCCGGTTCTTTGAGCTGGACCCTGCTAAACAGACCGTCCTCTGCACCGGCGGGAGCCTGGGAGCAAAAGGCATCAATGAAGCGGTAGCCGCAGGACTGGACGAATTCGGTATCAACGGGCTTCAACTGATCTGGCAGACGGGTAAACCCTTCGCTGAAAAAGCCGCAGCGCTCTGTGCCGGTAAGAAGAATGTATGGACCCGCGATTTTATCACGCAGATGGAATATGCGTTTGCCGCTGCGGACATAGTGATATCGAGATCCGGCGCCATGTCCATCGCGGAATTATGTGTGGCGGGAAAAGCCGTGGTCTTTGTGCCCTTCCCTTTTGCCGCGGAAGACCATCAGACGGCCAACGCCCGGAACCTGGTGAGTAAGAATGCCGGCTTGCTGGTAAAAGATAGTGAGGCAAAAGATAAATTAGTGGCCACCGTGATCGCCCTGGCAAAGGACGGGAACCAACAAAATGAACTAAAAGAAAATATTGGCCGGCTGGCAGTGACGAATGCGGATGAAGTGATCGCCGGGGAGATCTTAAAATCGGTGTAAGCGCAGCGCCTCGCTGGTCGGATCGACAAAAGATTTAGAAAAATGGTTGACTTAAAAAATATAAGGAAGATCTATTTTATTGGGATCGGAGGCATCGGGATGAGTGCGCTGGCAAGATATTTCCGGTTTCACGGAAAAGAAGTGAGCGGGTATGACAGAACGGCCACTCCCCTCACAAGGCAACTGGAGAGCGAAGGGATCGCCGTTCATTATGAAGACAACCCGGACCTGGCGCCCCGGGATGCAGACATGGTGGTATACACGCCTGCAGTGCCGAAGGATCATAAAGAGTTGCTCTATTATCAGCAACATCAGTACCCTATATTGAAAAGGAGTGACGTGCTGGGTGAGATCACCAATAGTTCTTTTAATATCTGTGTGGCAGGTACCCATGGTAAAACCACCATTACGACAATGATCGCCCATATCCTGCGGCATAGCGGCTATGGCTGCAATGCATTCCTGGGGGGAATCGCTGTTAACTATAACAGCAATTTCTGGAGCGACCGGCGGAATGTCTGTGTCGTGGAAGCGGATGAGTACGACCGGAGTTTTTTGAAGTTGAGCCCCAATGTCGCTGTGATCACCGCCATGGATGCCGATCATCTCGACATCTATGGTACGGCGGAGGCAGTGGAACAGGCTTTCATCGATTTTTCCGGAAGGCTGAAGCCGGACGGATTATTAGTGAGCAAATGGGGGCTGAAACGGGGAGGAGAGTTGAAAGGCGACCATCACCTGACGTATAGCCTGCCGTCTACCGGTCTTAGTCAGCCCGCTGCTGCCGGCCAGCCAGGTGGTCCCGGTCAGCCCGATGTTTATGCCTTCGGCATCATCATGAGCCAGGGCAGCTACCACTTCGGCGTTCGGACAAAAGACTGGACCCTGGACGACATCGTGCTGAATATGGGGGGAATGCACAACGTGGAGAATGTCACAGCGGCCATCGCCGTAGCCCATCACCTGGGTATCGAAGACGGGAAGATAAAGGCGGCAGTAGAAGCCTTTAAAGGAGTGAAAAGAAGATTCGAGTACATTATTAAGGAGCCGGGACTGGTGTTTATCGACGATTATGCGCACCATCCGGAGGAGCTGAAAGCGTTGATCAGTGGGGCAAAGGGTTTGTTTGGCGGCAGGAAATGTACGGTGCTGTTCCAGCCGCACTTGTTCACAAGGACACATGATTTCGCGGATGCCTTCGCGGCGAGCCTGGACCTGGCCGATGAAGTTTTTCTGCTGCCGATCTATCCTGCCAGGGAATTGCCCATAGAAGGTGTGACCAGCAGACTGATCGCGGAGAAGATGACGCCAGGGAAGGCTGTAGTCTGCGACAAGAAAGAATTAATGGAAATATTAAAAGATAAAGTGGATCATAACGACGACCTGGAATTAGTGATCACGGCAGGAGCAGGAGATATCGATACACTCGTCGGGCCGGTGAAAGAACTGCTTGAAAAAAGACTACACCGACACCGACGAATCTGATTGTGTAAGGGATTTTATCTACCCGAGCACTTTTGTACCCGTCTGACGGTCCGACAGGTCGTCGGGCGGGTCTCAAAAACCGGACGGAGTCCGGTTAGCAGACGAGGCCCTGGCCGAAGTCTGCCGACATCAGCAGTGTTGCGACAAAAAATTATATTTCGACAATTTTTTGTCGCAATTCAAAATGAAGTAAAATGAATGTAACAAATGGCCAAAGTCAATATCAGAAAGATTTTTGTTGTCACGTTCTGGTGCATCGCAGGCGCCGGCGTACTGGTATTGCTGGTGGCGGCTATCAAATACAGGAACAACAAGACCTGTAAAGGGTATAAGATCGAGATCAGCGGACCATCCGGAGAGCTGTTCATCGGTAAAAAGGAAATCAACGGCCTGCTGGCATCGGCAGGGGCGGGGCAATGGAAAGACAGACCCACTCAATCCTTTGACCTGCGTAGGATGGAGTCGGTACTGGAAAAAAACGTCTGGATCCGGGATGCGCAATTGTTCTTTGATAATAACGGGGTATTACAGGTGAATGTGATCGAGAGAGAGCCTGCCGCCCGCATCTTTACAGAGAGTGGCAACAGCTTCTATATCGACAGCAGCGGGGTGCAGCTGCCGCTATCGGATAAGCTACCCGTGAAATTGCCTGTCTTCACCGACTACCCGGCGCCGGGAATCAGGCAACACGGAGAAGACAGCGTCCTCACCGTCCAGATCCGGCAACTGAGCGCCTTTATCCGGAATGACCCGTTCTGGATGGCGCAGATCGCCCAGATAGCCATTACGTCTGACAGGGGCTTTGAACTGGTACCTACGATCGGTAATCATGTGATTGAATTCGGCGACGGGGATGATTATCAGCAAAAATTTCACCGGCTCTTCGTTTTCTATAAAGAAGTACTGAGCCGGACAGGGTTCGATAAATATTCGAGGATCGACGTAGCTTATGCAGGGCAGGTGGTCGGAACTAGAAAAGGCAGTGAAGGAACGCGTTTCGATTCGCTCCAGGGTATGAAGAATATCCAGCAGCTGATCCGTACGGCACAGCAATTACAAGCCGATACGGTTCGCCAGCAAAATGTGCGGCCCCTGGAACGAAACACTCAGACGGAACAGACATTGACGAACTATGATCTGATCCCGGACTCTCCCTCCTATGAAAAACCACCGGCAAGGCCGGCCGACAATCATCCGATATCCAATACCGTGAGAACCGCATCCGGTCCGGCCTCTGTGAGAACACCGGGAAATCCGGATAGGGGGAAGACGAATCCGGGAAAGCCGAATCCCAAGGCCGTAATGCCCCCCAAAAAACATTAAAAACAACTAAAATTAAATAAACTAAACTATGAACTACGAGCAACCCATTATTGTCGGACTCGACATCGGCACGACCAAGATCGCTGCTATTGCTGGTCGTAAGAATGAGTACGGCAAGCTGGAAATATTAGGATTTGGACGGGCTAATTCCAACGGTGTCAAGCATGGACAGGTGCTGAATATAGACGAGACGATCAAGGCCATTCAAATGGCCCTGGATAATTGCTATGCCTCCAATCCCAACCTGGAGATCACCGAGGTATACGTAGGTATTGCCGGTCATCATATCAAGAGCCTGCAGACCCGGGGAGACATCGTTCGCCAGAATACCGATGACGAGATCACCCGCAGGGAGATCGACCAGCTTGTCGCCGATCAGTACAAGACCTATATTCCCGCCGGCGACCAGATCATCGACGTGATCCCGCAGGAATTCACTGTGGATAATTTTCAGAATATTCCGAACCCGATCGGCTACGGCGGCGTAAAGGTCGGAGCCAATTTTCATATTATTACCGGCGATAAGAACGCCATCCGGAATATCAACCGGGCTGTGGAAAAGAGCAACCTGCTGACAAAAGACCTGGTCCTTCAACCCCTGGCTTCCGCAGCGGCGGTTATGGGAAATGAGGACCTGGAGGCAGGCGTCGCGATCGTCGATATCGGAGGTGGCACCACCGACCTCGCCGTGTTTTATGAAGGCATCCTGAAACATACGGCTGTCATTCCCTTCGGTGGTGAGAACATCACCAACGATATCAAGACCGGCCTGGGCGTATTGAAGACACAGGCGGAACAAATGAAAGTACAGTTCGGCTCCGCCTTGTCCAATGAGGCCAAAGCCAATGCCTATATCACCATACCCGGTTTGCGAGGGATGCCGGCCAAAGAGATCAGCGTGAAAAACCTGGCCAATATCATACAGGCACGTATGAGCGAGATCATGGATTTCGTTACCTATCATCTCAAACAGGTGGGCCTGGATAATAAGACGCTGAATGGCGGGATCGTAATGACCGGGGGAGGCTCTCAGCTCAGGCACCTGATCCAGTTGACGGAATACGTCACCGGCCTGAACGCCCGGATCGGCTACCCGACGGAGCATCTGGCTGCAGGGCATATCGAAGAGCTGGCTAAGCCTACCTATGCCACCTGTATCGGACTCATCCTGAAAGGGTATAGTGATTATGAACACAACCGCAAGCAGTTTGATACAGAATACAGGAAAGTGGAAGTGCCGGATGCCCTGAGAAAAGCGGCAGCGCAACAGGCGGCGGATCCGCTCCTGTCCCAGGAATTATCGCAACAGGAAAAAGTACGCAATCGGAAAGGAATAAAGGATTTCTGGGGTAAATTCAAAGATGGCATTATCGACCTCTTCAAAGAAGAAGAAGATCATGCCCTCTGACCCTAAGCCAACGGACCCGTGAAACTGCCGTTTGTGCCTTCGGGCTTTTTAAAAATTTAGCCCTGTGGCACAAACGATAATGATGGACCTTCGGTCAACGGACCTGTGGTCCGTTCCAGTGAGTTAATTTATTTAAATTTTATTGTCATGATCCATTTTGATCTACCGAAAGAAAAATCATCCATCATCAAGGTCATTGGTGTGGGTGGTGGTGGCAGCAATGCAGTGAACCATATGTTCAGCCAGAACATAGAGGGTGTGAATTTCATCATTTGTAATACCGATGCGCAGGCTATTGCGCAGAGTAAGGTGCCGAATAAGGTACAGTTGGGCCCCCATCTGACGCAGGGGCTGGGAGCGGGCGCCAACCCGGACATCGGCAGACAAGCGACGGAGGAAAGCCTGGAAGAGATCAAATCGATCCTGGAAGTAAATACCAAAATGGCTTTTATAACCGCCGGTATGGGCGGCGGCACTGGTACGGGAGGGGCCCCCATCATCTCTAAAATATGTAAGGACCTGGGCATTCTTACTGTTGGCATCATCACCACTCCTTTCTCCTATGAAGGGAAGAAGCGGCAGTTGCAGGCGGAAGAAGGGATCCGGGTGATGAAACAATATGTGGACACCCTCCTTGTGATCAGTAATGACAAATTGCGTCACCAGTTCGGCAACCTTAAAATGAAAGAGGCTTTCGCCAAGGCGGACAATGTCCTGGCGACGGCGGCTAAGTGTATTACGGATGTGATCAATAGCACAGGACAGATCAATGTCGACTTTGCCGATGTATGCACCGTCATGCGCAACGGCGGAGTAGCTATATTGGGCAGTGCAACTGCTAAAGGGGATAGCCGTGCGCAAAGAGCGATCGAGGAAGCGCTCAACTCCCCCCTTCTGAATGATAACGATATACGGGGCGCCAAATGGATCCTGATCAATATCAACTCCTGCGAAGGTGAACATGAATTCACTATGGATGAAGTAGAGATCATCCAGAATTACCTGCTCAGCCACGCAGGGGAAAGCTCGGATGTGATCATGGGGCTCGGATACGACAATTCCCTGGGCGCTCACCTGGGTATCACTCTTATTGCTACAGGCTTCGAACATAAAGAACCTTTTGCTAAGGCTTCTGAAGCCCAACCTGTTCCTAAGAAAGAAGAGAAAATTTTGATGACTTTAGGTCTGCCTGCCGAAGAATCTTTACAACGGCCTGTCCTTCCTGCAACTGAAATCAAAAAAGAATCGCCGAACGGAAAAGAAGTGCCGGCGGTGGGTCTATCCTCCCAGTCTTCCACCCCACTGCCGGATTCTTTACAGCCTAAGCTGGTAGACACTCCCCCGCAGGCTACCCCTCTGACCCTCTTCACCAACGAAGAGCCCAGCATCGCATCGGGCCCGACCCATATGGAGCAACCTTCCGTTTCGATCCATGTGGACAGACCCATGGAAAAAAATGATCGGGCGCCCAGAATAGAATGGGTACTTTCACCTGATCCGCAACCCGATCCACTTCCCAATAAAAATATCCAGGCGTCCGGCAATACGCAGGCGTCCGGCAACATACAAGCGCCTGGCAATATCCAGGCGTCCGGCGCCGAAAGAAATTCTCCGACGTCTGCAGCGTCCGGAGGATACCTTGCAAGGCCATCCAATATCTATGCGGAAGAACCCAGGAACGAACGACCATCCAACCCAGAACACAATGGACCGGTAAAGACCCCTGTCCTGAATACACCTGCTTCGACTCCGCCGCGCGAAGAAGAGCCGGCGCCTGATATGCAGCTAGTATTCAGAGATAAGGGTTCAGCGACGGATGAGCCTGGGGCCCACCAAACTCAGACTTTCGGAACGAACTCATCCGCAGAGGAGCCTGCCATGCAGGACGATACGGATGATCCCAAACGCAGGGCGGCAGAACGAATCAACAAGTTGCGCAACTTGTCGTTCAACATCAATGCTGCCGATCCGAATAATGAGTTTGAAACTGTGCCGGCGTATATCCGTCGCAATTTAGAACTGTATAACACCATCTCCAACGTGGAGAATTTCTACAGTAACTATGAAGTGAAGACCGATGAAAATAATAATACAGAGATCAGCACCATCAATACATTCCTGGATGGGAAAAGGCCGGACTGATCCCTCCTAACAATAGTTTGTTTTTAGTTGTTTTATTCCCCCTGGTTCTCCGGGGGGATTTTTTTTCTGCGGGGTTTGGAGAAAAATACCCCGCAGAAAAAAAATGCTTATGATGGCCCTGTCCGGGCATCCGACCTGTGGTCGGATTTTTTGGCCGGGGCTTTCGACTAAAAGTCGCCCTGGCCAAAAAAACTCTAATGACGGCGCTTCGCGCATCCGACCTGTGGTCGGATTGGGCTATCTTTACGTCATAAACTGTCGCTTCACAATGCCCAACATTCTCATCACCGGCGGAACAGGTATGATCGGCACGGCCCTTAGTCGGATGCTCCTCGAAAAAGGATATGACGTTACCCTCCTCTCCCGCTCCGCCCGACCTTCCGGACCCTCTCAAACTTCACCCAGCCAGGCTACCGGGCCTTCCGGAACATCCTCCGGCAGACCGGCCCTTCGCAAGGCCCATTGGGACCTCCGGACAGCAACCATCGACCCCGATGCTATACGCCAGGCTGATTATATCATCCACCTGGCGGGGGCCGGCGTCGCAGACAAGCGATGGAGCAAAAAAAGAAAAAAGGAAATAGTAGAAAGCCGTACTCAAAGCAGCGCCTTACTCATAAAGGCCTTACAGGAGATCCCCAATAAAGTACAGGCCGTAGTCAGCGCCTCTGCCATCGGCTGGTATGGCCCCGATCCGGCTATACCGAATCCAGATCCCTTCGAAGAGACGGCTCCCGCCGATGAAGACTTTCTGGGGGAGACCTGCCGTCTCTGGGAAGACTCCATCACTCCCGTCACGGCCATGGGCAAACGATTGGTCATATTACGTACCGGTATCGTACTCAGCCGGAAAGGGGGAGCCCTGACGGAATTTAAAAAACCCGTGAAAATGGGAGTTGCAGCTATCCTGGGTAGCGGCAAACAAGTGGTAAGCTGGATTCATATCGAAGATCTCTGCCGCCTCTTCCTGCAGGCTATTGAACAGCCTGATTGGAGAGGCGTCTACAATGCCGTCGCCCCCAAACCGGTAGATAACAGGACGCTCACCCTGGAACTGGCACGCCGCCTGAAAGGGAAATATTATGTTCCCGTTTATGTTCCTTCTTTTCTCCTGAAGATAGTCGTGGGAGAATTAAGCATTGAAGTACTGAAGAGCGCCACGGTGAGCACAAAAAAAGCCCGGATTGCCGGGTTTCAATTTTTGTATCCTTCGATTCAGAGCGCATTGGAAGAATTACTCTCTCCGAAGACCGGAGCCTGATTTTTCGGGTCGCGACATCTGAATTACAGATCGCTTTTCAGGAATTTTCTGCCCGTCGCCAGGCAATAGATCACCACATAGATGAAAGCCCCCAGCAGGTAGAAGGGTATATGATTTTCCCAATTGGCTTCTTTGGAAATCAAAGTTTTCGCATAAGGGAAGGGGATCAACTGGTCCGTTACCTGCTCCGGCAGATAAGTTGCCGCCTCGATATGGTATTTGTTCCAGGAAATGCCCACGATGATCTGCTCCACGATCAGGTAGATAAAGAATAATCCCATGGCCAGCCCGGCCCTCTTAACGAACAGCGCCATTACAAAAGCGATCAGCGAATAGGATAACATCTCCACGAAATAAAATAAGACAAAGCGGCTCTCCCGCCAGATAGAACCATCCACCGCCCCGGTCCCCATCCCTGCAGCGCCTCCTATCCCCGGTCCTGTCACGGCTGCCCCCGCTTTATTGTTGAAATATCCGAACAGGAGGGCTGTCACGAGCACGGTGATCGTCGTCAGTACAGATAATAAGAAGACTTCGATCAGTTTGGCGCCGACGAATTGCTTCCGGCTCCAGCCATCAATGACATTCTGCCGGTGCGTCTTATAGGTGAATTCATTGGTCGTCAGGGTGATGATCAGGATGGCGGGAATGAAGAATAATAAGCTGGAGTTCCAGCTTATGGTCTGCCACACATCCGGGAAAACGAACGAACTCGCCAGGATACTCTTTCCTTTACTGTTATTGAATATATTGTAGAGCATGTAATTAACGGCAGGAATGCTGATAAGTGTAATAGCCAGCAGGATCCAGAACGTGCGATAGTTCTTTACCTTCATCCACTCTACCTGTAATATTCTTAACATAAAAAAAGAGTTTATTGTTTCTGGTTATTTTCCCGTCAATTCCATGAATTTGGATTCCAGGCTCCTTTTGCGCAACTGCAAATGATTCAGCACAATGCCCTTCTCATAACAATACTGATTGACATTACCTAAATCCATTATGCCGTTGTCGAAGAAGACCTGCAGATTTTGTTCATAGGCCTTTATCTGGCGGATCCCCGGCAGGCCCGATAATATAGCCCGTAGGTTTTCCAGTCCGGCTGCCCCGGACCCCGTTCCCAATTCGATGAAATCTTCATTCACCAACACTTCATTAACATCCCCGGCCATGAGTAGCTGCCCCTTCTGTAAGATCGCCACATGCGTACACACTTTTTCTACTTCATCCAGCAGATGACTGGCCAGGATGATGGTCTTGCCTTGCCTGGAAAGATCCCGGATCAATTCCCGCGTTTCTGCGATCCCGACAGGATCCAGCCCATTCGTGGGCTCGTCAAACACGAGGACAGAAGGGTTCCCCAGCAGACAGGAGGCAATGGCCAGCCTCTGCTTCATACCCAAAGAATAAGTGCTGAATTTGGAATGTCGCCTTTCACTCAGTTTCACGATCTCCAGTACCCGGGGAATATCTTCCTTTCCATGCCCCTTGATGGCAGCGGCTATCTCCAGGTTCTTCTCCCCGGACAGGTAATGATAAAAATTAGGGGTTTCCAGCAGCGTCCCGATCTTCTGACGCTGTTTTTCGGAAGGCGGCTCGCCAAACCAGGAATAGCCGCCTTCACTGGCCTGCAGCACGTTCATAACGATCCCCAGCAACGTGGTTTTGCCACTACCATTGGGACCTAATACGCCGAAGACCGATCCGGGCGGCACTTCAAAAGATACCTGATATAATGCCCGGATCCTTCCATAAAATTTGGTAACGGACTGAATAGATAAGATACTCTTCACGGTGAATAGATTGGCTGGACCCTAAGTTACATCTTCTATTCGTTTTTTAAGACTTGCACTCCACCTGTTTTCCAGCCATCTCCTATTATAAAAAGAGTATATATTCCTTTGGCCAGACCGGCGGAAGGAATCGTATAAAGATTGAGCCCACTGCGGACTTGCAGAATATAAGTATAAACGATCCTGCCGGACATATCCACCACCTGCATCTGGGCCGCTCCCCGGGCTGCCGGAACGACCAGCCTCACCTCCATAGTACTGCCCACCGGCACAGGATTCGGATACACGGCCAGGGTTTCCGCATGGACGATACAATCCAGTTTTACACGGATCACCACGCTGTAAGTGAAGGCGCCATCGAGGTCTTCCTGCCTGATACGATAAAAAGCCTGTTGCACGGATTGCAGCACGCTGAGCTGGTAGCTGGAAGGAACTCCTTTAGCCTTGACAAAATCCACGGTCGTATAGCTGATGCCATCGATGCTTTGCTGAACTTCAAATCCACTGGCATTCTCTTCCAGTGCCGTAGACCACTCCAGGTAGGCCTGACAGTCCTTTTCCACACCGGTAAAAGAATTCAGTAAGATAGGCAGGGGGACGCTGGTGCTGCCAAAAGTAAAGGGGCTGAAAGAAGAAACCGTATTGCCGGGCCCTACCATACCCGTACTGCTCCCGGCAGGATCTGCGCTGGTACCCCCTTCCGACTGCCAGGCGCCTCCGGTGAAATGTGCTACGACCAGGGTGGCTGGTGAGGAATGATTGAATGTTTTGCGGGCATCATCCCATTTCAGCGAGACCTTTGCAGTGGCCGCGCCCGACGTTAAATGAATATCCCACCATTCTTTATCAAATACGCCACCCGGTATCAGGGGAGTAGTAACATTATAGGTTCCATACCCCGTACCGTTATAGAGTACCTGGAAATCCGCTGAAGCGGATAAACTGCTCAGATCCAGGTCTGCTTTATGGACCCCGTCTCCAATGGGAAAAGTGAAATTGGTATTGCCGCTTTTAGTAACATAGCCAATGATATGATGTCCGGCGTCAAATCCTGTATAACCCGAACCCGGATAAAAATATACGTCCTGGGCATTCGTACCGGAATGGATCAGGCCTGCCGTAAAATTGAGCGTACCGCCTGTGCCATCTCCAATGGCTAACCGATTACTGAGGGTCAGCCCCGCGGGATTATTCAGCACCACATTAAAACACCTGAATGGCGCCGTCCCGGTCAAAGCCTGTGCCGTTAGCCCGTTAAAATAGGTAGTGCCTGCGCCCGCCGCCAAAGCCGGCTGGTCATTGCCGGCATTTCCGTTGATATAGACGGACCCGTCATTTTTATAATCAGCCCCCGCCGTATTGGTGAAATCACCCCCTGAATAAAGGGTATTACCGTTGCCTACATATAGCACCCCGGTATTATGGATCTGGGCTTCGGTTCCCATATAGGTCAGCAGCGCAACGCAAAAGAGGATAAAATATCTCATAACATTCGGTTTAAAAATTTTGCCGGTACCTCATCACTTATCAATGGCTTTATAATGCATTTTCCATCCCTTAAAATTATTTTCCTCACTGGTCAAGAACCATACCAACACCGTATTACCCCAGCTTTTTACGGTAGGGGGAAGGGCGTGACCGCTGAAAATAGCCAGGATGGGGTCTTTGGTGCTGTTGCCATTAAAAAGATACACCTGGTCGATCTTCGGCTCTGTGTCGAACTGTTCGAAACTCAACCGGATCTTTTTCCCTTCCGGGACCGTGATCTGCCATTTACAATCATTACGGCCCGTATAATTAAGATCCCCGCTGCCATCTTCAATGGTTCCTTCGCTTCCGCTCACGGTGGTAATCGTATTCCCGCAAAATAAAGTGCTGGAATCGACCGTGATCACTTCATAATACCACCAGGCAGCCTGGAGGGGCGTCGCCGGTTTTGGGGGAGGGACTCTTTTTTTGTCGTTGGCAAGATAGAGATAGAGAGAATCCGCTGACACGATAAAAGGAACTCTCAACCTTTCTTTTTTAAGGATCGTATCCCGGCTGTTCCCGTCATTAAAAATAGTCGCCCTGATATCCGGCAAGCCGGCGGAGACAGAGATCGCAGCGACAGAGGAGCCGGGAGGGGCAGAGGACTGCAACAGGAATTTTATGTTTTTGTATTTGCCGGTGGGCATCACCTTCACGGGAGTGGCCGCGTCCAGTTTTTGCAGATCGATAAAAGCCTTCGGCTGCCGGAATACGGGGCCGTCCAATGGATCGTCCACCTCCTTCCTCTCCAGCGCTTCTTTAATACCGATGACATTCACCAGTCCCGCTCCCAGGTTACCGGCATATAAGGGATTCTTATTTTCCAGGGGAACCGCTGTATTTTTTAACAGCCTTTCGATGGCCTCCGGGGAGAGTTGGGGATAGGCAGAGCGCAGGGCCGTCACAATCGCCGCTACCACCGGGGTGGCGGCAGATGTGGCGGATAACCAGGCATCGGCTGTTTTTTTATATGGATCGAACGTTGCCAGTGAATCTCCCGGAGCGCTGATGTCCACAAAGACCCCGTAATTGGATACCCGTAATTTGGCGCCGGATTTGCCGGTGGCGGCAACATTGATGACGGAGGAAACAGCGCCGGGATACTGGGCCTGCATCGCATAAAAATTCCCGGCTGCCGCAATGATCATAACTCCTTTCGCCCGGGCTTTCGCAAGGATTTCTTTTTCCTCGGCGGCTATATTCGGCCCGGACCAGCTGCAGAGGATGATATCCGCCTTCTGTTCGATGGCATATTCAATGCCTTTATAGCCTTCCTTCAGATAATTGTTCAGTTTGGTGTCCGATACGGCTTTGATGGGAAGGATGCTGATGCCGGAAAGATCGTCGCCGGCGATTTGTTGCAGCGTCTCCCAGTAGACTCCTAATACCCTGGTGCCATGGTATTCCTGGGTGACATATCTGGGATCCGGTCTTACGGTTTCGTCATTATCCCCGAAATCCCAACCTTCGTAATCGTCTACTTTGCCATTGTGATCATCATCGATATTGTTATCCGGTATTTCTGCGGTATTGTGAGCGATATGGGAGGCCCATAACGGGTTATCAAGGTCAAACCCATCATCGATAATGGCAATCTTCAACGGTTTTTTTAAGTGGGCAAAATGGGCTGCCCGGTCCAGGCCGATAGCTTCCCAGGCCCAACTATTTTTATCCGGCGGCGGAGGAATCGGCGGCGGAGGCATCTGTTGTGGCAGGGCAGCCTTAAAAAGCAGGCAGCCTATAAAAGCGGGAATGATCTTTAGAAGCTTCATTTATTTCCCGGTAAAGGGTAAAGTATTTAATGTGTGATCGTTTTTTGTTCGGCGCCCCCCAATTGACCAATGATATAGTTAGAGGTGCCGGGGCCCTGTCCCTGATGCAGGGCCACCCTGCCTTGCAGATCGGGTAAGGCAAAAGTCGTCTGCCCGTCTCCGCCATAGGTGGTACCGATTAACTGAAAAAGAACATTATTGTCTGCGATGGCTAACAACTGGCCATTGCAAAAGGCATATCCAAAAGGGGCAAAATTGCAGCCCATGATAAATATTTCGCCGACAAAAGGTGCAGCAGCATCATTCTGAGAAGGGAAGGTACCAAACAGGGATATGCAATAGTTCACGGCCAGATAAGGTTGTAGGTTATCCAATGTATAGCTGAAATGCTGCACGGCCGGTTGGGTATTCACCCAGTTATTCCCGTCCCAGGTAATCAGATCGCCAGCCGTGGTGCCGGGATTGATGCTGACCTGGTTGGAGGCGACGGATAAAGGGGCTTTCGCCGTAAAGGGACTCGCGGTGGCAGGATTCTGAAAGGCCGTCCCATTCCAGTATTCTAAATTACCGGTGGTGGCATTCGTCACCAGCATGCCTGCCTCTGCGGGAGTCAATATCCCCGTCAGAGTGGCTAACTGGGCGGTATTCAGCCTGGGTAGCAGGACGCCTTTTTGCGTGCTACTGATATCCAGCGCTGCCTTATTATCAGGGGTCGTAGTGCCGATGCCGATACTTTGCTGGCAATAAGTACTACTCCGGTTCAGCAGGAGAGCCAGCAGGAGAATTGCGTATGTAATAGACCGTTGCATAAGTATAATTTATAAAAATGGGAGCCGTAATTAGCGGGAAATAGTGTTTTGTTCAATGCCGCCGGTTTGCCCCAGCGTATAGGGCGACAGGCCAGCCCCCGACCCAGCATGCAGGGGCACTCTTCCCCGCAGATCGGGTAAGGCGAAAGTTGTTTGCCCGTTGCCGCCGTAGGTGGTGCCCAGTAGGGAGAACAATGCCTGGTTCACATTGATAGCCATCAATTGGCCATTGCATTCGGCCCAGCCTTTTGGAGGGAAGGCAAAACTGTAAAGGTCGATTTCCGACAAAAAGGGAGTACTCCGGCTGGGAAAAATGCCCTGCAGTGCTATACAATAGTTTAGGGTAAGGAAAGGCTGGAGGTTATTTACTACAATAGTAAAATGCTGTACGGCCGGCTGCATATTCACCCAATTAATGCCATCCCAGGTAATAAGATCTCCTGCCGCCGTGCCCGGGTTGATGGAGATCGTATTGGTGCTGCTGATGGACAGGGGGCTGCCGGCTGTAATGGTCAGGGTGGAAAAATCTTTCCAGCCGGAGCCATTCCAGAAGTAGGGCTTGCCCGTGGTGGCATCCGTCACCAGCATCCCTGTCTCTGCAGGAGTCAATATCCCCGTCAGGGTGGCCAGTTGAGCGGCATTCAGCCTGGGAAGCAAGACACCTTTTTGCGTAGAAGTGATATCCAGCGCTGCGTTTGGATCAGGGGTCGTAGTGCCGATCCCCGTTTGAGCATAAGAAAGACTGTGGATAAGAAAGACGAGGGAAAATAAGAGGACTGGAGTAAAAATTTTTTTCATGATCTAGGGGTTTAACTTCTTATTTGGAGATCGTGCTGCTTTCCGTGCCGCCGGTCTGTCCCTCGTTGTAAGGGGACAAGCCCACGCCCTGGCCGAAATGGACTGGCACCCTGCCTTGCAGGTCGGGTAAGGCGAAATTGGAGGTTCCATTTCCTCCGTAGGTGGTGCCGAGGAGGGAGAATAAGGCCGTATTCTGTGAAATAGCAAGGATCTGGCCATCGCAGAGCGCCCATCCCAGCGGGGCAAAATTGAAGGGGAATATCTGTATCTGGCTTACAAATGGGTCACTGCGGGCGGGGAAAATGCCTTGCAGGGCTATACAATAATTTATGGCCAGATAAGGCTGCCTGTTCTCCACGGGAATAGAAAAATGCTGGTTGGCCGGTTGCATATTGACCCAGTTATTCCCGTCCCAGGTGATCAGGTCTCCCGCCTGCGTTCCCGGGTTGAAGGCTATCTGGTTGGTGCTGCTTACCGCCAGGGGAGTCCTGGCGGACAGGTTGGAAATATCCGTCCAGATCGTGCCATCCCAGCCGACTATCTTACCTGTTGAAGCGTCGGTGACCAGCATACCCTTTTCAGATGCCGTCAGCGAGCTGGCCAGGGCGGTTAACTGGGCCGGCGACAGGCGGGGGAGCAATACTCCTTTAGTGGTTGAGTTAATATCCAGCATCGCGTTGTCGGCCGGAGAGGAAGTTCCGATGCTTACCTGGCTAAACAAATGCTATGTCCCGGATACGGGTACGTTCAGGTGATAACAGGTCAATTGAATAATTGAATAATTCGCTCAAACAGATCCGACAGGTAAGTAACAGAGTGGGGGTAGTAATTGAATAAGGCAGATATTAAATAAGCATAAGGATTAAGCTGGAACCAAAGATAGAAAAAATATCAATTATGGAATATACCCTAAAAGTAGTAGTCGCCTGACGGGATGCTCAGCCCTCTTTCACATGCTTCTGATGATACAAAGAAGAGAAATCCCCCAATGCACAGAATCCCTGACGGTCAAAAGAGAGGCGATTCAGCCTTAGTCTCCCGATATCATCGGCCAATACTTTGCGGGTAAAAGGGTTCAGGGTGCCTCCCGGGCCCCCGGCCGAAGCGACAGGATCATATTGAAAAGCCGGATCGCAGAGAGTTCCCCGGGGATACATCATGCCCGGCTGCCCCCCTCCCCGGATATCCAGCTGTTTGGGGTGATCCAGACCCAGGGTATGTCCATACTCATGGGCGGCGGTAGTAGAATGACGGGGTAAGTTTCCCAGCTTAAAATAGCCGGTGTTCGACCCGAGTCCATCCACAAAGGAAATATCGTGCAGGGAGAATTCTTCAATCCTGAAAAAGTTGAGCCGGGGATCGGTATTATGCCAGACCGTTGCCGGAGGGAGATCCGGCGTATAAACTCCTTCGATCTCAAAATACACTTCATACCACTCCTTCCGGATCTTCACGCCGGCCCTGGGCTCATTCCAATGATGGCCGATCTCTTCGGCGATCCGGATAGCCAGGTCTTTATCAGCAGCATCCCCATAAAAATGCAATACGGAGCGGATGATGAGACGGTGAGAAACAGTATGGAGTTCAACTTCGCCCATAATGGCCACACTGTTTTCTCCGGGGTTGTTTTTGACGGTTGTTCTTCGACATTACAGAGATAAGCTATCGCGGATAACACACGATGCATGAAGGGCAATTTACTACATATCTTTTTAATTTCTCAGAGGTTTCCCGCCTTTCAAAACACTTTGTATCCGTTCCAGAGTTTTTTTCTCTCCGCAGAGGCTGAGAAAAGCTTCGCGTTCCAGGTCGAGAATGTATTGCTCGCTCACGAGAGCCGGTTCGCTCAGATCTCCTCCGCACATTACAAAAGCCAGTTTCCTGGCGACCAGCGCATCATGATCGGTGGCATAATTACCCCGCCACATTCCATTGATCCCGGCATATAGCGCTCCGAGCGCTGAACGCCCCAGGACTTTCACATCCTTTCGGACTACCGGTATCGTGTAACCATCCTCGTAGAGCTCTATAACGGATTGTTTGGCTTCCGCAATTCTCCGTCCCTGGTTGATGCTTACGATATCCCTCCCTTTCTTTAAAATGCCCAGATCATATGCTTCGTAGGCGGAGGTGCTCACCTTGGCCGTAGCGATGGTGAAAAACCGGCTCTTTAAAGTAATCGTCTCCGGCTCATCCTCATGCATCTCATCGGCAGCCCGAAGCGTGAACTCCTTCGTGCCTCCTCCGCCGGGGATCAGTCCCACGCCCAATTCCACCAGCCCGATATACGCTTCTGCTGCAGGTACTACCCTGTCAGCATGAAGGCTGAGCTCACAAGCCCCTCCCAGGGTCAGTCCATGGGGGGCCGCCACTACCGGTATTGCGGAATAACGGACCCGCATCATCGTATTCTGGAACTGGCGGATAGCCATGTCCAGCTCATCGTAATCCTGCTCGATGGCCAGCATAAAAATAAGGCCTACATTAGCCCCCGCACTGAAATTCGGCCCTTCATTGGCAATGACCAGCCCCTTGTATTTTTCTTCTGCCAGTCCGATGGACCGTTGAATGCCTTCCAATACCTCGCCACCGATGCTTCCCATTTTCGTATACCATTCCAGCCCCAATACTTCGTCTCCCAGATGGTAAAGACGGCAGGCGCTGTTCTTCCAAACGGTCTGTCCTTCGAAATTTTTCATCACCAGGAATGCATTCCCACCCGGTAAAGGTTTATAAGACTTCGATGTCACATCGTAATAAAGGCGTTTGCCTTGCTCTACCTTATAAAATGTTGTTGCCCCCGAGGCCAGCATTTCCTCTACCCATCCTGCTACTGCATATCCAGCCTCCTTCATCTTTTTGACACTGGCTTCCACACCGAGGGTATCCCAACTCTCGAAAGCCCCGATCTCCCAGCCAAAACCCGCCATCATCGCATCATCTACCCGATAGATCTCATCCGAGATCTCGGGAATACGATGGGAGATATAAGAGAAAAGACCATAATGGAAATGGCGGTAGAACTCTCCTGCTTTATCCGCGCCCTGCACCAGCATCTTCAGCCGGGTCTTCAGATCGTCGATTGGTTTGGCTGCTTCGACGGTAGCAAACTTAGGCTTGACACGGGGCCCATATTCCAAAGTCTTCAGGTCCAGCACATGAATTTCTTTCTCTCCTTTCGGGCCCGGAGGCATTTTCTTAAAAAAGCCCTGGCCTGTCTTATCCCCCAGCCATTTATTCGCTACTATTTTATCCAGCCAGGCAGGAATAGCGAAGGCAGCGCGTTGTTCGTCCTGCGGGCAATTATCGGCTACTCCTTTGGCTACTTTGACCAGGGTGTCGATACCGACGACGTCCGCCGTCCGGAAAGTAGCTGACTTGGGGCGGCCGATCAGGGGACCTGTCAGCGCATCGATCTCATCGATCGTCAACTCCAGCTTCTCCACGAGACCGAAGATCGCCATGATGCCATAGACGCCGATCCGGTTTGCAATAAAGGCAGGTGTGTCTTTACAGAGAACCGTCGTTTTGCCCAGGTAAAGATCACCGTAATGCAGCAGGAAATCCGTTACGGCAGGATCCGTATAAGGAGTAGGTATGATTTCTAAAAGACGTAAATATCTCGGGGGGTTGAAAAAGTGAGTACCGCAAAAATGTTTTTTAAAATCATCCGTACGTCCCTCTGTCATCAGGTGAATGGGGATGCCGGAAGTATTGGAGCTGATCAGCGTGCCTGGTTTACGGTATTTCTCTACTTCCGTAAAGATCTGCTGTTTGATATCCAGTCTTTCCACTACCACTTCGATGATCCAGTCACAGCCGGAGATATCTTTCATGTTATCGGTGAAATTACCGGTCGTTATCTTCTTGATGACATCCCTGGTATAGACGGGGGAGGGGTTGGATTTGATGGCGGCGGCCAGCGCCTCATTGACGATCCGGTTCTTTACCGCCGGGTCGTCCGGTGACCATTTTTTAGCTTTTTCCGCTTCCGTCAACTCCTGTGGTGCTACGTCCAGCAACAAAGTCTGAATACCGATGCCAGCAAAGTGACAGGCGATCCTCGACCCCATTACACCGCTTCCCAATACAGCAACTTTTTTTATTATCCGGTTCATATGCCAACGAAATTAGTTAGTTAAACAACTATTAGGTATCGAAGGTAATAAAAAAAATCCTGACCGGAAATTTCCGGTCAGGATCTCACAAAAAACGCTGGAAGCGTTTTGTCCGAAGGACAGACATTAGCTATTTGCCGGAGATTCGCTAAATTTTTACAGCGAATCTCCGGCAAATTTTTCCGCTTATGGAATTACAATATTTTGCTGAGTCTGTTTATTTCGTAATTGTCGGCGTTGCTTACATGTTCCTGGCGGATCTTGATCTGTTCCTGCATCAGGCTCCTGGGATAGTTGTCGCCGGTAATATAGCTTACGGTGAGGTAGACGCCTTTTTCAATGATCAGTTTATTCCCACAGATATCCATCATATGGACCTTGTCGTCATCCTCTAAAGAAGATGAAGCCAGGCACTGGTATTTGCTCTTGATGGAATCGTATAAAATAGAGTTGGTCTTATCCGTGAAGGAAAGGAAACTTATCTGGGAATAATAGAAGAATCCGTTTATAAAATGGAATTGGATCAATACTCTTTGACGTAGCAGCTTAGTCCGGTAGAAAAGGATCTTATGGTCCTTAAAATCATTGATATCCTTTACCTGGAAAGAGGGCATCCCGATTTTCCAGATAACCTTTCGGGGAGAGGCCCCGAACTGTATATCCTGGGGAGCTATAATTGTATTGGTCAGGTAAGGGGTGACATCTTCCTCGGATAACAACTGGTGAGCAAAATCGAGATAGTACTGATTGATGAAGCTTCTATAAAAACTTTCGCGCTCCTGGTAGAAGGTGTTATAACGATGATTATAGGGCAGTATCTTGTACTGGAGGTTCTGTTTCATAGCACCAAGTTAATGTGTTTGATATTAGATTTTATCTGAATGCTTAAAGCGCTCAGCTTGTGAATGCAATTCTTTCGCTTAGTGGCAAAACATTTCTTTTTTAATGTTTTCTACCTAAATAAGACGTTTTAACTACACCCGACGTAAATTAAGTTTCTTTAACTACGTCTACTCCTAAACGCAAATTGTACGCGAATCGGTATTTGATTTAGTAGAAATTCATGAAGAAAACCATTTTTTAAAGAACGTATAAAGATTAACACTTAAGTTTGAACGCGTTATAAAATTACAATTACTGTCTTTCTATAATGCATTCCACGAGGATAACATCCGAGAGATGGCCTGCGCAGGTGCCGCGTATGGAGCAGCTGTCTCCTGCTTTCAGAGAAGGGGGATGGCGATTGTATAAACTGTCGAGAGTGCAATCAACGGAAGACGGGATACCCGGATTTCCTTCCAGGGATAAAATAGTATTCCCCGACTTATTTCTTTTGATATCTTTTACGACCCCCCCTACGGAGAGGATCTTATAGAGGTATCGGTGATCAAAGTTAGGCTCGTCCCTATCGGCCTGGCTGGTCAGGTCGCGTGCAGAAATGGTTATAGCTGCTTTTGCAGGAAGAGAACGGCCCTGGGATATATGATAAAAATACCCATATACCAGCAGGCTTATAATGAGGAAGATCAGGAGAATGGTCCCGTATTTTATTCGTTTCTCCATGTAGGTATAGACCCATATACGGAGAAACGATCCGGAGAGATTTAGCGCTCCTCTACGAAACCCCGGATCCTGCCGCGATCTTATCCTCGGGATTTACAAAATGTAATTTGCCTTCCTTGTCTTCCGCCATCAGGATCATTCCATTGCTCTCAATGCCTCTCATTTTCCGGGGAGCCAGGTTGGCGACGACCACCACCTGCTTGCCGATGATCTCTTCCGCGTTAAAATGTTGGGCGATGCCCGAGACAATGATACGTCGTTCGCTACCCAGATCTACTTCCAGCTTCAATAATTTATCGGCCTTTTCCACTTTGCCTGCGGAGAGGATCGTTCCTACCCGGAGGTCCAGCTTTGCAAAATCATCGTAGACGATGGAAGGCTTGGGCTCCGGTTTAGCCACGGTTTGGCTGGCTTCTCCGCTCCCGGCTCCATTTTCCAGGCTGACGGCGGCCTTATACCGCTCACTGGCCTCCTGCAGCTTCGCGATCTGCACCTTTACTTCCTCGTCTTCGATCTTCCGGAATAATAATTCCGGCGGCCTTAAACTATAGCCTACGCTCAGGAGTTTCAGCTTCCCGGCATTTTCCCAGTCCAGCATCTTCTCCACCACCTTCATCAGGTGCAGCATCTTCCGGGCGGTGAAGGGAAGGAAGGGATTGATAAGAATAGCCATATTGGCCGTTAGCTGCAGGCAGATATGCAGGCAATTATCGATCAGTTGCTGGTTCTCTGTACTAATACTTTCTTCTCCCTTGGGTACTTTCTTCCAGGGTTCCTTTTCCTGCATGTATTTGTTACCTTTTCGGGCCAGGTCGATCACTTCAAAGAGTGCTTCCCGGAATTTATATTGCTCCAGCAGGGCTTCCACTTTCTTTGCTGTCTCTGCAATATCCCGGATGACCGTCCTGTCCGTCTCGTCCATGAGGGCTTCATGCAGGGGAGGGACCTTACCCTTGCACAATTTGTGCATCAGCACGAAGGCCCGGTTGACAAAATTGCCGAAAATGCTTACCAGCTCACTGTTATTGGCATCCTGGAACCCTTTCCAGGTGAACTCGCTGTCTTTGGTCTCCGGGGCGATCGTGGTCAGGTAATAGCGCAGGCTATCGGCCAGCTGGCTGCCGCCGTTCTCCTTCTTGATAAAATCATCGATATAATCCTGCATGTCCAGCTTCCAGTTACGGCTGGTGCTCATTTTATCCCCTTCCAGGTTCATGAATTCATTGGCAGGAACATTGTCTGGTAAAATATTCCCATGCAGCTTCAGCATGACGGGAAAGATGATACAATGGAAGACTATATTGTCTTTCCCGATAAAATGCACCAGTTTGGTGTCCTTGTCATACCAATAAGGTTTCCAGTCCTTTCCCGTATCCAGGCTCCATTGGCGGGTGGCGCTGATATAACCGATCGGCGCGTCGAACCACACATATAATACTTTTCCCTCTGCCTCCGGCAGGGGTACTTTCACTCCCCAATCCAGGTCCCGGGTGACGGCTCTCGCCTGTAATCCCCCATCGATCCAGCTTTTGCACTGGCCTACCACATTGGTCTTCCAGTCATCCTTATGCCCTTTGACGATCCATTCCCGCAGGAATTCCTCATGCCTGTCCAGGGGCAGGTACCAGTGCTTCGTGGCTCTTTTTACAGGGGGGGTACCGCTGAGGGTACTATGGGGATTGATGAGCATTTCGGGGCTCAGCGTACTGCCGCAATTTTCGCACTGATCGCCATAGGCGCGGGTATTGCCGCAGACAGGGCAAGTGCCCATGATATACCTGTCTGCCAGGAAAGTCTTCGCTTCTTCATCATAATACTGCTCGCTTTCCTTCACTTCCAGCTCACCCCGGCTGTTCAGCGCCGTAAAGAACTCCTGTGTGGTCTCGTGATGGATCGGCTCACTGGTACGATGGTAGATATCGAAAGAAATCCCCAGATCGGAGAAGTTTTGCTTGATCAGCTCGTGATATTTGTCGATGATGGCCCTTGGCGTAGTGCCTTCCTTCATGGCCTGGATGGGAATGGCCGTTCCATGTTCATCACTTCCGCAAATGAAGGCGACATCCCGCCGTTGTGCCCGCAGGTAGCGCACATAAATATCTGCCGGCAGATAGGCGCCCGCCAGATGGCCAATATGCTTCAGCCCGTTCGCATAGGGTAAAGCTGCTGTGATCAGGTATCTTTTTGGTTGATTCATGCCCCAGGCCTCCTAAGGAGGCTTAATTTTTAATGAAGGACAAAAATAAACCAAACCAGGGGGTTTTCAGAGAAATTTGTTTTGGCCCAGGGGTTATTTCAAATTTATCCTCTGGGCGCAAAACCACAGATGATGGGCCTTCGGCCAGCGAACCACAGGTTCGCTTTACTCCTGTAGCGTAAACTCTACGGACGCATTACGCTTATAGTCGGTAGAAAGGAACAGGTTATAGATCTTCCCGTTGATGGTGACCTCCATCAGGGCCGTATTGGGGGGGAGCCTGCCCAGGTTCTCCGCAAATAATAATAGCTTATTCACCGGAAGGCTTTTGTCGAGAGGAAGAAGGAAGGTCTTCGGAGAAGCCGTCAGCATCAGGTGCCCGATCACCAACTCTCCGTTCAGATACAGGCTGACGGAATCCCCGTCGATCTCCCCATTATCATATAGCGCTATTTTGACGGAATCGATTCCCCGGACAGGGATGGTTGCCGCTACAATGGATTGGCGGTTCAGCAGCGCCTCATATTGTTTCGCCTGGGCGGAATCTTTTTTCTTATGGGTGATCAGGACCACCGGGATAAAGGGGGGCGCTTTTTTCTCCAGCCGGATAACGAGGCTGCCACCTAGCTGCCCATTTCCTGTCTGATCCGCCCAATGGCCTTCCAGCACTTCCTTGTGCCCGATTCTTTTATAATGAAGGATAGAAAAGCCCATTGCCCGGTCCGGAAAAGCGGCCTCCATGGCTTTGTCGCCCCGAACACTGTCCTCCCTGATGGAAAGAATGGAATCTTTGCCATAATAACGTCCGCTCACAAGGAGGTGCCTGATAGTACGGACTTCCGGAATATACCAATGTAATACACCGCCGAAGGCTGAATCTCCTGACGCTATATTCAACACCAGCTTTTGTTTTTTATCAGACAGGTTGTTCGTGGCGCTCCCTGCCCATTGCCCTGTAAGATCCTGTGCCCTCAATGCCCAACCGGGCCACGGCAATAACAATAAGATTGCCAATAGAAAACGCATGTGCCTAAAAGTAGTAATTTTAGAAACGGCAATATTAATTCAAATGTTAAGATGAACCGAAAAAACTTTCTTTTAGCCTATTATTTGTAGGCTTTGGGCCGATCTTGCAGGGCCGGGATTTCCCATTATTTTTAGCTATTAAAATGTAACTTTATCAGGTAATATGAGAAATATGGCCGAACCGGTTTATTTTTTGAATCTGGAAATTGAGAATTACCGATGCTTTAAAGATAAGCAGGTCCTTGACTTGTCTGATGGGAAAGGTAATTGGAAGAAGTGGACGGTCATTTTGGGGGATAATGGGACGGGGAAGTCTAGTTTGGTAGAATTATTGGCTGGTGCTGAAATTAAAGAACGACCTTATCGTGGAGCGGGAGAAGAGGTTTTTTGGGGACCCAAAGGGGAAATTAATCCTCACAATCCTTCCAAAACTCCTACAGGTATGCAAGGTACTTGTGTAATAGGACTGAATATTTTCCGAGTACCGAATAAAACAAGAGAGTATTTCGAGGATACAATCAGGTTCTTTTTTATACAGAATCAAACAACTTCACGCAGCGTACATGCTGACAGCAGATTAAAGGAACTACTATGTTTTGGGTATGGCGCTAACAGGAGAATGGGTGAAAGCTCTTTATCTACGCTATTAGACAATAATTCTGAAACGCTTTTTGATGAAAAAGCAAAATTAATAAACGCCGAAGAATGGCTACTGCAATTAGACTATGCAGCTAGCAAAGATTCAAACGTTAGAGATTTTGCCGTCAAAAAAAGGGATCAGGTTAAACAAATTCTCATTGATTTATTACCGGATATTAGCAGCATAAGATTTTCAACACCTACTAAAGAAAACTTGAAATCGTCCGTTGAATTCGAAACTCCCTTCGGGTGGGTTTCCATTCAGCAATTGAGCCTCGGCTACAAGAGTATGGTAACCTGGATGGTCGACCTGGCTGCCAGAATGTTCGAACGTTACCCCGATAGTAATAATCCATTAGCTGAACCGGCTATCGTACTGGTAGACGAGATCGATCTTCATTTGCATCCCAAATGGCAACGTAAGATTTTCGAGTACTTATCTGATAAGTTCCCTCAAACACAATTCATTGTTACTGCTCATAGCCCCTTGGTAGTGCAGTCTGCTCCTATAGACGCCAATATTGTTCTTCTTAGAAAGGAAGGGGGGCATGTTGTCATTGACAATGAAAAAACTTCTGTGCAGAACTGGCGGCTTGACCAGATCCTGACCAGCGACTTATTTGGGATTGAGAGCGCGCGGGGTATCGATGTGGAAAGGAAACTGGAAGAAAGGAGAGGTTTACTGGCAAAAAAACAATTGACAAAAGAGGAAAAGGGACGACTTGATGAATTGAATGCTTTTGCCAACCAGTTGCCAACTGCCTATAGTGTTAGAGATATGGAAACAATGAGCATCTTACAGGAAGCCGCAACTTATTATAAAAATCAAAATAAATAACCCGGCTTGTATGATTCAATTAAAAAAGAAGCATACAGTGCCGATACCTCTTGGATATTATTGGCTGGCCTATGATTGGGATAACCTATTCCTCTCCTGCGAGATCTGCAATCAGCGGCATAAAAAGAATTATTTCCCTCTTTCTGATAATGAAAAAAGAGCATTATCCCACAAACATAATGTAGCGGAGGAATCCCCCTTTTTTATTAAACCAGATAAAGAAGATCCTGAACAATTTGTTGAATTCAAGGAAGAAATCCCTTTTCCTATCGATGGGAACCTGAGAGGTAAACTTACAATTGAAAGACTTGGATTAGACAGAGAAGCTTTAAATGAAAATCGTCGTGTGAAACTTGCTCCTATTCGTCTTCTCTATAATTTAGCTAAAGACATACCCATTACAACGCCTGCTTTAAAGGTAAGAGCAGTGAATGAGATAAAGAGGGTTGCAATGGAATTTACTGCAGATGACGCGGAATATGCTGCTATGTTCCGGGCTTTCTTTAAGAACAATCCAATTGATTTTTGAATAATAATAAAATGAATCGTAAGCGCTTCCTTTCTTCTTTAATTACTGCCGGATCTGCTATCCCTGCGATGGGAGCGCGTGCCGATAACAGAGACTTCCGGGACGGCGCCCCGCTTCCGCTCCGCCTCCCCGCTTACCTGTTGCCTGGCGACACGATCGGCATCACCTGCCCGGCAGGCTCCATCACCCTAAAAGAGATCCAACCTGCCATGCAACTAATAGAAAGCTGGGGATTCAAGCTGCGGATCGGGGAGACGGTTGGGAAAAAAGATTTCACTTTCGGAGGGTCCGACGCGGAAAGAGCGGCGGATTTACAGCAGATGCTGGACGATCCCTCCCTGAAAGCTATTCTATGCGCCAGGGGCGGGTATGGAGCCGTTCACATTATCGACCGGCTGGATTTTAGCGGACTGTCCGCCTCCCCCAAATGGATCATCGGCTTTAGCGACATCACCGTCATTCTCTGTCATCTGCATCGCCAGCTGAATATGGCATCTATCCATTCCAAAATGTGCAACAGTTTTCCCGAGGATTGGTCGAAGGCCGATCCTGTACAGGTCCAATCGATCCTTTCCATCCGGCAGGCGCTCACCGGGGAAAAGATAGGGTATGATATTCTCCCGCATGAAAAGAACAGGGCGGGGGTTGCAGAAGGACCCCTGGTAGGCGGTAACTTAAAAACTATCGAAACCCTGTCAGGTACCAACTCCGACATCGATACCGCAGGAAAGATCCTCTTCGTCGAAGACACCGGCGAATATTTATACAGCATCGACCGCATGTTCTGGCACCTGGAACGCACCGGCAAACTATCCTCCCTGAAAGGGCTTATCATCGGCGGATTCAAAATAAAACCCGATGATCCCGGAGAAGAATTCGGCCGGACACTTTATGAGATCGTACTGGAACGGGTGAAACCCTATAACTATCCCGTTTGCTTCGATTTCCCGGTTGGCCACCAGAAGAATAATTTTGCTCTGAAGGTTGGAGCGCCGCATCGGCTGGAGATCACGGGGGATAAGGCAGTCCTTACAGACCTCTCCGTCCCCCAGCCTGTATGAAAAGTGAGCGCAGAGGAACAATAATTGTCAATCAAAATCGATTCGCGATGAAAACCGGAGAACCAGCATGATAAAGATTCCCCCTTATCTCCAGCCGGGAGATACCATTGCTATCGTCTGCCCCGGAGGTTATATGCCCCTGGAGAAAGCGCAAACCTGTATCGACACCCTGGGTGAATGGGGTTACCGCGTGCAGGTCGGCCCCACCCTGGGCAGCGCCTCCCCCAATTATTTCGCCGGTACGGATAAGGAAAGGCTGGCAGATTTCCAGCAGGCGCTGGACGATCCGGCCGTCAAGGCCATCCTTTGCGGCCGCGGCGGCTATGGCATTGGCCGTATTATCGAAAAGATCGATTTTGACCGGTTCAAAAAAGATCCCAAATGGATTATCGGGTTCAGCGACGTAACCGTTTTACACGCGCATATCTATTCTAATTATAAAATATCGACCCTTCATGCTCCTATGGCGGGGGCTTTCAATGATGGGGGCGCCGGCCTGGAATATGTCCGCTCCCTCCGTCATGCCCTGGAGGGGAAATCAGCGAAAATTCACTGCCCCGCTCATCCCTTCAATAGGAAAGGGGAGGCGGTGGGAGAATTGGTGGGCGGCAATTTGTCCTTATTAGCCCACCTGACAGGCACTTCTTCTGAGATATCGACAAAAGGAAGGATACTCTTCCTGGAAGATGTTGGAGAGTACCTGTATAATGTGGACCGTATGTTGTACCAGTTCCGGCGGAATGGCAAGCTGGACCGGCTGGCAGGGTTGATCGTAGGAGGCTTCACTGAGATGAAGGACACCCAGCGGCCCTTTGGTCAAACCGTGGAAGAGATCATCCGCGATATCGTGAAAGAATATGATTACCCCGTCGCCTTTGGATTCCCTGTCAGTCATGAAAAAGAGAACTATGCGTTGAAAGTGGGGATGGGCTATAAGCTAAAAGTGGGCAAAAATAAAGTGGTGCTGGAGGAATAAGAAGCGTTTGTTCTTCCCATTTAGGCGCGACCCACGTAAAGCCTTGAATTTTGTGGCTTGATGATTGCACAATCTCAGCAGTTATTTGTTGACAAAAAAGGCTTATGACGGATATGGAGGATTTAATGATTTTCTTTCCCCCGACGCGATCAATAAAGCGTGGAATCTGGGCAATGGATTGCCGGCTGGCACTGCTCTTAATTTTAACCTCATCGCAGACAGCAAAGGCAGGGTGGCACTGATTACAATTAGCTCTATCATAGGTGGTGGCGGCACTACCCTTGTATTTAATTATTATTAAGAAGAAAGCCCCGCCTATAATGACAAAAGCCTTGCAGAGCAAGGCTTTTGTCATTATAGTTTTAGGCCGCGGCATCATGCCTGGTTCGCGGGGCTTATGGATTCATTATTGATTCACAGGCACTACCTCATAGGCATCCTGGCCATCCTGGGAGATCGGCTGATAATAGACATTATTGTACACAAGAAGTGTTTGATCATTGAATGTCTGTTCGATGGCGCCGACAGGCACCTGGCTGACCACGGCCCCGGGAGGAGCATCCACTACCTGGTATCCCTGATCGGTATTCACATAGAAGGCGCCCCCATAATAGTAAAAAGTATCATTTCCTACCATCGTGGTCTCATATCCTTCAGGCAAATAGCTGACCACCGCCCCTATCGGTGGAGGAACAACGGAGTAACCCCCTCCTGCCGAAGGGGCGTAATAACAGCCATCATCATAATAATAGCGTTGGTTGGCGATCGAAAAGAACACTGCATTGGCTGCCAGGGAGGATAAGAAAAATCCGACAGGATGCCAGTGCGCGCCCCAGTAAGAAGGGCGGAAAGGATGGTAATAATAGGGATGAAATCCACGGTAACCGCCGGTATGGTAGATATTCACGTTGTCATGCCCGCGGTAATTGGGGTCGCGGTAGTTGTCGCCGCGGGCATTCACATTCTGATGAACATTTACGTTTTGCTGCACCGTTACATTCTCATGCACATTCACGCTCCGGTTAAAATCATGATTGCCAAAATTGCGGCTTCCCCCGTTGATGGATTCGGGCCGGGGCGCCTGATCAGGCCTGTTAAACTGGGGCTGACGGGGTGCCGGTTGGGGCGCCGGCTGTGGACGATTGAATGCCGGTTGTGGTGCAGGTTGCGGGCGGCTGGGGGCTGGGGGCGGGTTGTAAGCTGCCGGGCGGGGCGCAGGAGGAGGAGGAGCGGGCCTGCCTCCGCCGCTAAAACCGCCTCCGCCAACGCTGCCGTGGTTAAATCGCTGGGCCATAACGAGCCGGGGACTGCCCGCCAGGGCTATAAGGACGAGTACACCTATAATTTTACTATTGAGGGTATTTTTCATGATGGAGAATTATAGAATAATGAATTTATTTTTTTGCGGATAGGGGTACCAGTTTGATCTTTTTTGCCTTCGGAGGAGCAGAGAATACAAACAAGGCATCCGGCAGGGTAGGATTTACCTGCCAGCCGGTAAGCTCGGCCTCATACTGGGGGCTCATTTCCTTGCCGGTATAGACAATCACCATCTTGAGGGGCAACATAAAGGCGTCATTGGAGATCCAGAATTGAAAAGTTTTATCGCTGGCCGTCCCTGCGATATGAAAACACTCTTTTCCATCCACCTTGGTGAGACCGAGATAAGCAAGCTCTTTTGCTTCAGATAAAATATCTTCCACAAAATCCGGATAAAAGAAATCGGCGCCCGAGAATTCGATCCCATAGAGCTTATTCACCGTATCGATCATCTGCATAATAGAAGCCGGTATTGAGATCTGGCCATATTGGTTCTTGTCAAGGGAATAATAACTGAGGGTTGCGCCATTATAGATAAAATCCCTGCTTCCTTTATCGCCTTCCGACCGGATGAGTAATTTATCAGGTCCGTGCAGAAATAATTGCTCCTCGTCGGAATGTTTGACCAACCCCAACTCCTTGCTTCTGACATCGTAGTTCGATTTTATCGTAACGCTGCAGGAACTCAGATCGCCGATCATAGCGCTCATTTTGTCCAGGATGGAGACTGCTACCGTATCAATTTTGCGGGTCTGTGTTTGTGCCTGTATCCGGATGGAGGCGGATAGTACCGTGAGAAAGAGAATAGAGAGGATTTTTTTATGCATGGTTCTTCATTTTTTGAATTTACCTATGCAAGATGGGTGAAAATCCGTCATATAAATGCGAGCAGCTTAGTTATTTTATCGTTAATATCCGGGCCGCCAAGGCGCCTGTGGCGCTTAAGCGAAAGCCCGAAAGATGGACTTTCGGGCTTTCGGGTCTAATGATGGGCCTTCGGCCAAAACGCCCGTGGCGTTTTATGCACCCACCGGCTCCTGGTGCTTCACCTCTTTCATCGCGTCCTCCACATTCACTCCCAGCGCCTGCGCTACGGCCATTCCCAACCCGATATCCGCACGGAAGAAATGACATAACTGCCGGTTGATGATATCCCCCCGTTTGGGGCCTGAGATTCCGCTCATAGCTCCGGCAATATTGCTTACCAGGTTCTTTTTATCCTGAGGATTCAACACCTCGCGATAGAAAATACCCGGTTGCGTATAATGATCATTTTCCCCCACTCCGTTCCTGTCGTACCAGTCTGCGAGATTGCCATCCAACTCCTGGGGTAAGCCCTTGTATTTTTCATCCGGGCGAATATTGTCGAAACTATTGGGGAAATAGTTGGGATTGCTTTCGCTATTACCGTCTACCCGCATAAAGCCATCTCTTTCGTAGTTATTCACCGCATAAGGACAGCGATTCACCGGGATCTGCTCATAGTTCACTCCCAGGCGATAACGATGCGCGTCAGGGTAGGAAAGGAGCCTGCCCTGCAACATCTTGTCGGGGGAATAGCTGATCCCGTCCACTACATGTGCAGGGGCGAATGCAGCCTGTTCCACTTCGGCGAAATAATTCTTCGGCACTTCATTCAATTCCAGCTCTCCCACATCGATCAGGGGGAAATCCTTATGAGACCATACCTTGGTGAGATCGAAAGGATTGAAGCGATGGGTCTTCGCTTGTTCCAATGTCATGACTTGTATTTTAACATGCCATTTGGGGAAATCCCCCCGGTCAATGGCTTCTACCAGGTCACGCTGGGCAAAATCAGGATCTTCTCCCTTCATCTTTACCGCTTCATCATTGGTGAAATTCTTAATGCCCTGGGCCGTTTTGAAATGGAACTTCACCCATACTTTTTCATTCTTGTCGTTGATCAGGCTGAACGTATGGCTGCCATAACCGTTCATGTGCCGGAAGCCATGGGGCGTGCCCCGGTCGCTCATCAGGAACATGACCTGGTGCAGGCTCTCCGGGTTCAGGCTCCAGAAATCCCACATCATGGTCGGGCTTTTCGTATTGGTGCGGGGGTCTCTTTTCTGTGTATGAATGAAATCGGAGAACTTCTTAGGGTCCTTGATAAAAAAGATGGGCGTATTATTGCCTACCAGGTCCCAGTTCCCTTCTTCCGTATAGAACTTCAGGGCAAAGCCCCTGGGATCCCTTTCCGTATCCGCCGATCCTTTCTCTCCGCCCACCGTGGACATACGCAGGATGGTACGCGTCTTCTTGCCAATCTCACTGAATAATTTAGCCCGGGTATACTTTGTGATATCATGCGTCACCGTAAAAGTGCCGTAGGCGGCGCTGCCTTTTGCATGAACTACTCTTTCCGGGATACGCTCGCGATTGAAATGCGCCATCTTCTCGTGAAGAATAAAATCCTGTAATAGTAAAGGTCCTCTCGGCCCTGCGCTCTGTGTATCCTCATGATGATAATAAGGGATACCGGAAGCGGTCGTTAGCTTTTTTTCTTCGCTCATAATATTTGATTTTAAAAGTGTTTAAAAGGGATTGTACAATAAAGTTCCGGGATTTTTTTCGATTGTTATCATTGATTAATTTTATCTTTACATAGATTTAATCTATAAATAATGACTTTTGTTCAACTGGAATATATCGTCGCTGTAGACCGCTATCGTCATTTTGCTACAGCCGCCGGCCATTGCTTTGTGACGCAACCTACGCTGAGCATGCAGGTGCAGAAGCTGGAAGAGGAGCTGGGGGTAAAAATATTCGACCGTAGCAAGCAGCCGGTCATCCCCACGGAGGCCGGCCGTGAACTGATCGACCAGGCCCGGAAGATATTGGCGGAAAAAGACATTGTCGGCGAGATCGTCCAGGCCAAGAAAGGCGTGCTCACCGGGGAACTCCGCATCGGTATCATCCCCACCCTGGCGCCCTACCTGCTCCCTTTGTTCGTGCAGGGTTTCACGGCAAAATATCCCCAGATCAAGCTGGTGGTAAATGAATTGACGACCGAGCTGGTCGTGGCGAGATTGCGGGAAGGCCGGATCGATGTCGGCATCCTGGTCACGCCTCTGCAGGAGAACGGGATCCGGGAGCACGTCCTTTTTTATGAGGAATTGCTGGTCTATGTATCCCGGAAGAATGCCGCTTATAAAAAGACCTATATGCTGGCGCAGGACATCGATCCCAATAAATTGTGGCTGCTGGAGGAAGGGCATTGCTTCCGCTCCCAGATTGTCCGGCTCTGCGAATTAAGGAAGGCCAGTAAGGAGGGAAGTCATTTTGACTATGAGGCGGGCAGCCTCGAGACCCTCCGCCGGATGGTGGAATTGAACGACGGGATCACCATTTTGCCGGAACTGGCTGCCATGGACCTCACCAGCAAACAATTGCAGCTGGTCCGTCATTTCAAACGCCCGGCTCCCATGCGCGAAGTGAGCCTGGTCGTGCACCGCGACTTTGTCAAACAACGGCTCGTCCAGGCCCTCAAAGAGGAGATCATCCAGTCCATCCCCGAAAAGGTCCGCCAGAATAAGAACCAGAACGTAATCCCGATCTGAGTATGGGGTAGCTCTGCGCCTTGTGGCGGCCCCCAAATAAATTTTTGACTTTTAAAGTTCGCCTTGTAGCTTGCAGCCCACTATGGGGATCAAACAAATTTTGCTGAAATTATTGGGTGAAAAAAGATACCTGTCCCTGTTGGCAGGCTCCTTTCAACGGCTCTTCCCGACCGGCTGGCTGGGCCTCAATTACCAGGATGTCTATTTCCTGCGGCAAATCGTGGAAAAAGGAGCTTATTGCGCTGATATCGGGGCGCACCTGGGCTATTATACCCTTGAATTGAGCCGGCTTGCCGGTCCCTCCGGGAAAGTCATCGCCATCGAGCCCATGCCGAAATTCAACCATACCCTGGACCGGCTCCTGCAACGCAAAAAAGCCGCCAATGTCACTCTTTACCAGGTGGCCCTGGGCGGGGAAGGCGAATACGTGGAAATGGGCATCCCCCGGATAGGCAATAGGAAGAAATTCGCCTATGCCCGCGTAATGAAATACAGCGAACACTTTCAATACATCGAATCGGTAAGGGTGAAGAACGAATCCGGCGATCAGCTCTTCAGGGCCTTACCCCGGCTGGATTTTATCAAGTGTGACGTGGAGGGACTGGAAGTCCAGGTGTTTTCCTCCATGCTGGCCACCCTGAGCGCCCATCACCCCATCCTTCTCTGCGAACTGGTGGACAAGAGCGAAAGGATCCGGTTTTTCGAAATGGTCAGCCCCCTGGGATACGGAGCCTACAGGCTGGAAAAAGGGGTCCTGTACCCCCTGGACGTACACTCCGACGACAAGGCGATCTCTCACAATCATTACTTCCTCCCGGCCTCACACCAGCAACGGTTGCAGCATTTGATAAAGCAGTAGCCGGGCTAATCGATCGCCCGTCCCAATGCCTGCCGGAATGCCAAAAATTCATGCAGATCATTATGACTTCCGCCATCGATCGTAATAAATTCATCGCCGGGTTTTAATAAAGCCTTCAGCCGTACAGCATTGCTGTAGGGGATCAGCCCGTCGCTGTTGCCGTGAAAAATGATGATAGGCGCCGTGACGGCCGGCAGATAAGTATTTGTTGGAAAATGATAATGCAACATGCTGCCCAGGGGATAGATGGGGAAATAATGCCGGGCCACGGACTCCAAGCTGAAATAAGGACATTCCAGGATCAGCTTCCTGCAATCTCTCACCGCCGCCAACTCCGCCGCGATCCCCGTACCCAGGCTTTTCCCGTAAAGGATAATCTGGGAGGGCTGCCACCGGCTCCGCGCTAATTTATAGAACTGCAATGCATAGTCATACAACTTCTGCTCGCTGAGCGGGCCCGTACTTTTGCCAAATCCCGGGTAATCCAGCATCCATACCTCATACCCCTTGCTGGTAAAATCCGCCGCATATGGGGCATACCGCCCGATATTACGCTTGTTTCCATGGAAATACAAGACCACCCCCTTAACCGGGGTATCGGGAGTCTTGAATTCTATGATGTTCAGGTTCGTTGCTTTGTCATAGGGGAGATTGACCTCCGTATAGGTCTGCCCGAAATCATATTTTACGCTGCGGTCTACGGGCTGCGGATGCAATAAAAGAGCATCCTGGCCATAATAGAGGGCGATACCCACCGTGCAATAAAGAAGGATCAATACCTTGAGCCACCGCCCGCCTCTCGTCCGTAGAAAGGAGGTATGCTGCCCGTTCTGTTTATCGTTTGTTTTGTTCATGGTGCAAGAATATCCCGGATAAAATTATGATACTCCGGGAAAGTATTCAGGTTATTATGCCTGCCTCCATGGATCCGGATCAGCGTCACCCTCGAAGGGTTGAGCTGCTGCAACCGCTCACTATGGCGGATCGGGATCAGCCAGTCCCGGGTGCCATGGAGAATATAGGTATGGCAGCGGACCCGGGGAAGCCAGAGGTCCGTCCGCAGATGATAACGCAACACATAACGCAGGGGCAGGATGGGGAGGAATCGTTTTACCACCTTCCTGAAATTATAATATGGACTGTCCAGGATCAGGTAGCGGGGATTATTATCAGCGGCGATCCGGGCGGCAAAGCCACTCCCGATGCTCCTGCCATACACCACCATATGCTGATCCGGGCATTGCGCCAGCAGGGCCTCATACACGAACTGGATATCGTTCAGCATGTCCTTCTCCCCCCTGCGGCCCGTACTCTTGCCGAATCCCCGGTAATCCACCAGCACGACATCATAATTATACCGGTAGAAATCCCGGGCATATTTGGCCCATCCTTTAATACTGCGGGTATTGCCATGAAGATAGAGGATCAGACCTGCCGGAGCGGGCCTGAAAAAATGCAGCCCGTTGATCCGCACACCGGGCGAGACATCGAAAAATAGTTCTTTAAAAGGGACATTATACTTGTATTCAAATCCCACCGGAAGCTTCTCCGGGTGAAAGATAAATCGTTCCTGTACGAAATAAACGATGATGAGCAGGGCGATATAACCCAGCGCGATATAAACGAGGTCATGTAACAGCATGCGATCGTTTTTTATAGTCCCGGGGCCGCAGTCCGTGGCCGGCCCCTCGCAAAAACGCTGGAAGCGTTTTGTCCATAACCGAGGAAAAAGCGAGGAACGACGCTTTGACGAAGGTTACGAACGAGGGCTGAACAGCGTTCAACCCGAAGTTCTACAGACATTAGCCATTTGCCGGGGATTCGCTAAATTTTTACAGCGAATCCCCGGCAAATTTACTCCGTATCTGTCCTTTTGAGATTGAAATTCGGCACCGGTGAAATGATCAGCGGGAATTTTTCGATCGTCACATTGGAAGGATCCAGACCAAATCCTCTTTCCTCCGACAAACTCAATTCCTTCAGCCAGAAATATAACTTCATCACCACCCGCTCGAAGAAAGGTAGTTCATTATCCTGGCTCAGGTATTTTTCCATCACGATGAACTGAAAATCACCCACCACATTATTTCGCTCCAGCGATTCATAGCGGCTGGTGATATTGACCTCCCGGTTGTTCACCAGGTCTTCCACCACCTTCCGGAACATGAGGTTGAGCTTAGGCTCGATACGGAACCCCAGCCTGAACTCCACCCGGATGATATCATTGGGGATAATATGATCCACCGAATACTCCGCTGTATAAGGATCATCCAGGGTATCCACATGGACGAACCAGTAGATGTCCGAACGCTTGGGCTTTTTATTGAGAATGGAATAAATGATCTTGTGCTCGATCTCCTTCGGATTGTTGGCGCTGGTCATGTACACCAGGTGCGTGGCATATTTGACGATGCTCCGGTCATTGCTCAGCTCCTGTATTTGCGGGATATAATTCTCCATCCGGACAAATTCCACATACCGGTTCTTGATCTTACGGGCGCGGTACCAGACATACATCACGACGAAAAGCCCACCCCCTACGATCAGCGTGACAAAGCCGCCATGGGGGAATTTGTCCAGGTTCGCGAAGAGGAAGCTCAGCTCGATACTCAGGTACACGGCCAGATATAAATAGATCAGCGGGCTCCGGGTCCGGCGGGAGACCAGGTAATTAGCAAAAAGGATGGAGGTAGCCAGCATACACAAGGTGATGGCCAGCCCATAAGCCGCTTCCATATGGGAAGAGCTCCGGAAATACACGGTGATCCCGCAGCATCCGACGAATAGCATTGAATTGATCGCCGGGATATAGGATTGTCCCCTTTCTTCCGTAGGGTAGCTGATGCGCAGCTTGGGCCAGAGGTTCAGCCGCATGCTCTCGCTGATCAGGGTGAATGACCCTGTGATCAGGGCCTGACTGGCAATAATGGCGGCGGCAGTGGCAATAATGATCCCCGGCACGACAAACCACGGGGGCATAATATTATAAAAAGGATTCCCCAGGTTGGTATCGAAGACCCTGCCCCGGTACTGGGCCAGCAGCCAGGCGCCCTGCCCGAGATAATTCAGGATCAGGCAGGTCTTTACATAAATCCATGAAATGCGGATATTTCCCCGCCCGCAGTGGCCCAGATCGGAATACAGGGCCTCCGCCCCTGTGGTACAGAGGAAGACCGCCCCCAGGATCCAGAACCCCTTTGGATAGGTGGTCAACAGCTCGATGGCATAATGGGGGCTGAGTGCCTTGAAGATCCCCAGGTCATCCAGCAGGTGACTGCTACCTAATGCGCCCAGCATGAAAAACCAGATGAACATGATGGGCCCGAATAATTTGCCGATCGACTCCGTTCCGAATTGCTGGAGGAAAAAGAGGACTACCAGGATCCCCAGGACGATATAGACGATGGTGGACTGCTCGATATAGCGGAAAGCCGGCATCTGACGCAGCCCCTCGATGGCGGAAGTGACGGAAATGGGCGGTGTGATCATCCCGTCTGCCAGCAGGGCGGCCCCTCCGATCATGGCCGGCAGGACCAGCCACCGCTTCTGGCGGCGAACCAGGGCATAGAGGGAGAAAATACCCCCTTCCCCGTTATTGTCGGCTTTCAGGGTCAGCCAGACGTATTTTACAGTGGTTTGCAGGGTCAAAGTCCAGATGATACAGGATAAGGACCCTAATATCAGCCTTTCTTCTATGATTCTGCCATGGATAATAGCGTTTAGAACGTAAAGAGGAGATGTTCCGATGTCGCCGTAAATGATACCTAACGCAATAACGAGACTTGCGAATTGTACTTTGTTGATCTGTTTGCTCACAAATGAGTCTGTTTAGTATTTGCGCCTTAGGTTGGGTACAACCGTCAATGACGGGCCTTCGGCAAGGGAAACTTCACTCCCCCTGGCGCCGGGAATATCCTGGCGCAAGAACAAAGGTATAGTGAAAAGAGTGAAACCGGCTAAGCATTTTTCCGTACCCGATAATTTTATGAAATTTTAATATTTACCCCCGCCCACCCCTATCTTTTAGCTTTCCATAACACCTAACAAACAAACTTTTAGCTATCTTCACTACTGAAGTAAATTTGTAATTCCCAAGATCCGCTTGCAATGATATCCTTTCCAAAAAGACAAGAAAGATCATTTATGAACAGAATCCTGTCCCTGCTACTGGTATCGTTCCTGGTTGCTCCCTGCCTGCTGAAAGCCCAACAGATCACCTACTCGGAGCCTGAACGGGAAGATAGCCGCCGTACCAATTTTGAGATCATTGGTAAGATCAACGGCAACTTCCTCGTATATAAGAACAATAACTCCAGCAGCGCCATCTGCATCTACGACGGGAATATGAAACTCGTGCAGCGTGTCCCCCTGGCCTTTATGCCGGACAAATACATTAACGTCGATTTCGTGGCCTACCAGGATTATTTCTATATGATCTATGAACACCAGCGCAGGAGCATCGTTTATTGCACCGCGGTCAAACTGGATGGGATGGGACAGAAACTGGGGGAGCCCGTCGAACTGGACACGACCCAGATAGGATTTGCCGCCAATAACAAGATCTACACCACCGTGGTCAGCGATAACAAGCAGCGGATCATGATCTTTAAGATCAATAGCAAGAACCCCAAGAACTTCCTGTTCACCAGCTTCCTGTACGATTCCCAGCTGGGATTGGTCGACCGGCACCGCATCTTCCTTCCCATGGAAGAACGAAACGAGCTTTTTACCGATTTCCTGCTTGACAACGATGGAGAGCTGGTCTTCGGCAAATTCCTGCGCAGCGGCAGTAACGACTTCGTTTCCAGGGTCGCTATCGTCACCAAAGGGCCTCTGTCGGATAGCTTTTCGGTAAAAGACATCGGATCTGCCGACCGGATCCTGGATGAGATCAAGATCAAAGTGGATAATAATAACAAACGTTATATCCTGACCGGTTTCTACTACAAACAGAAAAAAGGAAATATCGAAGGACTCTATACCGTAGTTTGGGACAAGGCCACCGACAGCCGGTCTAAAGAGACCCTGACCATTTTCAACGAAGAGCTCCGGGCCGTGGCAAAAAGTTCGGACGCCAACCTGAAAATGGCCTTCAACGACTACTTTATCAAACACGTCATCACCAAGAAGGACGGCGGTTACCTGCTGGTGAGTGAATCCCTCTACACCACCTCCCGGGGTAATATGTTCAATCGCTGGGATTATATGTATAATCCCATGTACGGACCCGGCGGGTTCTATTCTCCTTACTACTATAGCCCTTATTATAACCCATGGAATCGCAACTATGGTAACTACGCTACCCGGTATCATGCGGAGAACATTATGGTCCTTTCTTTTGATGCGGCCGGCAATATGGAATGGAGCAATATCATCCCTAAAAGCCAGTTCGATGACGAAACGGAGAACCTCATCTCCCACCAGGTCTTCAATACGGGTGGCGAGCTCCACTTTCTGTTCAACCAGTATGAACGCCGGAATATGCTGCTCAACGACCAGAGCATTTCCCCCGACGGAAAGATCACCCGCTATCCCACGCTGAAGAACCTGGACAAAGGGTATGATTTCATGCCGAGATATGGCAAACAGGTCAGTGGCTGGGAATCTATCATCCCCTGTCTTTACAGGAACTATCTTTGTTTCGCTAAACTTGATTTTTAAAAAACGCTAACCAGGTGATCGGTATCTTCAAACAGAAAAACCCGGGCAATGCCCTATTATTGGTGGTATATGCCCTGGTGCTGAAATTTTCCATGTTCCTGCACCCGGTGGCACCCATCCTGCACCCGGAAGATAATTACCTGTACAGGCTGATCCTGCACGGCCTGGATTCCTTTTTCCACCAGATCCCTCTCTTATACGCGATCCTCACCTTTCTGATCCTGTTCATGCAGGCCACCCTGTTCAACCGGATCTGTAATCATAACAAGCTGTTTCCCAAGCCGAATTTCCTGCCCGGCATGGCCTATATACTCATTACTTCCCTGCTGCCCGACTGGGGGCATTTCTCCGCCCCTCTCCTGATCAACTCGATCATGATCTGGGTCTGGTACCGTATGATCGATCTGTATAACAGCAGCCGCCCAGGCTCTGCCATTTTCAATATCGGGGTATGGACGGGGATCGTTTCCCTGTTATACATACCGGCCATGGCTTTCCTGCTCCTGGTCCTGTTCGGTCTGATCACCATGCGGCCCTTTCGTATCCGGGAATGGTTTGTAGGCTTACTGGGCTTCACCTTCCCGTATTATTTCCTTTTTATCGTATTATACCTGACCGGTAACTGGAGCTGGAAGAATATTGTCCCCCATATCGTTTTCACCGTTCCGGCCATGCCTTCCTCCATCTGGACCACCCTGGGTATCGTTTGGTTGATCGTGCCTTTTATGTTTGGGGGCTATTTCGTGCAGAACAACCTCAATAAAGTACTGATACAGATCCGCAAAAGCTGGAGCCTGCTGCTGCTCTTCCTCCTGGTAGCCGTCGTCATTATCCTGATCAATCGCGCCGATTCCTACGAGAATTGGGTGGTAATGGCCGTCCCCTTCGCCGCCTTTCATGCGGCTGCCTATTACTACCCGACGAATAAGACAGGCCCCCTCGTACTGCATTGGCTGATAGTGTCCTATATCATCGCCATGAATTATTTCCTCTGAATTTTCCCTGTTCAGGGGAATACCGTTAATTTTGCGGTGGGTAAACGGCTGCAACCGCCGCCCGCTTTGCCCGGCACAAAATCTTAATACATGAAGTTTGGAGTAGTTGTTTTCCCGGGTTCCAATTGCGATCGTGACATGCAGGACGCGCTGCAATATGACCTTAACCAGGAGGTAATCATGTTATGGCATAAAGATACCGACCTCAGCCGGTTCACTACAGAGGACTGTATCGTTCTGCCAGGCGGATTCTCCTATGGCGACTACCTCCGCTGCGGCGCCATCGCCCGTTTTAGCCCGATCATGCAGAGCATTACGGAGTTCGCCGGAAAAGGCGGCAAAGTGCTGGGAGTCTGCAACGGATTCCAGATCTTATGCGAATCTCACCTGCTGCCCGGCGCCCTGCTCAGGAATGCGAATCAACAATTTATCGGTAAGAATATCTGGCTTCGCGGGGAAGGAGATCAGGGAAGGGCCCTGAAGATCCCTATCGGCCATGGCGAAGGAAGATACTATGCCGATGAGAAGACACTCGATGAACTGGAAGCGAACGGTCAGGTGCTTTACCGCTACGCAGACGAGAACGGAGCCATCAATGCCGCCGGCAATCCCAATGGCGCCCTGCGCAATATCGCCGGGATCTGCAATAAGACCCGCAACGTATTCGGAATGATGCCCCACCCTGAACGGGCCTGTTCGGATGCACTGGGAAATACAGACGGCCAGGCTATCCTCAAAGCGCTTTTTATCCAGCAAAAGCAGCGATTGGTAAGCCTCGAAGCCGGGTTAGCCAATTTTTAGTTTTTTCCTAACATTTGGAAGCTGAACTTTAGGGGCGTTCTATCGTTCTTTCAATGAATCAAATTCATATATGAATAAAATAGCATTATTTATCCTTACTGTATTATCCGGCAGCATGACAATGGCTCAGTCAAGCAAAGAAGTGAGCTGGGCATACTCCGCTAAAAAGATAGCAGACAAGACTTATGAAGTGCATATGACCGCTACGATCGGGGGAGATTATCATCTCTATGCCCAGGACGCAGGTGGCGACGGCCCCATCCCCACCGCCTTTACCTTTACGAAGAACCCCCTGTTCCTGCTGGACGGGAAAGTGAAAGAAAATGGTAAGCTGGTAAAAAAATTCGAGAGCGCCTGGAGTCATGACGTTAAATATTACGAAAAGACCGTTGATTTTATACAAGTGGTGAAACTGAAGAGCAATATCAAGACGAGCCTGGCCGGTAAGGTCGAATTCATGGTCTGCAACGACCACGAATGTCTTCCGCCCGCAGATATCGACATAAAAGTTAATGTTGGGGGTTAGGGGCGTTAATAGTCATCTATCCGACGATTGAAATGAATTTAAAACGGGTTCTTTGTCAAAAGAACTCGTTTGCTTTTTTAACCTAGCTGGCATGAATAAAAAATTGCTCCTTTTTCCCGCCCTCTTCTTTTGCCTGTTGAGCCTACGGTCTGCTGCGCAGGATTCCACCGGCGTAGTGAGCTGGCAATTTTCCGCCGAGAAAACCACAGGCGGCCTATATACCCTGATCCTGCATGGAAAAATAAAGGACGGCTGGAAACTTTATTCCACCACCATGGCAGATAGCCTGCCTAATTCCCGGGTGGTGCTCGATAGCTCCGCTCCGGCCAGGATACTGAGTATCGAAGAAAAGGGTAAACCGGAAAGCAAAAAAGATTCCCTGTTCAACAATGCGGAAACCCGTTACTTTCTGAATGACGCACAATGGCTCGTCCACCTGCAACCGTCGGCCGGCTCCTCTCCATCCGTTGTCAAAGGTGACTTGAAAGGTACTGTCACCTTTATGGCGATTTATAAAGACTCCGTCGTCGGTCCCATAGAGGTGCCATTCCGGTATTCTTTCTCACCCGATGGCGATCTGGTGGCTAAATCGGCCAACCTGCAGGAGTCGGCATCTGCCTCCCATAGCCTGAAAAAAACCTCCATCGACCTGGCTAACCCGGTCAATAAATGCGGAGGCACAGGCGCAGAGAACAGCAAATCAAAGAGCCTGCTGGGCATTTTTATCCTGGGGTTTTTAGGAGGATTGCTGGGTTTGATCATGCCTTGCACCTTTCCCATGATCCCACTAACCGTTTCTTTTTTTACCAAACGGTCCTCCAGCCGTTCGAAAGGTATATTCAACGCCTTTATCTATGGCTTTTTTATTTTTCTGATCTATGTATTGATCAGCGTGCCCTTCTATTTTCTGAAAGCCAATAATGCCAATATTTTAAATAATATATCCACCAATGTCTGGCTGAATGTCGGCTTTGCCGTGGTCTTCCTTGTCTTTGCCTTATCCTTCTTCGGATTGTTCGAGATCACCCTGCCCAGCAGCATCTCAAATTCCGTGGATTCCAAGTCGAATATCGGTAGCCTGGGCGGCATCTTTTTTATGGCCCTTACCCTGGCCATCGTTTCCTTCTCCTGTACTGGCCCCATCCTCGGCACTTTGCTGGTGGGTGCTTTGGACCAGAATGGCGGGGCCGTCCAACTGACTTTTGCCATGGCAGGATTCGGGCTGGCTTTGGGATTGCCCTTCGCCCTCTTTGCCCTTTTCCCCAACTGGTTGAAATCATTACCCAAGTCCGGCGGCTGGATGACTACCGTGAAGATCGTTTTTGGATTTATTGAAGTGGCCCTGGCCCTTAAATACCTGTCGAATGCCGACCTGGTCACTCACTGGGGGTTACTGAAAAGAGAGACTTTTTTCGGTATCTGGATCCTTATCGGGCTTGCACTGGTACTCTACCTGTTTGGGATCCTCAAGTTCCGTCATGACCCCCCTCCGGACAAATTAAGCAAGGGAAGGATTGTAACAGGGCTCTTTTTCCTGGCCTTTGTCCTTTACTTAAGTCCGGGAGTTACCAATACACACTATGCCAACAGGCCGCTGATCAGTGGATTTCCGCCCCCGTTATCCTATAGCCTCTATGCAGGTAAGGGAAAGGGAGTGGAGGCCAACGTGATCAATGATTATGATAAAGCCCTACAGTTAGCCAGGGAGCAACACAAACCGATATTGATCGATTTCACCGGCTGGGCCTGCGTGAACTGCCGGAAGATGGAAGAGAACACATGGCCACAGCCCGGCGTAAAAGAATTGATCCAAAATAATTTCATCCTGGTATCCCTTTATGTGGACGACAGGAAGTCATTGCCGGATGACCAGCAATTTCTCTTTACGACAGGTGACGGCAGTAAGAAAGAGATCAAGACAGTGGGCGATAAGTACGCGACGCTGCAATCGGAGAATTTTAAGAATGCCAGCCAGCCTTATTATGTGGTGATCAGCCCTGACGAGAAATTAATGAATTTGCCGGTGGGCTATACGCCGGACCCTAAGGACTATGCCCAATGGCTGCAATGCGGACTGGACGCGTTTCACCAATCTAAGTAATTAAACTAAAAGGGTACTTAAATACTAAACCTGGTCCCCCCGACCGGGTTTTAGTATTTTTGCATATATCAAAAACCTGAAAATATGAAAGAATTTATGCTACTCATCCGCAATCAACTCGGTCATCACGAGTCATTATCGGCTGAACAGGAGCAGGCATTTGTGGAAAAATGTATGCTGTACATTGACAAACTGACAAAAGATGGAAAACTGAAAGCAGCGCAGCCAATGGAAAGACAAGGTGCAATGCTTTCCGGCACAAAAGGAGCATGGAAGGAAGGACCTTTCCATGAAACGAAGGAGGTTCTCGTTGGATATTATCACATCCTTGCCAGGGATATGCAGGAAGCTATCGATCTGGCAAAGGGCAACCCGGAATTCGAATATAGCAGCACGGCAAGAATTGAAATACGCCCGGTTAAAACAAAGGAAAAATCTACAAACTATGTCTATCCTGACAAAGCCTGAACAAATAGAAAAAGGCCACCCCTTAACTATGGAGATGGCCTTTTACAATTAGGCGTCATTCTGTTCCAGCCTTCCGACACTAAGGGCAAGTGCTTGTTCAGATGGAGGACCAGAATGACAAGATCGTCGCGACGTCACACCCGATGCAGGGCGCAAACGCAAGAAAAAAAGTCCCCGCTCTCAAGGAGCGGGAACTCTCAATATTTTTTTTAATGGATCTTTTCACACTTTGAAGTTAGCGGTTCTATCCGTTCCCCGTTGTCTTAAGGTAGTTAAAGATTCTTAAAAAAGCTCGCCCCCGTTTCGCAACTCGTACTTACGAATGGGCTCCATAAAGCTATAAGGCGATTTTCTTCTCTGTCATCATCTTGCGCAGGTTGATAAGACCATAACGCATACGGCCCAGAGCAGTATTGATGCTGCAGTTGGTCAGGGCTGCGATCTCTTTAAAGCTGAGATCGGCATAATGACGAAGAATGATAACTTCCCGTTGATCTTCCGGTAACAGGTCCAGCATCTGCCGTACTCTGTCATGGCTCTGACGTTTCATCATCTTGACATCGGCGCCTTCTTCCGTGAAATTGATCACTTCGAAAATGTCCCGGTCATCGCTGGTCTTGATGGCAGGAGTACGTTTCACTTTCCGGAAATGATCCACACAGAGATTGTGCGCAATACGCATAGCCCAGGGAAGGAATTTTCCTTCTTCCGTGTAACGGCCGCCGCGAATGGTGTCGATGATTTTGATAAGAACGTCCTGGAAGATGTCCTCGGCAAGGTATTTGTCCTTTACGAGGAAGAGAATGGAGGTGTACAACTTATCCTTATGCCTGATGATTAGAGCTTCTAATGCGTGCAGGTCTCCATCACGGAATTGATGGATAAGTTCATGGTCGGTTTTTTTGCGTAGCAATGTCATAAACTTCTACGGGTTTTTAAGGTGAGGATATTTGTTTGGATTTTAAAGATGGTTTGGCTTTTCAGTGTAGAAGTGATCAATCGATAGGCGAAGAGTTTTAGTTTAGATTAACAAAAGTAATTCACATTTTTTTTCCGATTGTGTACAAATAGATCTTGTACGAATCGGGTTTAAAGATATACAATTTTTGGAAAAAACAACATTTTGGGAATTTTTTTGTTCTTTAATTCTCCGTTAACCCCAGGAAACAGTAAGGTAAGCACTTATTTTGTCCTATCGCCCTTTCTATTTTCGGGAAATCGATATTTTTGACCTCAAAAAGAGGACTTCAACTCCTAAAAAGCCGGTAATTTTAGATCCGGCAGGTATTAGTCAGTGATCATTTTTTATAAAGGTTTGTTATAAATATATGGGTATATCGGGTAAAGTAAAACAGCCAGCGAAAGAGAAATTGATGGTTCCGGCACAACTGACACAGACAGATGCGATCTTTATTAAAGGGGCCAGGGTTCATAATCTGAAAAACATTGACGTTTCTATTCCACGGGGTAAGCTCGTGGTGGTTACGGGTGTCTCCGGATCAGGGAAATCATCCCTCACCATCGATACCCTTTTCGCGGAGGGACAACGCCGCTATGCGGAAAGCCTTAGCGCCTACGCCAGGCAATTTATGGCCAGGATGAACAAACCTGACGTTGATTATATTAAAGGACTCTGTCCCGCCATCGCCATCGAACAAAAGGTCGTCACCCGCACCCCCCGTTCCACCGTAGGCAGCATGACGGAGATCTACGATTATCTGCGCCTGCTCTTTGCCCGGGCAGGTAAGACCATTTCTCCCGTTTCCGGCCGCATCGTGAAGAAAGACGATGTCAGCGATGTTGTAACGGCCATCGTAGGTGGCCAGACCGGAGACAAAGTGCTTATCCTCAGCGCATTCAAACAGAATAAGAACCGCAACACTAAAGAAGAGCTGAATATCCTGCTGCAAAAAGGGTTTGCCCGGATCTATGCCAGCGGAGAGACCCTCCGCATTGAGGACTTGCTGGAAATGGACGATAAGACCCTCAAAAAGCGGCTTTCCGCTCCCGGCATCTTTGTCCTCATCGACCGCCTGGTCGTCAAATCCTTCGACGAAGACGATCAGCACCGGATCGCCGACTCCGTAGGAACGGCTTTTTATGAGGGGGAAGGAGAGATACAACTGGAAATCAACGGACAGCAGCGCCTGACCTTCTCCAACCGTTTTGAGCTGGACGGCATCCAGTTCGAAGAGCCCGTCCCCAACCTATTCTCTTTCAACAACCCCTTCGGGGCCTGCCCGACCTGCGAAGGATTCAGCCAGGTGCTGGGTATCGATGCCGACCTGGTGATCCCGGATAAAAGGTTAAGTGTATATGAGGGCGCCATCGCTCCCTGGAAAGGGGAAAAACTGGTCATATGGAAAGACCAGTTCGTCAAAGCTGCCAAGAAATTTGACTTCCCCGTCCACAAACCCATTATCGACCTTACTAAACAACAATATAAGACCCTCTGGGAAGGCAATGAACATGTACAGGGAATCAATGACTTCTTTGCCGAAGTAGAGAGAAACCTATATAAAGTCCAGTACCGGGTCCTGCTATCCCGTTACCGGGGCCGCACCGACTGCCCGGATTGCCAGGGCTACCGCCTCCGTAAGGAAGCCCTCTATGTGAAAGTAGGGGGCCGGCATATCGGTGAACTATGTGAGCTGCCCGTGCGGGACCTGGTATTGTGGTTCGAACAATTGCAGCTGGAACCTCATGAACAGCAGATAGCCAAAAGAGTGCTCATCGAGATCCACCACCGCCTGCGGACCCTGCTGGATGTCGGATTGGGCTACCTCACCCTCAACCGCCTGGCCAACAGCCTCAGCGGAGGAGAAAGCCAGCGTATCCAGCTCACCCGCTCCCTGGGCAGCAATCTCACCAACTCATTATATATACTGGACGAGCCTTCTATCGGACTCCATTCCCGAGACACGGAGCGCCTGATCCGCGTATTGAAGGAACTGCGCGACCTGGGTAATACAGTCGTCGTGGTAGAACATGATGAAATGATGATGCGGGAGGCCGATTATATTATTGACATGGGTCCCCTGGCCAGCCACCTGGGCGGGGAAGTGGTTGCCTCCGGTAATTATGACCAGTTAGTCGCCAATAAAGATAGCCTGACGGGTAAATACCTGAAAGGGGAGTTCAGTATCGCCCCGCCGAAGACACTCAGGTCCTGGAACCGGTCCCTGATCGTAGAGGGCGCCCGGCAACACAATCTGCAAGATATCACCGTGGAATTCCCCCTTGGCCTGCTTTGCGTGGTCAGTGGCGTGAGCGGTAGCGGTAAGACCACTTTAGTCAAGCAGATCCTGTATCCGGGCTTACAAAAGATCAAAGGAGAGCAGGCCGATAAAGTGGGTTTACACAAAGCTATTAAGGGAGATATTGACTGGCTTTCCCAGATCGAAATGGTGGACCAGAACCCTATCGGCAAATCTTCCCGCAGCAATCCCGTCACCTATATTAAGGCGTATGACGAAATCAGGGACCTGTACTCGAGACAGCCGTTAAGCAAGCTGCGGGGATTCCAGCCCAAGCACTTCTCTTTTAATGTGGATGGAGGTCGTTGCGACACCTGTAAGGGAGAAGGGGAACAGGTCGTGGAGATGCAGTTCCTGGCCGATGTGCACCTCACCTGCGAAGTATGCGGCGGGAAAAGATTTAAGGAAGAGGTGCTGGAAGTGACCTACCGGGAGAAGAGTATCTACCAGGTGCTGGAATTGAGCGTGGACGAATCACTGGAATTCTTCAAAGACGAAAAAGATATTCTACAAAAAATAAAACCTCTCAGTGATGTGGGGCTGGGTTATGTAAAACTGGGCCAGTCCTCCGACACCCTGTCAGGCGGGGAAGCCCAGCGGGTAAAACTCGCCTCCTTCCTGGGAAAGGGCAAGGCGCAGGGACATATTCTCTTCATCTTCGATGAACCCACTACCGGCCTGCATTTTCATGATATCAAGAAATTACTGGCTTCCTTTAATGCATTGATTGAGCAAGGGCATTCCATCCTGGTGATCGAACACAACACGGATGTGATCCGGTCTGCTGACTGGGTGATTGACCTGGGTCCCGAAGCCGGCGATGGCGGCGGCAGCCTGGTTTATGCCGGTGTTCCGGCTGGGCTGAAAAAAGTAAAGGGAAGCTATACGGGGAAGTTTATCTGAGCCTGTCGGTGCTTTTCACCAGCTTTTGGTCTCTGGCGATGCCTCTTACTGCAAGAAAGAGGCATATAGGAATAGCCAGGGACAGTACAGCAGACAGGTCATATGTGCCTATCGAGAAATTCTTAGTTTGCTGATAGTAGAGAAAAATATTCAGCAACGACACGAAGATCAATCCGATATTGATCCATATTTGCCGCTTCCGGTTCTTATAATTAAAGATATTGATCAGCCCTGCAACGATGAGCAGCACGGTGAGGATCAGCAAAAGGATACTGCCGGTGGCTGTCAGGCTTTGGAAAACCGGGGCCGCAGCCGGCGTGGCGTTCGGTTTGTTGCCGCTATAAAAGGAGAACTTCAGGGTCCCTACTGCGCAGGCGACGGCCAGCAGCATCCATAATGTTTGTATTCTTTGCAGCATAACAACATTTTTTTAGTTTGATGGGGCGTCTGGCCCGTTCGATCCCCAGTCCTATCCCAGTTCGGGATACAAAGGGAACTGCTTCATAAACGCATTCACTTCCTTCCGCAACGAAGCCAGCGCCTCTTCATTATCCGCATTCACAAGAGCCTTATCGATCATTTCCACAACAGTGGCCATATGCGATTCCTTCATGCCGCGGGTAGTGATGGCCGGTACGCCAACCCGGATCCCCGAAGTAATAAAGGCGCTTTTGTCGTCATAGGGAACCATATTCTTATTCACGGTGATCTCTGCTTTGCCTAAGGCGATCTCGGCTTTCTTCCCGCTGATATTTTTATTGCGCAGATCGATCAGCAGCAGGTGGTTATCCGTGCCGCCGGAGACGATGTGATACCCTTTTTCCAGGAATGTCTTTGCCATGGCCTGGGCATTGGCAATGATCTGTTTTGCATAGACCGTGAATTCATCCGATAATATTTCCCCGAAGGCGATCGCCTTGGCTGCGATCACATGCTCCAGGGGGCCTCCCTGTGTACCGGGGAATACGGCCATATCGATCAGGTTGCTCATCGGGCGGATATTCCCTTTTACATCTTTCAATCCAAAGGGATTATCAAAATCCTTCTTCATCAGGATGATACCGCCGCGGGGTCCGCGAAGGGTTTTATGCGTGGTGGAAGTCACAAAATGGCAATGGTCGAAGGGAGAGCTGAGCAGGCCCTTGGCGATCAGGCCGGCCGGGTGCGCCATATCACACATTACCAAGGCGCCGACCTCGTCTGCGATCTTCCGGATCCGGGCATAATTCCAGTCGCGGCTATAAGCGCTCGCGCCGCAGATGATCAGTTTCGGTTTTTCCTGTTTGGCCACCGTTTCCATCATATCGTAATCTACCAGGCCGTCTTCTTTTTTGACGCCGTAAAATACGGGTCGGTATAATTTACCGGAGAAATTGACGGGGGAGCCATGCGTTAAGTGACCTCCCATACTCAGGTCCAGTCCCAGGATGGTATCGCCGGGTTGCAGGATGGCCAGTAATAAGGCGGCGTTGGCCTGGGCTCCGCTATGAGGTTGTACGTTGGCGTATTCACAATTGAAGATCTTCTTTAGCCGGTCGATAGCTTCCTGTTCCACCTGATCTACGATCTCACAGCCGCCATAATATCTTCTGCCGGGATAACCTTCAGCATATTTATTGGTCAGCACGGTACCCATCGCCTGCATCACCTGCAGGGATGTGAAATTTTCTGAGGCGATCAATTCAATGCCATGACGCTGACGATCTAATTCTTTCTGAATGAGGTCGAAAACTAAAGTATCTTTTAACATGGCGCAAAAATAGGTCAACTAACCATAAAATGGACAGAGAAGACTAAGAAAAATCCTGCCGGTCCCGCTAAAAAGACATTATTCCGGGTGAAAGAATAAAATTCACTATTTTCACACGCGTTTATACGCTGGGCGACGCTAGTCTTGTTTTAAATAGAATCGTCCATTAATAAGATTTTCATTATTATGAAAGCGATCATTCCTGTTGCCGGCGCTGGTACAAAATTGCGTCCGCATACTTATACGCAACCCAAGGCTTTGATCCCTCTTGCGGGAAAGACCATCCTCTCTATTATTGTCGATCAGTTGACGGAGGCTGGCATCAATGAATTCATTTTCATCGTTGGCTACCTGGGGGAGAAGATCCAGGATTTTGTCAAACAGAAATATCCACAGCTGAACGCTCATTTCGTATACCAGAACGAGCGGCATGGTATCGGTCATGCCGTATTGCTGACAAAAGAGATTGTAGGGGAGGATGAGATGTTCATTGTGCTGGGGGATACTATCTGTGAATATGATGTAAAGGAAGTATTGAATATGCCCCATTCCCTGCTGGGGGTGAAAAGGGTGGACGACCCCCGGAATTTTGGGGTGGCCGAACTGGAGGACGACGGCAGCATCGAGCGCGTGGTGGAAAAACCCCAGATCCCCAAGTCGAACATGGCCCTGGTAGGGATCTACCGGATCCGGGAATCCGGACCTTTGTTCAGTTGTCTGGAGAACAATATCCGCAACCAGCTCACCAGTTATGGGGAGTACAATCTCACCGATGCCATTGAATGTATGATCCGCAGTGGCGTGAAATTCCAGTCCTTCAAAGTGCAGAACTGGTTTGATTGCGGGAAAAAAGAGACTCTTTTGGAATCCAATGCAAAATTGCTCAAAAAGTTCGGGGGCACCATTGCTCCGGACCACCAGTTTGAAAATACGATCATTATCCAGCCCGTCAGCATCGCCCCGGGCTGTGATATCCGCAACTCCATCGTCGGCCCCAATGTGGCGATCGGGGAAAAGACCCGCGTCAATTACTCGATCATTAAGGACTCCATTATCGGCTCCTTTGCCGACCTCTACGATATCGTTCTCACTCACTCCCTTATCGGCAGCGACACCGAGGTAAAAGGGGAGTCCCGCAGCCTGAACATCGGGGATAATACCGAGATCGATTTAGGAGAGTCTTGACCAGACCTGTTCCGGAGTCCCTAACCCCGCTCATGTGGGTATTATTGGCAAGAATTTGCAGAAATGCCAAAAATCAGGTAAATTGAGGGTAAGTATGTTTAACGAAGCAACAGTTGCCCTGTGAAAGGATCCAACCCAATCCAGGTTATTTTCCCGTTATGCTAACTTTTAAAACTGTTTTATGGGAACTCACAAAAAATTACTGTTCTTCCTGCTGATCTTCCCCCTGGCCTTGTGGGCAAGGGCCAATAGCGGAAAGGTGGAAGGCATCCTGCATGGTTATGTAACGGATGCAGTCACCAAGAAACCCCTGTCAGGAGTGACGGTATCGGCAATGGTGCCGGGGACCAACAACTCAAAAGAAGTATTGACGGATGCGGACGGTTATTTCCGGTTCGCGCAGTTACCCGCTTCACAGGTAACGGTGCATTTTGACAAGAAAGGCTACCAGTCCTACAAGCGCCCCAATGTGACGGTGAAAGAAAAGACTTCCGTAAAGCTGAATATAGAATTCATCCCTGAGGATATAGGTTCCGATTCGGGAGATTCTGAATACCCTATTTTGCGCCTTTTACAGGCTAGCTGAAGGCGATCAACTGGTAATACTATTGCAATCAAGAGCTTGATGGGATTAGCAAGTTTACTATAATAACTAAACGGGACTGAGAACAGTCCCGTTTTTTTTTCTACTACACATGAGGCTTAAATCTATGTTGATGTTGAGCCTGCCAATTTTGAAAAATTTTCCCTGTTCATTTCTTCTGTATGAGACGCAGTAGTTTGAAGAAATGTTAACAGATGCCGGAAATTTTTTTTACTTCGATCTATAATGTCTTTTTAATGGTATTTCCGGGAATCAATCGGGGCCGGCCCATTACGAGAATCTTCGTATAAAAGTACGCGGGGTTTTCGAAAATGTGGTGCCGCGGCCCCTCTTTTTCGACCATTCATCCTTAATCTTTTTGGGATTGTTCACGGCCAAGCTCCGCCTGGTAGTGAGCTTCCATCTTCTGCTCTCCTTTAGCCAGCATTTCCTGCATAAGCTCCGGATCGAAGCTGAGCCCGTCCGGCCCGCCACCCAATGGAAGATCGGGCCGTATGATATGCAGTCTTACCGGTTTTTTATTATAATAAGGATTCTCCGGCATACCGGTGTCAAACCAGTCGGCAATTGCGGACTCCGGGACACCTTTACCTTTCATTTTCATTTTTACCGAGTCGATATAACGAAGGCCTTCATTATACAGGTTGGGAAGGATCCGGTTATTATCCGCCGTATCGGCAATAAAGATATCCAGGGTCTCCTGCAAGATGGAAAAAAGATCCTTGTATTCCTTGTCTTCCGGCATCATCGTCGTAGGGGATGAGAGTATGGTATAGATATCTGTTGCGCCACTGGCAATGGCTATTTCTATACCGGAATATTCCCGGTCCCCGGCGTCTATATATTGCCGCACGGGCTCTTCCATCGGTTGGATGGTGATCGGAGGCAACAACAAAGGCTGGCAGGAGGATGCCAGCAGGGTACGAAGGAACTGGTCGTAATTCTCGGGTTTGCGATGAGCATAACGGGAAGTAATGGCCGGGTTGTTTTTATTGGAAAAGACGGTCAATGCATGGGTCTGCAGGCAGACCGTATTAAAATAAAGCTCCTTATCGGTGTGCATTAACTGATCGTAGATCCCGTGCGTATAATATTGGTCCAGCAGACCCCAGAATGGGCTGGCGTCCAGGATCGAGGCTTCTTTTATCCGTTCAGACAAAGTGAACTTCCTGATAATGTCTTTATTATGCTTGGTAGTAAAGATCTCTACCAGCGGCTCTATTTTTCCAAGTGCAATAAAAGGGATGATCAGTGAACCCGTACCGGTACCCACCAAAATATCGAATTGCATCCCGGGTTGCTTTTCAAACATCTTTTTAAGGGCTCCTACGGCAAATGCTCCTCTGGAAATACCTCCGTTAATGACCAGTGCGTGTTTACTCATGAGACGGTGTTTAATACAATGCCCTGGGGCCGGCGGCCCCTGCTTTATTGATTCATAAAATGGTACTAAAGGAGGGTCAATGTAGGGACAAAATCCGGGGTGAAAAATACTATTTTAGTGGTATTTAGTTTGGGCCGAAGGTTGCGTTCACTTCCTGGCTGCCCATTTCAACATCGTCTTCCAGGTGGCTTTTTTACCGTAGAGCAAAATGCCCGTGCGGTAGATCTTACCTGCAAGCCAGACCGTAGACAGAAATCCTAATATCAGCAGCAGCATGGAAAGGCCCAGTTGCCACCAGGCTACCGTACCCGGTACGCCGAAGGGGATCCTGGCCATCATCACGATGGGAGAGCTGAAAGGGATGATACTGGCCCATATAGCCAGGGATCCGCCGGGATCCTGTACGGCAATGGACATGACGATAAAAGAAAAGACGACGGGCATGGTGATGGGCAGCATCAGGGATTGCGCTTCCTGCGGGTCTTCATTCACTGCACTTCCTACGGCAGCGAACAGGGATGAGTAGAAAAGATAGCCCCCTATGAAATAGAAGAGGAAACAGAACAGGATCAATCCCCAATTGGCCGTATCGAGAGTGCTTTTTACTTTGAAGATCTGTTGTGCCGCCTCACCGGCCTTTGCGGCAGAGGCATTGCCCATGGCGCTGGCCTGCTGGAGTTGCTGCACTTCGTTCCAGGTATCCCTGGGGATCAGTCCTTGTGCGATGGCAGCCAGGCCGAATATCAGCACGATCCAGAGCAGGAATTGCGTCAGCCCGACGGCGCCGATGCCGGTGATCTTACCCATCATCAGCTGGAAAGGCCGTACGGAACTCACGATGACCTCGGCAATGCGACTGGTCTTTTCTTCCATTACCCCCCGCATCACAGCAGCGCCATAGATAAAAGTGAGGATATAGATCAGCACCCCGCTGGCATAACCGATCCCATAGGCGAGCCCCTGGCTGGAAGCTTTCGCTGTTTTGCCATTGTCCTCAAAACTCTGTAACACGGCAATATCCGAACTTTTACGGATGGAGTCCAGCTTTTCCCGGCTGATGCTGGTCTTTTCAAAGATCAGGTGATCCGTGATGGCCTGGGTAATCCTGCCTTCCAGGTCGGTGACCCCGGCAAGCCCCAGCTGCTTTTTATATTTCAGGCGATACACTGTTTTTTGATCTTCTTTTAAAAAAGGAATGATCAGCACCGCGGTGCAACCTTTTTGGGCATAGTTAAGGGTATCCAGTCCGGCGGAAAAATCAAAACTGATCGAGGAATCACTTTTAAGGTATTCCCTGAAATAACCATTGGCATCGATCACTGCGATCCGGTGGCGGGTCTTTCCCTGCAGGGACAGGAATATGGAGCCCGCAATGAACAGGACGATCATCAGGGGCAGGAGGAATGTGGAAAGGAGAAAAGTCCTGTTCCGCACCCGGGTCAGGTATTCCCTTTTAGTGATCAGCCAGATTTTGCTCATAGATTATTTTTTTATCCTTCCATCAGTTGAAACTGCCGGGATAGGGGAGTGCCTTCTACCAGCTTGATAAAGATATCGTTGAGAGAAGGGAGTATCTCCGTGAAAGCGGTAATACCCTGGCCCTGGCCGATAAAATATTCCAGTACATCGTTCGGGCGATGCCCTTCCCGGATCCTCACGATCAGGTGCCCCCCCTTCCTTCCTGCCACTTCAAACGCCTTCGCTCCGGCGAAGCTGCTTTCTCCCGGTCCCGGGCCGCTTCCCGCTCCGGATCCTTCCTGTGGTCCCATTCCTTCCAGCCCTACGCTGAAAAGGTTTTCCTTAAACTGTTGTTTGATCGCCGCCACGCTGCCATCGAGGATTTTCTCCCCCTTATTCACGAGGATGATATGATTGCAGATCTCTTCCACCTGTTCCATGCGATGCGTGCTGAAGATGATCGTGCTGCCGCTGCGGGCCAGCTGATAGATCTCGTCTTTTATAAGGTTGGAATTTACGGGGTCCAGGCCGCTGAAGGGTTCGTCCAGGATGATCAGCTTCGGCGCATGCAACACGGTGATGACGAATTGCAATTTTTGCCCCATCCCCTTGCTCAGGTCTTCCACTTTTTTATTCCACCAGCTTTGCATTTCGAATTTGACAAACCATTCCTTTACCTTTCTCGTAGCCTCCTGCTTACTCAGACCTTTCAATTGCGCCAGGTATACCGCCTGTTCCCCGATCTTCATTTTTTTATACAGGCCGCGCTCTTCCGGCATATACCCGATATGGGCGATATCCTTCTCCGGATGGAAAGGCCTTCCCTCGAAGAGGATCTCTCCTTCATCGGGGTAGAAGATCCCGGTAATCATGCGGATCAGGGAAGTTTTACCGGCGCCGTTCGGTCCCAGTAAACCGAAGATGGATCCCTTTTCCAACGTGAAACTGATATTATCCACTGCTTTTTGCGTGGAAAAGCTTTTCTTCAGATTTCTGACGGCTAGAACATCCATGAGAGGTTGTTTAGATAGTAAATAGGTTATTGGTCGGACTAGGGCTGGATTTGTTACGTTATCCGGTTGAAACTACCATTTTTTCCTAAATCTCTGCACAGCGGGCGGCTACTCTTTCCCCATCCATCGCGGCGCTAACGATTCCTCCCGCATAGCCTGCGCCCTCGCCGCAGGGGAATAAGTTTTTTATTTGAGGATGTTGCAGGGTATCGGCATCCCGGGGAATGCGCACCGGGGAAGAGGTCCTGGATTCGGTGGCGACAATGACGGCGTCATGGGTGTAGTAGCCTCTCATCTTCTTTCCGAATAGGGGAAACGCCTGCCGGAGGCTTTCGTAGATAAAGGAAGGCAACACCTCGTGCATGGAGGCGGAATGAAGTCCGGGAACGTAAGAGCAAGGAGGAAGATCGGCGGAGATCTTTCCTGCGACGAAGTCAGTCATGCGTTGAGCAGGGGCTACGAATTTGCCGCCGCCCTGCCGGAAAGCCTTTTGCTCTACGCTTTGCTGGAAGTAAAGGCCTGCCAGAGGGCCATGCTGGTGGAAAGGGGCCAGCTCTTTTTCTTCCACGCTCACCACGATACCGGAGTTGGCATAGGGGTTATTACGTTTGGAAGGGGACCAGCCATTGACCACCAGTTCGTCTGCGGCGGTGGAGGCCGGAGCGATGATACCTCCGGGGCACATGCAAAAAGAGAATACCCCTTTATGATCCACTTGTTCGACAAGACTGTAGGAGGCGGGTGGAAGATAAGCAGATATTCCGGTACCATATTGTATGGTATCGATGAGGTTTTGTGGATGTTCGATGCGGACGCCTAATGCAAAGGGTTTGGCGGCGATCGCTATTTTCTTTTGATGCAGCAAATGAAAAATATCCCTGGCAGAATGTCCGGTGGCCAAAATGACAGCACTTCCGTTATACGTATCTCCATCGGCAGTTTTTACCTCTTTTATCCTGTCGTTCTGTAGAATAAAATCTACAACTTTTTTTTCGAACAGGAATAGTCCGCCGCTGTGCAATATTTGTTCCCGCATGGCCTGGATAATCTGAGGTAATTTATTCGTGCCTATATGCGGATGTGCATCGATCAGAATACTTTGTTCGGCGCCGAACTGTACCAGCAGGTGCAGGATGCGGTTGATATCTCCCCGTTTATTGCTTCGTGTATATAATTTCCCGTCGCTGTAAGTGCCTGCTCCGCCTTCGCCAAAGCAGTAATTGCTCTCGGGGTTGAGGATACCTTCCTTGTTCAGCAGGGCCAGATCTCTTCTGCGGGAGCGAACGTCTTTTCCTCTTTCCAGCAGGACGGGGCGGACGCCCTTTTCGATCAGTTTAAGCGCTGCAAATAACCCCGCCGGCCCCGCTCCTATAATAATCACCTGTTTTTCCGCTCTGGAGACATCCGGAAACGGGATCGGTTCAAATGCCCTTTCCAGGTAAGGTTCGCGTACGAACACCCGTAGGGTGAGCATGATATAAGGTTGTTTGCTCCGGGCATCGATCGACCGTTTTAGCAAAAGGATCCCTGAAATATCTTCTTCCGGGCAGCCGACGGCCTTTGCGGCGTACTCCCGGATGATGGAGTCGGTGGCCGCTTCTGCCGGAAGTAATTTTAATTGAAGGGTTTGTTGCATGGTGTCAGGTAGATGTTCCACCTAAAGGCAGGTAAGTACACTGCCTAAAAAACAGGTAAAGATAGGGTAATTAGGCGGGTCGGGATAATGTAATTGGCTCTGCCTGTTTAAGATAGATCAATACCCACTTGCCATTATGTTTAATAAAATTTTTTTCAAAGAAATATACCCTAAAAAAGTCAACCGGATTTTTTTAAAAAAAAAACCAGGATTTCAAAAGGCAAGGAAATAATTTGTATCTTCAACTACTTCTCAACAAACTCTACATATATGAAGAAAGGTTCGGTCACATCGAAGCTCAAGTCTTCTTTCTTCGTACAAAGTAAGTTTAAACCATTCCGACAGGGTCAACTGTCGAGATACGCTGAATCCCACTATTATTGTTCGAGGGCTCATGGAGGTTGTGAGACAATCGATTCTGTATGTGTACCAATGTGAATAAGTCTTATAGAAAGGGTTTTTAGAAAGATTAAAAGGTTCTGAAAATAAAAGGATATTACTTTTGACAGGTTTAAGCTCAGGTAGGCTGGCTACGGGTTTTGTAGGATAAAAATCAAAAAAATCGCTGGAACTTCGAACTGTATTGAAAAGAAAAAAAAGAAGTGAATAAAAAATTTTTTATTCAATAAAAATTTTTGATATTCGCCGCCCTGCGCAACTTTTTTAAAATCCAGTTCCTGAGACTTTAGAAATACAATTCTTTAAATCGGCATAAAAATTGGTTATTGTATAATGGCAAAAACGTTTGAAAAAGTATGGAGTAATTGCTTGGAAATAATCAAGGACATCGTAGAGTGGCAGCATTATAAAACATGGTTCGAGCCGATTAAGCCTGTTGAGTTGAAAAGCAATATTTTAGTGATCCAGGTACCCAGTCAGTTTTTTTACGAATATTTAGAAGAACACTATGTAAATTTATTAGCAAAGACCCTGAGGCGCATTTTAGGAAAAGAGGCCATGTTGGAATATCGCATAATGGTAGATAGTGGTAACCATCAGAATAAGCCCTTAACAATGGATGTGCCGGCGCATGGTTATAAAACTTTTTCCAATAACGAAATGGATTTCCCACTCATTATAAATAATCCTGTAAAGAATCCTTTTGTGATTCCGGGCTTGAAGAAAATGCAGATCGATGCACAACTCAATCCGGTATATACATTTGAGTCCTTTATTGAAGGTGACTGCAACCGGGTAGCCCGCCGTGCCGGTAAGACCGTTGCTGAGAAGCCGGGCGCCAATTCCTTTAATCCCCTGGTGATCTATGGTAGTGTAGGATTTGGTAAGACGCATCTGGCACAGGCTATCGGAAATGAGGTAAAGCGCCTGCACCAGAATAAAGTCGTATTATATGTAAGTTCTGAAAAATTCATTAATCAGTTTGTAGATCATAGCCGCAACAATGCCATTAATGATTTTATACATTTCTACCAGCTGGTAGATGTATTGATCATCGATGACGTACAGTTCTTCAGTCGTGCCGAAAAATCGCAGGATGCTTTTTTCGCTATCTTCAATCACCTGCATCAATCCGGTAAACAATTGATCCTGTCTTCTGACAAACCGCCTAAGGATCTGGACGGGTTGCAGGAGAGATTGCTGAGCCGCTTCCGCTGGGGTTTGAGCGCTGATTTACAGATGCCTGATTATGAGACCCGTATTGAGATCCTGGAGAGAAAAATGAAGAATGACGGGTTGGATATGCCCAAAGAAGTAATAAAATACCTGGCTTATAACATTAATAGCAATGTTCGGGAGTTGGAAGGTGCGCTGATCTCACTTTTGGCACAATCTTCGCTCAATAAGAGGGAAATTGATTTAGAATTGGCCAAAAAAGTGCTCCGTAATTTCGTGAAAACTAGTAGTAAGGAGATCACTATCGAAACAATACAGCGCATGGTATGTGAATATTTCGATGTGTCTTATGATAAACTACTGCAAAAAACCCGCAAGCGTGAGATCGTGCAGGCGAGGCAGATTACTATGTACCTGGCCAAAGCTTTTACGAAGAATTCCCTGAAGACGATTGGAGAGCATTTTGGTGGCCGCGATCATACCACGGTTATTCACTCCTGTCAGACTGTAAAGGATTTGATGGATACCGACAGCCTGTTCCGGGAAAATGTGATGGAACTACAGCAAAAAGTCCAGTTGGCGGCCATGTAAGGCGCCCAATCCCCCAGAATTTACCTTTTACCCATATTTACCCCCATTTCGGAGCATCCGGAATGGGTTTTTTGTTCCCGTCTTATAAAAAAGTGGAACCATTTTGGGTGCGAAGCGAATTAATCTTTATTTTTGCCTCCCCTTCGAAAATAGAGGGGGGAAATTAAGACGGAGAGGTGCCTGAGTGGCCGAAAGGAACGGTTTGCTAAATCGTCGTACGGGTTACACTGTACCGTGGGTTCGAATCCCACCCTCTCCGCAGAGCAAGGTTCACAGCAATGTGAGCCTTTCTTATTTGGACACCAAGGCTTTGGAGTTCAACAGTAACCGTTCCTTCCCGTCCGTCCGGGAATCCATGCTTCAGCGAATTGGAAATTGCCTCGTTTAAAATAAGAGCAAATGGAACAGCAACACTCAAATTTAAAGCCACGGGATCAATAGACAGCTTAAAAATAATGCGGGTGCCGGGATTAAACGACTCCTTTAGATAATCGACCAGTTCTGAAATATACGATGGCATTAGAACAAGGTTATAATCGTCCGTATTGTAGAGCCGCTGGTGGATCATGGCCATAGCCTGTATCCGGTGTTTTCCTTCCAATAAAGCGTCCTTCATAGAATCGTTATTTAAAATCTGCCCCGACAGTTATGGGTTTCCATTGCTCCAGTTCCTCGGACATATCGGTCAGTTTTTTTGAAGCGCGGTTATAGGCATCATTCCCGAGAAACAGGTGCATTGGCGGTTCCGGACTTTCAGCTAATTCCATAAATATTTCCGCTGCACGGTCCGGGTTGCCCGCCTGCTTTCCGTCTGAAGACAGGTAATGGTCCTGTGTGTTTTTTACTGCTTCATAACCCTCGATTTTAGTGGTGATTAGTGCAAGTGAGTTTTTCGTCAAAAAGCCTGTCCGGAAGCCCGATGGTTCCACTACGGTAACCTTAATTCCAAATTCTTTGACATCCAGTGCGATCACTTCGGAAAAAGCAGCCACCGCAGCTTTAGTAGCCGAATAA
>WNFI01015224.1_pt1 | contig 114181 bp, 102 predicted proteins | sample 5400471 | NCBI WGS metagenome assembly WNFI01 (sample SAMN13153348, study PRJNA577476) | soil metagenome | isolation source: 100 cm saprolite on Douglas fir-dominated hillslope | place: USA:California | collected 2013-09-17
GTAAAAAAGAGGCGTCGCCTTGCTCTGTGAATGGAGCCGTCGCCGCCTCTTTTAAACTAGATCAAAACAATTATCTGACACAGTTCATTTTACAGACCCGAAGAAAACCCTTCTTACTATCTGTATACGGCCATTTAAAATAGGGATGATAGGGGTGGGATTTGTTTACTTCTTAGTAATTATTGGATATCTGGCTAGTTTGCCAAAAGGGGATTCTGCGTTTTTGCTTTTTTCTCTTGCTTTTATCGGTGTTACGTACTTCTCCATAATATCAAAATTTAACAAGGAGCTAAAAACCTATATTGACTTTATCGAAAAAAAGATTTTAGCGTGAATTGAACTATGTTCCTTACGCTCACACCTCCCCCAACTTAAACACACCTCCACTCTTCACCCCCTTCTCCGTAGCCTGCAGCACACAACACTCATTCACGGGGTCATGCTCCAGTACCAGTACATAATTCCCGGCCGCCGCCTCGCTGAAGAAGGATTTCTTCTCGTGTAAAGTGGTCAGCGGGAACATATCATAGGCCATTACATAAGGCAAAGGAATATGGCCTATGGAAGGCAGCAGGTCGGCCATGAAGACGATGGTCCTGCCCTTATAACGAATTTGCGGCAGCATCATGGCATCCGTGTGGCCATTGACCAACCGGAGGGATAACTGTGGCAGGATGCCCGAAGGGATCGATTGGATCGGGCTGACGGATTTTTCATCGCCCTGCTGTCCGGCTCCCGGTCCTCCGGTCTCCACACTCCCGATATCAATAAATCGTAACTGCCCGCTCTCCCAGATGGGCAGGATATTTTCTTTCAGGAAGGAAGCCTTCTCCCGCTCATTGGGCTCCGTGGCCCACTTCCAATGCCGTTCATTGCTCCAGTAAGTGGCATTTTTAAAGGCCGGCACCAGGCGGTTGCCTTCCCGAACAATACTCCCCCCGCAATGATCGAAATGCAGGTGCGTCAGCAGGACATCCGTGATATCATCCCGGTGAAACCCGTGTTTTGCCAGCGACTTATCCAGGGTGTCGTCCCCATGCAGGTAATAATGACCGAAAAACCTGGCATCCTGCTTGTCTCCGATGCCATTGTCTACGAGGATGAGGCGGTTGCCTTCCTGGATCAGCAGGCATCTCATGGCCCAGGTACAGAGATTGTTCTCATCGGCTGGATGGATCTTGCTCCATAATGTCTTGGGTACTACCCCGAACATGGCCCCTCCGTCGAGCTTGAAGAAGCCGGTTTCGACCGTATATAATTGCATGCCGTAAATTTAATGGAAATTCTCCGCATGGGATGGCGGCGTTCAACGGGTGATACCAGCATTACCTTCGGCCTGCTGTTTCTTCAGCGCCGAATACAGCCATATCAGCCCGATGGCAAAGAAGATGATCAGGAAGACCACCGAATTTTTCATGCTGCCCGTCAGCTCCTCGATAAAGCCGAAGCTGAACATGCCGATCACGATGGCGATCTTCTCGGTAATATCATAATAGCTGAAATAAGAAGCCGTATCTTTCGTCTCCGGCATCAGTTTCGAATAGGTCGACCGGCTGAGGGATTGAATACCGCCCATGACCAACCCTACGGCCAGCGCCAGCAGATAAAATGAATATTCGATAGGGCCTTGTTTGGGCGCCAGTTCCGCTTTCCATTTGGACAGTTCGCCCTCGATCTTACCCTCTTCTACATCGTAATTATTGGCGACACCATCATGGGCGGCTTTGGCCTCTTTGGCTTTCAACGCCTCTTTCTGCCGTTCCAGCGCTGCGATCTTCTCATGATAAGGCTTCAGCGGCTCCGCCATCCCGGCCGTTACATAGGCTGAGATGCACACCAGGATCCAGAATATTACTACTCCCATCAAGACCTTGATATTTCCATAAAGGGCAGAGAGCCGGCTCATCCAGGTAGCGCCTACGATGGCTATTAACTGGATTAGCACGACCGTGACGATCAGCTTGGTGTCTTCCAGGCCTAATAGTTTGCTGCCGAAGAGCGTGGCCGCCAGCATGACGGTCTGCACGCCCATACTATAGAAAAAGAAACCCCGTAGGAACCGTTTCAGCACCGCCAGCTTCTTCACCTCCCCATATACTTTCCGGATCTCGGCCCAGCCATCCGTGAGGACATTTACTTTTTTCAGCGAGGCCCGGTGGACTTTCGGCAGAACACGGAAGGTGAATTGAGCAAAACCCGCCCACCAGAGCCCTACCAGCAAAAAGGTCAGCCGGGGACCTAAAAAAGGATCGTTCTTAATCACCAGCACCAGGACAAAACCGATGATCTGCAGCAAGACACTCCCGACATATCCATACGCATATCCTTTGGCGCTGACCCGGTCCTGGTCCTCGGGCGCGGCTATCTCCGGCAGGTAAGCATTGTAAAAGACCAGGCTCCCGGTGTAGCCAAGGGAAGCCACCATGAAAAAAAGAACGCCCCAGCCCAGGTTCGACCCGTCAAAAAGGTATAGGAGACTGCAGCCGATGGCGCCCATATAACAGAAGAAGCGCATGAAATTCTTCTTATTCCCCCTCGTATCGGCAACAGAGGTAAGGATGGGATATAATAAGGCGATCAGCAGGTAGGCTGCCGCCAGTGAGTAATCGTAAAGAGAAGAATTGATGAAGGTCCGGCCGAGGAAGGGGATATGGTCGCTCCCAAAATGCTTGCGCGTCGCGGCCGTAAAATAGATGGGGAAAAAGGTAGTAGTGATCACCAGGTTGTACACCGAATTGGCCCAGTCATACATGGCCCATCCGTTGATCACTCTCCTGGGGGCCGTTATCATCAGACGATTCCCCTCCATAACAGGAAGAGCATCACCACGCCTACGACGATCCGGTAATAACCCCAGACTTTAAATCCATGCTTCTTCAGGAAACCGATAAAATAACGGATGACGATGATGGACACAAAAAAACAGATAATACTGCTGATACCCAACAGGGAGAAATTGTCTTTCGAAAGGACTTCGTGGTGGTCTTTATACACATCCCAGAAGCTCTTCGCGGAAGCGGCGATCATGGTAGGGACGGCCAGGAAGAAAGAGAATTCAGCGGCTGCCTTCCGGCTCAGCGACTGGCTCATGCCGCCGATGATGGTAGATGCGCTGCGGCTCAGACCCGGGAAAAGGATGGACAACACCTGGAAACAACCAATTCGGAAAGCCACCCCATTGGATATCTGCCTCTCATCCTCGATCGTCGGGTTGCGGAAAAACCGGTCAATGAAGAGGAAGAGGACGCCGCCGACGATCATCACCGTAGCAATGAAATACAGGTTGCCCAGCGCATGGTCAATATGCTTCTTTAGGAGGAATCCGAATATAAGGGCCGGTATCACTGCAATGATCAGCTTGATATAAAAGGTCAGCCGGGAAAAATCGAAGAACTTCTTGTAATAGACCACTACAACGGCAAGGATGGCCGCCAGCTGGATAACGATCTCGAACATATCCGAAAAAGGGGTGGATACCACGCCGATGATCGGGTTCGCGAACTTCATATGGGCGGTGGACGAGATGGGAAGGAACTCAGTCAGCCCTTCAACGATCGCGAGAATGATAGCCTGGACGATAGTCATGTGGGATATTTAAAAATTTAAGCCCGGAGCGGAAATTATTGCTCTGTTTTTTTGTCCTTGCGGAAAATAGCGAAGATTTCCAGCGCCAGCCCTCCTAAAATGAGGATCGGAGCGATGGTCACCCGGGTAAAACTATACACTTCTTTCGGATCGAAGACATTCGGATCCTTACTCTTACCTCCGGCCATCAGGAACAGGCCCAGGGCCATGACGATGATACCGATCAGCATCCAACGGTAGTTCTCCTTACCGAATAAAGGGGCATTTTGCCTGGAAGCGGGAGAAGCTGGTTTTTTGGTCGTTGCCATGAAATAAATTGATTATTGGGTCGCAATATACGCCAATCCGGGTATCCACCAAAAAGGGGGGGAGACGCTCCAAAGCTGAGTACCGCGATCAATAAAGATCGTCCAGCTTCATCTTCAGGTATTTCAGCACGCTGCGGTGGGTGCTGATAAAGGATATGCAAATTCCCAGTAATATGATCACTGCACACATAGCCGACAAAAGGGTATAATCCCGGAGTGCTCTTATTTCGGGAATCATTTTCTCACTGATAAAGATCACACCTATGATACCTCCGATAGCAATGAGTCCGCTGATAGCTCCGTTGATCAGCGCACGTATATCCATGGGTTTGGCGATGAAGCCGCGGGTAGCCCCTACCATCTGCATAGTCTTGATAAGGAACCGGTTGCTGAACATGGCCAGACGAATCGTATTATCGATCAGAATGATCACCAGGATGGAAATGGCAACCACTATCACCAGGAGCACGAGACTGACCTCATTCAGAATATTATTCAGGCTGGAAACCAGGGTCTTGTTATACTGAACCTCACTGACGGCAATATTCTGGATCAGATCGGCCTTGATTTTATTCAGGGAGTCGGGGTTGGCATAATTGCTGCGGATCTTAAAATCCACGCTGGCAGGCAAGGGGTTCTTGTCCAATACTGTTGTGAAATCGGAATTGCCGTCTGATAACCAACGCTTCCTGGCCAGCTCTTTGGTCAGGTATTCATATGATTTCGTATAAGGTTGGCCGGCAATATACTGTACCAGGGTTGCACTGTCCTTTGACGACACATTTTCCCGGACATATACCTGCACCTCTACGTTTTCTTTGAAATTCTGGCCCAGTTTGTTGGCATTGATCACGATCCAGCCCAGCAGACCCAGCAGGAACAACACGACCGAAACGCCTACAATGGCCATGAAATAGGAAGGGGTAGAACGTTTAGCATATCCTTTTCCGAATTGCGCCATGATTAATAGTAATTTTTGGGTTAGTACAACGGGTAAACACCTTCACTTCGACCGGTTGTCAGGCCGGACCTATTGACAAAAATAACGGATTTGCTGGCATCTTCACGCTCTTTACCGGGCGTTTTCGTACTTTTGTCACCCTTTAAACGATACTCTTGCCGCATTATTTCGATGGGAGGGAGGGTTTTAACTTTTTTCCAACAAAAGGGGAACATGGACGAAGTCCCGACATAAGATAGTTCACACGAGGAACGATAAACATACCGCATAAGAATTTTATGGAATATAATTTCAGCGAGATTGAAAAAAAATGGCAGCAGCAATGGACGAAGAATGGCAGCTACAAGGTGAGTAACCATGCTGACAAACCTAAATTCTATGTACTGGATATGTTCCCTTATCCCAGCGGAGCAGGCCTCCACGTGGGACACCCTTTGGGATATATCGCCAGCGACATCTATGCCCGTTATAAAAGACTGAAAGGCTTTAACGTATTACATCCGATGGGCTACGATGCATTCGGCCTCCCTGCGGAGCAATATGCTATCGACCATGGCATCCATCCCGCCGTATCGACGGAGACCAATATGAAGAATTTCCGTCAGCAGCTGGACAATATCGGCTTCTGCTTCGACTGGGACCGGCAGGTGCTCACCAGCAAGCCCTCCTATTACAAATGGACACAATGGATTTTTCTGCAATTGTTCAAAAGCTGGTATGATCGTAAGCAGAACAAGGCCATGCCTATCCAGGGGTTGGTGCAACTGCTCGAAACAGAAGGCAACAAGCACCATCCCTGCCCCAGTGAGCCCAAACTCCGCTTTACCGCAGCGGAATGGAAAGGATTCGATCGTCGCCGCCAGGAAGAGATCCTGATGAACTACCGCCTGGCTTATTGCGGATTCGGGGAAGTGAACTGGTGCGAAGCCCTGGGAACCGTATTGGCGAACGATGAGGTCGTAAACGGCGTAAGCGAACGTGGCGGCTATCCCGTCGTAAAGAAAAAACTACGGCAATGGTACCTGCGCATTACCGACTATGCGGACAGGTTGCTGGAAGGGCTCGAAAAAGTCGATTTCAGCGATGCGATGAAGGAGATGCAGACCAACTGGATCGGGAAAAGTTTCGGAGCGGAGGTTACTTTCGACGTCCACACCCCCGATAATCCTGCGCCTGCTTCCGGCACAGCTATCCACACTCCGGGCGGAGCGACTACTCATCGCCTCACCGTCTATACTACCCGCCCCGACACCATCTTTGGCGTCGACTTCATGGTCGTAGCGCCGGAACATGAGCTTATCGAAAAGATCGTTGCCTCCGAACAACGGCAGGCTGTGGAAGAATACATCGCCTATGTAAAGAGCCGTAGCGAAAGGGAACGTATGGCAGAGAAAAAGATCACGGGCTGCTTCACCGGGGCTTATGCCATCAACCCTTTTAACGGGCTACAGATCCCTATCTGGATATCCGAGTACGTATTAGCGGGTTATGGCACCGGCGCCATCATGGCCGTACCCTGCGGAGATGAACGGGATTTCAAATTTGCACAGTATTTCGGCATTCCCATCACGAATATCATCGGAGATTATTATAATGGCAAGGAGGCCAATCCCACCAAAGAGGCAAAACTGCAGAACAGCGATTTCCTCGATGGCATCGTCATGAAAGATGCTATCGTCATCGTGATCAATAAGCTGGAGGAAAGAGGGATCGGTATCCGGAAGATCAACTACCGGATGCGGGACGCCGCTTTCAGCCGCCAGCGCTACTGGGGTGAGCCTTTTCCCATCGTCTGGCAGGATGGCATCGCCATCCCCCTGAACGAGAACGAGCTCCCGCTGCAACTTCCGCACGTGGAAAAATATGGCCCCGGCCCTGAAGGCGAAGGCCCCCTGGCCAATGTGGCAAGCTGGACGGCCCGTCACCTGGAGACGAACACAATGCCCGGTTATGCCGGCAGTAGCTGGTATTTCCTTCGGTATATGGACCCCCATAACGAGGAAGTGTTTTGCAGCCGCCAGGCATCCGACTACTGGGGACAGGTAGACCTGTACATCGGCGGTACCGAACATGCCGTAGGCCACCTCCTCTACAGCCGGATGTGGACCAAATTCCTCTATGACCTGGGCCTTATCGGCCATGACGAGCCCTATAAAAGACTGGTCAACCAGGGCATGATCCAGGGTAGCAGCCGCTTCGTCTATCGGGTCGAGCTGAAAGGGACCAATGGGATAGAAGAGCTGGCAAGAAAGACGCCTGTATTCCTTTCCTACGGGCTCAGGGCTATCGAAGGCTCCCCTGAATTACATGAACTGGTCACCCTGGCCGTAAGGAATATCTTCAACGATCCCGGCATCGAACTGAATATTATCACCTTATCGGAGCTACATGTCGACGTCAATATCGTCGATGGGGTAGCGCTGGATATAGCCGCTTTCAAAAAATGGCGCGCCGAATATGCCAACGCCGAATTCATTTTGGAAGAAGGCAAATATATCTGCGGCGTCGAGGTGGAGAAAATGAGTAAAAGGCTTTACAACACGGTCAACCCCAATGACCTGGTGAACAGATATGGCGCCGACACCTTCCGCATGTACGAAATGTTCCTGGGCCCCGTCGAACAAAGCAAACCCTGGGATACCAAAGGCATCGAAGGGGTCCATCGCTTCCTCCGCAAACTATGGCGTTTGTTTTTTGACGAGACAAAAGGGAAAATATGGACGACGGAAAAAGCTACGGAAGCGGAATTCAAGACTCTCTATAAGACCATAAAAAAAGCCGAAGAAGATACCGAACGATTCTCCTTCAATACGGGCGTCAGCGCCCTGATGATCGGGGTCAACGAACTGACAGACCTGAAATGCCATAAAAAAGAAGTGCTGGAAAAGCTGGTCATCATCCTGACCCCCTATGCCCCGCACGTCTGTGAAGAACTCTGGCAGCTGATCGGGAACGAAGGCTCCGTCCTGGACGCGCCCTATCCCAAAGTCGAGGAGAAATACCTGGTGGAATCGGCCAAGAACTATCCCATCGCCATCAATGGTAAGACCCGGACGGAAATGAATATCGCCCTGGATGCCACCCAACAACAGGTGGAAGCGTTGGTGCTGGCGGATGAAGTGGTAAAAAAATGGCTGGAAGGCCATCCTCCCAAAAAGATCATTTACGTGAAGAATAAAATGATCAATGTGGTGATCTGATCACTTTATCGATAAGAATACGGAGCTGAGCCCGGAGCAGATCGCCGACACGGAAAGCTTTGCTGCTTATATCAATAAGACCCTGAAGGAACATCACTGCAAATATGGCTTTGGCGGCTACAACGAACACCGCACCCTCTATGCCCGCAGCAACCACTTTGATCATGCCCCTCCAGTGTCGGGCAGCGAGGCGGCAAGGATCCTGGCCCCCCAGGGGGAGGGAGAGCCCGAGCCCCGGCGTCTTCACCTGGGCGTCGATATCTGGGGACCCGCCGGAACAAAAGTTATGTCACCCCTGAACGGTATCATACATAGCTTCGCCTTTAACAACAATGACAGCGACTATGGCGCCACCCTGGTATTGACCCACAACCTTGAAGGAATTGGCTTTCATACCTTATATGGTCATCTCAGCCTCAACTCCCTGAAGAACCTCCATGAAGGGAAAAATATCCGCAAAGGAGATGTGATCGGAGAATTCGGAATGCGTTTCGAGAACGGCAACTGGCCCCCTCACCTGCATTTTCAGATCATCCGCGATATGCAGGGCTGGAAAGGAGATTATCCCGGAGTGTGTAAGTTCTCCGAAAGAGCTCAATGGCTGGAGAATTGCCCTGACCCGGATCTTATTTTGCAGATGAGGCCATAAGGCTCTTCACCATCTCCTCCCATTCCTTCTCCAGGGAATAGCCCGGCATAGTCTTCCCCGCCCGGACATACCAGTAATTCGCATTCCCGGAGTCGCCTTCCTTACGATGCAGGTAAGCATGCACCCTGGCCCCATCTTTCGTTTCGATATCCTGCGCGATCGTATGGGCCCGCTCCCAATCATTCTTTCCGTCATACCACAAAGCCTGCAGGCATCCACTGATCCCGGCAGGGGGCTTATCTTCTTTCAGGGTCGATCTGAACTCCTCCGCACTCATATTCTTCTCATTCATATATTATAAATGGATGTTCTGCACAAATTTACTTCTTCTTCCCGATAGTCACCGGCCCTGATGGCATTGCCCCGAATATCCTTATTTTTGTCGGATAACTATCTATATGCACAAGACCACATTGACATTCATTGTTTTAATTATCCTGACCTTCATAGTTGCGGTAAGCTGCGGTAAATCATCCAGCCAGGGTTCTGTCAGCTGCACGACCATCGATCCTACAGCAGATTCTTCCGCCCTGCTCAGCTTTGCCAGAACGAATGGAATGACACCGGTAAAAGATACCACCGGGCTATATTACCAAATCATTACCCAGGGCACCGGCGCCACTCTTAACGGCAATTCCAGGATCTTCGTTACCTATACCGGTACCCTCTTAAACGGGACTATTTTTGACTCGACCACCAATGCCGCTAAAACGGGCTTTCAACTGGGTACCCTGATCGCCGGATGGCAGATAGGCCTGCCCAAGATCCAGGCAGGAGGCCATATCAAATTACTGATCCCCTCCGCTTATGGTTATGGCTGCCTTGGCTCAGGTACCATACCCCCTAATAGTCCCATCTATTTCGATGTGACCCTGGTCAGCGTTCAGTAAAACAAAAGGGGCCGCGAGGTATAGAGAGGTATAGTAATTGCGTAACTTTCACGTAAATATATCGCCGGCGCCATGACAAAATACGACGCTATCATTATCGGTTCCGGTCAGGGAGGTATTCCCCTGGCCAAACGACTGGCCAAAGCCAACTGGAAAGTCGCCCTGGTAGAAAGAAAATGGGTAGGAGGCACCTGTATAAATGTGGGCTGCACTCCCACGAAGACGATGATCAGCTCCGGGCGTATCGCACACCTTATGAGGAACAGTGCGAGTTACGGGATCCATATGAAGGACCTCACCGTGAATATGGAAGAAGTGGTCAAACGGAAGAATGCCGTCGTCCTGTCTTTCCGGGAAGGCGGCACCAAGGGCCTTCTCAAGACCCCCAACCTGGACCTGCTTTTTGGAAATGCCGTTTTCTCGGCCCCTAAAGAAGTTACGGTTGTCAAAGAAGACGGCTCCCGGGAGATACTTACCGCCGAAAAAATATTCATCAACACGGGGCTCAGGCCCTTATTACCCTCCATTCCGGGTCTTGACGAAATTAATTACCTTACTTCCACGTCTGTTATGGACCTCCCGGAGGTACCCCGGCACCTGGTCATTATCGGCAGCAGTTATATTGCGCTGGAGTTCGGGCAGTTGTATCGGAGGTTAGGCAGTGAGGTGACAATCATCGAAAGGGGGCAGCATTTCCTGTCCCGGGAAGATGAAGACATAGCCGCTGAATTAAAAAAAATACTGGAAGAAGAAGGGGTCAACATTTTGGTCGATACGACTGTTACAGAAGTCGCTGCTTCGGGGAAAGAGGCGCAGCTAAAGATCAGATCCGGCGAAACCGAAGGATTTCTTACCGGCTCGCATATCCTGGTAGCTACAGGAAGAGAGCCCGATACGACAGGCCTGAATACGGCGATCGCGGGCATCGCACTGGATAAAGGCGGGTTCATACAGGTGAATGATAAGCTGGAGACCTCCGTACCGGGGATTTATGCCCTGGGTGATGTAAAAGGAGGTCCGGCTTTTACGCATATTTCTTATAATGACTACCTGATCCTGTATAAGAACCTGGTGGAGAAAGGAAATGAAAGCACCGCCAATCGGTTATTGGTTTATTGTATGTTCACCGACCCGGAACTGGGGAGGGTTGGATTGTCCGAAAAGCAGGCCCGCGAAAAGGGGATCCGTATAAAAGTGGCGAAGCTGCCCATGACCAGCGTGGCAAGAGGAATAGAGACAGGGGAGACTCGCGGGCTGATAAAAGCCGTCGTTGACGCGGATAGTAAAAAAATAATCGGGGCATCCGTCCTGGCGCCAGAAGGGGGTGAATTAATGAGCGTATTGCAGATGGCCATGCTGGGAGGAATCACTTATGAGGTAATAAGGGATAACGTTTTTGCCCATCCTACATTTTCTGAATCCCTGAATAATCTTTTTATGACCCTGGACCATGAATAGGATGATCGAGGCAAGAAATATTACGAAGTCCTTCGGCGGATTCGCAGCGGTCGATGATATCTCTTTTACCATAGAAGAAGGGGAGACGGTCGTATTCCTGGGAATGAGCGGCGGTGGTAAGACGACCCTCCTTAAAATGATCAACCGGCTCATCGAGCCCACCTCGGGTGAAATATGGATCCGGGATAAAAAGATCCATGAACAGTCCCCCTCCGCATTACGTAGGAATATAGGCTATGTATTCCAGAACAATGGCCTGTTCCCGCATTATACCGTTGCCGAAAATGTAGGCATCGTTCCCGGCCTGCTGCACTGGGATAAAAAAAAGATTCTCGACCGCACCACCGGCCTGCTGGAGAAACTGCGTCTTCCCCCCGGTAAATATTTGTCCTCCTATCCTCATCAGCTGAGCGGCGGCCAGCAGCAAAGAGTAGGATTGGCAAGGGCCCTGGCGGCCGATCCTCCCATATTGCTGATGGATGAACCTTTCGGGGCCCTCGACCCGATCACCCGGGCCCATGTAAAAAAAGATTTCTCCCAACTGGACGAACTAAAAAGTAAAACGATCATTCTTGTCACCCACGACGTGCAGGAAGCCTTCGAACTGGCTGACAGAATATTCCTGCTGGATAAGGGAAAAATAGTACAGGCAGGGAGACCCGATGAATTGCTGTTTAAGCCGGCCAACGAATATGTGAGGACTTTTTTTGAAGATCAGCGTTTTCAACTGGAAGTAAAACTGATCGATCCCACGGATTATACATCCCTGATAAAGGCATTTACTCATTTTAAGAACAGACCCAGCTGATGGACCAACAGCAAAGCCTTTGGCAATTTATGCACCAGGAGTCAGCCAAATTGCTGCAACAGACCCTGGAACATATCGGCCTGACCTTTATCTCCTTGTTGATAGCGGTCCTGATCGGCCTGCCCCTGGGGATTTATATAACAAGGAATAAAAAAGCAGCCGGATTCGTCCTGGGCGCAGTGGGTATCCTGCAGACCATCCCCAGCATAGCCTTACTGGGATTTATGATCCCGCTCCTGGGCATCGGTCCCGTACCTGCCATCGCAGCGCTTTTTTTGTATGCCCTTCTTCCCATCATCCGCAATACGTTCACCGGCATCAGCAATGTGGACCCCGTGGTAAAAGAGGCGGCTGTGGCTATGGGAATGACCAATGCCCAGGTATTGTTTAAAGTAGAGCTCATTTTGGCATTCCCCGTGATCATGGCAGGTATCCGCACCGCTACCGTGATCAATGTAGGCGTCGGCACCCTGGCTGCCTATATAGCAGCAGGAGGACTGGGTGAATTTATATTCGGGGGCATTGCCCTGAACAATACCAATATGATCCTGGCAGGCGCCATACCCGCTGCCCTGCTGGCCATACTACTTGATTTTGTGCTCTCCCTCGTCCAGAAAATGAGCAGCCCAAAAAGACGGGTGGCTTTATGGTCGATGCCCCTGTTCCTGCTGCTGTTCTCGTCTTTCTACGTGTTGCCCCTGGGGTTCAGTTCCAGGCTGCTGGCTGGTTTTACGCCCGAGTTCATGGGGAGGATCGACGGGGACATCGGGCTCCGGTCCATTTACGGCCTGAAGATCCGGACGGTCGTCATCAGCGATGCCGTCATGTACAAAGCCATCTTTAATAAAAAGCTGGATGTCATCAGCGGCTATAGTACGGACGGAAGGCTAAAAGCCTATGACCTGGCCGTATTGGAAGACGATAAAAAAATATTCCCGCCCTATTATGCAGCCCCGGTGGTGCGAACGGAGATCCTGCAGAAATATAAAGAGCTGGGGCCCGTGCTGGATCTACTGTCGGGAAAAATCAACGATTCGATCATGACGGAATTGAACTACCGGGTCGAATACCTGAATCAATCCCCGGAAAAATGCGCCCGGGATTTCCTGGTAGCGCAGGGACTTTACAAAGCTCCCCGGGAAGGGGCCTCCCACGGCGGCGTTTCCGGCAACGGTGCTTCGGGCGATGGCGAAAGGGGCACCATCCGTTTGGGATCGAAGATCTTTCCGGAACAATACATCCTGATAAATATGTATGCCATGCTTATACGGGGATATACCGATCTGCAGGTGGAGACGAAGACGGGGCTGGGAGGAACTAAAATTTGTTTTGACGCCCTGACGAATAATAAGATCGATATGTATCCTGAATATACCGGGACAGCCCTGCTGGCGATCCTGCACCCTGCGCAACAGGAGATTAAAAGCCTGGCGGGCGACAGGGACAGCGTCTATGAGTATGTCCGCCAGCAGTTTGTAGAAAAATACCATTTGTCCTGGCTGCAGCCCATCGGGTTTAATAATGCGTATGCCCTGATGATGCGCAGAAGTCAGGCGCAACAATTGCATATAAAATCTGTTTCTGATCTTACTGGTTATCTCAATAAAAATAAGTTATGAGCTTACTGGAACAATACCGGTCCATAAGACAGGCTAGCGAGGATATCTGCCGGCCTCTTCAGAAAGAAGACTACGTGGTACAACCTGTGGCGGATGTGAGCCCGCCTAAATGGCACCTGGGACATACCACCTGGTTCTGGGAGACTTTCCTGCTGGAAAAACACCGACCGGGCTACAAGGTTTTCAACCCGGATTATAATTTCGTTTTCAACAGTTATTATGAGACCATCGGCGCCAGGGTGATACGCACGGACCGGGGTAATCTAAGCAGACCTTCCGTGGAGGAGATATACCAGTACCGGAAATACGTGGACCATGCGATGGAGGTGCTGCTGTCACAGGAGCTTCCCGTCCCCCTCCGGGATATTGTTCTGCTGGGACTCAACCATGAGCAGCAGCACCAGGAACTGCTCTGGTCCGATATCAAATATATACTGGGCCATAATCCGCTCTTTCCCGCCTGGTCGGACTTCGACATTAACGACCCCGGCAAGGCGGCGGGCGACCTCAGCCCGGTCCCGCCATCCGCGGCAGCCTCAGCAACGCAGCTTGGATCAACGCTGCCCGGAAAGGCAGGAAAGGTAACGGATACCCTTATCCCGGTGCCTGCGGGTATTTATGAGATAGGATATAAAGGGGAGGGGTTTTGTTTCGATAATGAACAGGCCCGCCACAAGGTCTGGTTAGATGATTTTAAAATATCCTCCAGCCTGGTGACGAATGAAGAATATAGTTCCTTCATACAGTCAGGAGCCTATGAAAATTTTATATATTGGCATGCGGAAGGTTGGGACTGGGTGAAAAAAAATCATATCAGCGCCCCTTTATACTGGCATTTAATCGAAGGCAAATGGTTTTATTATACGCTCGCCGGCCTGAGGCCCCTGGCTATGGAGGAATCCGTTTGCCATATCAGCTATTATGAAGCGGTGGCCTATGCGGCCTGGAAAGGAATGCGTCTGCCCACCGAGTCGGAATGGGAGGCCGCATCCGGGGAGTTCGATTGGGGAAAAAGATGGGAATGGACGGAGAGCGCCTATCTGCCTTACCCCGGGTTTAAAAAAGCCGAAGGGGCGATCGGAGAATATAACGGAAAGTTCATGGTAAGTCAGATGGTGTTGAGAGGCGCTTCCGTAGCGACACCTGCGCACCACAGCCGGAAGACCTACCGTAATTTTTTCCACCCTCACCTTCGTTGGCAGTTTACTGGCATACGACTTGCGACCTAACTAAGCCCCGATAGGGGCTATGCTATAACCATTTTGCTATCATTATTAAATCAAGGTCTATGTTTCCTGTTATCACCACCGGTAAGACCGCAGGGCGCCATTCATCAGGGTTTCATCACGATGTGACCAACGGCTTGAAAGCGGCGAATAAATATCTTCAGTCCAAATATTTTTATGACGAGGCAGGCGATAAGCTCTTCCAGCAGATCATGGCCTGCCCCGAATATTATCCTACCCGCTGTGAAATGGAGATCCTCCAGCATCAGTCGGATAAAATAGCCAACGCGTTTGGTGAACAGGACGGTCCCTTCGACCTGGTAGAATTAGGACCGGGCGATGCGACCAAATCCTATTACCTGCTGTGGGAACTCCTGAAAAAGAAAGTGTTGTTCACCTATTACCCCATCGATATCTCATCGAATGTGATCGGATCGCTGGAAACCCGGCTTCCAGTTAGTTTGCCGGGACTGCAATTCCAGGGCCTTAACGGGGAATACCTGGATAAGATGGAACGGGTGGGTAATATCTCGGCTAAAAGAAAGATCGTATTGTTCATGGGCGCTAATATTGGGAATATGACCATGCCGCAGGCGATCATTTTCTGCCGGCAGTTGTATGACCGGATGCGGCCCGGCGATCTGTTACTGATCGGCTTCGACCTGAAGAAACATCCAAAGACCATCCTCGACGCTTACAACGACAGGCAGGGTATTACAGCCGCTTTCAACCTGAACCTTTTAAGGCGGATCAACCGGGAGCTCGACGCCGATTTTGATATAGAGCAGTTCGAACATTACCCGGTATATGATCCCGGCACCGGGGCCTGTAAAAGCTACCTGGTCAGTCGTATGGCCCAGCAAGTGCATATCGGTCCCGGAGAGACCATCGATTTTAAGGAGAATGAGCCCATATTCATGGAGATCTCACAAAAATATTCTCTGCAGGAGACGGATTATATAGCACGACAGTCCGGCTTCCGGTCGATGCATACCTTCTTCGATTCAAAAAAATGGTTCGCGGATATTTTATGGCAGCGTTTGCCCTGATGCCAGGCCGGCGATCTCCTGTTGGATCGTCACCGTCTTGTCCGTATTATACCAACGCTGTAATTCTTCTTTGATAAGGTCATAGGTCATGCCCTCTGCCTTCATCCGGTAGAATAACTCCTGTAAGGTAGCCGGCCTGGGGCCCCAGGTGAAGAGTACTGTAAGGGTGTCCGTGTCCATGGCGATCAGTTTGGGGATACTCCGGCTGACGCCATTGGTCAGGTATTGATCCATCAATTCCAGGTTCTCATCCCTCAACAGGGTCCGCAGCCGGATCAGGGGATTTAATTGCGCCAGGGCCTGCATCACGGGAAGACTCTGCGCAGCATCCCCGCACCAGCCTTCTGTCAATACCAGCCAGGTTTGCGGCCTGCCGATGGACAGGATCTGCTCTTTTACCCCGGGCAGCAGCTCAATCGTCTTCTCCAGCCGGTGCATCCTTTGCTGGTTCAGGTGGGAATAATGCAGGAATGCCTCGGAATGATTGTCTCCGGTCGCTTTCCCTGCTGCCAGCAGGTCATCTATCAGTTGCTTATACGCTTCATAAGACAATGCTGATTCCAGGTACATCGGGCTGATTGACTTTGCCGGCAGGGGAGTTTCCATAGTTTTTTATTTTATAAGGCAATTTACGATTCAAAATCGGTTTCGGGCTTTACGCCTTGCCCATTCCCCCCGTACTCGGTATATTTGCCTATGCCCAATCTCAATCTGAATAATGAAAAAGACGCTTTAAGTCCTGCGGATAAGGAGTTTGAGAATAATATCCGGCCGGCGGCCATCGAAGATTTTTCCGGGCAGCCTCAACTGATAGAAAACCTGAAGGTCTTTATAAAAGCCGCCAAAATGCGGGGAGAAGCATTGGATCATATCTTATTCCATGGCCCCCCGGGATTGGGTAAAACTACTTTGTCCAGGATCGTAGCCAATGAGCTGGGCGTGAATATTAAAGAGACATCCGGTCCCGTTATTGAAAAGCCGGGCGATCTCGCGGGCTTATTGACCAACCTGGAACCGCACGACGTACTCTTCATTGACGAGATACATCGCCTCAGCACCGTAGTGGAAGAATATCTGTATGCTGCCATGGAGGATTACCGGATCGATATCATGATCGATAGCGGCCCCAGTGCAAGAAGCATCCAGCTCAATATCAATCCCTTTACCCTGGTGGGAGCCACCACCCGCAGCGGCTTGCTGACAGCCCCTCTCTTATCCCGCTTTGGCATCAAGTCAAGGCTGGAATATTATAATGCGGAGACCCTGAGGCTGATCATTCTCCGCTCTGCCAATATCCTCAATACGAAGATCACTTCAGACGCTTCCGGAGAGATCTCCCGCCGTAGCCGGGGCACTCCCCGCATCGCCAATGGTCTGCTGAGAAGGGTCCGGGACTTTGCCCAGGTATTGAGTAATGGCGTGATCGATCTGGCGATCACTGAACATGCATTAAAAGCCCTGAATGTAGATAAGCATGGTTTGGACGAAATGGATAACCGCATTCTGTTCACCATTATAGAGAAATTCAAAGGAGGCCCCGTAGGGATCACCACTATTGCTACCGCCGTAGGAGAAGAGACGGGCACCCTGGAAGAAGTATACGAGCCCTTTCTGATACAAGAAGGCTTTCTCATGCGCACTCCCCGGGGAAGAGAAGCAACGGCAAAAGCCTATGAACATTTGGGGAAAAAAGGACCGGCCAGAGAAGGCGAACTACTTTTCTGACCGGACCGCCTTACGTAGTCACCGGCGCTACCAGCCTGAACCCATTGCCGTGAATATTCACGATCTCGATACTCGAATCATCTTTGAGATACTTACGCAGCTTCGCAATATATACATCCATACTGCGTCCATTGAAATAGGTATCGCTGCCCCAGATCTTTTTCAAGGCCTGCTCACGGGGCAACAGATCATTCATATGCTCGGCCAGCATTTTCAGCAGTTCATTCTCTTTAGGCGACAAGGTCTGCGTCTGGCCCTTATGCGACAGTTCCCGCAATTTGGGGTTGAAATGGTAGGAGCCCATTTCAAATTCTTTATTATCCGCCTCTTTATTCAGGTCGTCATTACGTTTCAGAATAGCCTTGATCTTCATCAGCAACACTTCGCTGTCAAAGGGCTTGGTGATATAGTCGTCAGCTCCCAGCTTATATCCCTGGATGATATCCTCTTTCATCGTTTTGGCGCTAAGGAAAAATAAAGGAATATCCGGATCGACATCCCGTATTTCTTCCGCCAGGGTAAATCCATCCATATGAGGCATCATAATATCCAGCAGGCATAAATCAAACCGTTCCCGTTGGAAAGCCGCCAGTCCAAGCCGCCCGTCCCGTTCCAGCGTCACATCAAAATCACTCAGCTCCAGGTAATTCTTTAGCACCATTCCAAGGTTCTGGTCGTCCTCACATAATAATATTTTGGGTTTCTTTCCTTCCATATTTATCAATTTAGCTACAAATAAAGATAATTCATTTGCGGGAAGTGGCTTTCCTCCGTCTAATTTTTTGTTAATACCCCGGGCGGAGTACGTAAATTTGCCTTATGCATCTTACTTCAGACAACAAATTCAAGAAACTGGTCGTGATCGGCGACCGGGTATTGATCCGCCCCTCCAAACCGAATGAAAGGACCGAATCCGGTCTCTACCTCCCTCCCGGCGTCGGAGAGCGGGAGAAAGTGCAGCAGGGTTATGTGATCAAAACAGGCCCCGGCTACGCCATTCCCATGCCCGTGGACGACGAACCCTGGAAGCACCAGGATGAACAGGTAAAATATATACCCCTGCAGGCCAGGGAAGGAGATATCGCCATCTTTCTGGTGAGTGGCGCCACCGAAGTCCTCTATGAAGGAGAGAAATATTTCATCGTTCCCCAAAGCGCTATTCTTATGCTGGAGAGAGAGGAAGATATATAAATAGGTATTCCCTTATCTTTGCCGGCTTAAGCATTAAGAAAAACGCACGAAAAACGCATGGACGCAAATTTCAATCCAGACAAACAGCACACATTAGCCTCAGTCGTCAGCATTTCCGGAACAGGGTTACATACCGGTATTAATGTAGATATGACTTTAAAGCCTGCCAATCCTGGTTTTGGCTACCAATTCCAGCGCATCGACCTGCCTGGCCAGCCTATTATCAAGGCTGATTGCGACCTGGTCACCGATACCTCCCGGGGGACTACCCTGGAAGAGAACGGCGCTAAGGTCAGCACCGTGGAACATGTGCTGGCTGCCCTGGTAGGAATGGGGGTGGATAACTGCCTGCTGGAAATCAATGGACCTGAAATACCCATCATTGACGGGAGTTCCCAACCCTTCGTGGAGATCATCGAGGAAGCCGGCGTACTGGAACAGGAAGCTGCCAAATCCTGGTATAGCATCGATACGAATATTACCCATTATGACGAGAAGAAAAGGGTGGAAATGGTGGTGATGCCCTCCATGGAATATAAGGTCACCACCCTGATCGACTTCAATAGTCCCGTTCTGGGAACCCAACACGCCGGCCTGAAGACCATGCGTGATTTCAAGACGGAAATATCTCCCTGTCGCACTTTCTGCTTCCTCCATGAACTGGAAATGCTGCTGGAGCACAACCTGGTCAAAGGGGGCGATATCAATAACGCCATCGTTATCGTGGACAAGCCAGTCACGACCGAAGAAATGGAGCGCCTGGCCAAAGCCTTCAAAAGGGACAAAATTGAGATCAAAAGCGGGGGGTACCTGAATAACCTGGAATTACGCTTCCCCAATGAACCGGCCCGGCATAAGCTGCTGGACGTGGTCGGCGATCTTGCCCTGATCGGCTATCCTATCAAGGGACATATCATTGCCAACCGGCCCGGCCATTCCACCAACGTGGATTTTGCCAAAAAGATCAAGCAATATATTAAAAAAAATAAGCATTTAAAGAATATACCGGTATATGATCCCAACCAGCCACCTATTTTCAATAGCCAACAGGTAGAAAAAACATTGCCCCACCGGTATCCTTTCCTGCTGGTAGATAAAATTATAGAGCTCACGGACAAACATATCGTTGGGGTTAAGAACGTTACCTTCAATGAACCCTTTTTTGTGGGTCATTTTCCCGGGAATCCTGTCATGCCGGGAGTTTTGCAGATAGAAGCCCTGGCGCAGACCGGGGGCATCCTCTGTATCAATGCCATGCCTCCCGGTGACTATGACACCCTGTTCCTGAAGATCGATAACTGCAAATTCAAGAGCAAAGTGGTTCCCGGCGATACGATGCTCCTTAAAATGGAACTGCTGAGCCCGATCCGCCGTGGCATCTGCGAGATGCGGGGAACCGTGTATGTAGGGAATAAAGTAGCCACAGAGGCCGACCTGATGGCTCAACTGATAAAGAGAAGTTAAGAGAGGACGAACAGAAGTTTATTTAGGATAATTATACTAAATAAGTTTTAGGTTTACCGTAGTAAATAAGTTTAGGCCAATTGTGGTAAATAAGTTTATTTTTGTGCGGGTGCTGGGGCTTGCTCAGCATTTTTTTATGAAGGACGAAACCTTCATGAACTCCCTTGAACCCCGGCTATGCCGGGCGAAGGGAGGCCATTTAAAAGACGTTGAGCTCGAAGTAAAGACGTATATATCGTGAATAATAAGACCGCAACCCATAAGGAAGATTCAATAACAATGGAAAAAACTGGAAATCAATCAATTGATAGTCGAATGATCCATTCTCTCACCTCCATTCATCCGGATGCCCGCCTTGGCGCCCGTGTAAAAGTGGATCCATTCACGATGATTCATCAGAATGTAGAGATCGGAGAAGGAACCTGGATAGGAAGTAATGTAACGATCATGGAAGGGGCCCGCATTGGAAAAAATTGCCGGATCTATCCTGGAGCTGTCGTATCTGCTGATCCTCAGGATCTTAAGTTTGACGGAGAGGAGACTACCGTAGAAATAGGCGATAATACCACTATTCGTGAATTCGTAACGATCCACCGGGGTACCCGGGATCGCTGGACGACCAAGGTGGGCAATAACTGTATGATCCTGGCCTATAGCCATATCGCGCACGACTGTATCATCGGGGATAACTGTATCCTCAGCAATAACTCACAGGTGGCCGGACATGTGGTCATGGGGGATTGGGTGATCCTGGGAGGCATGTGCGCTATCCACCAGTTCGTCCATGTGGGCTCCCATGTCTTTATCGGGGGCGGTTCCCTGGTAGGAAAGGATATTCCCCCTTATATCAAGGCAGCGCGTCTGCCTTTGAGCTACTCCGGCGTCAACTCCGTTGGCCTCAAACGCAGGGGCTTCACCATCGACAAGATCAATCATATCCTGGATATTTACCGGGTCATTTATAATAAGGGCATGAATACCAGCCAGGCGCTCGAATTCCTGGAAGAAGAATTCCCGGCCAGCGATGAACGCGACGAGATCGTGACCTTCATCCGGGAAAGCGGTCGCGGTATTATTAAACGCTATAGCAAAAGCAGCTTTGATGAGGATTACGCTGATTGATGCCGGTAAACGTTTCAATCGTGACTGGATCTTTCGTCATCTCCATTACGAATTCATAGAAGGACATACTTACGCGATCACCGGCCCCAACGGTTCCGGAAAATCTACCCTCTTACAGGTCATAGGGGGCGCCATCGGTATCAGCGAAGGATCGGCGAAATACCAGGATCCGGAATTATCCGTGGAGCAGGTTTATAAACAGATTGCTATCGCCGCCCCCTACCTCGAACTGATCGAAGAAATGACTGCCACGGAATTCCTGCAGTTCCACCAGTCTTTCAAGCCCTTCCTTCCCGCCTGCACTACTGCGGACATCCTCTCCCAGGTGGGGCTCGGCAATGCCGCTCATAAACAAATACGCTATTATTCATCCGGCATGCGGCAAAGAGCGCGACTGGCCCAGGCCATTTTCTCCGACACGCCCGTTATCCTGCTCGATGAGCCCTGCACCAACCTGGATACGGAAGGGATCGCCCTCTACCGGCAATTGGTCCGGGATTATTGCAGGGGCAGAATGGTCATTGTCAGCTCCAATGACATCCAGGAATATGATTTTTGTGAGAAGATCCTCCCGATCGGAGATTATAAATGAATGGCTAGCGCTGACTCGCGATCAGCAAGTTCAAATCCGTATACTTCAGATCAAATCGCTGGCTGAGATGGAAATTGGTCAGGGCCCCCTTGAACAGGTAAATACCGCTGCGCAGGTGTATCTTATGCCATACCAGGTTTTCAAATCCCCCTTCTTCCCCCGCTTCCAGCAACAAGGGCATCAGTACATTACTGATAGCATGGGAAGCCGTACGGGCAAAACCGGAAGGGATATTCGGTACGCAATAATGAATAACGCCGTATTTCATGAAGATAGGATGCTCATGCGTCGTGATCTCGGAAGTCTCGAAGCAGCCGCCCCGGTCAATGCTCACATCGATGATCACACTGCCCGGCCGCATATTGCTCACCATCTCATCGGAGACGACCACCGGCGTACGGCCGGTTTGGGAAGAGAGGGCCCCCACCGCTATTTCACAGGATTTTAGTTGTTTGGCCAGGATACGGGGCTCCATCACCGAGGTCCACATACGCTGCCCGATATTGACCTGTAGCCGCTTCAGCCGGTACACACTGTTGTCGAACACCTTCACGGAAGCCCCCAGGGCCAGGGCCGCTCTTGCAGCAAACTCTCCCACGATACCCGCGCCCAGGATGATCACCTTGGTAGGAGGGATGCCGGAGATGCCCCCCAATAATACGCCCTTCCCATGATTGGCTGAACTGAGGTATTGCCCCGCGACTAACATGACGGCACTACCCGCGATCTCACTCATGCTCCGGACAATGGGATACGTACCGCTGTCATCTTTCAGATTCTCGAAAGAAATGCCTGTTATGCGTTTGTCCATCATTTTCTGCAAAAGCTCCGCTTTCATGGCGGAAAGATGGATAGGGGATATAATGATCTGATTCAGTTGCAACAGGGGCAGGTCCTCTTCTATCACCGGGGCGCTTTTCACCAGTATAGGCGCTTTTAATACCTCCGCCTTATCATACACGATCCGGGCGCCGGCCTCACTGTAATCTTTATCCCGGTAATGGGACGCCTCACCGGCATTATGCTCGATAACCACCTCATGGCCATTGCTGACCAGTACACCTACCGCATCGGGCGTCAGGGCAATACGATTTTCCTGAAAAGCAATTTCCTTGGGAATCCCGATGTGCAGGGGCACTCCCTTTGGCTTTACGTCCAGGGTTTCTTCCAATGTTTCGTAGCTGAAGGAGGTACTGATAATCGGTTTTTGCTGAGACATGTGTCTGTCAAATTACAATTTAAAATTGGATTCAAGCTGAGATTTTCCGGGTAAAAGGATCTAATGCTTCGATCTTCACTTCTACTGTCTCCGGCGGAAAAATACCGGGAGCCCTGTCCGGCCATTCCACCAGGCAAAGTTCTCCGCTGTAAAGGACATCTTCCACTCCTGCCCGCAGCGCCTCTTCTTCATCTTTTAACCGGTAAAGGTCTATATGAAAGATTTTTCCACCCGGATACTTATACTCATTAATAATAGAAAAAGTAGGACTTCCTACGGTATCAGTCACCCCCTTGATCGTACACAACGCATGGATAAAAGTGGTTTTCCCTGCTCCCATGCCGCCATGAAAGGCAAAAACCTTTTGCAGGGGATACCGCTGCCAGAATTTTTCAGCGGAGGACAGGATCTCCTGCAAATGAAAACAGACTTCCATGCCGCAAAGATATTATTTTTGCATAATAGTGTTATGGAAACGATTAACTGGAAAATAGATGGAATGAGCTGCTCCACTTGTGCGCTTACCATCGGCAAATACCTGGAGAAGAAGGGATTGAAGAATATAAAAGTGAGCCTGGCCAGCGGGGATGTCAGCTTCGATACACCCGGGCAACCCGACAGCCAGCAGTTGCAAAAAGGCTTAAAGGACCTGGGTTATACGGTTGCAAAAGAAGAGATCCCGGGCGCAAAGACCAAAAAGCCTCTGAATAAGCACCTGCGCTATTTATGGTTCTGCCTGCCCTTCACGCTGGCGCTCCTCTTGCACATGCTGCCCCCTTTCGCTCATGGGCTGATGAACCCCTGGGTGCAATTTTCCCTCTGTCTGCCCGTCTACCTGGCAGGAATGAATTTTTTCGGCCGCAGCGCGGTCATGAGTATCCGCAATGGTCTGCCCAATATGAACGTGCTCATTGCGGCGGGCGCGACAGCCGCCTTTTTATATAGCCTTACCGGTACCCTTTTCGGCCTGGGACCCGCTTACCTGTTCTATGAGACAGCCGCCTCTATCATCACCATCGTATTTCTGGGTTATTATATCGAGGATGCCTCCATGCTGGCTACGCAAAAGGCATTGAACAGCCTGGCCAGGTCTCAGAAGACCATGGCTAATATGATCGCCTTTGACGACCAGCACCAGGAACAGATCTTTCCCCTGGAAAATACACAATTGCGAAGCGGCGACCTGGTCCTCGTGCGGTCCGGCGAGCAGGTCCCTGCAGATGGTAAGATCCTTTGGGGAGAGGCTTCGGTGAACGAAGCTCTCCTCACCGGCGAGAGCCTGCCGGTCGACAAAAAAGCCAAAGACACCCTGATAGGCGGCAGCATCCTGGTATCCGGTACCGTAAAGGTACAGGTGACGGCGGCTGCCGCAGATTCCGTCCTGGCCGGCATTGTCCAGCTGGTAAAGCAGGCTCAGGGAGAAAAACCGCCCGTTCAGCAACTGGCCGATAAGATCAGCGCTGTCTTTGTCCCCGTCGTACTGGCTCTGGCAGGGGTCACCTTCCTGGCCAATTATGTTTATGGGCACGAAGCCACCCCTTCCGTGATGCGGGCCGTCGCCGTACTGGTGATCGCCTGCCCCTGCGCCATGGGGCTGGCTACTCCCGCCGCCATCGCCGTAGGCCTGGGCCGGGCTGCCAGGCAAGGCATCCTCTTCCGGAATGCCAAAAGCCTGGAGTCCTTTAAAAATATCCGGCAGGTAGTATTCGATAAGACAGGCACCCTGACGACAGGAAATTTCGCTATCAGTGACTGGCATCTGACGGATGACAGCATCACCCCGGAGGAATTCCGGCAGATAACGTTCTCCCTGGAAAAATACTCCACCCACCCTATCGCCAGATCCATCACAGGAGAGTGGCGGCAAAAGGTCCCTCTCTACTGGACGAAAATAGAAGAACTGAAAGGACTGGGAATGCATGCCCGGACGAAGACTGGGGATACCTACCTGGCGGGCTCCCATAAGATAGCCGCCACGCTTACCTCCGATGATACCCATAATGTGTACATTGTTCGCAACGACCGGCTGCTGGGCTGGATAGACGTAAAAGATACCATTCGCCCGGAAGCCGCCTCCGTTATTCAGGGACTGCACAAAAAAGGGATACACACTATCCTGCTCAGCGGGGACCGGCAGGCCGCCTGCCGGCAGGTGGCGTCAGCAACAGGGATACAGGAAGTGATCGCTGAACAGACGCCCGCACAGAAACTGGAACAGATCACCCGGCTTAACGGGCAGACTCCCACCGCCATGATAGGGGACGGGATCAATGACGCCCCTGCACTGGCCAAGGCCACCATCGGCATATCCATGAGCGAAGCTTCCCAACTGGCTATGCAGACAGCGGACGTGGTACTCATCGGTCATGGGCTGCAACAGCTTCCCATTGCCCTGGGATTGGGTCAACATACTTTTGCCACCATCCGGCAGAACCTGTTCTGGGCCTTTTTCTACAATATAGTCGCCATCCCCGTTGCCGCTTTCGGCCTCCTCACGCCGGCCCTGGCCGCCCTGGCGATGGGATTAAGTGACGTAGTGCTGGTCTTCAATTCCGTACGGCTCTTTATAAAGAAAGTTGTCTAGTCCTTCAACACTCAACCATGAACCCCATCGACCTATTACAGCAATATTGGCATCATAAAGCTTTCCGCCCTCTGCAGGAGGAGATCATTGGGTCGGTATTGGAGGGAAAGGATACCCTGGCCCTCCTTCCTACAGGCGGAGGAAAATCACTCTGCTTCCAGATACCCGCTATGGCCCGTCCGGGGTTATGCCTGGTGGTCAGCCCCCTGATCGCCCTGATGAAAGACCAGACAGATCACCTGCGCCGCAAGGGCATCACTGCTTTTGCCCTCAACTCGGGCATGAGCCGCAGGGATGTGATCAATACCCTGCAACTGGCTGCCGGCAGTAATTGTAAGTTTTTATACGTATCCCCCGAACGCCTGGAGACAGACCTTTTTTCCGAATACCTTCCCTCTCTCCCTATCAACCTGGTAGCGGTGGACGAAGCGCATTGCGTATCGCAATGGGGATATGATTTTCGCCCGACCTACCTCCGCATTGCCGCCCTGAGGGCACAGTTGCCGCAGACGCCCTTACTGGCTCTCACGGCCTCCGCTACCCCGGAAGTGATGGACGATATCTGCGATAAATTACAACTCCGGCAACCTGCCCGGTTCCGCGCCTCTTTCACCCGGCCCAATCTGTCCTATAGTTATTTCAAAGTAGATTCCAGGATCCATAAGATCGCAGAGATCCTCCAAAAAGTGCCCGGCAGCAGCATCGTCTATTGCAAGACCCGTCAGGCTACGCGGGAGATCAGCGAACAGCTCAACAGGATGGGTATCCTGGCAGGCGCTTATCATGCAGGTCTCACCCGGGATGAGAGATCGCAAAGGCAGGATGACTGGATAAAAGACAGGATACAGGTAGTCGTTAGCACGAACGCCTTTGGAATGGGCATCGATAAATCCGCCGTCCGTACCGTCATACATGCCGACCCGCCCGATTCCGTGGAGAACTATTACCAGGAAGCCGGCCGCGCCGGCAGGGATGGCGACAAGGCCTATGCCGTATTGCTTGCCCGCGAACAGGACCCCGCTCAACTGGAAGCCATGCCGGACAAGAGGTTCCCCACCCTGGAACAGATCCGGCCGGTATACCAGGACCTGATGAACTACCTGCAGCTTCCTGCCGGCAGCGGACAAGGCAATTACTATGATTTCGATCTCCCCGCCTTCGTTAGTAAATTCAAGACGGATCCACAGACGACACTGAATACGATCAAGGCGTTGGAGCAGGAAGGGCTGTTGAATTTCCAGCAACAGGTTTTTCTGCCGTCGAAGGTTCGGTTCCTTACCGACAAGCCGGCCCTGTATGATTTTGAAAAAGACCATCCTGCGCTGGAACCGGTTATCGATGCGCTGCTCCGCACTTATGAAGGCATCTTTGATCAGCCGGTGCCCATCCGGGAAAAACAACTGGCCTATATAACAAGAAAGGATATGCGGCAGATCACCGACGAACTGAGCCGGTTACAGGCTTTTAATATCATCGATTACACTCCGCAAAAGACGACTCCCCAACTCTACTTTATCCACGACCGGGCGAGGGCGGAAGATCTCTATATCGATCCCATCAGCTATCGCCTGCGAAAGGAGCGATATGCAACGCGCATCCGCACCATGATCCGGTACCTGCAGCTTAAGGGAGAATGCAGAAGCCGCTTCCTGGCAAATTATTTCGGGGACCGGCAAGCTACTGATTGCGGCATCTGCGATAATTGCCGGGCGCGGAGGCAGACATAGATTCGTTGATTTTATCGCTTATAGGTTGCTATACCCATGGGTTTATGGAAATCCTTCAATAACTGGGCGACGAACGTCTCTTGTCTGCTAGTGCATAGGATCAGCCCAATGGATTCACCATCACCGTCTTGCCTCAATTGCTCATCCGCCAGTGCCAGATAAGCGCTCATTTTACCCAGGTATTCCGGCTTGAACTCCACCACTTTGATATCAATCACAATATACCTTTTCAGGCCGGTATGATAGAACACAAGATCACAGAAGAATCCCTTATCGGAATTGACCATCTTCTGTTGTCTTTTTACAAAGGCGAAGCCTGACCCCAGTTCCTGTTGTAATTCCGGCATTTGGCGGATGAGTGCCTGCTCAACATCCCTTTCTTTGGCCGTCGAAGGCAGACAAAGGAAGTCAAGGATATAAGGATCTTTGAATGCCTGTTGTACGCGGTCATATTGTGCGTCGGATATCGTCGTCCGGAAATTGGACGGTAGCCGGCCCTGCCTTTCATAAAGACCTGATTTGATCTGCCGGATCATAACAGGCAGACTCCATCCATTTTCCCAGGTTTGGCGCACATAAAAATGTAGACTTTCCGCTTCTTTGACGGTGCGCAAAATGAACTTGAGATGCGACCAGCTTAATTTGTAAAAGGCCATCTGTATGATCGGGTTGCTGGCTTCTTCACAAGCTATCGCAAATGCACGCATATAACGGAGGTTCTCCGGAGAGAACTTCCGTATATCCGCCGACAACTCTTTTAGGCTTCCGGAGAGGGCTTCTATGATCTCTGTACCGCTGTTGCCCTGTTTTTCCTGCTTCAGGATCAGATTCCCAATTTCTTGGTATAGCGTTAATAACTCCTGCGTTCGGAGAACAGAGAATGACTGTTCGAACAGTTTACCAATGAAAAACCGGCAGTTGATATAGTACGCCGTATTCTGATTTTTTTTCATGACACAGTAGTTGGCAACATAATAGATGTCTCCATTTGTATTATTAAAAAGGAGTTTGCAGGCGGGCGGCAAATGATCGGAGAAAATTAGCTGAATGCGGAGAAGAGGCGGAAGGAAGATGTATTGGATAAAAACACCGGTAGGGCCGGAACTTCCGCTTTCCCTTCGCCGAGAGGCCCTGACAAGGCCCACCATCTTTCGATGGCCCAGTTGCAAGAGATGCATGGAAGACCAACCCTACCGCTTAGGGACTTATTCTTTTACATAACTGCAACTGGGCGCTTGTGTGAAATTGTCAGGTTTCTCAGCGAAATTAATGATGCGCCTTACTGGCTAAGAACTATCGCATCGTCTATAATGAGGTAAATGAGTTTTTTTCATAGCATAAAGGTAGGAAAAAAATAAATGCGGACTAATTAGCCCGCATTTATTTTTTCGCATATTTAAAATCAATTACACCTTCTCCGCCAGTAATTGCTTCACCAGCTCTTCCAGTTCCTTAAGCCTTTTTTCCAGCTCGGGCAGGTTGCGGCTCAGCGCCTGGCTACGCAACGCACTGGTATAATCGAAGGCCGGTGATCCGGTCACGGCGCCGCCGGGATTCTTGATGGATTTGCTGACCCCGCTCTGGGCATTGATCTTCGACCGGTCGGCGATCTGGATATGCCCTACAATACCTGCCTGGCCGCCGATCATCACATGGCTGCCGATCTTGGTGCTGCCACTCACTCCCGCCTGCGCGGCGATGACCGTATGATGTCCCACTTCCACATTATGCGCAATCTGGATAAGGTTATCCAGTTTGGCTCCCATCCGGATAATGGTCGATCCGATCGTGGCCCTGTCGATCGTGGCATTCGATCCGATCTCTACATAATCCTCCACCACTACATTGCCGATCTGCGGTACTTTCTTGAAGCTGCCGTCCGATTGCGGTGCAAAGCCGAATCCATCGCTGCCAATGACGGAGCCGCCATGAATGGTGACATGTGCGCCGATCACACAGTCATGATATATTTTTACACCCGGGTTCAGGATGGAATCGTCTCCGATCCTCACGTTATTACCCAGATAGACATGCGGATGGATCTTCACGTTGTTCCCGATCACGACTCCCTCTCCCAGGTAGGCGAATGCGCCGACAAATACATTTTGCCCCAGACTGGCTGTTTTGGCGATATAGGACGGCTCCTGGATACCGGTCAGCTGCTGCGCCTGGATTTCCTGGTATTTGGTCAGCAGGCTGGCGAAAGCCGTATACGCATCCGGAACACGGATCAGGGTGGCGTTAACAGCCTGCTTTAACTCCAGACTTTCATTGACAATAATGACGGAAGCGGCAGTCGTGTATAAATGCTCCTCATATTTGGGATTAGCCAAAAAAGCCAGCTGTCCTTTGACGGCTTCTTCGATTTTCCCGAAGGAGCCTACGGAGGCATTCGGATCACCTTCTATCTTACCGTTTATGAGCAATGCTATTTGTGCGGCGGAAAATTGCATAGTTTTTTTGTCTAAATGATAACACCTATTTCAGATAGCAAATATAAAATTTTTTCACGGCGCTTGACAATGTTTGCTGAATCAATGCATTATCTACCTGAGATATGTCTTTAACGGCGCCATTTTTGAACAGGATATTTATCTTTTCATCCGAAGGGTCATAAGTGGTATTCGTCGTTTGCCCGGTGAATACAAAATAACCCGCTTCCTCCATGGTCACGGATAATTGCCGGCTGATCCGCTCCTTCAATTCCATTACGATCTTTTCATCAAAAGGAGTTGCCTGCAACCGGACTTTTAACAGTTGCCGGTCGATGAGGTACCGGGACAGCATGGATAACACCTTGTCCGGATGAAAGATCCAGTTCTTAATGGTACCCATTACGTCATAGTCGTCCAGCAGGCAAAATTTGTCCAGGTGCCGTGCAATAGGAATAGGGCCGCCTTCCTCCTTTAAAAAAAAATCCAGCACGGAGGACGAAGAAGGCACATGGGCCCCCTGAAAAATAAGTTCCTTCGCCCTTTCCAGGATCCTTACCAGCATCTTCTCCGCGCTTAATACCGTCTTGTGCAGGTAGACCTGCCAGTACATCAGCCTCCGCGACACCAGGAATTTTTCTATGGAATAGATGGCCTTTTCCTCCACCATCAGCTCTCCGTCATGTACCGTCAGCATTTTCAGGATCCGGTCATAGCCGATCACCCCCTCTGAGACCCCGGTAAAAAAGCTGTCCCGGGTCAGGTAATCCATCCGGTCCGTATCTAGCTGCCCCGACACCAGTTGATGGAGATAGCGTTTGGGGTGCTCGTTTTTGAAGATTTGGATAGCTGTGTTCAACTGCCCTTTAAAACAGGTATTCAGGGCCTCCATGATCAAAATAGAAATATCCTCATGCCCTACATCCCGGATCAACACATTTTCCAGCGCATGGGAAAACGGACCATGCCCCATATCGTGCAGCAGGATGGCGATTTTGGCCCCCAGCTCTTCTTCCTCGCTGATGGGGATCCCCTTTCGTTGCAGCTCGGCCAGGGCATTGCACATCAGGTGATAGGCCCCCAGTGAGTGATGCAGGCGGGTATGGACGGCGCCGGGATAGACCAGGTGGGCGAAAGCCATCTGGTGGATACGGCGGAGCCGCTGATAATAAGGATGGGCGATGATATCCAGCAGGAGAGGATGATCCAGGGTGATAAAGCCGTATACAGGGTCATTGATGATCTTACGCGGTGGTTGGGACATTCCTGTGTTGGTTTTGTTAAAACGACCTAAAACAACCTTCAAATCTACAAATGCAGGCCGGATAATTTACATTTGACGCCGGGATTTGTTAATTTACCCGAAAAAGGAATCTATGGCTTTAGGCAAAATACTCTGGGTCGACGATGAAATAGAAAGCTTGCACTCCCAGATCCTGTTCCTGGAAAATAAAGGATATGAGGTGACGGCCATGACCAATGGCTTCGACGCGATAGACTATGTAAAGGAACATTATGATGTCGACGTGGTATTGATGGATGAGACCATGCCCGGTATCACCGGACTGGAGACATTGGCCAAGATCAAGGAAGCCAACCAGCAGATACCGGTCGTCCTCATCACCAAGAACGAGACGGAAAACCTTATGGATGAGGCCATCGGCAGCCAGATCACGGATTATCTTATCAAACCGGTCAATCCCAACCAGGTATTGCTCAGCCTGAAAAAGATCATCGATAATAAAAGACTGGTATCCGAAAAGACCACTACCGCTTACCAGCAGCAATTCCGCCACCTGTTCATGGCCCTGAACAGCAACCCCGACTACAACGAATGGATGGAGATTTACAAGAAGCTGGTCTACTGGGAACTGGAAATGGAGAAAAGCGATAGCCCGGAAATGATCGAAATATTGCAATCCCAGAAGCAGGAGGCCAATACGGAATTTTTCAAATTCGTATCGAAAAACTACGCCCGCTGGGTGAACCCCCGCTCGGACGAGTCGCCTATCATGTCCCATTCCCTGTTCCAGTTCAAAGTGATGCCCCATGTAGAGAAGGGAATACCCACTTTCTTTATATTGCTGGACAACCTGCGGATCGACCAGTGGAAGGCGATTCAACCCATCTTTGCGGAAAGCTTCCGCATACTGGAAGAAGATAGCTTTTACAGCATATTGCCTACGGCTACCCAATATAGCCGCAATGCCATTTTCTCCGGATTGATGCCCGTGGATATTGAAAAGCAGTTCCCTTCCCAATGGAAGAATGATGACGAGGAAGGAGGGAAGAACCTCTTTGAAGAAGAATTCTTCCGGGCCCAGCTGAAGCGCCTGAAAAAGGACAACCTCAAGTCGTCCTATACCAAAGTGGTGAACTACCAGGCCGGGCAGGACCTGGTGAACAATATCCATAACCTGCTGAACAATGATATCAATGTCATCGTATATAACTTCGTGGATATGCTGAGCCATGCCCGGACGGAAATGGAAGTGCTGAAAGAGCTTGCCAGCGACGAGATCAGCTACCGCAGCATCACCACCAGCTGGTTCGAACATTCCCCTCTCCACCAGGCCCTGAAAAAGATCGCAGACAAGAAGATCAATATCATCCTGGCCACCGATCATGGCAGCGTACGGGTAAAAACCCCGTATAAGGTCATCGGCGACAAGCAGACCACGACCAATCTGCGTTACAAGCATGGCCGCAACCTCAATTACGAACCTAAAGAAGTGCTGGCCTTCAGGGATCCGAAAGAAGCGGGCCTTCCGGTGCCCACCGTCAACTCTTCCTTTATTTTTGCCAAGGGAGATGGGTTCCTTTGCTACCCCAATAACTATAATTATTACGTGAATTATTACAAGAATACTTTCCAGCATGGGGGGGTAAGCCTGGAAGAAATGATCATCCCGGTGATCCGTATGACCAGTAAGGGTTAACTTTCGGGGGGAGGGCCCGGCCCCTAATTATTCACAATCACTTGATTGTTCGTGGATAAGTTTGAAACGCCCCCCTGGCCTTCACGCGCTCCTATTCATTAACTTTGTCTTGTACTAAATGCCTCTCCCGGGAGGCAGGAGGCCCATGAAGTATACACAAACGACGCTCGACAAGATTGAAAAAGTATTAGATGAGGCTGAATACATCATCCGCTATGAAAGAGGTAACTTCCAGAGCGGCTATTGTATCCTGGAACAAAGAAAAGTCATCGTACTGAATAAATTCCTGCAGCTCGAAGGCCGTATAAATACCCTTGTCGATATTGTTCCCCAGCTAAAGATCACCCCCGAAGAGCTGAGCCCTGAAGTCAGAAAAATATATGACGATGTCATGGCGATGCACCAGCTAAATGAAGAATAAATGTGCAGGAGATGCGCTTTTTAAAATTTAGCGCATCTCCTGCAAAGGGTTAATGTCTGTAGAACTTCGGTCTGAACACTGTTCAGCCCTCGTTCGTAACCTTCGCTTCGCTCGGTTAGGACAGCCGCTTCCAGCGGCTCATTAAGAATCCTTCTTATTCCTTATTTTTGACAAGTGAAAGTGAGTAATCCCCCGTTAAAGATCACGTTTCTTGGCACAGGCACCAGTACCGGCGTTCCCATGATCGCCTGCCCCTGTGAAGTATGTGCCTCCCCGGATAAGAGGGACAAACGGCTTCGCTCCAGCATCCTCGTACAATCGGCTACCACCAGCATTGTAGTCGACACGACGCCGGATTTCCGCTACCAGATGCTCCGGGCGGACGTAAAAGAGCTGGATGCCGTACTCTTTACCCATCCCCATAAAGATCATCTGGCCGGATTGGACGACATAAGGGCCTATAATTTCTTCCAGCGTGAGCCGATGAATATTTACGCGAATGAAATGACCCAGGAATCCATTGTACGGGAATTCCCTTATGCTTTTGCCGACGTGAAATACCCCGGTATCCCGGATATCCGTTTGAACAGGATCGATAAAGACCCCTTTATCGTAGGTGATATCCATGTACAGCCTATCCAGGTCTGGCATCTCAAAATGCCCGTGCTGGGCTTCCGCTTTGGGAAGTTCACCTATATTACCGATGCCAATCGTATCGACGAGGAAGAAAAGGAAAAGATCAGGGGCAGCGAACAGATCGTATTGAACGCCCTGCGGCATGAAAAACATATTTCGCACTATACCTTACAGGAAGCAATAGATGAGGTAAGAGACCTTGGAGTACCCCGCGCCTGGTTCACCCATATCAGCCACCAGCTGGGCCGCTATGCCGACACCAACCCCACGCTTCCCCCGGGTATGGAACTGGCTTATGATGGGTTGGTGCTGAATGTATAAAAAAAGGCCGTATAGAAATACAGCCTCGTTCTAACGATTGCTTGCCATATGAAAAAATTTCCCGGTTTCATCCCTGTCTCTTTCCGGATCATCCAATCCGACTACCAGAGCACAATATTACAACCTCTCTATTAGTCTACCAAATTAGTAGACAATTATTTTTTTTCATGCCACCGCACGCCCCCCTCATTTTTACATTCTTTTAACAATCGTTAAGTTTTTGCAATCCGGCCTCATTTGTTAAACTTTCGTGGAATTCTTCCGTCTATTAGAGTATATAAACTTTGACGTATGAGGAAAATTGCAATAATCCTGCCAATGGTCGTTCTGGCCGCTCTGCACTCTTTTGCGCAGACGTCCGTGGAACTGATCCCCACTGCCGGCTATACTTTTGCCAGCCGTACTGATTTTTATGATTATTATGGTCGCATCAATGACGGGCTTAGCCTTGGCGGCTCTGTTAAATTCAATCTCAACCGCAGCTTCGGTATCGAGCTCCTGTACAGTCATATGGGTACCCAATCGGGTTTATATGATTATGGGTATCCCGGCGTAAAGAGGGTTGGCGGCGACCTGTCCTTCGACTATATCATGGCCGGCGCCGTTCAGTCCTTCACGATCCCGAATTCTACAGTCCATCCTTTTATAGGGGCTTTCCTGGGAGCCGCGGTGCTCACCCCGGGAGTGACGACAGCCGATTATTCCAGTGACACCCGGTTTGCCATGGGATTGCAATTAGGCACGAATATCTATATGTCGCCCCGTTTTGGCCTGCAATTGAAAGCCCAGTTATTAGCTCCCGTCAATGCCGCGGGGGGAAGCTATTACTATAGTAATTATTATGGCTCCGGAGGCAGTATTTCCACTTACTCGGATATCTACCAGTTCAGCCTGAGTGGCGGATTGATCATCGGCCTGGGAAGGGTACTCCCGGCACAGGTCTATCGCCGGTCCTACAGACCGCACCCCAGATACCGCAGGTATTATTATTATTGACTTTAAGCGGGGGAGGCAGGATCATTTTGTCGTGTACTTGCAAATCGTCTCAAACAGCTCGCCTGGATTGAAAGGTTTTGACAAATAATCCGTCATACCGCAATCATAGGCTTTTTGCTGGATGTCTACCGATGAAGAGGCCGTGAGGGCGATGATGGGAACGCTCTTATTGAATTCCCGGATACATTTGGAAGCCGTATACCCATCCATCGTCGGCATTTGAAGGTCCATTAATACAATATCATACTGGTTGTCCTTTAATTTTTCTACCGCTCTCAATCCATTATCTGTCACTTCCACGATGGCATTCCAGTTTTTAAGCATTTTTTCGGCCACAATTACATTGAACTCCACATCTTCTACCAGTAACACTTTTACACCCTTCAGGTCTCCCTTGCGCCGCTCTAATTTCTTTTCATCTTCCACTACCGTCCCATCCCCGGTTTTAAAAAGCAATAGGAAGTGGAACTTCGAACCTTTACCCGGCTCGCTTTCCACATGAATATCGCTATTCTGCAGGTTCAACAGTTTTTTGATGATCGCCAGACCCAGGCCCGACCCACCGAATTCCCGGGTGATCTCTGCATTAGCCTGGGTAAAACGTTCAAAGATTAATTTCTGTTTGGAGAGTTCGATGCCGATCCCGTTATCCGTAACAGAGAAATAAAGCTCCGCCTGATCTTCCAGGATCTTGTTTAACCGGACTTCAATAACAATGGTTCCGTTGCTTGTAAACTTAATGGCATTCGAAATAAGGTTATTGAGCACTTGCCCCAGCCGCATATCATCTCCTTTTATGAAGACAGGCAGGTCCTCGTCCATCATTAATTTTAGGATATTACCTCTTTCGTCCGCCCGGATACGGTTGGCCGTTTTAATACGGGATACCAGGCGACGGATATCAATGTTTTTTTCGGAGAAAAGTATTTTTCCTTCGTCGATCTTACCAAAATCAAGGATATCATTGATGAGATTGAAAAGATTTTCTGCTGCAAACCCCAGGACATTGAGGTTCTCTACCTGTGAGGGAAGCTTTTCATCCTCCGATAACAGGTGACTGATCCCGATGATGGCATTTAAGGGGGTCCTGATCTCATGGCTCATGACGGAAAGGAAGTCGGCCTTGGCCTTTGCGGCCCACTCTGCTACCTCTTTGGCATGGATCAGCTCTGCCTCCAATTTTTTTGTTTTTTGGATCTGCTCTTCCAGGAAAGAAATGACACTGATCAGATCATCAGCATCTGCTTCACTGAAATGTGTATTGGACGTAGTATCTAATGAGCGGATGGCATTTTTTAATTTAAAAATGGATTGAAGCCGGATATCATTCTGTTCCTGCAAATGCAGGGTCACTTCCTGGTATTCTTTTTCACTGATGAGAAATGCATGATCTGAAATTTTCTTGTCCCTTTCAAAACTGGTATAGGAATTATTAATGGCCTCCAGGAAACGGCAGGTGGATTCCTGCTCCAGTTGCTCTTCCGTCAGCAATTTTCTGACTTGTTTCTCCAGTAATTTATGATAATTTATGGGAGCCATAGAATAGTACTAAGGTATAAGCCGTTTAGGATTCAGAAAAAGTGGTAATGGTCATTGTTTGATTGTGCAGCTCACACTGGGTATTCGGGTTAAACGGTGAAATTTCACCATAAGAATAGAACCCGGCCAGAGAGGTATGGTCCCCGAATATCTGTTTCACAGCCTGTACTTCTTCATCTGTCCTTTCTTGCAGGATTAGTTTACGGCCTACGCAACTGACCAATAGGGCCAGTTCAGGTGAGTCATTCTCCGGGGAGCTAAAGGAATTTTTAGCTGCTGTCGAAGAGCCATCTATCAACCTGTCGAAATTAGCTTTCATCAGTCTTATCCTGCTACCCTGGGGCAGGTTGCCGGCGAAAAGCATAGATTTTTCTGTCTCATTAATGCTGAGAATGGTCCTGACCAGGTGTTCGGTAGAGCCTGGTTCTCTTATGGAAAGGGGAAATAAAAGGGCAGAGCCGGGTAATTCCTCCTTATAAGGTCCCAGGTATTCCTTGTAGAGGTCCAATGCGTTTTTACCGTCGATCTCGTATAAAATATTTTTATCGGAACGGGTAATGATCCTTTGCGGACCAAATTCATCCCATCCTCCAAAAGAGCCATGCCCGATTCGCAGGCTGTCCCCATAAAAGCCAACTGCTACGACGTTACCTTCTTCAGGTACCCGATCCAGTCCGGCAAAAGTTCTGGTAAACCTGGCCCCATCCCCCGCCAATCCTCCGGTCACCGGGATGCATTTCGGGTTATTTTCAGAAAAACCGGACACCAGTTCACTGCCATTGATATAAGTCCCGTCAGAAATGATAAAAACGGCGTTCAGGTCATCCGCCAATAATTCTTTCATGAGATGCGCGCCCGTCGCGTGACTACACCCGTGCTCGTTGATGTTGGTAACTTTGCACCGGATCCCCGTTTTTTCAAATTGAATGGCTGTTACTACAAGACTATTGTCATAGACGTTCTCATGGATGATCTCGCCTGCCGTCGAGGAAAGGACAATAGAGGCAGCGGGAAACGAGTTCCTTATATGTGCAAACAACCCCGCCTGAGTGACCAGGGCCGAATCTCCGAAAGCTAATACCAATTGGGCTTTTTGCCAATCAAATCCGCTGGGAGCTGAGCTTGTTTTCCATTGATTATCAATATATTGTGTCTGAAATATTTTCATATAAGATAAATGGGTGATTATATTTACATAAATGTAAAAGATTCTGTATAATAACTTATAATGGACACTTATATTACCAATAATATTAATTAACAAATAATAAAATATGAAAATCTAAGTGTAATTGCTTAATACCCAGCCGCCTCGCACGCGTATAAATCGCCTGTTATCAAAACTAACAATCGTTAGTTTTTCATAAAAAATTATAGTAACTTGCAATACAATCCGGCAAAGGCCGGTTAATAGATTGCCAATAATGATTGTTTGCCAGTGTTGCCAGGCAATAACCTAAGGTTGTTGCCTGGTTCTTTTAAAAGCAAACGCAGAAAATAAAAGGTGCTTACATGGAATTTTCAACAGATGAACTTACGCAACAGGTAGCCCGGACAGCCCGTGATTTTGCGATACAATATATTAAGCCCCATGTAATGGAATGGGATGAGAGCCAGGAATTTCCCCACCAGGTATTTAAAGAACTGGGTAAACTGGGGCTGATGGGGGTGGTGGTGCCGGAAGAATACGGAGGATCCGGCCTCTCTTATATTGAATATGTCACCGTCATACAGGAAATCGCTAAAGTCTGCGGATCCATCGGCCTGAGCCTGGCCGCCCATAATTCACTTTGCACCGGGCATATTCTTGCCTTCGGTAATGAAGAACAAAAAAGAAAATACCTGCCGGCCCTGGCGAGCGGACTGTCATTGGGAGCCTGGGGGCTGACAGAAGCCAATACAGGCAGTGACGCCGGTAATATGCGCTGCACTGCCGTGAAAGAAGGCAGTGAATGGACCCTCAATGGCACTAAATGCTGGATCACCCATGGCCGTAGCGGGGACATTGCCGTAGTCGTGGCGAGGACAGGAGAACCCCGGACCAAAGACAATGCTACCGCTTTCATCGTGGAAAGAGGGACACCGGGATTCAGCGGCGGAAAAAAAGAAAACAAATTGGGCATGCGTGCCAGCGAGACGGCCGAAATGATCTTCGATAATTGCCGTGTCCCCGATGCCAACAGGCTGGGCAATGTAGGGGAGGGGTTCAAGCAGGCGCTAAAGGTCCTGGATGGCGGCCGTATCTCCATCGCAGCTCTTTCCCTGGGCATCGCCAAAGGCGCCCTGGAAGCCGCTCTTCAATACTCGAAAGAAAGACATCAGTTCGACCAGCCCATCTCGGATTTCCAGGGTATCTCCTTTAAGCTGGCCGATATGGCCACGGAGATTGCCGCTGCAGAACTTCTGACCATGCAGGCCGCCGACCTGAAAAATAAAAAACTCCCCATGACCAAAGAGGCTGCCATGGCTAAATATTATGCCAGCGAAGTGGCTGTCAGGACAGCTACCGAAGCCGTTCAGATCTTCGGGGGTTATGGATATACAAAGGACTTCCCGGTGGAAAAATTTTACCGGGACAGCAAACTCTGCACCATCGGCGAAGGCACTTCCGAAATTCAAAAAATAGTGATTGCCCGGGAAGTATTAAAAGACTGATGATGTAACGGGGACCCGGGCCGGCGGTATGCCTAGGGCATGAAATCGTCTTCCGCCTTCGTACCATATTTATCGAAGAGCTTATCGATTGCGCCTGCAAAAAGGGGGAATTTCTCTTTTGTAAAGACTTTTATTACTTCAATGGCTTTATAGGCTTGTTCCTCTGTCAGCCCCTCGGCTTTCATCCGATTGATCAATTCGTCCATAGAGAGCATATTTAAAGCTAACGACCTGCTTCGGGGCAGGTCGTTAGCAATTTATAATTTATCAAGCTACTTTGAGCAGGTTCATCTTGCTCTTGTCGAATTTCTTACGGGCATATTCCAGGTCGAGGTGGAACTTGGTTTCCTTGGCGGAAGGCAGTTCGAACATGGCATCGGTAAGGATACTCTCGCAGATACTGCGAAGCCCTCTGGCGCCCAATTTGAATTCAACGGCTTTATCCACCATGAAATCCAATACGTCCAGGTCAAAACTTAACTGGATACCTTCCAGTTCGAACAATTTCTTATACTGACGTATAAGAGAGTTCTTAGGCTCGGTGAGGATGGAACGGAGCGTCGGCTTATCCAGGGGGTCCAGATGAGTGACTACCGGCAGACGACCCAGTAATTCCGGTATCAGGCCAAATGACTTCAGATCCGGCGCATTGACATATTGCAACAGGTTCTTTTTGGCCTGTTCCTGCTGTTCCTTATTCACATTGAAGCCAATGGCATTGGTATTGATCCTGCGGGCAATGATCTTGTCCACTCCGTCAAAGGCGCCGCCGCAGACGAAGAGAATATTCTGGGTATTGATCTTGATCAGCTTTTGTTCAGGATGTTTTCGGCCACCTTGCGGAGGCACCAATACATCCGTTCCTTCCAGCAGTTTCAGCAGCCCCTGCTGTACGCCTTCCCCGCTTACATCCCGGGTAATGGAAGGATTGTCTCCTTTGCGTGCGATCTTGTCGATCTCATCGATATAGACAATTCCTCTTTCCGCGGCAGCCACATCATAATTACATACCTGCAACAGCCTGGTCAGAATGCTTTCCACATCTTCTCCTACATACCCTGCCTCTGTGAAGACAGTGGCGTCCACAATGGCAAAAGGTACATTCAGTAATTTGGCAATGGTTTTGGCGAGCAGGGTCTTCCCCGTGCCCGTCTCCCCTACCATGATGATATTGCTTTTTTCGATCTCAACTTCGTTCTCCTGCACTTTTTGCTGGAGCCGTTTGTAGTGATTGTATACAGCGACGGACAATACTTTTTTCGCATCATCCTGTCCGATGACATATTCATCCAATATCCGCTTTATCTCGATAGGTTTCTTAACGGTCAATTTGAACTGGGTACCGCCCGGAGTATCTTCCCGGATCATAAGTTCCTGTTGAATGATCTCCTGCGCATGTTCCACACAGTTCTCACAAATATGCCCTTCCTGTCCGGCTATAAGTATCTTTACTTCGTCCCGGTTACGACCACAGAAAGAACAATGCAAGGTGTTTTTTGCCATTATCTCTTTTTATCAGGTTGAACTGTAAATTTAGCCCAACTTATTGGATTATGCCAGTACCGTGGAAAAAAGACCCTTTTTCCCCTCTTTTTAGAGGGAAACCGCTGCATAAACAGCGGTTTCCCTACGATAATGTCCCTTTAAGCGGGTGATAATTAGTTGTTTATATCTAAAGCTTGTCGATAAGTTGGTCTACAATGCCATACTCGATCGCTTCCTTGGCATCCATCCAGTAATCCCTGTCAAAATCCTTGAGGACCTGTTCCAGTTTTTTACCGCAATTATCAGCCAGGATCCGGGCGCTGACTTCCTTTACCCGTTTGGTTTGTTTGGCCTGGATTTCCAGGTCCACGCTCACCCCCTGCATATATCCTCCCAGGCTCGGCTGGTGGATCATTACTTCGGAATGAGGGTAAATGAACCTCCGTCCCTTGACCCCTCCGCTCAGCAGGATAGAGCCCATGGAAGCTGCCAGTCCCATACACAGGGTACTTACGGGACTTTTCAGCATCTTCATGGTATCATAGATCACCATACCGGAAGTAACGACCCCTCCGGGGCTGTTGATAAAGAACTTGATCTCTTCGCCGGGTTTGTCCGCATCCAGCAGGCGTAATTTTGTCACGACCTCTTTGGCCGAACGATCGTCTACCGGTCCCCATAATTCCACGCTCCTGCTCTCAAAAAAGTATTTTTCCATCTTTTTTGACAACATTCCCAGGTCGGGTTTGTCCTCTTTAGGTTCTTTTTCTTCCGGCTCGTCGTCCATTCTTAAGGGCTTAACCAAATATTGATAAGGATTCATTGTGTTATTTTAAATTTTTGAATGATAAATTTTGAAAAGACTCCTCCGAATCAGGACTCCTTATTTTCTTTTCTGGGGTTCAGCAGAAGGACCTCATCCACCAGGCCGTACTCCTTTGCTTCCAGGGCCGTCAGCCAGTAGTCGCGGTCGCTGTCTTTTTCCACCTGTTTGGGTGTTTTGCCGGTATGGAAAGCCGTGATCTCATAAAGTTCTTTTCTCAGCTTCTTGATCTCGTTGACCGTGATCTCGATGTCCGTGGCCTGTCCGCCGATAGAGCCACTGGGCTGGTGCATCATGACACGGCTGTGTTTCAAGGCCGTACGCTTACCTTTGGTGCCTGCGCACATCAATACCTGTCCCATAGAGGCTGCCATCCCGATACAGATGGTGGCTACATCCGGGGTGACATATTGCATGGTATCATAAACCCCCAGGCCGGAGTATACGCTGCCCCCGGGGCAATTGATATACATCTGAATATCCCGGTGCCGATCCGTACTGTCCAGGAACAGCAGCTGGGCGGTGACGATATTGGCCACCTCATCGTTGATAGGGTATCCCAGGAAAATAATACGATCCATCATCAACCGGCTGTAAACGTCCATCACAGCCACATTCATGGGGCGTTCCTCGATAATGTTCGGGGTGAGATTGGTGACAACATATTTGTTGTAGTCGTTCAATGTATTGCTGGAAATTCCACGGTGCTTTACAGCATACTTCTCGAATTCATTTGCTGGATTCATAGTTATATTTTTCAATGTTTTAATTCCAATTCTATAGGCAGAACAAGAATTCCTTTCAAATCTCCGTCCAAACTTTCAAACTGCCAAAAAACTGACAGAGTTGCAGGAAAAGTTGCTGATCCCCTGACCGGTAGGCTCCGGATGGCTCCGGTAGGCTCCCGGAGAAAGTCCTTTTTAAAAGCAGGCGGCCCCGGAACCTGGTTCCGGGGCCGCCTATCCTTATTTATTATATCCGGCCGGCCTGAAGGGCGGGCCCTGTTTTACTAATGGTGATGGTGCTGATGTTCTTCCTGCATATGCTGGAATTCTTCCCGGCCGACAGGTTTTTCCGTAGGATGTATCCGGCTCTCAGCCCAACCGAATACTTTTTCGGTCTGGATCCGGTGAACGGTATCTTCCACGAATTTCTTATCCTGCATCATGCGCTGTACATAGTCGGATATCCAGGGTTGTTCTTCGCCGCCCAGTTGTCCCAGCTGACCGCCCATATACCCGAGTAATTGTTGTTTGGCGAATGCGCGGATATCGTCGGCGCTTACTTCGATGCCATTTTCATTGACGATCTTATCCACGATCAGGGTCCATTTCAGTTGATTGACAAAAGAGGGGAATTCCTGCTCCACTTCCGCCTGGCTCTTGGGCTTCTCGCCCCCTGTCTGCATCCAGCGTTTGAGGAAAGCTTCGGGAAATTCGATATTCGTGTGATCGAGTATTTCGTGATAGAGGGTATGCTGTAGCTGGTTGCCACTTTGGCCGTCCCAATAGGCCTGGATCTCTTCGCGGATCGTATTGCGAAATTCCTCAGGGGTCTTCAATTCCTTAGTGGGATAGGCCGTTTTGAAGAACTCTTCGTTCAGCTCGGCTTTTTCTATCAACCCTACTTTCGTGATCTCGGCCTTGAAATATTTATCAGCGGCGGCGGGATCGTCTTTTGACAGACCCAGATCGTTCAGCACCCATTCCCTTTCTTTTTCATCAAAGGCTGCGGAAAGCTGGATAATCAGCGAATCGCCGTTTTTAAGGCCGATCCATTTGGGGCGGTTGGCCTCGTTGAAATATTTTACCAGCAATGAATTATCCTTGACGATGCCGCCTTCGACGGGCTGGCCATTGGCGTCAGTTTCAGTGAAGTGCAGGTTCAGCACATTCTCGTCGCCCGCTACTGCTTCGGGTTCCGTCATTTTGCCATTCCGGGTCTGGAGACGTTCTACCTCTTCATCGATCATGGCATCGGTGACGTCCACCTTGTAACGGATCAGTTTGGCCTGGCCAAGGTCCGTTAAGTTAAAAGCGGGCTTCAGGCCTACTTCAAAGGCAAAGGAATAGTCATCCGGTTTGCTTATATCGATCTGCCTGGCGTCATTTTCCGGTAATGGCAGCGGTTGTGCAAAGATCTCCAGCTTCTCATTAGACATATAGGTGGTCAGCTCCTTTTCAACGGTCCGTAACACCTCATCGGTAAATACCGAGTTGCCATACATTTTTTTGATCAGGCCGGCGGGCACCATTCCTTTACGGAATCCTGGAATATTTGCTTGTTTGCCATAGTTTTTCAATGCTTTTTCGAAAGACGGCAAATAATCCCCCTTTGCTATTTTGACGGTGATCTTGTCCGTCAAAAGCCCAATATTTTCCCTGGTTACTGTAGCCATATTAGTATATTATTTTAAATCGGGTTGCAAAGGTAAGTATTTTTAGGTTAACTCCTCCTTCCGGCAGGATTAGCCAGGCGTGGGCCGGAGGTGAAGGATTGCAGGCGGCGGACAAAAAAGTAATATCAATGAAACAGGAAAAACAATATGCAGAAGTGGTATTGCTGATCAAACAGGCGCGAACCAACGCATATAAAGCCGTAAATACAGAATTGATTAACTGCTAAGGACCAGGATGTGGAAGTGGTGAAATATGCACTGAATCGGAGTTTATCACCGGCTCTTGTAGCGGCAGAGGGGAACACAGTTCCCCTGGCCGAAGGCCTATCATTAGAGGTTTTGCGCCCTAAGGCTAAATTTCTGATGAGCCTTAGGCGCAAATTTACCAAACTCAATTGCCGGACAAAAAATTATTGCAGGAAAAATTGCGGGAAATATTTAAGGCAGAGTAACGATCTCGGGAGGGGCAACCTGCCAGGCATTAGTTCTGAGATAAGAAAAAAGCCTCCCCGGTTTACACCTGGAAGGCCTTGTGCGGGCGATAGGGGTCGAACCTACATGCCTTGCGGCGCTAGATCCTAAGTCTAGTGCGTCTGCCAATTTCGCCACGCCCGCTTTTGGAGAAGGGTGCAAAACTAGGGCTTTTTTTTGTAAATTCGTAAAGTATGGAAATGGAAACTGTCGCTGCAATACCGAAATACAATCTTACGGAAGACCAGGAAAAGAAATTAATCCTAAGGGAGTACCGCGCCCTGCTTCGTTCGCTCAAACCTAAATTAAAGGCCGGCGATAAGGAGCTGCTCCGGACGGCTTTCGAAATGGCTGCCGAAGCCCATAAGACGATGCGGCGCAAAAGCGGGGAACCCTATATCCTGCACCCCCTGGCCGTAGCCAGGATCTGCTCGGAAGAAATAGGCCTGGGCGTACGTTCCACCATCTGCTCCCTGCTCCATGATACCGTAGAAGATACCGATATCACCCTGGAAGACATCGAACGGGAATTCGGGGGCGAGATCGCCCGCATCGTAGACGGGCTGACGAAAATCTCTAACGTCGTAGACGTCAATGCATCCCGGCAGGCAGAGAATTTTAAAAAGATCCTGCTGACCCTTACCGACGACCCCAGGGTCATCCTGATCAAGCTGGCCGACCGCCTCCACAATATGCGCACCCTGGACAGCATGAAAAGGGAGAAACAGTTGAAGATCGCCTCCGAAACGGTATATGTCTACGCCCCCCTGGCCCATCGTATGGGCTTATATAATATCAAGACGGAACTGGAAGACCTGGCCATGAAATACCTGGAGCCGGAAGAATACCGGGAAATAGCCCGTAAACTATCGGAGACCAAACGGGAACGCTCCCGCTATATCAATGAATTCGTCAAGCCCCTGAAAGAAAAACTGGAAAAAGGGGGCTTTCATTTCGACATCTATGGCCGTCCCAAGAGCATCCATTCCATCTGGAACAAAATGCGTAAGAAAGGGGTCGCTTTCGAAGAGGTCTATGACTTATTCGCCATCCGGGTGATCCTGGACTCGGCGCCGGAAAAAGAAAAAGAGGAATGCTGGAAGGTCTATTCCATGATTACGGACGAGTATAATCCCTCTCCCGAACGGCTAAGAGATTGGTTGAGTAATCCCAAATCCAATGGATATGAGGCCCTGCACACTACCGTAATGGGCCCCCAGGGCAAATGGGTGGAAGTGCAGATCCGTTCCAAACGCATGAATGAGATCGCAGAAAAAGGATTGGCCGCCCATTGGAAGTACAAGGAAGGGGCCGCCGATGAGAGCCGCTTCGATAAATGGTTCCAGCAGATCCGGGAAGTGCTCAATACCCAGGATAACGACTCCATAGATTTCCTGCAGGACTTTAAGACCAGTTTCCTGGCGGAAGAGATCTATGTATACACCCCTAAAGGGGATGTGAAGATGCTGCCGGTAGGGTCCACCGCGCTGGATTTTGCCTTTTCCATCCATAGCGCCATCGGGGTGCAGACCATCGGGGCCAAAGTCAATCACAAACTGGTCCCCATCAGTCATAAGCTGCGCAGCGGCGACCAGGTGGAGATCATCACTTCCGGCAAGCAAAAACCCAATGAAGACTGGGTTAATATCGTAGTGACCGCCAAGGCCAAAACCAAGATCAAGGATGCCCTGAAAGAGGAGAAACGAAAGATAGCGGATGAGGGAAAATATATCGTTCAGCGCAAGCTGGAAAATTTCGGGGCGGCCTACAATCAACATAATATCGATGTACTGACCACTTTCTATAAGCTCAACTCCTCCCTGGACTTCTTCTACCAGGTGTCCGTCCGGAACATCGATCTTAAGGAGTTGAAAGAATTTCACCTGCTGGGAGACAGGCTGGAACCGCCCAAGCCGCCCAAACCTGTTTTCGAGGCCAGAACGGATGCTTCCACCTCCCAGGTCCCCCGTAAGGACACGGAACTGATCATTTTCGGGGAGAGCAGCGACCGGATCGTCTATACGCTGGCAAACTGCTGCAAGCCCATCCCCGGCGATGACGTGTTCGGATTCGTATCCGTAGGGAAGGGACTTACCATACATCGTACGAATTGCCCCAATGCCGCGAAACTGATGGCCAATTACGGACATCGCGTCGTGAAGACCAAATGGGCGAAAAACAAAGAAATATCCTTCCTTACAGGCGTCCGGATCGTAGGAATGGATGATGTCGGGGTCGTAAATAAGATCACCAACCTGATTTCGGGAGAATTGAAGATCAATATCAATGCCATGACGATCGAGGCAAAAGAAGGCCTCTTCGAAGGGAATATAAAGATATACGTACACGATAAAGAGGAATTGGAAGAACTGGTGCAGCGGCTCAAACAACTCAGTGGAATTCATTCCGTCGTACGGTATGATACAGAGCCCGGTTAAGTCTCGGTAAATTCAATTTTTGTCATGGAAGATTCTTCACCTATTTTTGCCGCCTTGTTTGAAATGTTGCCGGGCTCGGCCCGCTTATGTAACCTGCAAATCTGTAATGAATGGTTGATGTAATCTTAGGCCTCCAGTGGGGCGATGAAGGAAAAGGGAAGATAGTGGACTATTTTGCGCCCCGCTATGACCTGATAGCCCGTTTCCAGGGTGGACCGAATGCCGGCCACACTTTGTATGTAAAGGATAAAAAGATCGTTCTCCACCAAATTCCCTCCGGGATTTTCCACGAAAGCACGACCAACCTGATCGGCAATGGAGTAGTGCTGGACCCCGTGACCCTGAAAAGGGAATGTGATACCGTCGCCTCTTTTGGAGTTGACTACCGGAAAAATTTATACATCAGCCAGCGGGCGCATCTTATATTGCCCACCCATCGCGCGCTGGACAAAGCCTCTGAAGTGTCAAAAGGACAGGAGAAGATCGGTTCCACGCTGAAAGGCATTGGCCCGGCCTATATGGATAAGACAGGCCGCAACGGTCTCCGGGTGGGGGATCTCCTGGACAAGAGTTTTACGACCCAATATATCAAGCTGCGCCTTAAACACCAGAAATTGCTCGATGGCCTTAATTTCCATGAAGATATATCCGATTGGGAAGAAGAATTCTTCGAAGCGCTGGAATTCATGCGGCAGTTCAAAATCGTCAACGGAGAATATTTTATCAACGATAAGATCAGCCAGGGTAAGACCGTACTGGCGGAAGGAGCACAGGGCAGCATGCTGGACGTGGACTTCGGCACTTTCCCCTTCGTCACCTCCTCCAACACTATCTCGGCGGGGGTATGCACCGGCCTGGGAGTCGCTCCCCAGCAGATCAGGGATGTGATCGGCGTCAGCAAAGCCTACTGTACCCGGGTAGGCAGCGGACCCTTCCCCACCGAGCTGGAAGATGCCACAGGAGACGAATTGAGGAAGACAGGCAGTGAATTCGGCGCTACCACCGGCAGGCCCCGCCGTTGCGGGTGGATTGACGGGGTCGCCCTCAAATTCGCCTGTATGATCAACGGAGTCACCAAGATCGTCATGACCAAGGCGGACGTGCTGGACGCGTTCGAAGAGCTGAAAGTATGCACCGCTTATAAGGTCAACGGCCAGACTACCAGCGAGATCCCTTTCCAGATGAGCCGCCTGAAGATCGAGCCGGTCCTGGAATCTTTTGAAGGCTGGAAATCAGATATAACTTCTTTGAAAAAATATGATAACTTGCCTGAAAAGATGAAGGAATACGTTCAGTTTATCAACAAATTCCTGGGCGTGAAAGTGGCCTACATTTCCAATGGCCCGGGACGGGATCAGCTGATCGAAAATTTATAAAAAAAACATTTTAAAAAATTTGGCGAATTAAAAACTTCGCTGAAATTTGTACAGAACAATCTTATTGGACTATGGCACCAAAATCTGATAAGGAGGGAAAGGGTTCAAAGAAATCCGCGCCTCAATCACCAAAGGAAACTTCTGAGAAAGCATCCCCTAAATCCAAAAAACAATTGGATGATGAGGATGATGACGGTGATGATGATGATTCCGATACCCCCAAACCCTCCGCGAAAGCTTCGAAGGCATCCGCTAAAAGTAAAAAAGACGAGGATGAAGATGATGACGACGGCGATGATGTAGAAGAAGTGGACGAATGGGAAAAAGTAGAAGAGGAAGAAGAATGGGATCCTGACTTTGATGAATTTGATATTCCTAAATCAAAAACAAAAAAGAGCACGGGAGGCAGTACTTCTTCTAAAAAAGCTACGAAAGGCACTGAAGAAGATGACCTGGGTCTCGACGATGATTTTAAAGACCTGGATCTTTTTGGTGAAAGTGGATTCGATGAGGAAGAGGATGACTTTTAAGAGGCAACCCTAATTCCCGCTGGTGAAAAGGACTTTTGTTTCATTCCCTATAGGTAATTTTCAACAAATTAAACAACAGATGTTGAGTTGGGCCTCCCGATTCAACATCTGTTGTTTTTTAGACAATCATACCTATCAGTTACCATCACACTCTTTGGAATGTTTGCTGGCAGCGGGCGCTATCCGGTCTGTTCAGGCCAGTGCGGGTAACGCCTTCGATCAGCTGAAGGAATTTACTGCCGGGCAACGGGATTGGTTATTCGGACATTTCGCTTACGGACTGACGAAAGAGACGGAGCCTTTCGACCCGTTAACTGTTCTGCGGCAACCCCGCAATGCAGATGGCCCGGGAGCCCCTCATCCCGCTGCTGCTGCCGATCCCATCGGCTTCCCTGACCTGTTTTTTTTTATTCCTGAAATACTTATTGAGCTATCAGTCGACAGCATCCGCATCGGCTCCTGCCAGTCCGACCATGCGGCCATCCTGGAGCAGATAGGCCATATGGCTATCGCGCCGTCCCCGGTTTCCGGTCCATGGCCGGTTCCGGCGGCATCGCCCCCCCAGGCGGCCCTGTTCCCCAGATTTACCAGGGACGAATACCTGGCGACGGTTACAGCCCTTCAGCAACATATCCTCCGGGGCGACTGCTATGAGATCAATTTCTGCCAGGAGTTTTTCGCCCATCCCGCCCATATCGATCCCTTGTCTACCTGGTTTTCCCTGAGCCGGGCCTCGCCCAATCCCTTCGCCGCCTTCTACAAGCTGGAAGACAGCTATTTGTTATGCGCCAGCCCTGAAAGATATTTAAAGCGCACGGGGGACACCCTTCTTTCCCAGCCGATCAAGGGCACTTTTCCCCGCTTTCAGGGCAATCCTGCGCGGGATAGGGCCGGCAGGGACGAATTATACAATAGCTCCAAAGACCGTTCGGAAAATGTAATGGTAGTAGACCTGGTAAGGAATGACCTGTCAAAGATATGCCTGCCGGGCTCAGTCAGGGTAGAGGAGCTTTACGGCATTTATAGCTTTCCGCAGGTCCACCAGATGATCTCTTCTATCAAGGGTGAATTACCTCCCGGTACCCATTGGACAGAGGCTGTCAGGGCCACTTTTCCCATGGGATCTATGACCGGCGCACCCAAGAAAAGGGTAGTGGGGCTGATTGATCAATATGAGCGCAGTCCCCGGGGGATTTTTTCCGGAGCCCTTGGTTATGTTGCTCCGGACGGAAATTTCGACTTTAATGTGGTGATAAGAAGCATTTTATATAACCGGAAGGAGGGCTACCTGGCTTACCAGGTGGGTTCCGGCATCACTTTTTACAGCGACCCGCTGGCTGAATACGAAGAATGCCTCCTGAAGGCAGAAGGCATTCTTAAAGCTTTAAAAAAATAGATCTCGTTTTTTATTTTGATGCAACTCCCTGACTGGCAGTGTCTGCGCCCGCCGTCTGCTCGTTCTCATTCAGCAGAAGCTGGACGGACTCCTGTAAGATCTCGTATTTATTGGCCGCGAATAATTCCATTTTATCGGCAGGCAGTTTCAGGTCATAGCTGTTATTGCTGCTGGCCATCACTTTGTCGAACTCGGGATTGTACCTGGAAAAGGTAGCCATATCCAGCAGGGTATAGCGGGCAATGATCGTAGAATGATACTTTCCGGAAACAGCAACCGTCCGTGCATTGTTCAACTCCTCCTGGCTCAGCTTTCTGCTGAATACATACATGGAGGAGCCGGATAACTGTTCCGTAGCTTCCTGCTTGGTCAGGGTGGTTACGCTGCCCTGGCCTTCGAAAGTGTATTGCGTACCGATAAACTTCTTGACGTGCAGCCTGGACTCCAGGGGCAGGTAATACTGCAGGTCCCAGAAATTACGGCTCCCGCTCCGGTGGATAGCGTGATATACGTTGTTCGTTCCGCCATTGTAAGCGGCGATTACCAACAGCCAGTCCCCCAGCTCTTTATACAGGTCGCGCAGGTAAATGGCGGCCGCGCGGGTGCTTTTATAATAATTTTTCCTTTCGTCATTGCCCCGGGACACTTTCAGGCCAAGATCGCGGGCTGTCTGGGGCATCAGCTGCCAGGGCCCTACGGCGCCGACCCTGGAGCGGGCGGAGGACTTTAAGTTAGATTCGATAACGGCCAGGTACTTAAGCTCTTTGGGCAGGCCATATTCGGTCAGTACGCTCTCGATAATGTTGAAACAGGATTGTCCCCGGCTCCGGATACTCTGCAGTTCATCCCAGTTGTCTTTCATGTAGTCCTGGACGAAACTGAGGGCCCTGGGGTTAAGCCGGACGCCATTGCTGCCCCCGATGGAGGTAGCTATAAAAAGCTCCTTAAAATCATTTTGAGAATCGGCAACCGTGAGGTCCGAAATAGAATTGAAGGGTGCCGCCACTTTTTCGGTGTCGGAGAGGGACGGATTTTCCCCGGTTTCAACTAATTGGGTTTGGGTAATGGGATGTATCCAGGCTACACCTACAACGATAATGATACCCAACAATAAAAGCCTTTTGTGGTTCATGTCCAACGCTTTAGGATGGTAAACGACCTATATCGGTGTCTACAATCTTTCATAGGACGGGATAAAGGGAGATTTGCTTGCTAAAAGCCATCAACCATCGGATTACGGTAACGGTAGTTTGCGCTTCACGATCTCTCAGTCACATAGAGTAGGATTTTCGTAGGACTTATATTGTTGCATCATCAGATGCGAGAATCGGAGCAAAGTTAACTCTTTAAAACGGTTTGTCATAGCCTGAATACCAAAAGGCATGCCATTTGTGTGGGTGAAAAGGGGGATAGAAATGCCGGGAATTCCGGCCAGATTTGCATAAACTGTGTAGATATCAGCGAGATACATCGCAATGGGGTCGTCCATTTTCTCCCCGATCCGAAAAGCGGTGGTGGGGGCCGTAGGTAGGATAATTATATCGAAGTCGTTGAAGATCAGGTTGGTGCGGTCCACTAATAATTTTCTCACCTGCTGGGCCTTTGTAAAGTAGGCATCGTAATAGCCTGCACTTAACACAAAGGTACCCAATAAGATACGTCGTTTGACTTCTTTTCCGAAGCCTTCGGACCGTGTTCGTTTGTAAAACTCTGTTAAATCGAGGTCCTGCCCGGCGGTGCGGTAACCGTATTTCACCCCGTCGAAGCGGGCCAGGTTGGACGAGGCCTCTGCCGTCGTCAATACGTAATAAGCGGGTACAATATAGTCAAGAAGCTCAAAATCAATTCCTTCAACCGTATGACCTTCGGAGCGCATCCGTTGAATGTATTCCTGGAGCGTGTCCCGGATCTCCGGGTCCAGGCCTGGGTGCTCCAGGGCCTCCTTGAAATAAGCGATCCGGTATTTTCCATCGATGCCCGTTGGATCAGCTATGGCTTCGGCCTCTGGCAGGACGGTGCTATCGAAGTCATCCTCTCCGGCTATCACTTCCAGCATTTTTGCCACATCCGGAACGGTGAGCGCGAAGATCCCTACCTGGTCAAAGGAGGAGGCATAGGCGATCAGCCCATACCGGGATACCTTCCCATAAGTAGGTTTAAGTCCCAGGATCCCGCAGAAATCAGCCGGTTGCCTTACCGATCCCCCTGTATCACTTCCCAGGCTGGCCATACAAAGACCTGCCTGCACCGCCACCGCTGAGCCACCGGAGGAGCCTCCGGGTACACGGCTTTCATCCCGGGCATTCAGCACTTTCCCGTAAGCCGAATTCTCATTGGTGGAACCCATGGCGAACTCGTCACAATTCAGGTGGCCGATAAGGATCGCTTCTTCGCGGATCAGCTTTTCCACCACCGTGGCATGATAGACGGCAACAAAATCTTTTAAGATATGGGAGGAGGCGGTGAGGGGGTGGTCTTTATAGGAAAGTACATCTTTCAACCCGATGACTACCCCATGTAATTTCCCGGTGGGCTGGCCGCTCTTTCGTTTTGCATCCAGGAGCCGGGCTGTCTCCAGGGCTTCTTCCCCGTATACCTGCACATAAGCGTTCAGATGAGCCTGTGAGGCTATCTGCTTCAAATAATGCTGAACTGCCTCTTCACAGGAGGCCGTACCATCCCCTAAGGCTTTGTGATAGTCTTGTATTGAGTGGAATGTAAACAAAGGCTGATTCGATCTCTGTCTTTTATAACGAAGATCGGCGACAGGAATGGTGTGTGTTAGGAAATTATTGCTGAGTAGGAGTAGTAGGGTTTACAGCCTTTGTATCCTTCTCGTTCATTCCTTTTTCCAATTCCTCTTTTACATTGTTCTTGGCATCATTGAACTCACGGATACCTTTTCCCAGGCCGCGCATAAATTCAGGGATCTTACGACCACCGAATAAGATCAGCACCGCAAGGATGATCAATATCCACTCACTTCCGCCTGGAGCTGAGATCAAAAAGATGCAATTCAAAAAGTTGGTAAACATAATCAAGTCTTTAGATTAGAGGAACAAAGTTAACTCTTTATGAAATGATAATGTTTTTTTCGGGAGCAATTTATTCTCCGGGAGTGGATAAGCAGGGGAATTAACTTCTGTCTAACAAAAAGGGCCATCTCCCGGAGAAGATGGCCCTTTTATATACATTTAAAAGCTTATTTTGCTGCTGCGAGGGCATTTTTGGTTGCCACTGCCATTCTTTTTTCCTGGATACGTGCGCTCTTACCGCTTCTTTCACGCTGGAAGTAAAGCTTGGCACGACGAACACGGCCTACTTTATGCAGTTCGATGGATTCGATATTCGGAGAGAAGAGGGGGAAAGTTCTTTCAACACCCACTCCATCGGAGATTTTACGAACCGTGAAGGTAGCCGTATGGCCAACCCCCTGACGTTTGATAACATCCCCTTTGAAACCCTGGATACGCTCCTTGTTTCCTTCTAAGATTTTATAATTGACAGTGATATTATCACCGGCTTTAAACTTCGGAAATTCAATTTTTCCGGTCAATTGCTCATGTACAAAGGCTACTGCAGCGTTCATAACTCAATTTTTTAAGGATGGCAAAGGTATGCATACCACCCGGGATTACCAAACTTATTTAAATCTTCTTTTTGGGGCAGAGGGTACTATCGGGCCACATTCACCGCCCGCTTTTCGCGGATTACGGTCACTTTTATCTGGCCGGGATAGGTCATCTCCGTTTGAATCTTCTGGGCAATTTCAAAGCTTAATTTATCGCTGTCGATATCGGTCACTTTATCGGCTTCCACGATTACCCTCAGCTCACGGCCCGCCTGGATGGCATAGGCTTTCTCTACGCCCGGATAAGCCAGGGCCAGGTTTTCCAGGTCCTTGATACGCTGTAGGTACTGCTGCATGATTTCCCGGCGTGCACCCGGACGGGCGCCGCTGATCGCATCACAGGCCTGAATGATGGGTGCGATCACATATTGCATTTCCACTTCGTCATGGTGTGCGCCGATCGCATTGATGACGGCGGGATTTTCCCCGTATTTCTCTGCCAGTTTCATCCCCAGCAGGGCATGGCTCAATTCTGTCTCCTCATCCGGCACCTTACCGATATCGTGCAAAAGGCCGGCCCTCTTAGCCAGTTTGGGGTTCATCCCCAGCTCAGCAGCCATAATACCGCAGAGATTAGCCACCTCGCGGCTGTGCATCAGCAAATTCTGTCCATAAGATGAACGGAACCTCATTTTACCTACGATCCTTACCAGTTCTTTATGAAGGCCATGAATACCCAACTCGATGACTGTACGTTCCCCGATCTCCATCACCTGCTCTTCGATCTGTTTGCGTGTTTTCTCCACGATCTCTTCGATACGGGCAGGGTGAATACGGCCATCGGTCACCAGTCGCTGTAAGGACAACCGGGCGATTTCCCGTCGCAGGGGGTCGAAAGAAGATAATACAATGGCTTCGGGAGTATCATCCACGATCAGGTCCACCCCTGTGGCAGCCTCGATAGCCCGGATATTACGTCCTTCCCGGCCAATGATCTGCCCCTTGATCTCGTCGCTCTCCAGGTTGAATACCGTAATGGAATTCTCGATGGCCTGCTCGGCAGCCGTACGCTGAATACTTTGAATAATGATCTTCCGGGCCTCTTTATTGGCTTTTTGTTTGGCGTCGTCAATGATCTCCTGCTGCATGGCCAGGGCCCTGGTCTGGGTTTCCTGCCGGAGGCTCTCGATCAGCTGATTTCTGGCCTCTTCAGCTGTCAGGGCGGCGATCTTCTCTAACCGGCGGATATGCTCCTCCTGGTGTTTCTCCAGTTCCGTCCGTTTCTGGTTTACCACCTCGATCTGGCGGTTGAGGTTTTCCTTGATGACATCGTTGTCCTTGGCCTGCTTGTCCAGGTTCTCCAGCTTTTGATTGATGCCCTGTTCCTTTTGCTTGATCCTGGCATCTCCTTCGTTCAGCTTCCGGTTCCTCTCCAATACCTCTTTATCATGCTCTGACTTCAATTGGACAAATCGCTCTTTCGCTTCCAGTAATTTTTCTTTTTTCAGGTTCTCGGCGGTGATCTGTGCATCGGCAACCAGCTTTTTGGCCTGGTGCTCCGCGTCTTCGACCTGCTTTTGCGTATTTTTAGCAAAAAGAACTTTACCTAAAAGGACCCCTATCACTAAGGCAATAATCCCTATGACAATATCTATAACCATCGATTCTAAAATTTAAAGTGTTCACAATCATATATTTCTTATTCAGGTTCATGATTGCGTGAAAATGTGTTAGTTGGCGAAGATACTAAAATCTTGACGCTTCAAGCTGTCAGTTGCAGGCCAAATGCCTATAAGTTTACCATAAACAGTTAAAAATCTGTCAAATTCCGGCTATCGGCCTGCAGCTTGCCGCCGGTAGCTGCCCTACAGCGCCCGATCCAACTGTTGTTCCATGCGGGTCAGGGACTCCAGTACGTCAGCACTCAGACCCGGCAGCTGGTCGCCGGAAGAAGCCTGGGTCGCATACCACAATAGCACCATCGCTATATAATCCTGCATATCCTTCCCGGCAAACTGGGTCTTATATTCTATAATTTTATCATTCATCGTCTTTAAAGTCTTTCTGACCAGCTCCTCATCCGCCGGTTCTATCTTGATCCTATAAGTGCGATCACCTATTACGACATTTATTGGTATTAATTCTTGCATAGATCAAATACTTGTTTTAAATTTATTCACACCTTATGCACAGTCCGTTAGATATTGAGTGAAGGTAAATCCAAATTCACGGCACCGTATTCAAATATCCTTAATAAAAACATAAGTTTTGCTCACCATTACCCTATCTAAAAACTACGAAAGCCATGTTCTTAACAGTAAAGTCCCCCGTATTTATTGACAGGTTGACGTTCCAGGTTGACCACCCTCAGAAATGCCTTTTCAGGGCGGTGCTTAAAGATGACCTGGGGATCGTCTGCAGTGCGATGGAAACAGAGGTGGAGAAAGATCAGCAGGAGTTGAACTGGAGCGGTCTCAATGATCTTCCGTATGGCGTATATACCCTGGAAGTATCCCGGGGACAGGATGAAATGAAAATGCGCCTGGTTAAAAGAGTCTGATCCGGCTCACTCGCTTAATAAAGCTATACACCGGTCAATTTCCCGGATGTACTGGCCAAGTCTTTTTTCCAACACTCTTTTTTCCGCCTCGCTCATCTCTCCTTTTGTGGTCCTTAGGATCTCCACTTGTTGTTGTAATTGTTCCAATCTTTCCGAATGGCCACTCTGATTTTGTCTTAATTGCCGGACCTCCTCTTTCAGTTTACCGTTCTCTTTCAAAAGGGATTCCCGCTGCCTCAGCAATTGCTGAAGTTTCTCCTGGATCCTTTTTACCTGAAGCTCAACCCCGGTACCCTCCCCGCCCCCTGAAGGAGGAGTACCCCCCGACCCCCTGGAGGGGGAGTTTGGTAACCCGCTGTTTTTTTCGTTGGCTTCGCTCATTGCTATTTTCTTATCTCAGCGCTTAATTCTTTCTCCAATGCCCCCATGATCTTTCCGACCATCCCGTCAATTTCCTTATCCGTCAGTGTTTTCTCTTCATCCAGGAATGTAAAGCTTACGGCCAGCGACTTCTTATCCGCCCCCAGCTTCTCACTTTCAAATATATCGAAAAGCTTTATTTCCTGTAACTTAGGCAGCTGCACCCCGCGAATGGTCTTTTCCACCTTTTCAAAGGGAAGGGACTTCCCTACGATCATCGCCAGATCGCGCTGCACCGGCAATTGCCTGGGCAATTCCCTGAACTCGACATTTTTAGCGGCGGCCAGCTCCATCAAAAGATCCCACCGGAGATCGGCAAAGAATAATTCCTGCCTGCAATCGAATAATCGGAGCACCGAAGGACTTACCGGTCCCGCTTCCAGGACCGTCTGTCCATTGATGAGGACGGATACCCCCCCTGATAATTTGGGATGCCGAGTCGCTTTCACTTCCCAGACCGTCGGCTTGCCTGGAACCGCAATGGAGTCCCATTTTTCCATTTCCAGCCCTACTATCTGGAAGATCCTTTCACAAAGACTTTTCAGGTAATAAAAGTCCGAAGGCGCTCCCTTTCCTTTCCAGGAATCCTCCCGGAGGGGCCCCGTGACGTAAAGGCACAAATGCAGGTTCTCACTATAATTACCTACTCCACTGGTAGCATAAGACTTGCCAAACTCAAAGAACTGGAGACGGGTGCTCTTCCGGTTCAGATTCCAGGCAATGGACTCCAGCCCGGTCTCCAGCAGGGATGGGCGCATAATATTCAATTCGGCGCTGAGACTATTGATCATTTTCACCGAAGTCTCCAGCTCTTCCGGGCTGAAATAGGCGCTGTTGGTGATCGAGTTCGTGAGGATCTCGTTGAATCCCTGCCCTACGAGATAGCCGGCGACCGAAGATCTCCAGGCTGACTGGGATCTGTCCTTTTCCACGGAGGGAGAGATGGTGATCGCGGAAGGGATTGCGATATTGTCCAGGCCATCGATGCGCATAATCTCTTCCACGATATCGGCCGGCAGGCTAACATCGGGTTTATGCCAGGGTACTGCAACATGAATGGCGTCGATCCCTTCTTTTATGATCTCGAATCCCAGGCCCGACAGGATATTCTTCACGGTATCGGGGTGGTAGTTCTTTCCGCTTAACTTTTTCAGGTAATGATGCCTGAGGATGACCTGCGTTTTGTTCCGGGGATCGGGATACACGTCCACCAGCTCGGAGGCTATCTCCCCACCCGCCAGTTCCTTGATGAGCAAGGCCGCTCTCTTCAAGGCATTTACCGTTCCGGAAATATCCATCCCTTTTTCAAAATGAGTGGCTGCGTCCGTCCTCAGCCCGTGACGGAAAGAGGTCTTGCGGATAGGTACGGGGGCGAACCAGGCGCTTTCCAGGAACATATCTACCGTATCGTCCTTTATCCCGCTCTCCAGTCCCCCGAATACGCCCGCTATCGCCATGGCTTCTTCCGAATTGCAGATCATAAGGTCTTCGGCGGATAATTTTCTTTCTTTCTGGTCCAGCGTGACGAACAAGCTTCCTTCGGGTAAGTTTTTTACAATTATCTGCCCGCCTTTGATAGCCCTGCTATCAAAAGCATGCAGGGGCTGTCCCATTTCATGCAAGACGAAGTTCGTGATATCGACAATATTATTGATGGAGCGGATACCGATGGCTTTCAGCTTGTCCTGCATCCACCGGGGCGATTCTTTAATGGTGATGCCCTTCAGGCTGATGCCGGAATACCGCTCACAGGCACGGGTATTTTCGATGCTCACCGTAATGGGCAGGCTATTATTATCCGTTTTAAAAGCGCTGAGGGAAGACAGCCTGGGCCTGTACTCCTTATTCTCATGATGCGAGAGCCAGGCGCATACATCCCGGGCGACCCCCTGGTGGCTCATGGCGTCCATATGATTAGGGGTAAGCCCGATCTCTATAATATGATCCGTATACGGGTGGAACCAGGCAGCGGCAGTCATCCCTACTTTAGCTTCTTTGGGTAATACCAGGATGCCTGCATGGTTTTCGCCCAGTCCGATCTCGTCTTCGGCGCAGATCATGCCATGGCTTTCCACGCCCCTGATCTTTGCTACTTTCATGGTAAGGGGCTCTCCCTTGGTGGGATAAATAGTCGTTCCGGGGACGGCGACCACCACTTTTTGGCCTACGGCCACATTCGGGGCGCCACAGACGATGGACAAAGGCTCCGGCCCGCCCGTATTGACTTTGGTCAGGGTCAGCTTGTCTGCGTTAGGATGAGGGCTGCATTCCAGCACTTCCCCGATCACCAGTCCCTGCAACCCACCCTTCACGGCTTCATACTTTTCCAGGCTTTCCACTTCCAGCCCTATAGAGGTAAGGATCTTCGACAGTCTTTCCGGATCGATCTTTACCGGTAAATAATCACAAAGCCAGTTATAACTAATGGTCATGACAACAATTCCTGTTTATTAAATAATTGAAATCTGCGTTAAGCACAAAGATAGTTTTTTATCCACTCCCCCGACGCCCTCAACCCGAGCCTCTCCTACGCGATCTTTTCCCGGCGTGCGAGCCGGAAATATTTCAAGGATAAATTCGTTTTGGAAGAGATTAAAGTACGTTTGTAAAAGGATTGATACGGTTTTGCCCTAATGATAATCAAATGTTAATACTTTTGTCAAAATTATACTTTGCCTGAATAATGTGGTCAAATAAAAGACCTGAAAATTTTTGAAACTTCTTAAAGTCTGGTTTATGAAAAAACACCTATATCTTTTGGCTGTTCCAGCCATCCTGGCCCTGGCCTTGAACTCCTGTGGTCCCACCTATGTAGTACAGGACCAGCCGCGGACCTATACGCCGCCGCCTCCTCCACCGCCGCCTCCCCAGGATCCGCCTCCGGTTACCGATCAATCGTTTTATGACCAGTTAAGCCCCTATGGTCAATGGATAGATAATCCCACTTATGGGTATGTGTGGATGCCGGAGGTGGGGCCCGATTTCAAGCCCTATACCACCAATGGCCATTGGGTTTATACGGACGAGGGCTGGACCTGGGCTTCCGATTACCCCTGGGGTTGGGCTGCTTTCCACTATGGCCGCTGGTTTTTCCAGGACGGATATGGTTGGATGTGGATTCCCGGACATGAATGGGCTCCGGCCTGGGTGAGCTGGAGAAGAAGTCCTGACTATTATGGATGGGCTCCTCTGGGTCCCAGCGTCAGTATTAATGTATCCATAGGCGGAGGATATAACCCTCCTGCCCATTACTGGAGTTTTGTGCCCCATCAGTATGTGACCAGTCCCCAGGTCAACAATTATCGCGTTAACGAAACAAGAAACGTAACGATCATCAACAACACTACGGTCATTAACAATACCGTGATCAATAATAACGTCACCAATAATAATATCCACAATACGAATATTACGAACAATAATGTGACGAATAATAATACAACGAATAATGTGACGAACAATGTCACGAATAACCGAATTAATAATACTACGGTCAACAATTACGCCGGAGGGCCCGATCCATCGGAAGTATCCAGGGTGACAGGCACAACGGTAAGGCCAATACCTATCCGTCAGACCAGTACTCCCGGTGAACAAGTGAATAATGGATCCTTGACCATTTATCGTCCCAGGGTCAATAATGCGCCGCAAAATGCCGCGGTTAACGGAGCTGCCAGGCCAGCGCCTCCCAGGGTTGTTCAGAACCTGAACAATGTAAGGCCCGCAAATACAGCGGTTTACAGCGCCAGCCCCACTGCGGAGCCGGGAATAAGCAACCAGCCTGCTACTCGTATTAACACAGGTTTTCATCAGCCACCTGCCCAGCCGGTCAATCAGAATCAGCCCTTTAACAGGCCTGTAACGCAGCCAGCCAATCAACAATCTATGAATCAGCCGGTCAATCGTCAGCCTGTGAATCAGCCCGCTATTCAGCCGGCTGTTCAACCTGCAGGCAATGCATCCGGCAGGCCTTACAACCAGTCTCCATCCGCCCCGGCCAACCAAAATCCGGCTGTAGGCCAGCCCGTGAATAACAGGCCCTTCAACCAGCCTGTCACACAGCCTGCCAACCAGCAGCCCTTTAACAGGCCAGTTGCCCAGCCGGTCAATCAAAATCAGCCCTTTAACAGGCCTGTAACGCAGCCAGCCAATCAGCAACCTGTGAATCAGCAACCGTTTAACAGGCCCGTACAGCAACCTGTTAACCCGCCGCCGGTCAATCGTCAGCCTGTAAATCAACCTGCTGTCCAGCCTGCCAATCAGCAGCCCTTCAACCGGCCTGTAACATTGCCTGTACATCAACAGCAATCAACGCAGCCGGCTGCCAATCCTCCCAGACCCGCGCCAAGACCCGTTCCGCCCCCACCTCCTGCCAGAAGAGATACTGCAGGAAGAAATCCGGGACGGCAATAGGGTAGAGGAATAGGCAGCAGCAGGGCCGCTTTGAGCTGACATTAAGAGCATCTCCTCTGCCGGAATATAAGAGCATCCCCTCTGCATGAATAATAGCAATAGGCCAACTGGCTTGCGTCCCGAAGCATTCGGGACGCTTTTTTTTTGACCCGGTTTTTTTGCAAAAAATAAACCCCGGCCGCAAAACCAATAATGATGGGCTTTCGGCGAGTGATAAATCCGCAAAACTGCGGCAAACCGCATTCTGTAGTTTCAGCATCCCGGCAAAATATTTCCCCTGGAATCTTTGTGCACAGGCGGTGTGAATTTAAAACGGAAAATGGCTGAAAACTTTTTTAAATTGTGGAAAGCTCATAGGTTGGTGTGAATAAAGCCAGTAGACATGTGGATAAGCTGGTGGATTTCTAAAGGAAAAATATAGGAAAAGAAAAATTTTTTTGGTCGGGAGTTAGAGTTCTATATTCGCCCTCCTGACTCAGTGGATAACATTCTGTTCATGTTGGCGTAACAATTTCTTAATAGAACTATAGCCTGGACACAACACCAATGAGCAGGCTCCGTAAACGGAGGCCCGGGATTTGGAAACCTTATTATTTAATTTTTTCGGACGGCTATTCAATGGATCTTACTAATCTTAATCTCAACAAGGACCGCAGCAAATTAAGGCGCAAGCCTTCCGTGGACCTCAGCACTATGGTATATGGCAAAGTACCCCCCCAGGCGAAAGAGCTGGAAGACGCGGTACTGGGAGCTATCATGCTGGAAAAGAGCGCTTTTGACACCGTAGTGGAGATCCTCAAACCCGAATGCTTCTACGTGGAAGGTCACCAGCGTATCTATAAGGCTATGCAGGGATTGGCGGCGAAAAGCCAGCCCATCGATATCCTCACCGTAGTGGAAGAGCTTAAAATGAGGGAGGAGCTCGAGATCGTCGGAGGCCCCTATTATGTGACCAAGCTGACGAATGCTGTCGTATCCTCCGCCAATATAGAGACCCATTCCCGTATCATCCTTCAGAAATTTATTCAACGGGAGCTCATCCGCATCAGCGGCGAGATCATCGGAGATGCCTATGAAGATAGCACCGATGTATTCGACCTGCTCGACGATGCAGAAAGCAAGTTATTCGAGATCACCAATAGTCATCTTCGGAAGAATTTCGATAGCATCGACAGCGTCCTGGTCAAAACCATCCAGCGTATCGAAGACATGCGCAACAAGCAGGATGAGATCACGGGTGTCCCCAGCGGCTTCCCGACCCTGGACCAGATCACCTATGGCTGGCAGCCTACGGATCTTATCATCCTGGCAGCCCGGCCTGCTGTCGGTAAGACCGCTTTTGCCCTCAACCTGGCGCGTAATGCGGCCCTTAATGCTACCAAACCGACCGCTGTTGCCTTTTTCAGCCTGGAAATGAGCTCCGCGCAATTGGTGCAACGTATCCTTAGTGCGGAATCGGAGATTTTCATGGAAAAAATAGCCCGTGGCCGCCTCGAAGACCACGAAATGAAACAATTGTACAAAAAGGGCATCGACCGACTGGCCAAAGCCCCGATCTATATCGACGACACCCCGGCGCTCAATATTTTCGAACTTCGCGCCAAATGCCGCCGGTTGAAGAATAAGCATAACCTCGGCTTTATCATCATCGACTACCTGCAATTGATGAGCGGCTCGAGTGAGAACAAGAACGGCAATCGTGAACAGGAGATCAGCCAGATCTCCCGTGCGCTGAAAGGACTGGCCAAGGAACTCCAGGTCCCCATCATTGCCTTGTCCCAGTTAAGCCGTGCCGTGGAGTCCCGTAAAGAAGGAGAGAAGATCCCCCAGTTGAGCGATCTGCGTGAATCCGGAGCGATCGAACAGGATGCCGATATGGTCATGTTCCTGTATCGCCCCGAATATTACGGTATTACGGCCAATGAAATGGGAGAGAGCAATAAAGGAGAGACCCACGTGAAGATTGCCAAGCATCGTAATGGTTCCCTGGATACCGTTAAGCTCAGGGCCCTGCTCCATATCCAGAAATTTGTCGAATACGGCGCGGATGACTTCGGAGGTATGGGGATGCCCGCCGGCGGCAGCTGGAAGCCGGTACAGGGAGGGGATGAGCCCGGAGGCGCCAAATTATATATTCAGGCAGGCAGCCGCATGAAAGACCTGCCGATCGATGAGGATGAAACTCCTTTTTAATTCCGTCTGAGGTTCGCTAATCATAAGAATAAACAGCTCCGGCCTTCCGGGGCTTTTATTTTTGCGTGGCCCGGACCGGCAACTTATATAAGGTTTGATTCATAGATTTGCTGGTTAAAACATACCCATGGCTTTGCCTTTTTTTTATAGCGCCTCTTTTGATCCCCAACGGGCAGAGCTAATGCTGGATGAAGACAATTCCCGGCATATCGTCCAGGTCCTCCGCATGCAGCGGGGCGATCAGCTTCAACTCACCGATGGGCGGGGTAATCTGCTGACCACCACGATCCTGGACGATCATAAGAAAAAATGCAGGGTGCAGATCCTGACGGTCACCCAACAGCCACCCCGGGAAAGAAACGTGTCCATTGCCCTCTCCCTGTTAAAAAATGCCAGTCGTTTCGAATGGTTCCTGGAGAAGGCTACGGAGATTGGCGTCACCGAGATCATCCCCCTTCTCTGTGAACGCACGGAACGACAACATTTCCGGCAGGACCGCCTGCAGAATATCCTGGTCAGCGCCATGCTCCAGTCGCAACAGGCCTGGCTGCCTGTCATGCGGTCGCCGACGCCCTTGGCGGAGCTGATGGAGAACCCCGGCCAGGACCAGCTATTCATAGCCCATTGCCTGGAAGAACAGAGGGTCTCCCTGGCTGACTTCGCCCCGGAAGCGCGCGGCTCTCAACTGATCCTGATCGGACCCGAAGGCGATTTTTCCCCTAAAGAAATTGAATTAGCGATGCAATGCCGCTTCCTCCCGGTGACCCTGGGTGCGACCCGCCTGCGGACAGAGACGGCCGGTATCGTCGCGGCTACCATCCTGTGTATAGGATAAACGAAGCCTTTTATTCGCGTATAAAATTAGCGTGGCACTGCTGTTGTTAAGGATCGGATCAATTAGGAGTGGGTTGTTAAAAACGAAGATCTTTTATTAAAATTTTACGTTAAAATTACCGGAAGTGACCGACTCTTTGGCCGCGGCTATATCCCCATTAGAATAGAAATCGCCGCTAAAAGTGCCTCTGATGGATTTATTATCAATATAAGTAATCGTCAATTTAAAATGATTGACAAGAGCAGTGCCTGTATTGGAGGCATTAGAAGCAAGTATTGTCCCTGCTTCATATGCTGTATTGGCATCTATCGTATGCCCCCCCGAAACTGTAAAACCGGTAGTGGTGTCGGTATACGAGCCGACCACGATAGAATCGCCGCTTAGGCCATTATCGATACTAATCGAGAAGTTCTCTCCCGTGGAGGCAGACGCGAAACCTAAAATAGAAATAAAGGTAAAGCCATTGGTTGATTTGGAAGCAGAGGCGTTAATGTTAAAATTTTTCGCTTTGCCGTTAACGGCGGCGGTAATCTGATAAGCCGACGTCGGGTTGTTTTTTTTACAGGATGCGAAGAGGAAAATCGTAATGACAGAGAGGGTGAAAATTTTTTTCATGGTTAATTTTAAATGATAAATTAAAATAACAGGCTCTCTTTAACGATGTAGCCTTTAACGAAATTACTGCCCGTTCTTTAGCAAAGCGAATGATTTGATATTCGTGCAGTTTTTCGGAAAAACCGTGTGTAATTGACTGTTAGTCGTGTTTTTTTCTTTTCGGAAAAAGGCATTTCCGGGAGAGGGGGGATTCAGGGGGAGGGGAGAATTCCAGGGCGGAATGCCCGTCTCAACTGATAGTGCCAGACGGAAACAGACTGCATGACCAATCTGTTATCCGCTGGTCTTCATAATTTGGACGGGTAAAAATAATGGGTCCTTTGCAAATAATAACGCTCAACCAGGAAAATAAATTATTAATTCTATTTATTCCCCGGCCCGGTTGCCTTTTTCACCTTCGTATTCAGCAACTCCACCCCAAAGGCAAAGGCCATAGAAAAATAAATATACCCTTTATCGATATGCGTATGGTGGATTGGCTCCAGTCCTTCAAAGAAAAGACTGAATCCCACCATTAACAGGAAGGACAAAGCCAGCATTTTCAAAGTGGGGCGCCTGTTGATATAATCGGCGATCTTCTGGGAAAAAAAGAACATGATGATCATGGCGATGATCACGGCTGTGATCATGACGGGTACCTGCCTGGCCAACCCTACCGCCGTGATAATACTGTCAAAGGAAAAGACCGTGTCCACCAAAATGATCTGGGTGACAACAGCCCCAAATGCATTCACTCCGCCTTTATTCACTACCGCTGTTTCTGCCGGTTCTCCTTCCAGCTTTTCATGGATCTCTTTAACGGTCTTATATAGCAGAAACAATCCTCCGGCCAGCATAATAAGATTCCGCAGGCTGAATCCATAGCCGAATACGGCAAACAGCTCCTTATTACCCTTGGTCACCAGCCAGCCTAACCCTAACAATAATAAGGACCGGATGAGAATACCGGCGATCATCCAGGCCCGCCGAGCTATCAGTTGACGGGCAGGCTCCAGGCGCCCGATGAGGATGGAAACAAAGATCACGTTGTCGATACCCAATACGATCTCCAGGATGGTGAGCGTAAGCAGGCTGATCAGAGAATCAATACTAAAAAGGGAGGTCATGGTCAGTTCAGTTGAGACGCGAAAATAAGGCATTACTGCTCCATGTCATATTCCGGGTAACCCCTTTCCAGGCTTATAATTTCGCGCAGATCCCTCGGGTAATAAAAGGGCCCTCATAAATAAAGCCTGTCCATACCTGCACCAGTGCCGCGCCTGCCTGTATTTTTTCCAGTGCATCTTCCCCGGTAAAGATCCCTCCGGAAGCGATCAAGGGAATCGAGCCCCAGGCCTTCCGGTGAATATACCGTACCACCTCGGTAGACCTTTCCTTCAGGGGCGCTCCACTCAATCCCCCTGCGCCGATTGACTTCAACCGGTCAGCGCTGCTGAGTAATTTCTCCCGGCCGATAGTAGTATTCGTTGCGACCAGGCCATCCAACCTGATCTCCAGGGCCAGGTCCACTACATCGTCTATTTGCTGCCAGCTGAGATCCGGGGCGATCTTTAATAAGAGAGGCCTCGATGGGATCCCTTTTTCCCGGGCCAGCTCCCGGTTGATCCCCTGCAGGTTCGTCAGTATCTTTCGCAGCGCGTCCTTTTCCTGCAGTTCGCGTAATCCCGGCGTATTCGGCGAACTCACGTTCACCACGAAGTAATCTACAAAGTCGAATAACTCCCGGAAACAGATCTCATAATCCTTCCAGGCATCTTCATTCGGAGTGACCTTATTCTTACCGATATTCCCTCCGATGATCAGCGACTCCCCTCCCTTCTGGTTATCAGTTCGCTGCCTCCATTTTTTCAGCCGTTCCGCCACCACCTTCACCCCATCGTTATTGAATCCCATCCGATTGATCAATGCCTGGTCTTCCGGCAGCCGGAACAATCTCGGCTGTTCATTACCACTCTGTGCCAGGGGAGTCACCGTCCCGATCTCTACAAATCCGAATCCCAATGCTCCCAGCTCCCGGAGGTAGAGCGCATTTTTGTCAAACCCCGCTCCCAGTCCCACAGGATTGCGGAAAGAAAGCCCGAATACTTCCCTGGCCAGGTAGCTGCCTTTCGGCGCCTCCACAGCCTGCGCCTGATCAATGGCCTGTTTCTCTGCCACAGCGCTTTTCTGCATCTCTTTCTCCTCAGGCCTGCATGTCCAGGCGATCAGCTTCCTCGACCAGCTCCATTTACAGAGCTGCTTCAATACATTCATGGAAAAATAATGCACGCTCTCCGTTGGGAAGAAGAATAACAGGGTTCTTACAATTTTATACATAACGACTGCAAGATACCGTTTTTCATTTTTTACCCCGCCGTCAGCTCACTTCAGGATTATCATCAAAAAAACCGACAAGTTTTTCCAGGACGAGGCACTTGCTAAATGAGTTCGCCAATAAAAATTGGTAAAGCTGCGGGCAAATACCTCAAAGGAATCAGGCTAATCTCCCCTTCCCTATTTCCGCCCAATTCCTTAACTTTGAACTAGAAAGTTGCATAGACAACCTTTTTCGGAACTTAAAAAAATTTTTTATGCAGGAAGCATACATCGTCGCCGGCTACCGCACGGCCGTCGGCAAATCCAAAAGAGGAAAATTCCGGTTCTACCGCCCTGACGACATGGCCATCGATGTCATCAAAGGACTCCTGGCCTCGGTCCCTCAACTGGACCCCCATCGCGTAGACGACGTGATCGTCGGCAATGCCGTCCCCGAGGCCGAGCAAGGCCTCCAGGTGGGACGCATCATCGCCGCCCGGGCTGTCGGCATCCATGCACCCGGCGTCACGGTCAACCGGTATTGCGCCAGCGGACTGGAGACGATCGCCATCGCCACCGCCAAGATCCGCTCCGGCCAGGCCGAATGTATCATCGCCGGGGGAACGGAGAGCATGAGCCTCGTGCCCACCGCCGGCTGGAAGACCGTACCCGCTTATTCCATCGCCTCCGACGACCCGGATTATTACCTCAATATGGGTCTGACAGCCGAAGCCGTCGCCAAAGAATATAAGGTAAGCCGGGAAGACCAGGATCAGTTCTCTTATCAATCCCATCAAAAAGCGATCAACGCGATAAAAAACGGCTATTTTAAGGACGGCATCCTGCCGTTGACGGTCGAAGAGGTCTACGTCGATGAAAAAGGGCGCCGTCAGAAGCGCCACTTCACCGTCGACACCGACGAAGGACCGAGAGCCGATACCTCCCTGGAAGCCCTGGCTAAACTGAAGCCGGTCTTTGCGGCCGGCGGCTGTATAACGGCCGGCAACTCCTCCCAGACCAGCGACGGCGCCGCCTTCGTGATCGTCATGGGAGAGAATATGATCAAAGAACTGGGTCTTCAGCCTATCGCCCGGCTGGTGGCCTGCGCCAGCGCCGGAGTGCATCCCCGCGTCATGGGCATCGGTCCCGTCGAAGCCGTCCCCAAAGCCCTCCGGCAGGTGGGCATGAACCTGGGACAGATCGACCTGGTGGAACTCAATGAAGCCTTCGCCTCCCAGTCACTGGCCGTCATACGCACACTGGGCATCGATCCCGCGATCGTCAATACCAATGGCGGCGCCATCGCCCTGGGCCACCCCCTGGGCTGCTCCGGCTGCAAACTGACCATCCAGCTCACCCACGAACTAAAAAGACAAAAGAAGAAATACGGCATCGTAACGGCCTGTGTAGGAGGCGGACAGGGAATCGCCGGAATTATCGAAAATATCAATTAAAAAAGCGGTAAACCAAGGCCTATAAAGAGGCCGGAGAGTACTCATATTCAGAAAAGCCCCCGAAAAGGGGCTTTTTAATGGCCTCATATCATAAATAGTTTTAACTTGCTTTTTAAAGGAAACGCTTACTGGTCATAAGCGTTTTCGTCATAGCAAACCTTTTTCCGTCAAACGAATCTTTTACAACACGATGATTCGAGTCTTTATTACCGATGATCATGAAATGTACCTGGAAGGATTGGCTTTATTGCTGGGTAAACAAAAGGACATAGAAGTGATTGGTACTGCGGCATCCGGGCAGGCTTTATTAGCGCAACTAAATGATTTACTGGTAGATATCTTATTGCTGGACGTTTATTTGCCGGATACCACCGAAGAGGAACTCCTGCAGAATATCCGTGCAAGCCGGCCAGACCTGAAAGTCATTTATCTCACCCTCTTACGCGGCACCCGCTATATACACAAACTCACCCGTCACAATATCCAAGGGTATGTACTGAAGAACGCCCCCCTGGAAGAACTCCTGACCGCCCTGCGCGCCGTTCACGAAGGGAGCAGCTATTTCAGCAAGGACATTCATATCGGGGATCGGGAGGAAGACTTTCGCAGCACGATCACCATCGAAGACAGGCAGATCGATGACATCCTCTCCCGCCGGGAACTGGAAGTATTGAAACTGATCTGCCGGGAATACAGCAATGCGGAAATTGCCGAAAAACTATTCCTTAGCGTAAGCACGGTAGAGACACACCGGAAGAACCTCATCGCTAAACTGGGCGTTAACAACACCGTCGGCCTGGTCAAATTTGCCCTCCGGCATAAATTGATCGACTAGTGGTATTCAGGTAGCGGAAAGAGTATTATCTTGAGGGTAAATGAACAGTTACAGCCTGTGAATCGCGTATTATTCCTTTTTTTCCTACTGAGCTCCCCTGCCCTTTTCGGACAAACAGATACCGTTGAACTGAGCCGGGCTTACTACAAGGCCATGCACCTTACCGAGGCACAGACGGATTCTATCGCTTATTACGCCAACTACTTCAATCGCCTTTACCTGAAAGGGCAATATCCCAAAGCCAAGGTCATGGCCCTCCGCCTTACCGGTTATTATTATGAGAACAAATCCGATTATAAAAGAGCGATAGACTATTACCTGCAAACCCTCGATGAAGCCCGCAAACTGGACGATACCGAAGACCAGATCAATTCCCTGACAGACCTGGCCGTCAACTACACGGAGATGAAGCAGCCCCAAAAGGCAAAAGACGTCTACCTGGAATGCGTAAAACTGAACAAACAACGGGGCGACGCCGGTTCCCTGGTCACCAGCTATATCAACCTGGCCCCTCTTTATAACCACCTGGGCCTCTATGACAGCGCCCTGCTCATCCTGAAAGAAGGATTGCGCATCGGCAAACCCCTCGAAGAAAAAGGACTGGAAGACCTGTCAAACCTGTATAACAACCTCGGACAGACCTATTACTACCTGAAGGATTATGACAAGTCCCTGGTCTACTTCAGCGGTAATTACCAGCGTCACCAGGCCATACAGGGCATGGCCGGCAAATCTACCTGCTGGTTTGACGTCCTTAACCTCGCCGATTCCTACACACAAAAAGGACTATTCGATTCAGCCGCCAAATATGCCGACCTGTCTATAACGCTTGCCTTGCAGCTTGAATCAAGAGGCAAACAATCCGATAGCTATCATATCCTTTCCGAATTGGCTTATCGCAGGGGGGATTATAAAAAAGCCTGGGATTACCAGAGCAAGTGGTACACATTGGATACCGCCATCGTGAATGGCGAGACCTATAAAGCTATTGCAGAGCTGGAAGCAAAATACGAAGCCCGGGAAAGGGAAAATGAAAAACTACTCCTGCAGGGAGAAGTGACCCAACAAAAATTCCATTCCCGTATCATGCTGATCATGAGCATCAGCCTGCTCCTGGTCGCCATAGCAGCCGCCCTGGCCTTTCTGACCAAACGCAAAGTGAATAAAAAGCTGCAGGCCACCAACGACCTGGTCATGAGACAAAATGAAAGATTGTCAGAACTGAATTATGAAAAGAACTCCCTCATCAGCATCGTATCCCACGATCTCAGCACCCCCTTCGCCAGTATCGGTATGTGGAGCCAGCTACTGCAGACGGAAACGGATAACCTCACCCCCGAACAAAAAAAAGCCCTCAGCCGTATCGAACAGGCTACCAACTATGGCGAAAAGCTGATACGTCATATACTCGATGTCGAAAAAGCGGAGACCAATCAACATAAGCTCAGGCTGGAAAACCTGGACCTGCGCATTTTTACCGAATCCATTGTGGAGGATTTTCTCCCTACCGCTACCAAAAAGAATATTCAGCTGCACGTGGATTGCGCCAGCAAATCCCTGTATTTCCTCAGCGATCGTCAATTACTGAGCCGGATGCTGGAAAACCTGCTGTCGAATGCCATTAAATACACCTCTGCCGGTAAACAGATCTGGATCAGCGTCAGCGAAGAAAAAGACGCCGTCAGCATCAAGATTCGCGATGAAGGAGTCGGTATCGAGCCCGACGAATTACCCCATCTTTTCTCCAAATACAGTAAAATATCCTCTCAGCCCACCAACGGAGAACCCTCCACCGGCCTGGGCCTTGCCATCGTCAAACGCATCGTCGAAGAATTGAATGGAGAGATTTCCTGCGAAAGTGCCGTGGGGAAAGGCTCCGTATTCACCGTTGTCCTGAAAAAATAACAGGTGCTTAGCATCTTTTAACCGGCAAAATTTGCCCGGGGGCCCCGACTAGCCTAAATTTGAAACGACATGAATCGATTTATATACAGCGCAGGATTTATTTTGATCTTTTTCGCAACAGCAGTATCCGCAACAACGGCCCCTGTCCCCCTTTCCCCCGGCACCGGCTCCCTTTCCGGTAAGATCACCGAGCAGGGCGGAACGCCCCTGATCGGCGCCACGGTATATATTCCGGACCTCAAACTGGGTGTGATCACCGACACCGGCGGCTACTACAAATTCAACACCCTGCCTTCCGGCAGATACCTCATAGAAGTACACTCTATCGGATTCAAGACCCTCACGAAGATCGTGACGATCTCCGGCCCCATCACCCAGGATTTTGCCCTGACCGATGAGTATGTGGAAGAAAGTCCCGTAGTCGTAACCGGCTTGTCCAAAGCTACCCAGATCAAAAGAAGCCCCGTCCCTATCGTATCCATCTCTCATAGTTATCTTGAAACGAATCTGAGTACCAACGCCATCGACGCTATCGCCAAGATACCGGGCATACGGGCCGTCACGACCGGCCCCAATGTGTCCAAACCCTTTATCAGGGGGCTAGGTTATAATAGGATCCTTACCCTTTACGACGGCATCCGGCAGGAAGGACAGCAATGGGGAGACGAGCACGGCATCGAAGTAGACCAATATGCCGTGGATAGGGTAGAAGTGATCAAAGGACCTGCCAGCCTCAGCTTTGGCTCGGATGCCTTGGCCGGCGTCGTCAACCTCATCCCTACCCAGCCCGCGCCGGAAGGAAAGATGATCGGAGACCTCACACTTAATTACCAGACCAACAATAAATACATAGGTGGCTCCGCCATGCTGGGCGCTACAAAGAACGGACTGGAATGGGTCGCCCGGATCTCCCACAAACAGGCAGTCGACTATCGCAACAAGATCGACGGCCGGGTATTCGGCACCGCTTTCAATGAGACGGATGCAAACGCATCTCTGGGCCTCCACCGCAAATGGGGCTACTCCCACCTGGATTTCGTACTCTATGACGACCTCCAGGAGATCCCCGACGGCAGCCGCGATAGCGCCACCGGTCGGTTTACCCGGCAGATCAGCGAAGCGGACACCGTCCGCCAGATCGTCTCATCATCCGACCTGGATAGCTACAAAATGGAGAAGATCCACCAGCACGTACAGCATTACCGCATCTATTCGGGCAATAGCTTTATCCTGGGAGAATATGGGCGGCTGCAGGTCAACCTGGGCTATCAGCGCAGCATACGCCGGGAATTTAGCCACCCGGTCCTCTACAGCATTCCCGGTCTCTACCTTCAACTCAATAGTCTTACTTATGACGTAAAATATTTTCTACCAGAATTCAATAACTGGAATGTCACGGTCGGAGTCAACGGCATGTACCAGGATAATACCACGACCAACGGAACGGAATTCGTCATCCCTTCCTATCACCAGTTCGATATCGGACCTTTTTTGCTGGCCAAGCGCAGCTTTGACAAGCTCGATATATCCGGCGGCCTGCGTTTTGACACCCGTTCGTTCAAAAATTTTGAATTATATACGAGCCCCGATCCCGTGACCGGCTTCGACAAACCGGTATATGGGGCTGACACCGTGGGCGCCGACCGGCAATTCTCCAATTATAATAAGACCTTCAGCGGGTTCTCCGGCAGTATCGGCGCCACTTACAATTTCTCCGATCGATTTTCCGTAAAGGCCAATATCGCCCGGGGATTCCGCGCTCCCAATATCGCCGAGATCTCCTCCAACGGCGTTCATCCGGGCACCGGGATCTACCAGCTGGGCAATCCTGATTTCAAGCCGGAATTCAGTTTACAGGAAGATATCGGATTCGTGTATAGCTCCCACTATGTAGTGGCCACGCTGGATCTCTTTAATAATTTTATCAGCAATTATATCTACAACCAGCGCGTCCAGGCGGTCAATGGCGCGGATACTTTTTACCAGGGCAACCAGATCTTTCATTTCGTGTCTTCGAAAGCACAATTATTCGGGGGTGAGGCCAGCATCGATATCCACCCCATAAAAGCACTGCATTTCGAGAACAGTCTCTCCATCGTATATGGGGCTAATAAAGGTCCACAGAATAAAGCCCTGGGAGACAGCGCTAAATACCTTCCCTTTATCCCTCCTACCCACGGCATCTCGGAACTGAGATATGAATTCAGCGCAAAGCGATCCCACGTCTCACATGCATTTTTAAAATTGCAATGGGAATATTATGCTACACAGAACCGCGCATTTTTGGCCTATAATACCGAGACTCCTACAGCGGGATATAGCCTCGTCAACGCAGGAATAGGAGGGAGCTTCACCGATAAAAAAGGGAAAACGATCTTTAATCTGTACCTCAACGCCAATAATCTGTTCGACGTAGCCTACTACGACCACCTGAGCCGGTTGAAATACTTCTTATATTCTTCGACAGACACCAATCGCAGCCATGGGATCTATAATATGGGAAGGAATATCAGCTTCAAACTGGACTTCCCCCTAGACTTTCCTTTGAGTAAAGGAAATGCCCCTTCCACCGATGCCCTTAACTAAAAAATTCCATAGTAAAGGCATTTGATCCGTGAAATAAATAATAATATTGATTTTTTAACGTTTGAATAAGAACTACTAACCCAATAGCATAGTTACCGAAAGGTCGTCTCCATTGAAATAGCGAGACGGCCTTTTCTGCTAATCAAAGCTTTTCACCGCCGTGGTCTTATAGTCTGCATCATACTTCACAAAAAAATACAGGTAGAGTACCCGGCTCAAGCGCATGAGCCAGGGTTGCAGGCCGATCAAAAAAATAGCATTGAGCCCCATCCACCAGAAAAACCGGTGATCTTCCGTAGACAAGCCGATACAGATCCACCAAAGAATAAAAGTAGCGACCGACAGGGCGAAAGAAAGGAGATAACTGACGTACCCGGTGCCGTACCAGAACCCGATCTCCAGTTCAAAATGCTGCCCGCATTCCGGACATTTCTCCGGCATTTTCAGGGTCTTCCTTAGTTTCCAGGCATTAGGGTCGCTGAACATAGGCCCTCTGCGGCAACGGGGGCATTTCATCGTAAGGAGACTCCATAAATAGTTCGGTTTTTCCTGGGCAGACATCCGGGCGATTTTAGATTTGAAGCAGCAAGGTACAAATTTTAGGCGCTTGCCGGGGGCGGCGGCAGGGATTGAGCGGAGTTGTGTGCCTGGACGCGATCAGATCGTCCAGGTGGTCAACCCATGATCCGTAAATTGATAAGGCTGGCAATGGCCGCCCAGTTTACTAAGAGCCTCCATCACCCGGTATTTGGAAATGGCAGGGCAATAGAAGGTCATGAACCCCCCACCGCCTGCCCCGGATATTTTCCCCCCGGTAGCGCCAGCCAGCCTGGCCTGCCCGTAAATATCCTCGATCAGGGCATTGGAGATCCCTTCCGCCATCTTTAACTTCTGCCGAAACCCAAAATCCAGGATCTCGCCGATCTCATGGATACGGCCTTTCAGCAAAGCCTCTTTCATCAGCTGCGCCTGGTGTTTTAACTGGTGCATCGCCTCGATCGAAGCTTCTTTCTTATCTACTACATTCTGGCTTTGCTTCTCGATGATCTTTGCTGATTCGCGGCTGGTAGCCGTATAGTATAATAATAAATTATTTTCCAGTTCGAACAGGTATTGCTGCTTCACGCGCAACGGATTGACAATGACCTTGTCCCCGGAATAAAATTCCATATAATTCACGCCCCCGAAAGTAGCGGCATACTGATCCTGTTTGCCGCCGGCCATTTGTAGCTCTTTTCTTTCGATATCATAAGCGAGATGGGCGATATCATATTCCCCCAGCGGCAATCGCAGCATCTCCGCAAACGCCCCGATGATAGCCACTACCAACGTCGAAGACGTACCCAATCCCGAGCCCGCCGGCGCATCTACGAAGGTAGATAACCGAAAGCCCGTAACCGGTAAGCCATATTCCTTCCGGATCCGGTTATACACTCCCTTCAGCAGATCCAGCTTGCCATCGATTGGCAATTCCGCTAATTCCGTTCCGCCCTCATATCGTTGTTCTTCCTTGCGGTCGATACCCTGCAGGATAATAGTATTCTCCGTCAAAGGCTCGATCGTCGCGTGTGCATAAAGAGATAAGGTCGCATTCAGGATCGCCCCTCCGTATAAGTCACTGTATGGACTGACATCCGTCCCTCCACCGGCCAGCCCGATTCGTAAAGGAGCTTTGCTTCTATATATCATAAAAATTCGGTTTATAGAATATTAGTAGGTGATGGCTGCCACCAGTTCATGCTGGGCCCGCGCATAATCCTCCGGAATGCCGATATCGATAAAATATCCGTTTTGCACCAACCCGAAAAGGCGCCGCCCCGGCTCCTGCTTTTCCAGGTAATCTTTTTCAAAAGAGAACTTATCCGGCAATGATGCTGACAGGAACCGGGCCGTATCCAACGCATAGACCCCCCCGTTGATGAGCCCGGCCGTATAAAACTGCTTTTCCCGGAAATGACGGATGCTATGGTCGGGATTCAACTCCACGACCCCATACCGGTCGAAATTTTCCATGGGCTTGAGACAAAGCGTACAATGGGCTTTCTTTACTTCGTGAAAGGCCGCCAGTTCCTCCACCCGCACACCGAAAAAAGTATCCCCGTTCAATACCAGTACCGTCCCTTCGGTAGCCTTCCGGCAGGCCAGCTTAATGGCGCCACCGGTGCCGAGAGGCTCCGCTTCGATGGACAACTGACAGGATAAGTTCCTGCCCTCCTCCGGGCCCATCGGAAATTCCGCTCTCAGCAACTCCTCAAAATGCGCACTCTTATATCCCAGCGCAAAAATAAATTTTTCGATGCCCTGCTGCCGGAGGCTGTCGATCACATAAGAAAGAAAAGGCCTGCCCGCTACCGGCGCCATACATTTGGGCAGCTCCGGGACAGCGGAACGGAGCCGGGTTCCCAGCCCCCCGGCTAATATAATAGCTTGTTTGATCATAGGCTCTGAAGTTGTCTCGTTTTTAGGGGGCGGGGGTAAAATAGAGTTCTTCCACTAACTGGCAGATGATATGCCCCAGCAGCATGTGGGCTTCCTGAATGCGGGGGGTATTGCGGGAAGGGATATCGATCAGATAGTCGCTATACTCCTTCATCTTACCTCCTCCTTCACCGGTCATCCCGATCGTAGTAATTCCCTTTTCCCGGGCCGTAATAAATGCTTTCACAATATTGACTGAATTTCCGGAAGTAGACAATCCGACCAGGATATCCCCCGGTTTGCCGATCCCCTTGATTAGCCGGGAGTAGATCAGCTCATAGCCGAAGTCGTTGGCAACAGCTGTCAGATAAGATGTATTGCAGTGCAGGGCTTCCGAAGGCAGCGCATCCCTGTTGATGTAGAATCGTCCGGAGAATTCTGCTGCCAGGTGCTGGGCATCCGCTGCACTTCCTCCGTTACCGCAGAAATAAAGATGCTTTCCCTGCCGGAACCGGTCGGTGATAAGCGTCACGAGATCCCCCACCAGTCCGATCAGCCGGAGATCATTCAGGACCTGACTTTTGACCGTCAGCGATTCATTGATAATGGCTTGTATTTTCCCGTTCATGGATGCAAATATCAGGATTTTTGTGCCAGCCTCAGCAAAGACTGCCAACTCCCCCCGTTATGTACCCGGGTAATGCCGGCTTCCCGGAGAATGGCCGCCGCCTCCCAACAATGGGCCCCGGTGCCGCAACAAAGAATAATGGGTTTATTCAGCGCCCGTATCCGCCCGATATTCGCTTTAATACGGTCTACCGGTATATTCAGAGAATGGGGTATATGCCCCTGATCGAATTCAAATGGGGTCCTTAGATCGATGATCACTCCTCCCTCCCGCAAAGCCTGTCTGATAGGTCCGCCTCCTCCGAAAATTTCTGACAGCCAACTCATGGTTTCTTTCTTTGTTGAAGTTGATATAATTTAATATATTTTAGAAAAGTAAGATGCGCAATATTTATGGCGATGACAAACCCGTAAAAGCCATCCAGAAAGCCCGCCCTTAGAAAATAACTGGTAAAAAAAGCCCAGAACGGGTTAAAAACGATCTTAAATCCGTGGGTGCGCTTCCCTTTCTGATATAACAGCAGGGCTGAAAGCCGGCTATACCGGTTATTCTTTTCGATATGTTCGTCGAAATTGGAATAGGTGTTGTGTAACAGGTCCCCCTTCAGATGATGGATGCTGGCGCCGGCGGCGGTCTCCAGTGTCTCATGCACGATATCGAGGTTCCAGACACCCTTTTGCCGGTGAATGATCCGGAGTTTCTTATCCGGGTACCAGCTGCCGTGACGGATCCACTGACCGCAATAATTGTTCAGCCGGTTCATGCTGTAGGCATCATGGGAGAATCCATTTTCCTTCTCTTCCCGTATACTCCTACAGAGCTCTTCGCTGAGGAACTCGTCCGCGTCCAGGAACAGGATATAATCATGAGCGGCGAGGGCTGTGCCGGCATTCTTCTGCGCTCCGTAACCGGTAAAAGCCCGCTGATGCAACTTCCCCCCCAATTCCCTCACGATGACTGCCGTCCGGTCCGTAGAAAAAGAATCCAGCACGACGATCTCGTCGGCAACAGCTTGCACCGAGTGGATACATCTCCCGATATTCTTTTCTTCGTTATAGGTAATAATTACAACCGATAAGGAGATCATGAGGTCCTTGTTAAGATATTTAGACCCTGGTAAGGGCGTACGACACCATAAACATAAAACATTTATTCATTAAGGATTTGTTATCGTTACGATGTTTTATCCCAGGCCGTTGCCTCAGGAAAGGCTGGCTGCTGCATATTTTCGTTCCCCGATCTGCTGCCGCCACATGGCATAATATAACCCTTTTTCCTCTAACAACTTCCCATGAGCGCCCGTTTCCACTACTTCCCCCTTCTCCAGCACATAGATCCGGTCGGCATGCATGATAGTAGATAAACGATGGGCTATCAGAATTGTTATCTGGTCCCCCTGGGAGGATACCTCCCTGATGGTCCGGGTGATGTCTTCTTCCGTGAGAGAGTCCAGCGCGGAAGTGGCCTCGTCAAAGATCAGCAGTTTCGGCTTCCGTAACAGAGCGCGGGCAATGGACAATCGTTGCTTCTCCCCTCCGGATAACTTCAGCCCGCCTTCTCCGATCATGGTATCGATCCCTTTTTCAGCCCGGACCAGCAGGTTCGTACAGGATGCCTTATCCAGGGCCTCCAGTAAATCCGCTTCCGTAGCGGCCGGGTTGACAAATAACAGATTTTCCTTAATCGTACCTGCAAATAACTGGGTATCCTGCGTCACAAACCCGATCTGCTTACGCAGGTCATCAAAATCAATGGATGTCTCATCCAGCCCATTATAGAGAATTCTCCCTTCCTGCGGACGATACAAACCTACCAATAACTTCATCAGGGTGGTCTTCCCGCTGCCCGAGGGCCCTACAAAGGCAATGGTCTCCCCGGTTTGCACGCTAAAACTGATATGATCGATGGCATAATGCTGGGCCGTCTGGTGTTTGAAAACGACATCCCGGAAAGCCAGTGTTCGTACAGGGCCCAGATGCTGAGGAGAAAGGGGCGGTAATTCCGGGGTTTTCTTCATCAGGGTGTCGAAATTATTCAGGGAAGCTTCCGCTTCCCGGTACGAAAGAATAATATTACCCAGCTCCTGCAAAGGGCCGAAGATAAAGAAAGAGTAAAAGACCATCGTCATTACCTCCCCCGGCGTGAGCCTCCCCTTGAAGACCAGCCAAAGGAGCAGGAACATAATGGATTGCCGCAAAAAATTCACAAAAGTCCCCTGGATGAAACTGAGGGAACGGATGCTCTTTACCTTTCTCAGCTCCAGGCCCAGGATCTTGAACGTATTCAGGTTCAGGCGTTTCACCTCCTGCTCCGTCAGGCCCAGGCTTTTTACGAGCTCAATATTCCGCAGGGATTCCGTCGTACTGCCGGCCAGGGCATTGGTCTCCGAAACGATCTTCTTTTGAATGCGTTTGATCTTTTTGCTAAGCAGGCTCGTCAGCACGGACAGCAGTATCATTCCCACCACATAGATGGGCATAATGGACCAGTGCAGCCGGAAGGAATACACGGAAATGAAGACTACTCCCACCAGGATCCCGAACAGGACATTGATAAAGGAAATGATGAATTTTTCCGTATCGGTCCGGACTTTGGAGAGAATGGACAGGGTCTCCCCGCTCCGCTGGTCCTCGAACTCACTGAAAGGCAAGGCCATAGAATGCTGCAGCCCCGTGGTAAAGATGGTGGCGCCGAATTTCTGGACAATGACATTGCCGCAGTAATCCTGGAAAGCCTTGGCGATCCGCGATACCATCGCTACGCTGATCAGGATCCCTAAAAATCGCAATACGCCCCAGATGAATTCGGTCTGTGTCCGGATGCCGGTTCGGTTAAATTGTTTGGTCTTGGGATCGAAATCTCCTGTTTCGTAGGGGTGGGTGGCGTATTTATCCAGCAGCTTCCCAAAATAATAGGGGTCCAGCATGGAAAAGGATTGGTTGATAGCCGCCAGGATCAGCGCGAGAAAGACCAGTTTCTTATAAGGCGCCAGGTATTTGAAGAGGGTTTTCATTCGTTTTTTTGTTATTTACTTACTTATGACCATCGTATCTTTTATTTCGGGCCAACCTATCTTTTTCACTGGTCCCCTTCTTTCCAGGGTACAATTTCGGTAAAAATAATAAGATGGAATGTAGTTAACAGGTTATTGCAGATAAGGTTTAGACCTGTATTTTTGCCCCAAACCCGATAAATGCGATCTATACTGTTATTGGACCCTATTGGAAAGACTTTTGCGATCAAGGAGAAGATCTTATATTTCGGGGTAGCCGCTTTTTTTATCTCCCTCCTCCTGCCGGACATGCCGGTTATAAATAATATCGTTACGGGAGCCATTATCCTCAACTGCTTCCTTTACAATCCTTTCGCCGAAAAAAAACAGCTGTTATGGAAGAGAAAAGAGATCTTTTTTATGATCCTCTTTTACGGGCTCCATATCGTCAGCGCCCTTATCTCAGCCGACCGGCAGGAAGGCATGGAAATGCTCGTCCTTCGGGTCCCCCTCCTAGTCTTCCCCCTTTCGATTGGGTTGATCGTTATCCGGGAGGAGCTGAAGGACCGGATCCTGCTTTTCTTCAGCATCATCATTACTTTGACGGCCCTGGTCTGCCTGGTTTATGCCTTTCAGCAATACCAGAAATTCAACGACTCCGGCTTTCTCTATGATGACAGCCTCACGGCAGCGATCCGGAAACAGTCGATCTATTTCGCCCTCCTGGTCAACCTGACCCTGTTCAGTTACGTCTATCTTCTTTTCAAAAAGCCCTCTGTGATAAAATATAAAGGGTTGGCCTACCTGGCTATCGTCTTTCTCCTGATCTTTCATTTTATGCTGGCCAGCCGGATCGCCATTATCATCCTCTATTCCAGCCTGCTGCTCTACGCGGCCGTTTATATTATTAAAAAAAGAAAATATCTTGAAGGAGCTACCCTGGTAATGGGCCTGTTCATTGGAGCCATTCTCCTGGTGAAATTTTTTCCCAAGACCCTGAACCGGTTCAAAGAATTAAATTATACCGACTATAAATTCAATAGCCACGCCGTAGAGAGTCACTATAACATGCAGTTGACCGCTGAGCAATGGAACGGGGCCAATATCCGGCTGGCTGTGTGGACATGCGGGTGGCAGCTGGCCAGGGAACATTGGCTCACCGGCGTACCCCTGGGAGACAAACGGGCGAAACTGATGGAAGTATACAAGGCCCGGCAATTCGACTTAGGGTATCAGACCAGGAGAAATATGCATAGTACCTATTTGGATGTTCTATGCAATTTCGGGGTTATCGGATTTGGCATTTTCCTGCTTGGTTACCTGTTCTTCCCCCTGATCGCCTGTTACCGGGCAAAGGATGGGCTTGGTGCATTCATCATACTGGCTTTGGGGGCATCCATGATCACGGAGACCTACCTTGACAGGAGCATCGGATGTCTGCTGCTGGGGTTCTTCCTTTGTTTTGTGAGCGCTTATAAAGGGATCAACCCCGGCCTTAGCCTGGAGCCAGGGTTGCCCGTTGGCAGATGACCGCTTTATTCGTTGTCCTTCATATACAATTCGATTGCTTCAGTCGTATTGCCGAAAAAGATGAGGCGGCCCTGTTTCATAAAGGCAGCCCGGCTGCAGTATTTTTGGATCACTTCCATGCTATGGCTGACAAGAATTACTGTTTTACCTGCAATCCAGCTTGATTCAAAGACTTTAATAGCTTTTTCCTGGAATTTCACGTCCCCGACAGCAAATATTTCATCCAGGAACATGATATCGGCGCCGGCATTGACTGCAATCGAAAAGGCCAGACGGGCCATCATTCCTGAGGAAAAGTATTTGACCTTTGTATCGACAAATTCCCTGATTTCTGCAAAGTCAACGATTTTGTCAAAAATTGCATCGATCTCCTTGATCCTTAATCCCAGGACTGAACTGGAAACATAGATGTTCTCTCTGGCTGTAAGCTCCTGGCTCATGCCTACACCAAGGTTCATTAGCAACGTCGTGCCAAAAATATTTATGTAACCGGTGTCGGATGGATATACCCCGGCTAATAACTTCACCAGGGTGGATTTTCCGCAACCGTTCCTTCCCAAAATGCCGATGCATTCACCTTTATTCACCACAAAATCCATCATTTTCACTGCTTCCACGTTTTTAGCCCGTGGAGGATTGAATAAATTGAAGAGGCGATGCTTCACGGTATTGTGACTATCCTCAGAAATATGAAAAGTCTTACTGATATTTTTTGCCTGTATGGCAGGGGCTGTGTTTTCCATGAGTCAATTATAATTTTTCCGCAGCTTTGGAACCTAATTTGTTTAATAATAATAATCCTGCAAGTAATAAAAGAATGGCATAGGAGAAATCCCAGAGCATTAGCATTAAGTCCGGAGATCTATGCTCCAGCATAATACTTCTGGCATTGATAATGATTCCCGCTATCGGGTTGGCATAATCAAAAGAAGGTAGGGCCGATTTAAAAGTGGAAAGCTTATAGAAAATGGGGGATAAGAAGAAGAGAAAAGAAATGAACACTATCCAGATCTGGTTAATGTCCTTTGCCACGACATAGATATTAGACAAGATCAGGGATACGCCCAAAGATAATATGAATAAATTCAGAAATATAGGAACAATCCAGAAATTCTGGATTGAAAGCCCGGTAGACTCCTTTTCTATAAAACTGTAAAACAACAGGAACATGATGAAATTAAAACAGAATCCAATGGCATTGCTGAAAAGGGTGGAGAGGTAGATTTCCAGCTTATTCATATTGCTATACTCGTATAAATACTTTTTAGTGTGCAGGATCTGTATGGTGCCTGTCGTCGACTCAACAAAGAAGTTCCATAATATCAAACCAATAAAAAGGTAAGAGGCGAAGGCCGGTATACCCTGCTTTAAGATAATCTGAAATACAACATAGTAGACCGCTATATCCATTAACGGCTTGAGAAGGGCCCATAATAATCCTAGTTTATTTTCATAATAGCGTAACTTGAATTCAATTTTTGCGAGTAGCCAGAGCCGTTCATATTTATTGGAGCGTTGCACCCAATCCTTTAAAATACCTAGAATCATAGAGATTTTTTTACAATTTTAAGGGCTATTTTCTTTAATAATTCATTTCTCTTAACAAAGGCTTTTACCCTTGTCAGCAGCCATCGGTTACTTTCCTGCTTCGAATGGACGGCGACTTCAAAAGTCGGATTATCAAAAAGAAAACCCGGGCCATTGGCATTCAATAAATTGACAACATCGGATGCAAATTTAGCATAATATGCGCCATGCTTCTGAGATATATACTTGTAAGAATATAATATTTTTTGCCTGGTTATTTTCCGAAACATACTATCGCTTCTCACCCGGTAAAAAAATAAAAATTCAGGTAATACAACACCGTTATATCCCGCTGCCATCAGACTGAGCACACTTTCATAATCTTCCAGGCCATAGTCTACATTTTTATCATTCAGGCCGGCTTGCAGAAAAGCAGCTCGCTTATATACTAATCCGCTGCTATTCATTGAATTATGAACTAAAATATACGGAGGTTGAGGGGTGAAAGTCACCCATTTATTCCGACTGTTTTCAAAATATTGCACCCAGCTCCCAACAAAAAAAACGTTACCATACCTTTTTAACAGGGTAACTGCTTTGTCATAATAATCCGGCGCCACCTTATCGTCAGCATCAAGAAAGGCAAGAAAATATCCTTTTGCTAAACGGGCCCCTTCATTTCTCGTTGCTGCCAGCCCCTTATTTTTTTGATTTATGACCCTGACTTTGTTGTCTAACGTTTTTATTTTCTCAAGCTGCTCCAGGCTATAGGCATCGGTACTGCCATCGTTGATAACAAGTATCTCGGATGCCATATAAGTGGACCCCAGAACGGATAGAATGCAATCTTCAATGAATTTGCCCATATTATAATAAGGGATGATTACAGAGAGCAATTCATTAGTGTCAGAGAAAATTGCAGGGGAGGTCGGCTCCTGGTAAAGGAAAGGATACTCCCGAAGTTCAAAATTCTCTCCCTTCAGAGAATCCAGCAATGCCTTCTTTTGTTCAAATATCTTTTTAAAATTATAAGTAATAAGGACTCTTTCCTGTGCTTTCTTTCCTAATGCTATCACCTCTTCCTCCTTCATTTTCAGGATATGGAATAACCGGTCGCTGAAGGAACCCTCCCTCCTGTGGTCAAATAGAAACCCATTTTCTCCATCTTCAATCATCTCCCGTTGCCCTCCCTGGACAGAGGCCAATACGACCTTTCCAAGATGCATGGCTTCCATGACTACATAAGGAAGATTATCGACAATGCTTGGTACAATGATAACGTGGGCATCGGAGAGTGCATTGTTTATTTCCGAAGGGCTTATTTTGTCATGCAGCAACAACAATCCTCTTTTTATATAGAGATCATATCTTTCCTTGACGATCTGCCCCATGGTCAGCATATCGGGATAGTAAACAATATCGGTGCCCCCGATAAAATGCAGGCTATGGGCAAAGCCATTATCCCATAATTCCTTGAAATACTCCAGCAACTCGAAAGTTCCCTTTTGCGGGGAAAGCTTGCCGTAATATAGGATCTTGTTTTTTTTAAAAGCAGGAATATCTTCTGTTATTGCAGCCTGGTAAGGGTTAGGGATGAAATGAATTTGTTTATTGGAAATAGTTATGTAGCGACTGATCTCCTCTGCCAGGAAAATAGTGGGTGAGATCAGCACATCTGCAGCCTTGATGCTGTATTTTTCCATCTCGCAGGTGTGAAAATCAGGAAATTTGTAAGTAGGTGCCCTGTTATATTCCAGGTAAATGAAAGCGGGCGAATGAAGCGTGATGATGATGGGTATATGCTGCAAACCTTCATACTGCAGAAGCTTGAATTGTTGCAGGTAATACGCGATGCCCAGATAATCCTGCGACTCAATATAATCCGGATAGCCTTGCTCCCGGATAAGGATCCTTACTATCTGCGCAAACTCATAGCTTAATCGGGATGTATACCCGAGCGCCTGATGAAGCTGACTTCTGTTGCTGTTAAAACGAATGACCTGTATTCCGATCTTTTGAGAAAGGATGCTATAATCGCCGACTGAATCATCGGGTACGAACACAGTGACTTCCATGCCGGCTGCAGCCAGCATGGAAGCAGTGAAAAAACAATAAGTACTGATGCCTCCTCCATGAAACGGAGGATATTCAGTAGTTAATAGCCAGTACTTCAACCCAAATCTTTTTACGTTATATAACTTTTTGTATTAATCCCAACCCACAGCCATCCTTATACGTCAGCTGGCCGAAACCATAGTTCTTGTTTATACTTCCCACTTTTTCATTCATGAGAAATACAGGTACTTTTCTGGATTGAGACCATTCTGTTATTGCCCTGTTCACTCCTCCGGATTTGGTAGAGTCATACTGGCTGGCGAATTTACTTACGTCATGTAAAACAATAAGCCCCTGGTCTTTAAGGCTATTATGCCAGAGATCAAGTTCTTCTATAGTATGATCATACTGATGAGATGAGTCGATAAATATCATATTGATCTCATCCTTAAAATATTCCCTCGCTGCCGCAGGTAAGAAAGCCTCGGAAGAGTTAGAAACAACCACTTTTACATAATCCTGTAGCCCCGCTCTGTTCACCCAGGACTGAGTTCTTTCTGAAACGGTATTATCAATATCTATAGTAAATATTGAATTTTTGAACCCCATTCTCCTTTGCATAAATCCAAACAACAAAGTAGAGAACCCTTCATAGTGGCCTAATTGAACGATATTTTTGATATTGCTACCGAGGATTAACCCCTGCAAAATGGATAACGCAGGCACATTCGCCTCCGCAGCCGAACTCCGGCTATCGCTCTCTTTGTACCAGTCGTCGATGATCTGCCACTCTTCATCGGTCAGGAAATCAAAGATAGGAGGTATGTAATTCGTTTCAATGTTGTTAAACCACCAATACCTGTTGGAAGAAATGCCCTTAAATTTTAAAGAACGATCTGACTGTTTCATAGTATATATTTTATAATTTATTCAGTTTCTCGAATCCTCTTTTCCAAATCGCTCTGTGTAAACCACTAATATATGCCGGATCTCCCTCCGGCAATCTCCGGGCCAATTGCGGGGCCAATGGCAACCTGCCGGAAGTCGTAACTGAGGAATCCGTATGGGTAATGGCTCCGAGTAACAGGGCGTCATTCTCCGTAGGATTGGTTACCAGGCTGATAAATGGAATCGTCCAATGGGTATTGATGAAATTCTCAACCCCTAAACTGGTAATTATAGGCATTATTTCGTCAATGAACCTGTATGCGCCTTCCTGGATTTGTTTGGCCATTGACCGGTATTCTATATCCCTATGATCCGATTCCAGTATGGGTGTGGCATCCTCTCCTTTTCCATAACCCAAAGTCGTTCCATGGGGGGCCACAAATGCCAATTCCAGCAATTCTATGCCTCCGGGCGATAATACATTGGAATAAATATCTTCCGGCGAGCCGTGATTCAATAAATAGCCGTGATACTCATTATTTGTCAGCAGATTGCTCCTTTTCAGGCCATTGCTGGTACCCAAATAATAACCATCAATACCGATTGACGGATTTATCAGTTTGGCTATCCTCCCGAATCCCCCCTGCATATTGCCGGTCCAACCTATATCTACAATAGCTATCTTATTATGATTGCCGATCACTTTATTTATATAGTTGAATAAACTGGCCCTCTTAGCGGCTGCGGACTGCTGAATTTTATCCGGTAGGCGGATAAGAAGGCTCATGAATTTTTCAGTGGAAAAATCTATTTGATCAGAAGCATTCTTAAATCCGATCCTCTCGATCTCTTCTTCGATATCCCTATAATCTATATTTAGATTTGAAAGGCCTTTTGCTACCGTTTTCTGATTTCTTCCCGCAAACAGGAACCACAATCTGTCTATAGTAAAATCAGTAAAACTCGCTAATAAAGAAGATACTCTGGATATATAGACATATTCTTCAGGGATATCGATGCCTAGCATATCCCTGTATTTATGATAAAGATTTCTTAAAACAAATGCATCCCTGGCAAAAAACAGAATCTTATCGACGGGCTTCTTTTTTATTTCGTTCATTATCCATAAAAAATAGCCGGTAAATACGGGACCAAAAACTTCATAACCAATCCGGAAATACTGGTTTTCAGGTTCTATTGGATCGGCATCCAGCTTTATTTTCTGGATGACCCCGCTAATTAAACTATCCGTCAGCAAATAGGGCTTTTCATTGAAATAAGAAAAAGAGGAATGTATCTCCGTTTTATAATCCAGGTGGATGGCACGGCACGAATGATTTACGGGAATATTATAATCTGATTCAATATTATCGCCAATATGAAACAGTTCCTGCGCGCTGATCTTATATTTTTTGCAAATGTGTGGAAAAATGTCCCCTTGGTGCTTGCTATATTTCAATTCACCCGAGCAAAAGATCTCGGACATGCCGTCATAACCGCATTTTAACAATATCTTCTCTATGACAGCCTTTGGCAAATACATATCGGTGGTGGCAATAATCGTCTTATTCTTCTCTCGGGCATAATTATAAAGTTCCTTCACATGTTGATTGGGATAGATGGTTTCCAGCTCCATCGTTATCTCCGCCTGTTTAAGAAAACTCAGGAATTCCAGGTTGAGATCATATTGGTAATACAACCTTTCATAAATATCGTCCAGCGTGATCTCAAAGGTTTTAAACTTTTTATAGAACTCATTGCGCGTATCGGCCTCGGCTTGCACACGGATTTTCTTAAAATTCCTTAAAAAGTTGTTATGCTCCAGGTAAATTACTTTATACTTTTTCTTTATGTGTTTGGATGCCATTTCAAAGACATCCACTGGTTCCTTTACATACCTATGGACCAAAGTATCGAATATATCGAAAGAAACAATTTCAGCGGTGTCGATATCTTTTTTGGCTAGATCAATTCTATCACAAATTGTACCGGTTTGCGGGGTTTTCATTCAATTTGTTTTTAATTTGAGTTAAAGTCATTCGGAAGCCATTCTTGTACAGGGATTTGACAAACTTTTTAAGGTTTGAAGGCTTGTTTTCCAGGCGGATACAATAACCTACGAACTTTACCATCTTTTTCCCTTTCCGGATATAGAACGGCTGGATCATATATTCAAGATACCGGAACCAATCCTCTGTCCTTCTGGACTCATGTTCCAGGTGATTAACTTTGTGGATCAATGACTCGATTTTTTCTCTCAGATCGGCAGGATAAGGATTTGGCTGAATGCCGGCAAGGCCGCAGGAAGGAACTGATTTCTGCAATCGTAAAAATAGGATCGTCTGTAATTGCAGCAGGGCTGTTGTATTATTATTATTCGTTAAAGATCTTTCTCTCAGTAAAGAATCTGTGATCCTTTCATTGTAGTATTCTATCTTGCCTGCATGTACTTTAAGCGAATTCAGATAGGAATTGTCTGTCGCATAAAAACGTTTATGAATATTGACAAATGGCTGTGTTATAATAAAAATGGAGAACGAGCAGCAGAAACGAAGATGGAACTCCCAGTCGCTGAAAATGACGAGATCCTCTTTCAATGGACCAATGGTGTCTATCGCGCTTTTGTAGAAAAGGAACTGACTTGACGAAAAAGAATTTTGAACAGCTAAAGATTGCAGATGTACATAATTATTATACGGGTTTGTTTCATTTTCACCCGGTACATCAACCCATGATATATATATATGATCTTCCAGCAACTCCTCATGCATGACATTGGCCAGTGAAATGATGCCCCTGGTATTGTTATTGGCAGCGTTTAATAATTCAAGCTGGGATATGGATACGGAAAGGAATTCATAGGCCCATACATCATCGTCGTTCAGAATAATGACAAATTGCGTTTTCATCAATGACAATGCGCTATTGCAGGCGGCAGCCTTTCCGACACGTTGAGGAGAACTCAGGATAATAATTTCATTGGTGCAATTATGTTTCTTTTTCAGATAGCTTATAAGATGTTCGATCTCCTCCTCGTCACCTCCGTCATTTACGATGATCAGGCACCAGTTATTGAATGATTGATTCATGATACTGGTAACGGATCTTTCCAGCAACAGAGGTCTGTTGATAGTGGGTATTATGATTCCAGCCTTATTATTTAAAGAAGCTTGCATTGAATTTTTACTTTGAGGAAGTAAGTTTACAGATGATTTCGTAAATTTTTGGCGCCTGCACCTCGCTGGTGAAATTTTTGTCGATAATTTCTGGCAGGAGGCGTTTATACTCTTTTAATTTTCCGGGATTCTTATATAACGAATGTATTTGATCTGCCATGGCGCCCAGATCCATGAAAGGAGCCGTTAACCCTCCTCCCATCTCAGCATACTCCTGCGAGCCTCCTGACTTTTCGAAACAAATAGTAGGAATTCCCAGCGCTCCCATTTCCAGGTTCACTACAGGAAATGGATCCTCTCTGGAGAGCATTACGAAAATGTCGAACCGCTTGTAGTATTTATAATGCCCCAATCCTTTGGGGATGAACAGGATCTTATCCGCAAGATCTGCTTGCCTGACATCATTCATTACCATGTCGAAAGTCCCGGGCTCCCCATTGAATGGCGAAGCCCCTACCCATATAATGGTGGGATTTTTGATTCTTTTCCTGATTTCCAACACCAGGGCGGGTAAAAGATCGGCGGATTTTCTCAGCTCAAATGTCCCTGAAAAGCCAATAGTAATGGCCGTATTCTCCCCGGGATCCACCTGATTCCCGGCCATTAAAGCCGGATAATCGCTCTTCTTCGCCTCTAAGCCCTTCAACTCATTCAATATTTTGTTAATATCGATAAACTCATATATAATTGTTATTTGGCTATCTTTTATACGGAGTACTTTTTTCAAAGCCGACTTCACACTGGCCGAACAGGCGATAAAATGCACCTGTTCCCCATTATAGAGGTGCAGATTTTCATCTGTCCGGAATAGATGCAGCATTCTTTCCATTTCATGAACAAAATATATCCTGGGGGCCTTTATTTCATGCAGAAATTTTTGGGTTTCGACACTGATAATTGAATTATAAAAAATGCAATCAAAATCCTCTTTTAGCAGTCCTTTCTTCAGATTTTCCCGGGATTCCTCATTGAGTTCTTCCAGTAAGGTGACCTTCCCAAACTCAGAAAGCCTGCTTTGGAAAAAGGCATCAGGGCTCCCCTCTTTTCCCCATTGAACAAGGATTACAATCTCATTCTCATCCGTAGTCCGGGTGAGCCAGGCAAAAAAATGCATCAATACTACTACCGCGCCGTTAATGCTGGCTGAAGGTATTACACACAGAATTTTTCTTCTTTTTCTTTTAAAGATTTGCATGTTTTCGGAAATTAAGCCGACTTAAGCTTTTTTAAGGTGAACAATAAAAGAGGCGGATTAAAACAGGTAGCAGGCTTTAAAAGAGGGTCGCACGGGTTTGCCTTTTGCTAAGAATATAATCGATGCAGGATGGCCGGCATTTAAGTGGAGGATGGTGAAATGTTAGGGGGGGCAGATTTGTTTATATATCTTTTTTGGGATGTAGTATACGGTGCTTTTATCATAGTAGGGTTTGGGGGGCTTTTAGTTTTGGATATTTTAACAAGATTAAGCGGTTAACACAATTTTTTGCAAATGTATCGAGTTTTAGATAGTAATTTTAACAAAAAGCAATATAAGTGTATTATTGTTTAATTATTTCTTTTGAAAATGCATGTAAGTTGCTTGTTTATTATTAAAATTAGTAATATGTTTTAGCACTTGTATTTTACTTGTACTTTTTTACATTGTCATTATAAAGAGATCTAAAAGTCCTTTTGCCGGTCAGCACCTTTATAATATGCCCGAATCGTTTATACCATAACGGCAAAATCTCATATTCATTTTTGTAAAATTCCACTATTTCAGCTATTTTTTTCTTGTAGCCGGAATCAGGTTGATTATAAAAAGTATAATAACTTTTCAGGGAATCGGCTTTTTCTTCCAAAATTCCAATTTCAGATTCAATCTCTTTTTTTGCCGATTCCAACGTTTTCACCCTTTCGAGCAAATAATAAGTGGACGGAGAATGCCGCAGCAGGTCCTCTTCGACCCCCGTGAGACTTCTTATGAGATTGCTTAACTGCGTGGCCGAATGAAGAAAAAATAATAAAGAATTTTCACCGGAATCGTTGCTTTTCAGGGCTTCATAATAAGCGGCGGATAAAAGATTTACCGTCTCTGCCCCGGATTTGACAGTCACCCATTTTCTATGGGTCAGAGAACTACTGAAAAGCGTATCCTCTGCGTCAAGATCGATATAATCTATGCCACCATACCCCTGATCCATCAGCCTTTTCCTAAGTAAAGAAATAAGATCGTATGCGCCGTCGCCGGAAGATTTGAAAATAATGAACGGCGTCTTGTAGCGCAAGTTCAGATATTTATAATGCAGCGTAAAGGAGATCAGATAGCTGATTAGTTCTTCCGAAACTGTTGCTGCATGGACGGAATCCGATTCGACCAAAAGAGAGAATGGTGTCTTTAGATCCCCGGCAACGAGAGAACGATAAAAGGATCTAATAAGATCAAGCTCATTGATTTTTATTCTAAAAACTAAACTGGCGCCTTCAGGAAGAAGGACATCGTGTATATCCTCCGTTTGAGGAACCTCCGTTACAAAGAATAATGGTATAAGCATAGTTGTCAGATCCCTTTAATTTTATAACCTTGTGCATTGGCCAGGAATGAAAAAAGCCTTTCCCAGGCATGAATATTGGTGCCACTAGTGAAATCCAGTGCATTTCCATCTTCCAGGCCTTTGCGGATCGCTAATGGAGAATGCTGTCCGAAAAATTGTAGCAGGATGCCCGTTCTTATCCAGAATATCGTGCCTGCTGCAAAATTATAATCCGATAGGGTAAGTCCATACAATTTGATATAACCGATCAGGTTTTCCTTACTCGTACAGGTGAAGCTATTATTATCCGGATCATACTCGTTTTGGATGAAATCACCGACGGCTACTACGCCGGTTCCTTTATTTTGCTCGAACAAACTGAAGATTTTCGGTAAATTCGATTTTTCTATAATCTTGAACAATTTGTCGCGCCATTCTTTACCAGTCGGTGTATGCGGACTTAATTTGTCATGAATGACCAGGGAGTAGTCCGAGTTGGTTCCTGATTTCAATAGCGCATCGATTGCCGATAATTTTCCGCCTATATCCCTTCCTTTATTGGGAGAATGCAGTATTATAGAGCCAGGAAATGCCCTCGTAAGGATATCCATAAAATACTTATTCTCCAACAAGGCGACTGAAAGGTTAAAAATGAAATGAGCGTCATATAACTTAAGAGGGGCAAGCTTTAACATAAAATAGTAAATACAGGATGGATAATACATGTGGCACAGAATGGTTATCCTGGGTTTATTACTTGTTTTATCTGAAGCAGATTGAAAAGCATCTACCAGCGCTTCCTTGATATTTTCCACGGAATAATCGGAATTTCGCTCGATATAAGGGAATATCTCGTTTATATTCGGAATATTCTCGGGATTTTGAAGGATCAACTCTTTCTTAACAAAAGGAAATTTATGATCGGTGATAAGCTTGTCCCAATAAAAATGAGTGGGATTCAGTGCATGTAATGAGCTCGTATTGGAGTCCAGCTCGCTATACGGTATATAGGCCTGGCCTTTTAAACCATTAGCAGTCAATTTTTGTGTTAACAGAATTTCGCCCTTTTGTACGATCTCTTTTTTAGGGAAACCGTAAAAATCCTGCGAAAAAATGCTTTGAAAGGCGACGGAAGTAAAAGCCTTTTTTGAAAAGCATACAAAATAAGATTGTATATGCCATGCTCCCTGGTAAGAATCGGTTAATCCCCAGAAATCAAGACCAGTATTCGAAAGCATCGATTGGAAAATAGGCGTCAAATCGGATATCGGACCAAAATTACTGTCATTGGTCAGCAGCAGGTAATTGGTGTCATCTGGTATCAGGTTATTCTCAATGGCCCATTTCCAAGCTCCGAAATCATTACCTGTATTTTCCCTTTCTTCAATTCTGTATATACCGGGATTTTTTTCCAGCCTCACCCGGCTACTGCTATTGATAGGAGAATTGGAAAGAAAGATTATTCGAAAGTCAAGAGAAGATAAATGATCTAAATAAGTATGGACATACTCACAAATTCTTTCATTCGAATTAAAATGTGCAAAAAGACATGTATAACTTGACGCCATATGATTTTAATGAATATAGTAATATCCGGATACAAAAATAGTGTAATTTCCGCCGTCTGAAACAGCCTGCGCCCGCCCGCCCGCTATAGGGAATCAACGATTTGTTTGAGCCTGCTCCTTGCTTCTGACCTGCTAGACTCACCCGGTGCAGGAATGCTGTCGATACCCTTTTTGAAAGATAAAACTTCAATATAGCATTGAGCGGCTTTCACAAGGTTCCCTGAATGCTGATGGGCAAGCCCTTGATGGAACTTCGCCAGCCAAATGATATCCGCATCGACTATGGCAAAATGGGGGACAAGAGAAAGGCGCTTTTGGCAGGATAAAAAGGATAGTAAGAACAAATTTGCCGCTTTTTCAAAATTCGACAGGTAATTAAGATATAGCATACCACAATAGAAATAAACTATGGAATCTGAAAGACAATAAAATACCGTTAGATCGTCTTCGGATTTTATATTCACTATATCCTCTTCTGTAATGACAAAAAAACCAGGATTGTTTTTTATCAGATTTATAGCTTCCTGGTATAGTCCGAAATTTACTTGTAAGCCCAGAAGCCTGTAAAATATTCCCTTATATAAAGGAGAGTCCGGCCGCGCTATATGATATACATGCTGATAATAATTGGTTACTTTATTATAATCAGTGCTGAAAAGATCCTTGTCTTTTAACGGCGTTTGGGAAGCGATGGCATATAAGGTAGCGCCATTTTTTTTAATGATCACATGCTGGAATCCGGCTAACTGGAGCATTTTCTTCAGGGACGTTTCAGAAAATAATATAGTATGCATACCCGGAGAAAGTAATGCTATATCCACAGGCTCCATTTTATCCAGCCTAATAGCATCTTTATCCGGAGTACTGAGTAATAGCTTGCCGTCTTCTGTAAGACTTTTACGGATGTCGCTGGTAAAGGCAACCGGGTCTTCTATATGCTCAATGACCTCGGTTGAAATGCAAAAATCGTATACATCTTTTTCGTTGCTTTTAAAGAAATCCTTGATGATCTCTAAGCCCAGTAATTCTTTACCTTTTACACCGTATTCAGATGGCTCATAAGCTGTCATCTTCTGGTCATGCATAAATTCCAGATAGTGCGAGATAAATCCGAAGCCGCAGCCGATCTCTAACCCCTTTTTACCTCCCGTTGTGTAGTTAGAGAAAAAATTTTCGGCTATCGTTACAAGAGTTTCAATGCCGGCGCATGTTTCCAGGTAGTGACGTAAACTAATTTCACTATTGAGGCCTTCTTTATAATCGGGGGTGGGAAAAGGATCATAAAACCAGGAATCGCAACTTCTGCAACTACTGATCGAATAAGCCTTATCGGAATATTGTATTCGATGGAGATTAACTGAAACGGAATCTGATTTACAAACGGGGCAGACCATGATATTATTTATTTCTATTCATTAATTTCCCTAATTTTTTGTACCACCCGGGCAACACATCATATTCATGGTGATACCAGTTCTTAATGTAATTCACTTTATCAAACTCACTGACTGTTAATTTATGTTTTAAATGGATTTTAATCGCCTTATTTTTGAGCTGCACTTTTAAGATTTTATGCCCCATTAGGATCTTAAAGACCTGGCCCGTTTTTTTAAACCACATGGGGAGCGCTTCATACTCTTTGTGGTATTTATTTAGTATTTCAAAAAAAGAAATGGACGGCGGTCCTGTCTTTTGGCCCTCCGACGGCAAATGTTCCGCCGGACTTTCCATAAGTCTCAAATCGGAAATGTCGGTCACTTTTTTTGGCTCCAACCCCGGAAGGATATTCCCCTGGCGCTTTAAATCGACAAGGGCCCGGCCGTCATCGGCACTTAAAAAAAGTTCGGCCCATTGATTATATAAGTTTGCATTTTTAGAGACCTTTTTTCTTATAAAATCACTTGTCGAAAATCTTTGCTTGTCAAACCACGTTCCATATCGAAACCCCGCCGACAGTATCTTTTTTGAGAACTCAACTTCATAATCATTTATAATATTATCCTTTTCAGGATAGCATGGCAGATCATTCCAGAATTCCTGCCAGGTGTCGCTGGAAAAGATCTTATAACTGATGAATAAGAAACTGCTTTGAATGTGATGCGTCCCTTCCACTGATGCTGTAAGCCCATATAAATCAAGGTCATTGCCCAGAAATTCTTTAAGCACTGGTTTTAAAGAGAAAAAAGGCCCTGGAATACTATCGTTGGCAAAAAGGAGCATGTTGGATTTTTTCCCGTATTCCGTTAAAGAAAGGCCTGCTTTCCAGGCCCCGAAATCAGCCCCTTTGTTTTCTTTTTGAATAACAACGGAACAGATCTTTTGCAATCTTTCAAGAGTATGATCGCTGATTTGACCCGATGAAATAAAAATGATTTCAAAGCCTGCTTCTATTATTCTTTTTAGGAAATAAAAGACATAATCCGGATAATCCGGGAACTCCGTATACCCCGAAAAATAGCATAAATACTTCCCCTCAGTTTCTTTTGAGTGAATTACGGTGTAGGACCCAAATTGTTGGTCTGTAGAATACAAACCGGGAGTAACGAGCATGAGCTAGTGATTACTTTAGAAATTTTAATAGCGCTTCCTTCCAGTCAGGCATTTCATTGAGGGCGATTGCATTCAGATTTTTGTTTTCCAGTACAGAGTAGAAGGGTCTTTTTACGGTAATCGGGAAATCTTTTACACTTGCAGGCAGTAAGGGAGTTTCCAGCCTTAAAATATCCCATATTGCCCTGGCGAACTCATACCAGGAGCATTGGCCTTCGCATGTCATATGATAAAGGCCATAGGCCTCACTTTCAATGAGTCGCAGGGTGTTGCCGGCAATCGCACTGGTGGAAGTAGGAGTCAGGATCTCATCGTTCACGACTTTTACTTCTGGTTTTTCTTTTGCCAGCTTAATCATCGTGGTAACAAAATTCCCTCCCTTCGCCCTGCAGGGTACCTTACCATAAATACCTGAAACACGGATAACATAGGGACGGGAAGCATAGCTTAGGACAAAATTTTCTCCCGTAAGCTTGGTTACCCCATATACATTTAACGGGCTGCAGTAATCCGTTTCAGTATAGGGCAGCTTTTTGTTCCCGTCAAAAACATAATCAGTGCTGTAATGTACCAGCTTTGCATTGATATCCGTACAAACTTTAGCCAGATTTAGCGCCCCTCTTCCATTAATGGCAAATGCGGTCTCAGCATGCTGTTCGCATAAAGGTACGTTATGATAGGCGGACGTATTGAGGACCACATCCGGCTTGAAAGCGGTCAGCACCGTTTTAACATTGTCAATATCTATGATTTCAATATCGGTATGGTTCAGCGGCAAGGTTTCATGCCGGCCTGAAAAAGATTCCATCAGATCTGAACCAAGTTGTCCATTTGCGCCAATAACAGCGATTTTCATAAAATCGTTTAATTAATAAATCCTGGTGACGCCTGCCTGGCATTACCAGGATCTGGGTTTAAGTTGCGGTTATTTTATTAGATTTTTTTAAATACCTGGATATTATAATAAGCAGGGTTATCAAAATCTTTGAATTTTTCCTTGTTTTCAATGAGATTGTCCAATATCGCAGGAACGTCATGCTTAGGTTTGAAACTCAGTATATTGATAGCTTTGGCATTACTTACCTTATAATTACGGAAATCCTTGACGCTCTTTATGACCAGCTTGATTTTTTTACCCAGTTTTTTCTCGATGCCTTCTTTTACGAAATCCCCTACTTCCCCTACCGTATAATTGCCGCTCGACAGGTTGAATATACCGGTGATCCCATCTGCGCTTTCAACGGCACGGATATAGCCACTGATTGCGTCCTCAATGCTTAAAATAGGTCTCCAGATAGAAGGATTATTAATGATGATCTCCCCTTTCTGCATTGCCGTTTTGAACATCGTGTTGACGATCAGGTCCAATCTCATCCTGGGGCTATAACCGCTCACCGTCCCTTTTCGGAAACAGATCACAGAGAAATTATCGCCTGCCATCTGAAGGACGGCTTGCTCCCCCTGTAATTTGGAAATGCCATAGGGGTAGTTGGACACAGCGGGAGAGCTTTCATCGTACAGCTCATTTACTGTATATCCGTAAACAGAGCATGAGCCTGCATAAATGAACTTTTTGACACCTGCACGCTTAGCTATATAGGCCAGATAAGAAGGCGCCGAGGCATTAAATATAAAATTTTTGGCTGGCGAAAACTCCGCCATCGGATCGTTGGAAAGACCTGCCAGGAAAATGACCTGCTCATAATCTTTTAAATCGTCTTCATGAAGATCGAAAATGTCTTTCTCAATGATTTGAGTTTCTGGCGGTAGCTGATTTCCAAACCACAGCAGATCCAAAACATGTATTTCGTATCCCCGCTCTTGTAATTTGGGCACCAGGGCTGAGCCAACGTATCCTGCGCCACCTGCAATCAATATTTTCATTTGTTATAGAAGTCTGGCTGGTAAAGGTGATAAAATTCAATACTTTTATTTCATTAATAAGGAAAGAAACGGGATTCTGGTTGCTGAGCCCATTGTTCAAGCGTTTGCGCTACTTCATCTTTTTTTGAAAGAATCGGATTCTTCACAGGCCAGTCAATCCCTATGGCAGAATCATTCCATAAAACTCCGGATTCAGCCTTATTACTGTAAATGCCCGTGCATTTGTATTGTATTTCCGCAAATTCGCTTAGTACGCAGAATCCTCTTGCAAAGCCCGCAGGCGCATACACCTGTTTTCTGTTTTCAACGGAAGATTCAACGCCGACCCAGCGACCAAAAGTAGGGCTTCCCACCCTGATATCTACCGCTACGAGAAAGGCTGCCCCTTGCGTGACGCGCATTAACTTGCCCATCGGCGGCTCCCACTGAAAATGAAGGCCACGTACCACATTTTTAGCGGACTTTGAATGATTGTCCTGCACGAATTCCAGATCAAGTCCAAATGCCGAAAACTTGTCTTTCCTGTAGGTTTCCGTGAAAAAACCGCGCTCGTCCTTGAACATTTCAGGGGTAATGATTAATAAGTCTCTAATCTCAGTTTTTTCTACGCTGAATTCCATAATAATACCCGGTTAATTATTTGTTTTAGTTGACTCTTTGGGAAAAATTTCCGAAAAGATATTGATTTGTCTGCTATTTATGATGAGTGTAGTGATTTTATTTAATGGACTTTGGGAATAACTGAAAGAGTTTTGGAACAATACTATAGATTTCAGGGATCAGGGAAATGTTAATTTATTTTCTGAACAGCTTCTGCCAGATCGTTCCGGCCAGGCTTCTTTTCACATAAGTCCGCTTATACCATTCTATATCTTTCTGATAATTACTGATATCATTGAGCAGTTTATTGATCAGTTGCCGGGTGCCCTCATTGGTCTGGCGGCATTCCTGCAACTGATCCTCCAGTCTGGAGGCCGTACTGTCTTTTTCCTCTGACAAGGTTTTCAACTGGCTGATCTGCCTTCCCTGCTCCTCAATAATACTTTGCTTAAAGGCAATCTCCTTTTCCAGGTAGACCCTGATCTCCTCCAGCCGCTCGTGGATGGATTGCATTTCAAGCGCCTTATTCCCGGTTTCTTCGATCACGGTATACATTTCCGACAAATTTATAGGGTTGTATATTAAAAAAGCATTAAAAGGCGACCATTAACTAACTCTTATATAAGTCACGATAAGAGCTAAAGGTCGAATGCACATCGAATTCCTGGGCGCATAGCTGCTGTGAATACTCGCCCATTACCTGAAGCATGTCACGATTATTATAATATTGCAGGATCTTCAAAATGGCCTCCTCCTGATTGTTGAAAAGATCTCCGTTAAGTCCCTTATGCACGATATCCCGGTTGCCGATACAATCACTTAACAGTACGGGTTTCTTTAATATCAGGGCTTCCAGTACGGCGAAGGGCATTCCCTCAAAATTGGAAGTCGACAGGTATACCTGGGATCCTGCGATCAACTCCTTGCTGTCTTTGGAAGAAAGCCAGCCGGTGATATGGATATTTTTGGCAGTGAGCTGTTTCCTGTCTTCTCCGTCCCCTACCCACAGGAATTCAAAATCTCTGAACTCTTCAAAATAGGTGGCTATGGCATTGAAAAGAGCGGGATTCTTCTGGTCCACGATCCTCCCGCTGGTAGCGACCCGGAATTTAGCGGGCTTCGCGGAAGGCTTGATCGACGGGAGTACAACTCCCGGTTCGCCTTTTATCCGCTGAGTATCCATCCGGAAAGGGTCTGCCTGAAAAAGATGCTGATCGCCCAGGGCAATCCCATTATTGATATTAACGGCATCGATCCCCAGAGCCTGGTATGCCTGCCACTCAGATGGAGAACAGCAGACCACCCGTCCCCCGAAGACGGAGCCCAGCCTTTCCAATTGTTTATAAATGTAATTAGTCAGTTTTGTGCTTCCCACCAGGAAAGGAGCCCCATTGGGAGTGTAAACCACCGTATGGATCCTGGCCATCTTACAGGCCAGCCGGCCCAGGAAGCCGCTCTTGGAAGAATGCAGGTGGACGGCATCGATATGGAATTGTTTTTTCAGACGCTTCAGGATCGTGTACAATTCCATAAAAGCCACCGTATCCTTCCGGATACTGATCTCCCGCTGAGCTGATTTCCAACGGATAAAGCGCACATTTTTCTTGGGAAAGTCCAGTTTGACCTCTGCAGATTTCATAACATACTCCCGCTCTCCATGAACGATAATATGCAAGTCATCATTCAGGTTTTCAACCAGCGACCGCACAAAAGTGGCAATACCGGAAGCAAAGGGTTCAACAACATGTACAATCTTCATAATTCAACCGATAAGGTGTATAAAATACTATACCAATTTTTTCCTACGGCAAGCGTTCGTATGGAATGTATTTTATATATGTTCTCTTCTTAGAATAAGACTTCTGACTTTAATTAACGCCGATACGTTTAATTCCGTATACCCGCTTTTTAATTTGTAATATCCATTCGTAAGGGATTACCATTAGAAATTTAAGTTTTAGTACCCCCATAAGACTGAATACCTTGTTTTTTCCATATTGCTTCACCACCCGGGCCCGGCTTTTCAATTGCTCCTTACGGAAGTAGAGAGAAATGCCTTTCGGGTTAATTTCACACGTGACAAGATCTTCCGGTATAATCGCGCCCTTACCACTGTTAAGAATTTCATAAAAGAAACCATAATCTTCGGCATGAGGGAAATTTTCAGGATAAATTCCTGTTTTTCCTGCAACGCTGGCCCTCCACATTACAGTGGGATGAATAAAGAGATTTCTGAAATGCATGCCCCTGGTTATCTTTTTATGCTCCGTCGGGGTAATATACCGATAAGAAGAACCGGAAGAAAAATCCTTAAAGAGGCACCAACTGCCCACCAGATCGATATCCGGATGCCGCTCAAGGAATTCCACCTGCTGCCGGAACCTGCTTTCGGAACAAAGGTCTCCGCAATCCAGCCTGGCCACAAACTGAAAATCCCTATTCTCTTCCAACCAGTGCAAACCTGTATTCAATGCCTTGGTAATGCCTTTATTTTCAACGAGCCGGATGATCTTTACGGTAAGAGCAGCCGGTATATGCGGAGCCAGGTCCTCATAACGTAAAATAGCCGTACTGCCATCATCTACTATTAATAAGGAGTATTTGACAGGGTCATACTTTATGCTCTCCAGGGAGCGGATTAGCCCGGGAAGATTATTGTAATAAGGGATGAGTAAATAAAAATCGAACCTGAATTGCTTGAATTCTTCCATAGGTTGCGTTGGTTTACGAAGATAAAAGCAAAAGACAAGCTGTTAGGGGTTATTGTACAGCCGTGTCAGTTTTGCCGATAACCGTGTCATTCCCGGCTATCAGCGTGTCAGAGCAAACTAACCGACGTACCGGGCAAAGATAACATTATTTCAGCGTTCAGGGAGGCCGGGAGTATGAGATTCTATTAAATATGTGTTGGCGTGCAACGTTTTACGCCAGATCGTTGTCAAATCGGGTATGATAGTTGCAGAATAGGTCAGATAAGATCTTAATGATACTATTATAACAACGTTTGAATAACGTGAATCAAATAACATACCACTTAGTGGTATCGTTAATATAAAATTAATTTGTTTCTTTGCAGAATGGCAGAAATTCTGTTTTTCTTAACACACTAGAGAAGCGGAATTTTCGTTATTCGGACGAGCTCAATATCGGAAGAAAACCAAATCCTCATTCAGCATGCGCAGTACAATCGTCGAATCAACAATCTATTATCAGAAGAATTGGGAGGAAGGGCAACAAATTGAAAATTGTCATCATCTGTATGCCAAACGGAGTTACTCTATCGTCAAGCGTGGTATGGATCTCACAATAGCCCTGTTGATCTCTCTGCTGATTTTTCCATGGCTTTTCCCTGTCATTATATTATTGATCAGATTGGATTCCAAAGGACCTGCTTTCTTCAAACAAAAAAGAGTAGGTTTTTTAGGCGGGACCTTCTGGTGTTATAAATTCCGGACTATGTACCTGAATGATACCGCCGACACCCGGCAGGCTATCAAAAACGATCCCCGTGTCACCCGGATCGGAAAATTCCTCCGCAATACCGGCCTGGATGAATTACCCCAGTTTATCAACGTGCTCCTGGGACACATGAGCATTGTCGGCCCCAGACCCCATATGCTGAAGGATTCACAGGAATTCGCAGAAGTGGTCGCCGACTATAAATTCCGCAACCTGGTACGCCCCGGTATTACCGGTATGTCACAGGTAAGAGGCTATCGCGGTCCCGCCACCACCTTCCAGAGCATTTTCCGGCGCTACCAGTGGGATGCTTACTATGTACGTAATATTAATTTTTTCCTTGATATGAAAATCATGTCGGAAACAGGATTATTAATACTGAAATCCGTGTTTCAAAAGGAAAAGCCCCTGGCAGCAGACAACTCCATTTATGAACACGGGGCCATCGGGTCCGCAAAAAAAATCGCCTGAGGATCGTGAATCCCCCTTACACTCCGGTAAAATAAAATTGTAACTTCGGGCGAACCGGGAAAAAGAACGCCTAGGAAGCTATGAAATTTTTTTTATTGACGGTCATATCCTTTTTAACGATTATCCTGGTACTCAACGCAGGATACTATAAAACGTGGTTCGTGAATAAACCCATGCAATATTGGGCGGATTTCCAGAAACAGAAAGACGACACGGCCGGGATACAAAGTATAATGACAGGACGTTTTGGACTACCCTATACCATCTGTATGAGGGTAAAGGAGGTCATCGCGAAAAAGAAAGTGAAGGACGCCGTCATTCTTTTTGAGCCCAACAGCTATTACCGCGACTCCTTACATATGCAGATACGGGTGCCGGAGCCCGCCGTCTTTTATTATTATACCGGACTTAAAGGGGTATGGACCACCTCTGCGGAAGTGAATAAAGCGAATTATCTGGTACGTATTTCCAGCAAAGGAGTGAATCTCGACGAGATCAAATCCCCGGCCCAGCTTCAGCAAATTTTGACCAACTTCCGAAAATTTACCCCCATATTATAACTTTCATGGCCTTCCCTGCATTTATTCTATTGGTCCTTTGTCATCTGTTCTCCGGATACGGCTTGCTCACCCTGTTCAATATCCGGCAGAAGACGGTGGTTACCCTGGCCCTTTCCCTGATCCTGGGCGTGGGCGTGGCTTCTTTCGTACCCTTTGTATTGCAATTGTGCTATATACCGCTCACGCCTGCCACGGTTTTTGGTTCGCTGGCTTTTGCCTGCCTGCTGCTGAATATCCGTACCATTCTTCCGATCGGGGGAGCGGGAGAGTTTTCCATCCGGTCTTTCCGCGAACGTTGGGGCCGCTTTTTCCGGGAATGTGGGCGCCGGGTCCGCGCCTCCCGCCTCCTCCCCTACGAGGTCCCTTTCGTACTGATCCTGGGCTTTCTCGTTTTCGTAAGCGTGTGGAGGTGTTATTACCTGCCCCCCACCTCGCGGGACGCCCTCTCCGGACCGGAAGCCATCGCCGAATATGCGGTCAGGGAACATACCATGATCAATTCCTTTTTCAACGTAGATCTGTGGACGACCAACAATCAATTTAAATCTCCCTTTCTGATAAGCCTGCAGATAATCTATAAAATGGCCGGCTTCCCCTTCGGACAAATATGGCTTAGTATTATTTTTGTCTCTTTCACAGTACTGCTTTACCAGGTCTTGAAGGAAAGACTTCACCCCATTATCGCAGGGCTGCTGTTGCTGCTGTTCATGATGGTGCCCGAATTGTACGCCTACACGTTCATGATCCTGTATGACTACAGCAATATGGTATTCCTCTTTCTGAGCCTGTATTTTCTGTTTGATTATTGTAAGAATAAGATCTCCGGCACTCTTGCCTTCGCGGGGCTTTTAATGGGCATTGCCACCTATATCCGGTCGGAGACCCTGGCGCTGGCCCTCTTTTTCATACCTGTCCTCCTGCTCCTGCAGTGGCGGGAAAAATACAGTTATCGGCAGATGGCCCTCTCCAACGCCCTGTTCATTCTGCCTGCTGTCATCGGCTATTATCTTCCTGTTCACTTATATATCGGGCACTATCTGCCGGTACATTATAATGTTACCGACCTGGTAAATCAACACCTCTCCGACCTGCAACCCTTGTTTAAGAGATATGGGGATATTGGCAGCCGGTTATTGACCGGGGAGCTGGCGATCCATTTATGGGGCTATTTCATGTTCGTCTGGGCCGCTCTTTTTCTCTCCGAAGGCATCTTCCTGCGCCGTTTTAACAGAGAAGCCCGCAACTGGCTCTATGCCACCGGTGCGATTTTTATCGGCCTTGGCTTGCTGGGCTACTTGTTGCCGTTGTTCGACCTGATCGATACCACCAAAAGAGGGTTGTTCAAAATGCTGCCCTTTATGTTATTATATATGGCTAATAATGAGGGGCTCCTCCGTCTTTCCGCATGGATCAGCCGATGGGAGAATGCCGTTCCGGCGGTGCAAACTCCCGGAAAGATACAGCAGAAGAAAGGCGCCGAAAAAGCGCTGTCTACGCCCGGCGGGAAAAAACAACGGAAATAAGGATCTTTAGGCCGGCTATCGGTGAAAACTACCATTAATGCCTTCAAAAAGGCAAATGAGCGTTACCGGCCTGCATTACCTTTGCAGCAACAGGCCATGCCATCGTCAACCGATAAAAAATCGTTTTATGTGTGCTGATAAAGACAATCACAAACCGGGACTTCTTAAAAGTGTCCTCACCAACAAATGCCCCCGTTGCCGGAGAGGGAACATGTTCTTATATCCGAATCCCTATCAACTGAAGAACATGATGAAGATGCCTGTAAATTGCCCGGTGTGCGGGCAGCTATTCGAAATCGAACCAGGATTCTATTATGGGACGGGATTCGTAAGTTATGCCCTGGCGGTCATGGTTTGTGTCGCCAGCTTTATCGCCTGGAAAGTACTGATCGGCATGTCCCTGCAGGACAACCGCCTGTTCTGGTGGCTGGGGACCAATGCCGTTCTCTTACTGCTCCTGCAGCCCATCCTCATGCGGATGTCCAGGTCCATCTGGCTCAGCTTCTTTGTGTATTATGACCCTGCCTGGAAAGAAGGCCCTCCTGCTACCCCCGAACGCCAATGAGGATTTGAAGATCACCTAACCCACTTCTCCCTGTCCAGGCTCCTGTATTGTATCGCTTCCGCCAGGTGTTCCGGTTTAATGACCTCGCTTAGCGCCAGATCGGCGATCGTCCTGCTGACTTTCAGGATCCGCTCATGGGCCCGGGCCGACAAATGGAGCTTGTTCATGGCGGCCCTCAACAGGTTTTCTCCGGCAGCATCGATGTGACAGACCTCCTTCAGCAGCCTGCTGTTCATTTGCGCATTGCAATGGATGCCCGCATACTCACGGTATCGTTCCAGCTGGATCATACGCGCCGCTACCACCCGCTCCCGGATCTGCCAGGAAGGCTCTTCCCCGCCGGGTGCAGACAACTGCGAATAGGGGACGGGCACCACTTCCACATGAAGGTCGATCCGGTCTAATAAAGGCCCTGAGATCCGGTTGAGATATTTCAACACGGCGCCGGGCGGACAATTGCACTCCTTGTCCGGATGATTGTGGTAGCCGCAGGGACAGGGGTTCATAGAGGCGAGCAGGATAAAGGCGGAAGGGAAATCGATAGAGAGCTGCGTCCGGCTGATCGTTACTTTCCTGTCTTCCATCGGCTGTCGCATCACTTCCAGCACGCTCCTGCTGAATTCAGGCAGCTCATCCAGGAATAAAACGCCATTATGGGCAAGGGAGATCTCCCCGGGCTGGGGGTAACTTCCCCCGCCGACGAGGGCCCTGCCGGAGATCGTATGGTGAGGACTGCGGAAGGGGCGATGGGTGATGAGGGTAGCATTCGCCGGCAACTTCCCCGCTACACTGTGGATCCTGGTCGTTTCCAACGCCTCCTCCAGGCTCAATGGCGGCAGGATACCGGGCAATCGCTTGGCCAGCATCGTCTTCCCTGCTCCGGGCGGCCCGATCAAAATGGCGTTATGGCCTCCGGCTGCCGAGACCTCCAGGGCCCGCTTGATACTTTCCTGCCCTTTGACCTCACTAAAGTCCGGGTCGGCAAAAGACGGTGAAGGTGCCAGTTCTTCCAGGGTATCGATGACGATAGGGGCCGGGGACGCGGGAGGTTCCCTAAAGAAGCGGATCACATCCTGCAGATGAGTAAAGGAGAAGATGGGCAGGCTGCCCGCGATGGCCGCTTCCCGGGCATTCTGAGCGGGGAGTATCATTCCTTTGAAATGTTCTTTTAATGCCTGAATGGCGATGGGAAGAGCGCCCTTGATGGACTGAATACTACCGTCCAGTCCCAGTTCTCCCATGATCATATAATTCTTCAGAGCGGCAGGATCGGGGAGCTGTTCGGTGGCTGCCAGGATGCCCAATGCAATCGGGAGGTCGAAAGCCGATCCCGATTTTCTGATATTCGCCGGGGCCAGGTTGACCACCAGCTTGGTGCGCGGCATATAATAGCCATTGCTCTTGATGGCGCTCTCCACCCTTTGTATACTCTCTTTGATGGCGCTGTCGGGCAGACCGACGAGAAAGGTATGCAGCCCTTCCGTCACATTGACCTCGACGGTAATCGTAACCGCCTCCACCCCATACACGGCACTTCCAAATGTCTTCACCAGCATGACGACCGAACCATTTAGCCAATGAAGTTAAAAAATAAGCAAAAGCAGATTTGAAAAAACAGGTCCTGGTTCCACGCTGAATGTTCCACGGATAGGATTTACAAATTTTCCAGCATCTCCACCACTTTCTCCCTTTTCAGGATCAGGTAGCCGATCCGGTCATTGCTGATACCGTCCTTAAGCTGGTAACTGAATTCCAGCTGATCATCCTTTACGGAAGTCTCGAAATATTTGAAGGATATATTGGGATACTGCCTCAGCTCTTCCCCGATCTCATACAGGTGCGTGGAAAGGATAAACAGAGATTTCCGGATCTTGATCAATCCCTTGATGACAGCGGAGGAGCATTTCATGGCATCCTGCACATTCGTGCCCTTGAATAATTCGTCGATCAGCACCAGCCATTTATGTTGACCGCTGATCTTGATAAGGGTATCCCGGATGCGCTGTACCTCGTTGAAGAAATAACTTTCCCCCCTGGAAATATCATCCACGACATTGATATTGCTGAGAATACCGTCGAACAGACTGAGCCGCATTGCTTTTGCCGGCACACCCATCCCCAGATGAGCCAGGAATACGGCTACGCCTACTGCCCGGATGAATGTGCTCTTGCCTCCCATATTCGCACCGGTCAGGAAAAGAAAATTGGTTTCGGGGTCCAGTTGGATATCATAGGATACCGGCGCCGGTAACAGGGGATGATAGAGGGAGCGGACCTCCATATAGGGCTCCTCACGCTCCAGGAAAAGAGGAAAGGACAGCTGATACTTCCGCATGGCCATCGCCATGGAATACCAGGCATCCAGTTTATTATAGATGTCGATCAGCGAAAAGGCCGCGGTCTTAAAATGGATAAGGATATAACGACCGTAATGAACGACCTGTGTAGGCGTCAACTGTACTGAAGCCTCTTTCCGGGCTAAGGAATCGACGATCTCGTGCTCCAGCAGGCGCCTGATCTTTACCAGGAGATCGCTCAACAGGGGCGGGCAACTCTCTTTATCGAACAGGTTGGCAATCTTCAGCATTCCCCGGATAAAATCGGCAAAATGCCCGATGGAATACCGGATCATCGAATAATCCGGCCCATGGAATAATTTATATTGCAACGCCCCCAGAAGATGAGGGGTGGTGGGGATCTCATCGAAAGCCGTGCCATAGAACTTTTCCATCACCATGATGGTTCCGTTGCTGATGGTCAGCGGCCATTCCTCGCTATGTTGCAGGATCAGGGTAAGGGTCGCTTGGGTTTCATGGATGGACTGAAGATCGGAGAAAGGCCGTTCGAACAATTCCAGCAACTGATCCTGACCTCCCCGGGTACGGGTAAAATTCAGCTTGTGGAAAATAGAGAATTCCTCTTCACGACTGAAGAGAGAGAGGTCTGCGTAGGTTGTTTTGTCAATTTCCATAAAAATCGGACGTTACAGGTTGAACGATAATCGTTTGCCCCATTGAGATTCATTAAAGACCCCATTTCCATAAACCAAATGGCCATTTACGAAAGTATGGGTGATGGAAGCCGGGAAAGTAAAGCCCTCGAAAGGACTCCACCCGCATTTATAGAGGATATTCTCCTTACTGACTGTAGAAGGCCGGTCCATGTCCACGATCACCAGGTCTGCAAAGTACCCCTCCCGGATATACCCTCTCTCTTCGATCCGGAAGCATTTGGCCACTGCATGGCTCATTTTCTCTACCACCTTTTCCAGGCTGATCCGGCCCTCCTTTACATAATGTAACATCAATAGTAAGGAGTGCTGTACCAGGGGCAGGCCGGCATGGGCTTTCTCATAAGGCCCTGCCTTTTCTTCCTGCGTGTGGGGCGCATGGTCTGTCGCGATCAGGTCCAGGCGATCGTCCAACAGGGCTTTCCACAAGGCTTCCCGGTTATGCGGCGCCTTGATGGCCGGATTGCATTTGATCCGGTTGCCCAGTGACGCATAATCATCACTGGTGAAATGCAGGTGATGGACACAGACTTCCGCCGTGATCCTTTTCTCTTCCAGCGGTAATAAATTACTGAAAAGCTGCATTTCCTTTTCCGTGGAAAGATGGAATACATGCAGCCGGCTATCGTATTTTTTGGCGAACTGGATGGCCGTCAGCGAAGATTCGAAACAGGCTTCCTCATCCCGGATCAATGGATGGTCGGCGGCGACCAGCTCCCTGTTCTCTTTCCGGAGACGCTCCAGGTTCTGCCGGATGATCTTTTCATCTTCGCAGTGCGTGGCGATCAGGACCTCGCTTTCCCTGAATAACTTGTCCAGGGTAAGATAATTATCTACCAGCAGGTTGCCGGTGCTGGCGCCCATGAAGATCTTTATCCCGCAGACATCCTTTTTCTTTTCATTGGTCCGCAGGGCCTCGTCCGCATTCTCATTCGAAGTGCCCATATAAAAAGAATAATTGGCCAGGGAATGCTGAGACCCGATCGCATACTTCTGCTCCAGCAATTCCTGCGTGAAGACAGGCGGCAAGGTATTGGGCATTTCCATGAAAGAAGTGACCCCACCCGCTACTGCAGCCTTGGCCTCCGTATAGATAGTAGCCTTATGGGTTAGCCCCGGCTCGCGGAAATGGACCTGGTCGTCAATAGCTCCGGGCAATAAATACTTTCCTTCGCCGTTGATCTCTGTTACAGCAAAGGCCGGCTGGATACCCGTTGCTATTTTTTCGATCCGGCCGTTTTGGAGTAACAAATCTGAGGTAATGACCTTACCTTCGTTAACTATCGAAATGTTTTTAATCAGGTAATTTTGCATATCGGAAAAATGGATCGTCCTTTTTATTAAACGTCATCATGATGCAATTTAGAAAAACCCTTGTAAGACATTGGATAATTTTATTGTTGTTACCCTGTTCCTGCTTCGCCCAATCCAGTTTTTTGCCCCAGGGCTCTAAATTCGACCATTTCCTGGACAGGATGGAGATCCTCCAGCAGACCGACCCCGAACTCAATATCACTACGGCCAAGCCGATCAGCCGCCGTTCCGCCGTCCGGATCGCAGAACTGGCAGACTCCCTGCATAAGTTCTACCCTTACGACGATTATTATCACCTTTCCAAGGTAGACCTGGCCAACCTGACCTCGCTCTTAATGAATAATCCGGAATGGGTTACCGGCAATAAAGACAGCTTCCTGAGCAAAAGGCCCTTCTTAAACGCCTTTTATAAGGATAAGGCCAATTTCTACGAAGTAAATGAAAAAGATTTTTTTCTGGCAGTCAACCCGGCCATCGAGCAGACCCAGTCTTATGAGACCGGTAATAAAGCACGCGTATACCTCAATGCCAAAGGCGTTACCCTCCGGGGCATGATCGCCGGCAAACTGGGCTTCTCAGCCTACCTCACGGACAACCAGGAAAGAGGACCCGGGTTTGTCATGGATCGTATCAACCAATACAGTGCCGTACCGGGCGCGGGATATTATAAGTCATTCAAGCAGACGGCCGTAGACTATTTTGACAACAGGGCTTCCATTTATTTCAATGCCTGGAAATATTTCGACTTTCAGTTCGGCTACGATAAGAACTTTATCGGGAATGGATACCGCAGCCTGTTCCTCAGCGATTATAGTGCGCCCTACCTTTTCCTGAAATTTAATACGCGGATCTGGAAGCTGAATTACCAGAACATTTATATGGAGCTCATCAACCAGCATCAGATCGGCCTCGATTATCAGTATCCTAAAAAATATGCAGTCGTTCATCACCTGAGTGTTAATGCCACTCCCTGGCTCAACCTGGGATTATATGAGAATGTTGTTTTCAGCCGGACCGATCATTACGAGTTTTCTTACCTGAATCCGGTCATCTTCCTCGTATCCGCGCAACAACAGAACGGCAGCCCCGACAAGACTACCGTCGGGCTGGACTTCAAAGCCAATATCGGCCATGCTACCCAGGTTTATGGTCAGATCCTCATCAATGAATTTATCCTGCACCAGGTCCTGCATTATTCGCGTGGCTATTGGGCTAACAAGCAAGGCCTGCAGTTAGGTATAAAATATATCGATGCCTTTGACGTGAAGAACCTTGACCTGCAATTCGAGACCAATGTGGTCCGGCCTTTCACCTACCAGCATAACGACACCGTCTCCAATTATTCTCATTACAACCAGCCCCTGGCGCATCCCCTGGGTGCGAACTTTTACGAGTTTATCGCCATCGCCCACTACCAGCCAGCCTATAAATGGAATGTCGAGGGGAAAATAATTTATTACAAGCAGGGCCTGGACTCTGCCGGAGTGAATTTCGGAAGTAATATTTTCGAGAACTATGACAGCCGCCCCCGGGATTATGGCTTCAACATCGGCTCCGGGATACCTGCCACCTGCGTAAACGTCTCAGGCCTGGTATCTTATCAATGGAAGGAGAATCTTTTCCTGGAGCTCTCCGCCATGTACCGGCGCTATTCGGTCAATGACCCCACCAATACCTATCACAGCTCCAACTCCACTACCTTTACGGCCGGAGTGCGGATCAACATGTTCAGAAGACAATATGATTATTGACCCCCGGCATGGTTCATCCATAAAAGAAACATCCATATAGTCAAGGCCTTCCGCAGGATTTTCATGCTTGCCGCCACCTGCTTTTCCAGGGTGCTCACCGGAACATCCAACAGGTCAGCGGCCTCCTTATAAGATCTTTCCTCCCCTTTTATCAGGGTAAAGGCAGCCCTTTTTTCAGGTGATAACCCGCCTATGGTCTCCCGGACAATCCGCATGGTCTCCTTGAACTGGTATTGTTCATCCGGGGAATAAGGATCCTGTATTTCAGGAAGCTCCTCTGCAGGAAGCAACTCCATTTGGTGGATAGCGGCGCGGATCTTCTTGCGGTGGAATTCTTTTATCATATGATAGGCAATCCCAAATACGTACGATTTGGGATCTTCCAGTCCCTCCCTTTTTTCCCAAAGCCGCAAATAACATTCCTGGACCAGGTCTTCCGTTTGGGATTCGTCCCCGGTCTGTTGCCGGAACAATTGGTACAGACCGTTCTTAGTGGCTTCAAATACGCAAATAAATTCTACAGCGTTCATCTCTCTCATCTTGATAGGTCTGGTTATGGTCCCGGATGTTAACACCCGTTGATGTCCGGGTGGTAGTTCTGGTTGACACCCCAAAACTAGTGATTTCGCCTACTTGCAGGGATCAGTTAACAGTAAGTTCATATAGCGCATTGGAGGAATACATCCGGAAATGACACTTTATAGGAAAGTATTACATGCAACCTGATGGATCGCTATGGAGGAAATACCTGGAGGGCAAGGCGACTAAAGAAGAGTTAAAGGAATTGGAAACCTGGTTTAAGTCCATGGACGACGGGGAATGGATCGATTGGATCCGGCAGGACCTCCAAACAGGATTGGCTTCATCATCGGGAACCTCAATGCCCCCCGGCATGGCGATGCGGCTGAGGGAACAGTTGGAGAAACATGCTGCTGGGAAGGAGGGACAAAAAGGCCCTTTTCACGGGACCGCCGCAGGCATAACTCCTATTCGCAAAGCGGCTGCCTGGTGGATGGCGGCTGCATCAGTAATTATATTGATGCTGGCCGGCTTCCTCTTTCTTGAACGACAGCGCCATCCGGATACCCGGGCATTCAATGCAGTCCTTACCTGGGACAGTATCACTAATGCCACCGCCGGGGCAAAGCTGGTCACCTTGCCGGATAGCACCCGGATATGGTTGAATAAGAATGCTGTGTTGTATGTCAATAAAGACTACACGGCCGAAAGACGTGTCCGGCTGAACGGCGAGGGCTATTTTGAGGTGTCCCGGGATGAACAGCATCCTTTCAACGTGATGACCGGCGAGGTGCAGACCACTGTATTGGGAACGACTTTCGATATTGACAATAGCTCTGGTCAGTCGGCTGTCTATATCAGTCTTATAAAAGGCAGCGTAAGAGTGGGACGGAGCAATAAAAAAGTACAGCATCACAGCAATGATATTTCGATGGAAACAGCCCCGGTAATCTTGTCCCCGGGGGAAATGGCTATCGCCGGTCAGCAGACAGGTAATATTCCCGTCAGCAGGATCGGAGTGTATGATGCTGCCGGGTGGATTAATGGGGACCTGGTATTCAACCAATTACTTTTATCCGAAGCGCTTGTTAAATTGCAGCAGGTATTACACCATTTGCTGTTCATTTATCAATTGTCGTACCGGGCGGACCGGCACAACAACATTACCATCGTACAACCATCTGACAAATAAAAAAAGCAGGGCTTTCCAGAGCCCTGCCGTGTAAATGCTTAAACGGATCTATAACGCTTAAACAAATCGCAAAGTATGAAAAAAAAGGTTAGGCTCCTGCAGCGACCCCTGCAGACAGGCATTCCATTGTTCTTTCTTTTTTTCCTGTTGAGTTTCTGGCCGGGAGGGACATTATCAGCCCAGGTATCCAATCTTCCCGACCCCGTCACGCTTAACGCCGGGAAAATTACGCTGGCAGACCTCATTGCCGGTATACAAAACCAAACGGCATACGTATTCTCCTACGATAAGATTAAACTGTCAACTATTGTCGTCCTGCATATTCAATGGGATAAGACGCCACTCGGGCGGGCCCTTGCGGAACTGCAAAACAAAGCACATCTGCAATATACCCTGCTGGATAATAATATCGCTATCACCGTTAAGGAAGTAAAGGAAGAAAGCGGGAAAAAGACGCCCCCTCCTGCTTCGCTCCGGGGCCGCATCGTTGATTTTGAGACTTCGCAGCCTTTGCCCGGGGCAACCGTGACCCTGCAGGAGACAGGCCAGTCGGTACTAACGGATGAAAAAGGCTACTATACCTTTAAAAACATCCCTGAAGGCTCTTATACACTTACGGTCAGCTATACCGGTTACCAGAAGAATTACCTCCCCGGTATAACGCTGAAGGATGGCAAACAACAGGCAGTGGATGTCAAAATGCAGGCAGGCAGTTCCCTCAACGAAGTTATAGTTCAGGCCGGAAGGGTAAAGGCGGTCACCCATTCCACTGAAAAAGGCCTGATTGCGGAGATCCGGAATGCCACGGGGGTGGTATCGGGGATTTCCAATGAGATGATCAGCCGGACGGCAGACCGGAATGCGGCCGAAGTGGTGAAACGGATTTCCGGGGTTACGGTGGTGGATGAACGGTTTATCATTGTCCGGGGCATGCAGGACAGGTATAATCTTACGTACCTGAATAGTAATATCGCCCCCTCCACGGAGCTCTACAGCAAGGCTTTTGCCTACGATCTGCTGCCCAGCAGCGTCATAGACCGTATCCTGGTCTATAAATCCCCGGTAGCAGACCTGGTGGCGGACTATGCCGGGGCTGCAGTAAAAGTATTTACTAAAAATGCCGTTCCCGTAAGGCATTTGGATATCGGAGTGCAATTGGCGCATCGTCCGGGATCCACGATGACAGATATCAATAGTTATAACGGCGGTAAGATGGAGTGGCGGGGTATGGATGATGGCGCCCGTAAGTTGCCCGGGTATTCGCCCGGCTATTTCCAGTTGAACAAAAATGTGGCAGGCGTGGACCAGGCGACCATGGTAAAATCATTCTCCCCGGTATTGAATTACGGCTCCCGGCATAGTACGCCTGATATGCAGTTCTTTGCCAACTACTACGATAATTATAAGATAGGCAAAAAAGCCCGTCTGTATGATCTTACCTCTGTGACGTATACCAGGGAGACCAAAAACTATGCTATCTACCGGCAGAGCGGCAATACGAATGCATTCGGATTGGATCCAACTGTCCAGGCGGACGAAGGCGACAACAACCGGATCACCAATAGTCAACAGA